>Ga0302320_10023728_pt1 | contig 12022 bp, 11 predicted proteins | sample Bog_T0_3_FD_202130 | JGI IMG/M metagenome (GOLD analysis project Ga0302320, IMG submission 202130) | Peat permafrost microbial communities from Stordalen Mire near Abisko, Sweden - Bog_T0_3 | ecosystem: Environmental > Terrestrial > Soil > Wetlands > Peat | place: Sweden: Abisko, Stordalen Mire...
ATGCCGGATTTTCTGCGGCGGGGCATCGACACCGCCATCGGCCGCGTCTAGCCTGTCGCAAATCAATCACCGTCATCAGGCGGAAAACAACGGCGCGGCTAACGCTGCCGGATATTCCAGGGAGGATCAATCCATGCCGATCACCAGACGTCGTCTGCTTGCAGGATCCGCGGCCGGGCTGGCATTTCCGGCACTGGCGCGAGCCGAAAGTGCGGACAAGCCGCGCTTGACCGCGATTTCGCAATGGTCGGCCGGCAGCGATGGTGCTGCGATCTCCGCGCTCGGCAAATTGTTCGAGGAGCATGGCGGGATCTGGCAGCACAATCCGGTTCCCGGCTTCACCACCGAGATGATGAACAAGCTGCGGGCGCAAATCATCGCCGGCGATCCGCCCGCGGTCTCCCAGCTCAAGGGCCCCGAGATCGCGGCGTGGTCGAAGATCGCGCCGACCGTCGACATCAGCACGCTGGTGAAGGCGGCAGGCTATGCCGACAAGGCGCCGGCGGAGCTTGCCAAAAGCTGCCAGCCCGCCGGGCACTGGATCGCGCTGCCGCTGCAGGTCTACCGGATCAACACTCTGTTCATGTCCACCAAGGGCATGCAGCGCGCCGGCGTCACCCGGGCGCCGAAATCCTGGGCGGAGTTCAACGATACCGCGGAAAAGATGAAAGCCGCCGGCATGATTCCGGTGGCCAATGGCGGTATCCGCTGGGACGACGGCATGAAATTCGAGATCGCACTCGCCGGCATCAATCCCGACATCTATCGCCGCGCCATCATGCAACTCGATATCGATGCGCTCAAGGGCAAGGAAGTACTTGCCGCCTTCGAGCAGCTTCGCAAACTCGCCAACTGGATGAACCCGAACATCGCCGCCCAGGGCTGGGCGGTGAACCTGCCGGCCTTCGTCAAGGGCGACATGGGCATGGTGCTGATGGGCGGCTGGGCGCAGGGCAATCTGATGCGCGCTGGTGCTACGCCCGCGGATTTCAGCAGCGGACCCGCGCCGCAGGAGAGCGGTCCGCCGTGCTTCGATCTCAACGCCGACTGCTTCATCTTCTGGAAGCCGAAGGGCGCCGATCTGGAGGCAGGGCAGAAACTGTTTGCCGAACTCGTCATGCAGCCGGCGACGCAGGAGATGTATTCGAAGATCACCGGCTCGATACCGGCGCGCACCGATGTCAATCTGCAGGTCGACGGCTTTACCGACGGGCAACGCGATTCGGCGAAGAACCTGCGCGAGGCCATTGCCGGGGATCGCGTGCTGCTGAGCCTCGGGCACAACATGGCGCAGCCCAACGGCATGACCGCGGCGATGATCGATGTGCTGACCGACTATGTGCACAACAGCGCCATTCCCGCGGCCGAAGGCCAGAAGCGGCTGGTCGAGGCGGTCGCAAGCGCGCAGTAGGACCGGTCGATGCGCACGATCCTGCCGCTGCCGGCACGCGAGCCGAAGGCGGGGAGGCCAGAGGTCGCGGACGTCTGGCGCCGCCGTATCGGTGGCGCCCTGACGCAGCTTGCCATCTGGGTGCCGTTGGCGATCGCCGCCGGGCACGTCGTGGTGTTCACGGTGTGGACGACCTGGGTCTCGTTCACGGCCTCGACCTTGATGCCGGACTATTCATGGGTGGGCCTGCGCAACTACTGGGCCGTGACGCGCACCGCGAACTTTCAGATCGCCTATGTCAACCTCCTGATCTTCGGCCTCGGTTTCGTGCTGCTGACGATGGCGCTCGGATTGCTGCTGGCGATCCTGCTCGATCAGCGCGTGCGCGGCGAAAATGTGCTGCGCACGATCTTTCTCTATCCGCTGGCGGTTTCCTTTGTCGTCACCGGGACGGTGTGGAGCTGGCTGCTCAATCCCGGGCTCGGCATCCAGAAGCTGGTGAACGATCTCGGCTGGACGGATTTCCGGTTCGACTGGCTGGTGCAGTCGGACAAGGCGATCTACACCCTGATCCTGGCGGGCGTCTGGCAGGGCGCCGGATTTGCCATGGCGCTGTTCCTCGCCGGATTGCGATCGGTCGACGGGGAATTGATCAAGGCTGCCCAGATCGATGGCGCCGGACCGTGGCGCACCTATCATCGGGTGCTGCTGCCGACGATCTGGCCGATTTTTGTCACGGTGTTCGTGATCCTGCTGCAATCGGCGATCAAGGCGTTCGACCTGGTGCGGGCGCTGACCGGCGGCGGACCCGGCATTTCCACCATGCTGCCGACGCTGGTCGTCTATGACTTCATGTTCCAGCGCAGCGAACTCGGGCGCGGCTCGGCCGCGGCGGTACTGATGCTGCTGTCGCTTGTGGTGGTGTTGTTGCCCTATGGGCTCTATGTGCGCTGGCAGCGGCAACGACAGGCACGCGCATGAAGTGGTCGCGCCTGATCATCCATGCTGCCCTGATCGCGCTGGCGCTGTTGTTCCTGGTGCCGCTCGGCGTGGTGGTGGTGAACTCGCTACGCTCCAGCCAGGAGATTGCCGCCACCTCGATGATCGGCTGGCCGGGCCATCTGACTTTCGCCAATTACGGCCAGGCCTGGAACCATTTCTGCATGGCCGAGCACTGCTGGGGCATCGAGCCCTACATGCTGAATTCCTTCACCCTGGCTGTTCCCGCTACCATCCTTTCTACCCTGCTCGGCGCGCTCGCCGGCTATTCGATCGCGCTGTGGCGCTTTCGCGGCGATCAGATGATCTTCGCGCTGGTGACGCTCGGGATCTTTCTGCCCGAGCAAATGAAGCTGATCCCCTGGGTGGTGGTGCTGCGCGATCTCTCGCTGATGAACACCATCGCCGGTCTCGTCCTGATCCACACCGTCCAGGGCATGAGCTTCACCACGCTGTTCTGCCGCAACTATTATGTAGGCATTCCCCAGGACCTGATGAAGGCGGCGCGGATCGATGGCGCCGGCTTCTTCCGGATTTTCTGGCGCATCGTGCTGCCGCTGTCGCCGCCGATCCTGATCGTGACCGTGATCTTCCAGTTCACCGGGATTTGGAACGAGTTCCTGTTCGGTGTGACTTTCACCTCGGGCGGCCAGCAGCCGGTCACGGCGGCCCTGATCGCACTCAGCGCCGCCATCACCAGCGAACCGATGTACGGCGAACAGAGTGCCGCGGTGCTGATCGCAGCGCTGCCGACGCTGCTGGTGTATCTGTTTGGCGGGCGGTATTTCCTCAGTGGCCTCACCGCGGGGGCCGTGAAGTGACGGGGTCATCATGGCGGCGTTGAGCATTCGCGGCCTGTCGAAGCGGTTCGCCCGCCTCGAAGTGCTGAAGGGGATCGACCTCGACATCGAGAGCGGCGAGTTCACGGTGCTGGTCGGACCCTCCGGCTGCGGCAAATCCACGCTGCTCAGCATCGTGGCCGGGCTGGAGCGACCCACCGCGGGGACCATCGAAATCGGCGGACGGATCGTCAACGACATCCCGCCAAAGGACCGCGACATCGCCATGGTGTTCCAGTCCTATGCGCTCTATCCGTCGATGACGGTGCGCCAGAACATCACCTTCGGAATGGAATGTCGTCATGTGCCGGGGCCGCAACGGGAGGCGGCCTTGGCCAATGTCGCGCGGCTGTTGCAGATCGAGCCGCTGCTCAACCGCCGGCCGTCGCAGCTTTCCGGCGGCCAGCGCCAGCGCGTGGCGATGGGACGCGCGCTGGTACGCGATCCGCTGCTGTTTCTGTTCGACGAGCCGCTCTCCAACCTCGATGCGAAATTGCGCGTCGAGATGCGGATGGAGATCAAGCGGCTGCATCAGCGCATCGGCGCCACCATCGTCTATGTCACGCACGACCAGATCGAGGCGATGACGATGGCAACCCGGATCGCGGTGATGCACAAGGGAGAAGTGCAGCAATTCGCCGACCCCGATACGATCTACCGCTATCCGGCCAATTTGTTCGTGGCGCGATTCATGGGCTCGCCGCCGATGAACACCATGCCGGCGCGGCTGGTGGTGGAAGATGGCGGCCCGGTGGTCGTGATCGGCGCCGGGCGGCCGGACGAGGTACGGCTTCGCCTGAGCGGATATGACGCCGCCTTCGCCTATCGCGACCGCGAGGTAGTGCTGGGCATCCGTCCCGAATGCATCGCCGAGGCCGGGCGCGCCTTTGGCGACGCGGCGGACGCCCCGATCGTGATCCAGGCGCCGGTCGAGATGATCGAACCCACGGGCGCCGAGACCGTCGTGTTGCTGCGGCTCGGCGGCGAGCCGGCCCTGGCGCGCATCTCGCCGGATATCCGCCCCGCGCCGGGTGCGCTCGCGCCCTTCGCGCTCGATACCCGCCGCCTCTGCCTGTTCGACCCGGCCACGGAGCGTCTCATCGCATGACCCAGACCATTTACTCCAGCCTCGCCGGCCGTGTGGTCCTGATCACCGGCGGCGCCAGCGGCATCGGCGCCGCCTTCGTGCGCGCCTTTGCCGCCCAAAAATCGCGCGTCGCCTTCCTCGACGTCGATGCCGATGCCGGCGAGGCGCTGGTGCGCGAGATCGCAAGCCGATCCGATCCGGCGCCGCTGTTCGTGCCCTGCGATCTCCTCGACATCGACGCTCTGCGCGCCGGGATCGCGCAGGCTCGCGCCACGCTCGGCGATGCCGCGGTGCTGGTGAACAACGCCGCCAACGACCGGCGTCATGTGCTGTCCGAGGTGACGCCGGCCGAATTCGACTGGTCGCTCGGCGTCAACCTCAAGCATGTCTTCTTCGCCGCGCAAGCGGTGGTGCCGCAGATGCAGGCGCGCGGCGGCGGTTCGATCGTCAACATGTCGTCGATCGCCTGGATTCGCGGCGCGCCGGGCCTGCCGGTCTACGCCGCGGCGAAGGCGGCGATTGTCGGCTTCACCAACTCGCTGGCGCGGCTGGTCGGGCCCGACCGTATCAGAGTCAACGCCATTGCGCCCGGCATGGTGATCACCGAGCGCCAGCGCCGGATGTGGTACCCGGACGAGCGGCTGATCGGCGAGATGCGCGCGCGCCAGGCCATTCCCGACGTCGTGACTCCCGACGACATCGCGGCTCTGGCGCTGTTTCTCGCCTCCGACGAGAGCCAGCGCATCACGCGCCAGTGTTTCCAGGTCGACGGCGGGCTTTGACAGGACGGCTCGCCCGCACCGTGTGACGGGTGCAGAAGGATACAATTTGACTGGATTTTGCAGTGTCGGCCAGCATTGCCAAATGTTGCTGCCGTAAGGAAAGCTTAAAAGATTGTTATTAACTTGGCTGCGGACTTCTCCGGCTGCATCGCCTTTGCATCCCGAGCCGATTTTGAATCCATTTGTTCGGGGTACGTGATGTCTCGCGCGCTGATTGAAACCAGCAATCTCCTCGTCAATTTGACGCCGCGCCCGATCGATCCGTCCTGGATCATCGAGGGCGATCCGCAGGCGCAAAGCTGCGTGCTGTCGAAGAGCGCGGACGGGCTGGCATCGACCATGGTCTGGGAGTGCAGCGAGGGAAAGTTCAACTGGTACTACGATTTCGACGAGACCATCCTGATCCTCGAAGGCTCGATCGTGGTCGAGAGCGACACCATGCCCGCGACCCGCTATGTCGCGGGCGACGTCATCTTCTTCAGGGATGGCGCGCATGCGCGGTGGCATGTCGAGGGCCGCGTCAGGAAGCTGGCGTTCTGCCGCAAGACCCAGCCGGTAATGGTCGGCTTTGCGCTGCGGGTATTTTCCAGGATCAGGCGAACGCTGTTGCCGTCGGGCAAGCGCCAGCCGGCGAGCCTGATGGGTGCGGGCTGAGCCAAAGGCCGGCGTGAAATCGCGTGGCGTATTCCGCCAACTGACGTATGCTGGGCCGCTATTGCATTCCAGCGAGTTCCAGATGGCGATCAACAAGGCTCACGACGAATTCAAGACCCTCGACTTGTCCTCCGGCTGGGAAACGCCTGCGGGTTATCCGGCCGGCATTCAACAGAAAATTCTGTCCGGGGCGCTCGACGAAAAAAACAGGCGCGGCAGCCGCACCCGCCTGCTGCGCTTCGCGCCGGGCGTCTATACCACCTCGCCCTTTGTCCATGAATATTGGGAAGAGGTCTTCCTGTTCTCCGGAGATCTGACGGTTGGCAACGATGCGCAGGGCAAGGGCGGGGAGTCATTCAAGCCCAACACCTATGCGTGCCGCCCGCCGGGCGCGGTTCACGGACCGTTCAAATCGGAGACAGGTTGCCTGCTGATCGAGATGCATTATTTCGATCCGGCGTAGCTGTCACCCAAGCTCGAGCCTGTAGACATCCGCCGCCGTCTTCGAAAACAGCGCCGTCTTCTCGGCTTCGCTGTAATCAGCGGCGATGCGCTTGAAGGCGTTGAAGATCACCTGATAGCTGCACTGGCCCTTGTCCGGCGGAAAGTTGCTCTCGAACATGCAACGCTGTGGCCCGAACGCCTCGATGCAGGTTTCGATGTAGGGCCGCCATGCGCTGGCAACCTGCTCCGATGTCGGCGGCGTCGGCCGCTCGTGAAAATCATAACCGAGCAGCCGCATGGCGAGGCCGCCGAGCTTGACGTGAACATTGGGACATTTCGCGATGTCCGCGATCGAGGCCTTCCATCGCGCAAAAATCTCCTCGCGCCGGTTGGCATAATTGCCGAGCCCGATCGGGCCGCCGCAATGGTCGAGCACGATTGTCGTGTCGGGAAAGGCGCGGGCGAGATCGGCGAGTTCGCCGATCTGCGGATGAAACAGCCAGGCGTCGAAACTGAGGCCGAGCGGCGCGAGGCAGGCAAAGCCCTTGCGAAAGGTGGCATCGAGCAACAGGCCCTTCGGCCGCGTCGCATACATGCCGGCGACATCGGCGTCGGCGTCCCAGGCCGAGGAATGCCTTATGCCGCGAAACCGCCCGCCGCCGGCGGCGATCTCCGCCTCACACACCGGCCGCGCGCCGTCGCCGAGCGACAGATTGACGTGGCCGACGATGCCGGCGCAGACCGCGGTTGGCCCATAGCCGCCGCTCGCGCTCATCGCCGCCGCGCCATTGGCAAACTCGACCTCGCCGACCGGACGCAGCGCCTCGGGCCCGCTGGCGCGATACATCGAGCGCGCCTCGACATAGACGGTCGCGACGACGTTGTGGCCGGAGGCGGTGTCGGCGGCGATGTCCTCGATCAGATAGCGCTGCCCGCCGCGATCCCAGAGATGATGATGCGGATCGACGATGGCGCGGCCTGGATCGATCACCTCCTCGCTGTATTGCGCGAGCCAGTCCGCGCGCGGATCGGCATAGAGCCCGCTTCGCGTCGTCGGCAGCGTGCTGGCCATGGTGTCACTCCCTGAATTTTTATTGTTGGAAGCATTTCACCGCGTAGACTAGTCTGGAAAGCTGATGTTCGCCATTCAGGGCAAGCGTGAAAATACACTCCGCTCACAGAGCCGCGCGGCTCTGCGAATGGGCGTACCGCTTCCGGAATAGCGGACATGAGCGGACTTGCCGCTGGGCCCGATCCGGCTGCAAATGACAGCTTCGGATATTAGATCAGATCGAAATGAAAGGCGGTCTCAGACGTTTTCCCCTGCGCAAGGTCAAATACTGCGCTTGCCATCTGTTCTACCCTAGCCATACCTTACGCTGTTGACTCTCGCCGATGGTGATTGTCTTGCTCAGGATTTTGGCTGTCTTCGCGGTCGTTGTTCTTCTGCCTCTCGAGGAGCCCGCAGTAGCGCAGGCTGGTCGCAGGGCCGCCCTCGTCGTTGGTATTTCCAAATACACTCATGCGCCTCAGCTTCCTAATACCGCCAACGACGCCGGCGCTATCGCGGGCGCGCTTGCCCGCCTTGGGTTTGACGTCGAATTACTCATCGATCCCAATCGACCCCGACTGGAAACTGCGATCCGCAATCTGGGCAGGCGATCGGAGGGCGCCGAAGCAAGCGTCTTCTATTATGCCGGCCATGCCCTGGAGGTCAGCGGTCAGAATTTGCTGGTGCCAGCGCCTGCGGAGATCCAATCGGATCGCGACCTGCGTTTTGAAACCGTCGACCTGGACACGGTTCTGGACAGCGTCTCCGGTCGGGCCCGGGTGTCGCTTCTGATACTGGATTCCTGCAGGGACAATCCTTTCAGCAAGCGGCTAGTCGCGAGCTCCCGGTCAATTGGCCTCCGCGGCCTCGGCCCCATTGATGCCGCGGCAGGTACATTGATCGCATTTGCCACGGCGCCCGGGAAAACCGCAGAGGACGGTGACTCCAGGAACAGCCCGTTCACGACGGCCTTGCTGCACAACATCGAAAGGCCGGGTCTGGAAATTCGCCGTATGCTCGGCGATGTCCGGAAAGAGGTGAGAGAGGCCACGGGCGGCCGGCAGTTGCCGTGGGAGAATTCAGCGCTCGAGGGAGATTTCTATTTCAAGCCGCCGGTTGCAGCCGCACCGGCTGCATCCAAACAGAACGACCAGTCGACCGCTCCGGCCGCAACCAAACAAAGCGACCAGTCCGCCGCTCTGGCCGATCCGATTGCCTTTCAGGAGGCCTTGAAGGCGACGCTGCAGACGGCGCTTCCGGGCATCGCGGCTTCCGATCTCGAAGATACGGCCCGCCTGTATGGCGCGGAGAGGCAAAACAAGGCCCAGGCCGGTTCTCGCGAGCGGAGCTTGACTTGGCGTTCCGGCGGCCGCGACAGCGCATTTGCCGCCGAGCAGGGGGCGCTGGAGGGCTGCCAAATCTATTACCGCAATCCCTGCATTCTCATTGCTGTGAACAATTCCATCGCCAGCATTCCTCCTGATGGCAGCTGGGTCGGCCGAAGCATGAGTCGGGTCAACTACGAGGGACAATTCGATCCCGAGCAGATACCCGCGGTCCGTGCCGAGCTGCGCGCGCGAAAAGATGTCACGGAATATCTTTCGGCTCCCGGTCCGAAGGCCGTTGCATTGCACCCCTGGGGGCGGATTTTTGTCTCTACCGGGAGTGCGGATCAACGATCGGCCGAGGCCGATGCATTGAAGAAATGCAACGATGACCCCACGCGTGGCGGAAAGGATGGTCCGTGTTTGCTCTATGCGATCAAGAACCACGTGGTCCTGTCATCGAGAATAGTCGGACCGCGCGAGCCCGCGAAAACTCTTCTAGAGGCCGTCAAACTCGTTGCTCTGGCGGCAGCAGAAGAAGCTTACCGCAACGCTATCCCTTCGAAGGTGCTCGCGATTGAACCCGAAGGCGGAAGATGGTTCTACTGGGACGATGCAGGATCGGCTGGCTCGATCGAGCACATGGCACTGAGTCTATGTCAATTGGTGACGAAGAAGCCGTGCATTCTTGTCGCGAAAAATGATTTGCTTGTCGCGCCTGATCCCCTTGAAGCCATTTTGCATGATATGGAGCAGGTCCATTATACAGGACCGTACCGTCTCGACATGCTCCCTTTCCTTCCAAGGGTAAGTCAGGAAGCCGCGCGCCGGTTTGCGCAATTGCCCGCGCCGAAAGCCCTCGCCATGAAAGCCCTCCCGCCGCGATACATCGACGCCACCGGTTCCACGGTTGCGGAAGCGGAACGGAAAGCATTGCTGGACTGCAATCAGATTGCGGGCACACCGTGTGTGCTCTATGCGATCAATAATCAGGTCGTATTGCCGCAAGGCAAGACGGCAGCCGACCCTTAAACCAAGCCGCCCCCTCACACCCCGTCCAGAATAATCACCGTCGGCGTGCCCGGCAGCGTCTCGCGCGAAATCGTCAGGGTGCGTTCGGTGCGGACGTCGATGGCGAATTGCTGGCCGATCTTCTTCATGAATTCATCGAGCGGCGTCATGAAGCGGTGCATCGGCAGCACTACGGAAGCGCGCAGCCGCTTCGTGATGTCGGAAACGCCGTCGAGCGACATCGTATAGGTGCCGTCGATCGGCACCATCACGATATCGAGCCGGCCGATCGCCGCGAAATGGCTGTCGTCGAGCTTGTGGTGGAGGTGCCCGAGATGGCCGATGCAGAGGCCGGCGACCTCGAAGATGAAGATCGAATTGCCGTCGGGGATCATCTCGGCGTTCGGACCGTCGCCGAAATAACGGCGGATGTCGGTGGTGACATTGCGGATGTAGACATCGCCGATGCGCTCGGAGATTTTGGCGGGCTGCCCGTCGTCGCCCCAGCCGTGCAGCACATGGGGGATGCGCGGATCGGGAAACAACGTGTAATGCGTCGAGTGGGCGCGGTTCATGGTGACGACGTCGGGCAGCCTGCCGATCGTATAGGCGCCGCTGAAGTCGGTCGCGATTCGCACGCCGCCCGGCGTGTCGATGTAATAGGTCGAATGCCCGGCATAGGTGATCGCAACATCGTTGGGCTTCGCTGCCGTCTCGCGAAAGCTGACCGGCGTGGCGCGCGGCGGCGCATTGGCCACCGCGAGGCACTCGCTGCGCTCGGCCTCCTGCGCGGCAGCGGGAGCGATCAGCTGGCACAGCACGGCGAAAACGGCGGGAAGGAAGCGCAACATGACGGGACCGTTCGCAAGATGACGTGAATAGTCTATCGCGCAATCCTGCTGCCGTCATGACGGCGATGCCGAAATGTGCTGCCGTCAGTCCTGCTCGTAGCCATAGACCTCCGGCAGGATGAAGATCGCCGCCAGCAACCCGATCAGCGGGAAGATGGCGACGAACAGCGTGGCGTTGGCCTGGCCGATCGCCGCGAACAGCGACGGGAACAGGAAGATCGCCAGGAAGGACGGCAGTTTGACGAACATATAGGCAAAGCCGCTGGCGGTGCCGCGGTATTGCGGCTTCGCCACCATGGTCGGGATGGTCATGCAGTTCGAAGCGTCCCAATAATGCCCCCACAGCATCGCGGCGGCGGCGAACGGCAGCACGTATTTGTGATCGATGTAGAGCGCCCAGGCGGCGACCAATAGCGACACCAGCACGATCGAAAATCCGGCGATGCCGATGCCGCGGTGCCCGATCTTCGGGGTCAGCAGCGGTCCGACCCAGCCGGATATCGCGGCGAAGGCAAACAGCGCCATGGTGACGAGGTTGTTGCCGAGGATCGAGGACACTCCGACCATCGCAAACAGCACCGGCAGATAGAACGCGAAGGTGGAGAACTCGCTGGCCTGCGCGAAGCAGGCGATCCAGCCATAGATCGTCGCACGCCAGCGGATCGGATCCTTGCGCAAATCGGCGAGGAAGGCCGACGGCCGCGCCTTCGGCACCACGACGTCCTCGTTCGGCAGCATGTCGAGATTGTCGTGGTACATCTGCTGCGCGACCAGCTTGGCCTCCTTGAAGCGGCCCTTTTGCACCAGCCAGACCGCGGTCTCCGGCACGTCGTGCCGCATCACCAGGATGATCAGCGCCGGCAGCGCGCCGAGCCCGAGGGTCACGCGCCAGACCGTCTCGTGGTCGAGGTCGAGAATGAGGAAGACCGCGATCACTGCCAGCGTCAGCACCTCGCCGACCGCGAACATGAACTGCCAGCGGTTGCCCATCACCTCGCGCTCGCCCTTGGCCATGGATTCCATGATGTAGGTGTAGCCGGTCGAGATATCGCTGCCGAGCGGCACGCCCAACAGGAAGCGGATCACGATCAGCCAGCCGACGCTGGGCACGAAGGCCTGCGCCAGCGCCAGCACGATGAACATCACCATGGTGGCGAGGAACATGATGCGGCGGCCGATCTTGTCGGACAGCCAGCCGCCGATCAGCGCGCCGACCAGCGCGCCGCCCTGGGTGCCAGCCGCCGCCAGCCCCAGCATGAAGGGGTCGGGGTGATACTGGTCGCGGATGAAGATCAGCACGAAGGCGATCGAATAGAGATCCCAGGCCTCGACCAGGATCGAGGCCATCATCAGCCAGCCGACCCGGTTGCCCCTCGGGGTGTATTTGCCGATCAGGTAGCGGACGGCGCTATCGATCGCCGCTTGCTGTGGCAGAGCTGCCGTCGTCATGTCCGTTCCTCCCCGTGGTTTTTTTGTAAGTTGAAATTCTAAAGCAGGATGGGTTTGAATTGAATCGGTCGGGGCGCCCTTTCTTACCCTCCCCTGGAGGGGGAGGGTCGGCTCGCATCGCGTAGCGGGCGAGACGGGGT
>Ga0302320_10023729_pt1 | contig 12021 bp, 14 predicted proteins | sample Bog_T0_3_FD_202130 | JGI IMG/M metagenome (GOLD analysis project Ga0302320, IMG submission 202130) | Peat permafrost microbial communities from Stordalen Mire near Abisko, Sweden - Bog_T0_3 | ecosystem: Environmental > Terrestrial > Soil > Wetlands > Peat | place: Sweden: Abisko, Stordalen Mire...
TGTATGTCTTCACTTCCACCATCCCTCACCCAACTCCGACTCGGTGGATCTCAAGATTGCTTGCGCCGTGATTTCGTTGATCTCGCTGTGGCGAGGAATGGAGACTTGCACTGACGTGCCGAGTCTCCACTTCTCGTGATTCCCTTTGCTTGCCACCTGAGTCCATGTGAGGCCGCTCGCCTTCGCTGCACCGGAGACCCGCTTGATCAGGGCCGCCCGTTTCACAAAGCTAAGTCTACATTCCTAGACTGCATCAAGTCTAGTGCTCTAGACAGCTCCGTCACGAAAGTCTTGACCGGGTCCAGTGAGCTGATTCATTCGTTGTGCGAGCCCGATACCCCAAGACGGTCGCGTCATGACCTGAAGGGCGCGAATGGCAAGCCAGAAAGTCAAAGAGCGCTCCGCGGTGGATACGGAAGTCAAACCGGAAGCAGAACCGGTAATGAGTCGCTAGCGTTTTGGGCATGAGTAGCACTGTGCAGGACCTCGAACGGGCGGTCGAAGCACCAGAGATAGTGCGTGCGCTTACGGCTTACGGCCTAACTCAACAGGAAGTCGGTACGATCGCAGGCGTCTCCGACAGGGCCGTCCGTCAGTGGAGGCGGGCTGGGATCAAGCAAGACCGGTACGACCGGCTCATCGAGGTTCGCGAGATCGCCCTCCTGCTGTCCGACTCGCTCTCGCCGCGAGGCGTCGGCCAGTGGCTGCACGCGAAGAACCGACTGTTGCACGGTGAGCGTGCCATCGACCTTCTTGCCCGTGGCAAAGGCGATGAGGTACGCGTGGCTGCCAAGGCGTTTATCGACGGCGCCTACGTTTGACGACTGACGATCTCGCCACTGCGGTAATGAGCGCGCACGGCTTCGGAAAGTGCCTCCGTGAGAACCGCCGTGAGAACCATAGCTCCGCTAAAGCCGGAAAATGGAGGTAACTGGTGGTCGTCGGCGGTCGTGTCGGTTCGAGTGAAGTCCCTGGTTGAGGGCACTATTGGTAACCAATGGTCACGACCGGTGTCGGAGGGAAAATGCCCCGGGCAGAACTGGGGGTCAAGAGGTCGCCGGTTCAAATCCGGCCAGCCCGACAAGAACACCTTGGTAGATGGTGATGAGGCTTGGGTCACAAGGGAGCGATTCACCTCCGTGAGAACCTCATGAGGTCCAAAGTTTTCATGGACATTCTGCTGCCGCCTTCCGGTGAGCGTGTCCTTGCCGAGCGAGACCTTGAAGTGCCACTGCCCGAACTGCGGCCGTCCGGGTGCTCGCGATCGTCGCCCAATCGGTAGCGGCACTTTGAGGACGGCTTAGCCGAGGGCCTGGCGCAGCCTGGTCATGATCAACTTCTTGACGAGCGCCTTTGACGGTGGCGCATCAACGGGGAACTGAAGTGCCCCGGACGAGGTCTTGTACTTGGCGAGTTCGTCGCCCAGTTCGGGGAAGACCGAACCGCTGTGAGGTAGATAGCTCAGGTGGTTCTTGAAGGCTCCAAAACCGGCGATTACCTTGCCCTGCACCCGAAAAGCTGGCAGTCCGTACGAGATGCACTGCTCTGCCTCGGGAATGATGTCGAGGATCGAAAGGCGAAGGCTGGTCAAGGTGCTCCGTTTTGGTTCCTCCAGCGAGGCCAGATAGTCGTCAATCTCTTCTTTGGACATAGCCACTCCTCTCCTTTGGCGGTGTGACGGAACACGGCGTCCACAATCCTCGCTTTGGGACCGTCCAGTGAAGTTGGCCCGCTGGCTGGCCGTCTGTGGTCTGGCGTCCGGGCGCTGGGCACTCCGCTTCCTCGCCACACAGGCTGTCCGGTACTGCCAGGCGCCGCTTCGCCTCCGACCCACTGGTCGACCAGGGTGCTAGCCACCCGCGACCGCGCGCAAACGCCGGCCAGGTCGACCGCGCATCTGAGCCCTCGCTGGCTGCTGGCGCACTGATCCATAGCCGTCTGCTCCCATCCGCGACTCCGCCGTCACAAGCGTGGCGAGCGCACATCAGGCGGTTCGGCACTGGGGTGCCCGGCCCTGGCTCGGGGAACCACTGCTGTCATCCCAGAATCCGATGTCTGGAAGGTGGGCTCGGCGATCGGGCTGGCTGTGCGGAATTCGCCTATCGTGCCCATCCCTACAAGCCATGCCAGGGTACGTCGGAGGACGCCGACGAAGTCCTTGGCCTCGCTGGCAAAACCGGTATGGCCTCCAGGGAAGTCGATCAACGGCGAGCCGAGGCGTTCAGCCAGCGCAACAGCAGCGCGCTGGGCGAACTGGCCCTTGGAGGTGGTCCCTCCCCCAACCACGACCCGGGCCGGCGCGCCCTGCAGCGCGGAGAAGTCCGGTTGGTAGAACGTGATGGGCAACAGGCCGTGACCGAAGAAGCGCTCGCTCATCGCCACCGCCTCGGCCGACGGCGGCTGTCGCGCGGCGTCCTCACCCTGCGGGCGCATGTTGATGCCGCTAAAGCCGGAGAACCGCTGCCACGCGGTGCTGATGCCGCTCTCTCGGTAGGTGTCGTAGATGTCATGCATCCGGGCGCGTGCCTGCTCGGCTTCCGACAGGAGCAGGGCGAGCGGGGGCTCGTGGGCTACGAGGGTCTCCACCTGGCCGGGGTAGCGGGCGACCAAGGCGAGCCCCGTGACCGCGCCACCGCTGCTGCCGAATACGTACGCGGGCTCGCCGCGGACCGCCTCCAATACCCGGCGCACGTCATCGGCCAGCAGGTCCGGCTCGGCGTCCTGGTCGCGGTCGTCGATCGTGCTGCGGGCGAAGCCTCGGGGGTCGTAGGTCACGACCGTGTAGTCCTCGGCGAGGAGTGGGGCGATCGCGGCAAAGCCCGAAACACCCATGGGGTGCCCGACCAGCATGAGCACCGGGCCTGAGCCTTGTACCTCGTAATACAGGCGCGCTCCTGGAACCTCTAGCGAGTGACTCGTAGGCAACGCCATTCGATGGCACCTCTGGTTCGCGGTTGGGGATGGGCGGCAACGCCACTGAGGCTAACGCCAGGATCGCCAATAGCTCAGCGGCCGCTGACCCGGTGCGCCGGGCTGTGACCGCGGGACCTATCTCACATCGCCGTCGTTCCGCGCTCGTTGGGTACTGGTTACTTTGCCGAGACCAGCAGGACCGAACAGGTAATCGGCTTTCGGTAGAACTGTCACACTGCCGAGCGCGCCTCCCCGGAGCGCGGAGGCGGATACACCTGCCGCGCGATCATCGCCGAGAGCCAGCCGAGCTACCAGCCGGCGCACGTCAGCTGGCTCGTGCGCCGCTCACTCACATCGGTCCCGGCAGCGATCGCCAGAACAATGAGCCAGACCAGCGTGCACCCGAAGCTGTACGCCTTATAGCTTCCGCCGAAGGGCATAGCTGCTCGTCCGAGACGGGGCATGCTCACTCTGTTTAGGACCGCTCGAGAAGCGCTCTCAGCCTTCGTTCCGCGCTCTTCTTGGGTCACCGTCAGACCGTTGGCGGTGGCGCCCGATTGGGCCATCTGCACCGAGCCGTCGTGATCCCCACCAGACGCGAGATTCGGCGTTTCGGGCACACTCGTAGCCGTCCGATAGGGCGCGGCCACATCCCGTTGGCGCCGACATAACATAGGGCGCAGACATTCCGAGTGACATCTACCGGCAGTTCTGGGAGGGCGACTACCGCATCTCTTCAGGTCCGCGATGAGCCAGCCGAGGTGGCCGAGGAGTCCCGCAACGTGGCCAGCGTCTTCTCGATCCGCCGTGCGCGAGTATCGGGCTTCTTGGCACTCTCGATCAGGCGCAGGTGTTGACTCTTTTGGCTATCGGTCAAACGATCAAACGCGCTTCGAGCGAGTGGCTCGGCATCAAGGGCTGTGGCGAAGTCAGTGGGCTCGACCACGACACGCGGTTCAATATCCAATTCGAGCTCGACCTCAACCCGGTCGCCCGTCACAACACCGGCGGCCCTGCGATTGGCGTTGCTCAATCCGATCAAGTTCCGGCCGCGCATGATCGCCACCCTGCTTGTCCAAGAGCGTCCATTGATCGTGATGGTCACCCTCGGACGCTTGCCACCCCCCAATGCTTCCATCAGCTCCGCGGGAACCTCGAGCCCCCTCATGGGCTCCGGAGGCTCCACTTCGGCTCGGAATCTCATCTCTTGCTCCTACCATCGTGCGTACCCTGGTCACCCACTACCACCAGCATGCTCGCCGGCGCGCCCTCTCTGCGCTGGCGAACCGACTCCGCTCGCCGTCTCATCCTCACCGGTTGCTGGCCCGGCATCGTCTTGTACCGCTGGTTCGCGGGCACTCAGAATGGCGGCGTCAGCTCGATCGCCAGGTGCGCGTAATCGGCGTTTCGGGCGCACCTACAGCCGTCGATCTGCGCTCCCGTCGGCTGTCGGCGGACGTATAGGTCTAAAGGAAGTCCAAGGTTGAGGGCACTATTGGTTACGAATTGTCACGACCGGTATCCGAGTGAAAATGCCCCGGGCAGAACTGGGGGTGAGGAGCTCGCCGGTTCAATTCCGGCCAGCCCGACAACAACATCCCGCTCAAAGACTTGAAGGGCTCGGTTCCGAGTCGCCAAGCCACCGTGGGGATGCCGTCCGCGCGAAGGTTGGCTTTGTCGACCCGGACCCGCGCGTCGGCGCCGGTCGCCACCATTACCCGTGCCTTGACCTGCGGCCCGGTACCCGCGATACCGCACCTATCGCCGGTGCCACAGCGAGCCACAACCCGATGGTGACCACCATCGAGGTCCCGTAACCGATCGGGTGTATCCCGAGGTTCTTGGAGGCGATGCCTATGAAGACCATCAGAACCCAGGTGCTCACAAAGAACATAGGTCCAGCTGACACCACCTTGAAAAAGTCGCCCAACGCGAACACCTCCTCGCGCGCACGATATCGCCACCGGGGCCTCTGGGGAATTGCGAGTCGCTGACCGTGAGCCCAGCCGTCCGGCTCCCGATTTGGGGCCACTTGCACAGCCGCTGTCTCGATCGTTTCCGACTGCAACCTGTCTGACGAAGAGCCACGTGAAGGTCGCGTCGGGCGATCTGTTGCACTGGCAGTAACCGTACTGCAAAGAACGTAACAGTATTGTAATATGTCGTCATGAGACGCGTGGTTGTCATGGCTGCGACCGATTCGCTCCCATTCCGTACCGATCTCCGCGAGGACGCCCTATGAGCGGTCATCGCCTGATGGTGCCGGCCCGTTCTCACCTACCGCGCTCCGCGGTGCGCAGGGTCGGTCTTGTGTTGAGTGCCCTCGCAGGACTCGTAGTCGTCCTCTACGGCATCTCGACACACGTCTACGCGGGTGGTTCCGACAGGGCGACCGCGATCCTTGAGGGTCAGGCGGTGAGCACGGGCAACCCGTTGCTCCATGGCTGGATCCTGACTAGGGACTCGTTTTGGACCATCGACGCCTTCTTCTACGGACTGGCGGTGCACGTCGGGGGCCTGCGGCCTGGGCTTCTCAACCTGGAGCCTGCTCTTGCGGTGGCGGTCGCGGTCGTGATCGGAGCCCTTGTCGCGAGCCGTGGCCACCGGGGTAGTGCCGCGGTGGCCGCGGCTGCGACCGTCGTCGTTCTTCTGGCGCTCCCAACCCACGCAATGGCGTCGTTCCTGCTTGGCGGCCCCGACCATGTCAGCACGGCCGTCCTGGCCCTGTTCGCTTTCGCAGCCTTGAGGCGGGGCCGTATCGACTGGAGATGGGCGGCCGCGGTCGCCGCGCTCGCCTTCGGGATGATCGGCGATCTCTTGATGGTCGCCTACGGCATCGTCCCGATATTCGCCGGGGGATTGGTCTCCATGTTGCGTCGACGAAAGTGGCGTACCGGCCTTCCGGCCATGAGCGCGTCTGTCGCAGCAGTCATCGTGGGCGAGCTCATCAGTTGGTTCGCCCGCGAGATGGGAGCCTTCGAGTCCGTCGGCGGGGTGTCGGTCGCGAGCGTTTCCCAGATGCTCGTGAACTTGAAGCACGTCCTGAGCTACGGAGCAGGGCTTGTCGGCTTCGCGTACCGCTTCGATGCCGGTGGGGTACCGAACTTCTTGCAGGAGGTCCACGTCGTGGGCGCCCTGTTGGTCATGACCTGTTCGCTGCTAGCGACGGCGAGGCTGGTGAGAGGCGTCGTATGCCCGCGCCAGGGAACGACCGCTCACGAGACCGGGACCGAGAGTTGGTGGCTTGACGACGTACTTGTTCTCGCGATGTTCGGCTCGGTGGTTACGTTCGTCGCCCTGGCCGTCAACGGGGTGCCAGGCGCCCGCTATCTCGTCGCGACGGTCGTGTTCGCAAGCGTTCTGAGCGGCCGGGGTGTCGCCCGGGCCTGGCACCTGGTGCGACCAGGTTGGGCGACCAGAGCGATCTGTGTCGCTGGAGCCGTCGTCGCGTTGTGGTTCGCGACGGGCCTCGGCTACACCCTGGCTCAGCCCGCCCCGGTGCAGAGCGCGTCGGTGCTCGCCAGCTGGCTCGAGGTGCATCACCTAGACAACGGGGTCGGCGGTTACTGGACGGCGAGTATCACGACCGTCGAGAGCAAGGGTGCGATCACGGTGCGGCCCGTATGGGCCGACCCGGACGGCAAGCTCGGCCGTTACATGAAACTGTCCACCGAGAGCTGGTACCAAGGTCAACACTTCCAGTTCCTCGTCTACAGCTCGCCGACCTACCAGGGCGTCGACGGTGCCGCAGCGGGCAAGACCTGGGGGCGCCCGACGCACATCTACGTCGTGGGGGACTATCACGTGCTCGTGTGGTCCGCCGCGTTCAGCGTCGCAGCGTTCCCCTGACAACTCGGGGCGAGAGTGTCACGAACGTCGACTGGGGATGCATTAAGGCGGCCCGTCTGATTGCCGGCGTCGCCTGGCCGGATGACTGAGAACCGGATGCCTCATAAGTGACGGTGAAATAGGCCAATACGGCGGAGCCTTGGATCGTGCTGGGCAGGGTCTCGACCGATCGGTTCGGCCCCACCATCTCTATTGCGTCGGCATAGGTGGGCACCGTCCAAGAGCCCGTCGGCGTCGTCAAGCCGAGGTCGGTGAAGGTCACCGACCCGAAATCCGCGAGGGGGTAGGGCTCATTGGTGTTCGGATCCCCGGGGTCTTCTGCTATCCATTCGGCGGACGTGCCCTTTCCCGAGAATGTCTCGGGGGCCGTGGCCGACACGCCGGTGGTGACATCCTCGAGGTAATAGGCCCAGTCGCCTGAGGTCTCCTGGAAAACCTGCGCGTCGATCAGGTCACCAGGAGCGACCGTAAAGAGGAGCTGGTTTGAGTAGCCCTCTAGCTCGTCTGTCCACCAGGTGTAGTCGCCCTCCTGCCCATTAAGGCAGTACGAAGTTGTTCCGTCTTGGAACAGCCCGGGGTTCTGACTGCCGAAGCCGTTCACGCCAACCCAGTCCGAGGTGGCGCCGTTAGGTACCAAGGAGCAGTCGACGCTCGGAACGGTCCACTCGGCACTTATGGCTTGATACCCACCGCTTCCTCCCGTGAGCACGTAACCAGACCAGTTCGGCGAAGTCCAGCCGGGCGATTGTGAAGCCGGCAACGTCGTGGTCGTGGTCGTGGTTGAGGTTGTCGTACTGCTGGTCGTCGTCGGGGAAATCGTCGTAGTAGTGGTCGTTGGGGCGAGTGTGGAGGTAGTCGTCGGAGTCGACGTGGTCGTCGTGGTGGTCCTGGGAGTCGTTATCGTCTGCCCGGCCTCGACGACCTTCAAGTGGTCGATCGTCGTCACCGTGCCTCGAATTGTCAGGCTGAGCGTGTACACCTTCGGCTTGGTCGACAGGTTCTCGCCAAATCTGAACGAACGCTCAACGCGCCCGGACTTGCACTTGACAGTGGTGGCGAACCCCGCGACGTTCGGCGATGACGACCAAGAGCAGGTCTTGGCGTTGTGGACCGTCGCGGGCCAAGTGACCGTTCCTCCGCCCGAGAGCAGTGTGCGAGTCGGAACTGTTCCCGAGCCCGCGGCGCTTGCCAGCGCGGGGACGGCACACACAGACAGCGCCACGACCGCAATGAAAGATCGCAAAGCCGTTCGCAAGTCAACCCCCACAGTTCCTCGACAAGCTTAGGCCGTCGCCAAGACCGCGTTGGCTCACAATGGCCCCAATACCCGGAGGCAGCGGGGCTGTTGGCTCGTTGGTGCCAGGATACGCTCCATTCGAACTCGAGCGCGCGGCCGCGCCCGATTGCTCACAGCTCGCTCATGCTCCGCCCTTCGGCGCTGGAGGCCCGCCCGATGATGGCCGCAGGACCGTGAGCTTTCGAAGCAGCTGCCAGGGGACCCTACGAAGGTCGCGGGAATAGGTGGGCACCGGAGCCTGTTCTTCTCCAAGATGGACACGGGGGCCGTGTCTTGGTCGCGACGCCCAGCGGGACCGAGAGCATGGGTCAAATCAACCTCTTGGCAGGGGGACACGCAGTACCGGGTGCGAACGGTGAACAAGTGGGAACGCCCCGGGCGTGCAATCCAAGAGAAGCGAGTGGCCGGGAGGCACCAGCCCCCGGCCACTCTTCACTTCCAAAGCGAAACGGCCCGCCACCGAGGTAGCGGACCGTTTGCTCGGTGCAGATGATGTTAGGAACCTGCCGGCCCCGGTTCAAGTGCGGCTGAGGTTTTGCGCGGAGGTTCGGCCGGCGACCATTGCAAGAACTGCTGTCTTTTCAAGACTTGCTTCTGACCAGGCACGACCGAACGACGTCGCGTCCCGGGACCGCTACGGGGGCTTGCGGTCGGAGTTCGAGCCGGCCAGCTGACCTGGTAGGAGGGGATCGGTCGCAGCGACACCGTCGGGCTAGCCTGACGTCGAAGTTCCCAGCCTTGTTCATCGCCCGGAGGTGCCTGTGGGGAAGTCCCGGATAGCCAACCTGTCAGCGATCCTCGTGGTTGGCGCCATGTCCGTGCCCCTCCTGGCGAGCTGCAGCTCGACGTCCTCCGGAACCAGTTCGGGTACGGCTAAGCAGCTGGCGGAGCTGAAAGGCTCTGACACCGTCGCCAGTGACGAGTTTGGCGTCTCAGTGGGCATCTCGGGCACGAACGCCGTCGTGGGCACTTCGGGCGCCGCGTATCCCGGGCGGGCGTACGTCTTCAACAAGACCGCCGCCGGCTGGAAACAGGTAGCTGAGCTGAAGGGTTCCGACACCGTGGCGGCCGACAGGTTCGGCACGGCGGTGGCCATCTCGGGGACCACAGTGGTGGTGGGCGCCTACGACCACGCGAAGGACGCTGGGCGGGCCTACGTGTTCGCCAAGACCGCGGCCGGTTGGAAGCAGGTAGCCGAGCTGAAGGGTTCCGACACCGTGGCAAACGACTACTTCGGGTGGTCAGTGGCCATCTCGGGCACGACGGCGATCGTCGGTGCAGTTGGCCACGCGAAGTACGAGGGCACGGCGTACGTATACAACGAGACGGCGTCAGGTTGGAAACAGTCGGCGGAACTCCGGGGCTCCGATGTCGTCGCAGAGAATGGGTTCGGTACCTCTGTGGCCATCTCGGGTAGTACCGCGATCGTGGGCGAAGAAGGTTATGCCAAGGGTACGGGCCGCGCGTACGTGTTCACCAAGACCACTTCTGGCTGGACCCGGGTCGCCTTGCTGAAGGCTCCCGACACGATCGCCGGCGACAACTTCGGGACTTCGGTGGCTGTCTCACCCCCGATCGCGGTCGTGGGTGCATACGGCCGGGCAAACTACGCGGGGCGGGCGTACTTGTTTACCGATACCGACGGAGGCTTTAGGCAGACGGCCGAGCTAAAGGGCTCCGACACCACCGTCGGCGACTACTTCGGCATCTCGGCCGGGATCTCGGGCTCGAGCGTGGTCATAGGCGCGTACGACCACGCCAAGGACGCCGGTCGGGCGTACGTGTTCGCCAAGACGCCGTCCGGGTGGAAAGAGACGGCCGAGCTGAAGGGCTCCGACACGGTCGCCGAGGACTACTTCGGGAACTCTGTGGCCATTTCGGGCACGACTGCCTTGACTGGGGCTTATGGCCAGGCGAAGTACGCCGGTCGGGCGTACCTGTTCAAGAGCTGATATCGCAATTCTCCGGCCGACCGCCCCCAGGTCCGATCGCTGCCGAGGCCCGTGGAAGTGGGGAGATTCGTCAGTCGTGAGAAGGCCTCGGCGTCGTCAAGGGAGCCTCTGTCCATCGTCAGCCGTACAGGCAGACCGAGCTTACGGCGCCACGATGCCAAGAAAATAGCGCGGAACGGGCTTCATTTGCGAGATACTCGTACGCGGTGCACGGCCCCTTGCTTCCCTCGCAAGGCAACGGGGGTCGTGCACCATCCATCAGACCGTGCCGTCAGTCGCGAGTGCTGGTCGGAAAGAGCCGTTCTGCCAGGGTGTAGGAGGCTTCAGTAGCCGCCTCGACGACTTGCTCACGCGGGTGAGAGGTGCTCGCGCAGGCGTTCCAGTGCGACGGTCGCGCGGTGCTGGACCGTGTGCTCGACGAACGGGGCCAAGAGCGCGCCCGCCACTCCGCCGGGCCGTTCGTAGGTGACGGTGAGACTGACCGCTGTCCCACTTGAGCCCTGGCTCAGCTCGAAGGTGAGGCTCTGGCCTTGGTCCGCGGCCGAGGACCAGGTGATGCCATGAGGCGGTTCCAGCGACGAGATCCCGATCGTGGTTCGAAGTGTGCGGACGCCCACGTCGAGGACCGCGTCGAAGCGAGCACCTTCCCCCGTCGTCTGAGATCCCAGGGGAGTGAGCTGCTCGAGGCCTTCGATGAAGATCTCGGCCTGCTTGTAATCGGCCAGGCACTCGAAGACGGCGCCGGGCGCTGCCGCGATCGTCGTTCGCGCTTGAACGGTCTGCCTCAAGCTCAACTCCTCTGGAGCGGTACGACGCGGACGCGAGCCGCCCGTCACTTGCTTGTCGGCAACGAGCCGATCGGTGATCAAGTATTGCGGAACGGGACAAGGCGGTGAGCCGGGGTTAGCTGTTGGCAGTGAACCTGGAGGACAGAGGGACACGAGTGCGGCACGAGCGCCTTCTCCGACAACATGGCTAGGCTCGCAACCCGGTGAGAGAGCCCAGTCGCGTGGTGCCGATGCAATCGCGGGTGGCGGACACTGCTGACGTGTTGGCAACACTGCTGCAGGCGTCGCCCGATGCGATCGTCGCCGTCGACGCAAATGGCCTCATCGTGCTGGCTAGCGCCTCGATCAAGGCACTGTTCGGTTTCGATCCCGACGAAGTCGTCGGTCTTCCCGTCGAGACGCTCGTGCCGGAGCAGGTCCGAGCCATGCACGAGCGTCACCGGAAGAAGTACGCGGGGATCGGCGAGGCGCGTCCCATGGGTCGAGGCCTCGAGCTCACAGGGCGCCGGCGTAACGGGAGCATGTTCGCGATCGATGTCAGCCTCGCCCCCTTCTCTATCGGCGGTGAGAAGTTCGTCGGGGCCTTCGTACGCGATGCGAGTGATCGGCGTCGCCACGAGGCGAGACTGCATGCGATCAACGAGATCACCCAGCGCCTGCTTGCAGGAGATCCGACCGCTAGGACGCTCGAGCTCGTCGCTTGTCGAGCGCGGGGCTTGGTGGACGCAGTGTTGGGTTGGGTGGTCGTGCCGTCCGGCAAGGAAAGCCTCGTTGTCAGCGCGAGCGACGGCGAGGGGGCAGCATCGATCCTCGGGCTCGAGATCACCTCTGAAGGGAGCTTCGCCAAACGGGCCATGACCGAGGGCGACCCGATAATCGTCGGTGACCTGTCGATCGAGACGAGCGTCCCGGCGCAGATGAAAGCGCTCGGCCTCGGGCCCGGCCTGTTCTGCCCGTTGAGGAACGAGGAGCGGATATTGGGCGCTCTCGTCGTGGCGCGGCTGTCGGAGGCGCCGGGCTTCAATGAGAGCGACACTGCGCTGGTGAAGGTCTTCGCCAACGCCGCGATGGTCGCGCTGACCATTGGAGAGGCCCGAGTCGAGCTCGAACAGCTCCAGGCCACGGCCGATCGCGAGAGAATCGGGCGCGACCTTCACGACACGGTCATCCAACAGCTGTTCGCGCTCGGGATGGGCCTGCAAAGTATCGAGCGATTGACGAG
>Ga0302320_10023730_pt1 | contig 12020 bp, 11 predicted proteins | sample Bog_T0_3_FD_202130 | JGI IMG/M metagenome (GOLD analysis project Ga0302320, IMG submission 202130) | Peat permafrost microbial communities from Stordalen Mire near Abisko, Sweden - Bog_T0_3 | ecosystem: Environmental > Terrestrial > Soil > Wetlands > Peat | place: Sweden: Abisko, Stordalen Mire...
ATGTGATATTATTGGGGGAAGCTCGAGATTCAGCAACTATTGAAGCAGCATTAACTGCTGCTGAAACTGGCCATCTTGTCATGACAACCCTACATACCAATGATGCAAAAAGCTCCATTGATCGGATACTGGACGTTTGTAGGGGGAGTAACCAGAATCAGGTACGGCACCAACTTGCTTCTACCTTAGCGGCGGTGATTTCCCAGCAGTTGGTCTTAAGGGCGGATGGTAAGGGATTGGTCCCCGCCTGTGAGGTAATGATTAAGTCTCCAGCGATTGAAGAATGTATTAAGAAAAATGAGTCTAACCGCTTGCAAGAATTTATTTCAAATTCAAACAACTATTATCATATGCAGTCCATGAATCAGTCCCTTGAGCAATTGGTTAGAAGTAATACAGTAACTCTCGATGAGGCACTCAAGCATTCGAGTAATCCAGACGACCTTAGGCTGATTTTCTCCGGTCTTAATCGGGAGGAAGGTTATAATCCACCCAGCAGTTGACTTGGCATCTTGTCTAATTCAAGGTAAACTCTGTTAGCGATGTCTTTATGGATGATCTTGCTTCGGACATTTTTTATTTTTACCCTTTTCTCAGTCTTTCCTGGTCTCGTTGGATTTATTTTATTTGGAATTACAGGAGCTGCGCTTGGAATTAGCTTCTCCAGTTTGGGGCTTGTTGCTTTTGCATTTTATTCAGAAAAAGGGATGCCAAAAGCATACCATGCACATCTGGAGACATCCAAAGGACTTTCACGATCACTCGCGTTGGTAGGCGTAGAGAAACAGGAAAAGCCACCTCAAGTATTTATTTTTCCAGATCCCTTGCCTCAGTTGCTAGTGGTTCGGTCCTTGGGAGGAAGCGGAACCCTACTCATGAGTCAAGGTCTCATGGTTCTGTTAAATGAGGAGGAGCTGCGAGCGGTTCTAGGTAGATCGCTTTTCCATTTGCAAGAAAGAGGGCTTGTTTTTCAAAGCTTTTGCTCAATTTTGGCTATTTGGATTTTAGGGTTTGCTCCACGGTCTTGGAGGGGTCTGATTTTTGGGGGTCGTACCCTCGAAGGGTCTGAGGAAAGGAACCTAGGCTCGATTTCAGCGTTAGGGTTTCTGATCCTATTTCCAGTTGTCCGGTTGCTTTTAAAATTGTCGAAACCTGCAAAGGCTCAAAAAAAGGCGGCTGAATGGGGTTCAGCCTATTCAAATGCTTTAAAGAAAATTTCTCAGAGCATTGCAATTCTGGGCCCGAGTCGACGAGGAGCAGAAGTGGGTTTAAAGACAGGATTAAATCTCATTTAAGCCTCAGCAATTCCTGGTAGCGAGAACTTCGTGAATGAGATGCCGAGTTGCTGACTCTTTAATTCTTTTGGGTGCTTGTTTATCTCTTCTAAGAGAGGTAAATCTACTGTTGGAATGGATACTCAGTTACCAAAGATAGACCTAACTACTTTTTTTCTCTCTATTTCTTCAGCAGCCTTCATGGGCTTGGGAGTGGTTCCTCCTCCTGAAGGGGAGAAAACGCGTTTGAATTTGGAATTGGCGTGTCAAAATATTGACCTTCTTGAGCTGATGTATGAAAAAACCCGGGGAAATCGAACTCAGGAAGAAGACCGTCTGATTGAACAGCTCTTGTTCGAACTCAGAATGCGATTTGTAGAAAAGAAAAAAGAGACTTTAAAATAGCAATGCTTCGCCCCTGTGCCTGCCACTCCCACACTTGACTGTGTGACCTGAGTTGCCATCTTTCTTAGTAGGAAGATTCAAAGATTTTTTTTGAACACGAGTTGGGGAGAAATCTATGGCACCGAAATTGACACATAGCGCGCAAGAAGCCCTCCAGCAGGCACAATCAGAAGCCATCAGGAGGGATCATCAGGAGCTTCATCCAGAGCACCTTTTGTATGCTCTGGTTCACTCCGAGGAGGGGCAGGAGGCAGTAGTTCCAAATATTTTGCAAATTGCGGGTGTGAGTTTGCCTGCATTGCGAAGTCGACTGAAAAATCAGTTGGAAAAAATGCCTAAAGTCAGTGGGGGTTCCGGGCAAATTTATGCCACACCCTTAGTGAATAAAATATTGGTTCTTGCTGAAGATGAAGCAAAAAAGTTGGGCGATGAGTATGTGTCAGGTGAGCATTTTCTTCTGGCTATGCTCATGCCCACGCTCAAAGATTCAGAAGCTGCAAAAATCTTGGTTGGAAGCGGCCTTAAAGCAGAGGTGCTTTTGAAGTCGATTCAACAAATTCGAGGGGGATCTAAGATTCAAGATCCTGAGCCGGAGACTAAATATCGAGCACTTGAAAAATTTTGTCGTGACTTGACGGCTCTTGCCCGCCAGCAAAAACTGGATCCAGTGATTGGAAGGGATGAAGAAATACGTCGGGTGATTCAGGTTTTATCTCGGAGAACAAAAAATAATCCGGTGCTAATAGGAGAACCTGGGGTTGGAAAAACGGCTATTGCAGAAGGTTTGGCTCAGCGCATTTACCAAGGGGATGTGCCTGAGAGCCTGAAAAAGAAAAGGCTTTTAGTTTTAGACCTGGGTGCTTTAATTGCTGGTGCAAAATTTCGAGGAGAATTTGAAGAGCGACTCAAATCGGTGATTAAGGAAGTGACCGCTTCAGCAGGAGAAGTGGTACTTTTTATTGATGAGTTACATACTTTGGTAGGAGCCGGTGCTTCGGAGGGTGCGATGGATGCCTCCAATATGCTCAAGCCAGCTCTTTCTCGAGGGGAGCTTCGGTGTGTGGGTGCAACCACTCTGAATGAATACCGAAAATACATTGAAAAAGATGCTGCACTGGAAAGAAGGTTTCAGCCGGTTTATATTAAGGAACCCACCGTTGAAGATACCATCAGCATTTTAAGGGGACTTCGGGAACGTTATGAGGTGCATCATGGAGTTTCTATCCGAGATGCTGCGGTTGTTGCCGCTGCTACCCTCTCAAATCGATACATTTCAGATCGATTCCTGCCAGATAAGGCCATTGATTTGGTTGATGAGGCAGCTTCAAAGCTGAAAATGGAGATTGATTCACGTCCTGAGGAGGTGGACCAGTTAGAGAGGCGTATTCTGCAACTGGAAGTGGAAAAGCAGGCTCTCAAAAAGGAGAAAGATGCTGCTTCAAGAGATCGCTTGAGTTCTCTGGATGTGGAGTTGAAGGAACACAAACAGAGGAGCAGTCAGCTGAGGGCCCAGTGGGAAAGAGAAAAAAAGGATGTCAATTGGGTTAAGGAGCTCAAAGAAAAAATTGAAAAAGTAAAATTGGATTCGGAATCCGCTGAAAGGCGTGGGGATTTAGAAAAAGCAGCTGAGTTGCGTTATGGAACACTCATTTCACTTCAAAAAGAATTGGACGAAATGGGGAAAAAAGAAAGCTCCCCTGAGACGGGGGCTCGTGCCCTCCTTCGTCAAGAAGTGACAGAAAATGACATCGCAGAGGTTGTTTCTCGCTGGACGGGGGTTCCAATTGCAAAAATGCTTGAAGGCGAACAGCAAAAGCTCATTCATATGGAGGAACGCCTTTGTCGACGTGTGATTGGGCAAGAACCAGCTATTACTGCGGTTTCTCATGCTGTGCGTCGTTCTCGCGTGGGATTACAGGAAAAACACCGCCCCATGGGGTCTTTTTTGTTTCTAGGTCCGACTGGGGTGGGAAAAACTGAGACCGCCAAAGCATTGGCAGAGTTTCTTTTCGACGATGAGCAAGCCATGGTCAGACTAGATATGAGTGAGTATATGGAGAAGCACTCAGTTTCCAGGCTCATTGGTTCACCTCCTGGGTATGTGGGTTATGAGGAAGGCGGGGCTTTGACAGAAGCGATCAGGCGTCGACCTTATGCTGTGATTCTTTTGGATGAAATTGAAAAGGCCCATCCTGATATTTTTAACGTCTTTTTGCAAATTTTAGATGATGGAAGAGCGACAGATAGTCAAGGAAGGACGGTGGATTTCACTAATTCTATCATCATTATGACCTCAAATCTTGGAAGTCACCTGATCCTTGAAGAATCAGATGCACAGAAAAGGGAGCGAGGAGTTTTGGAGCTGGTGAGGCAACACTTTCGTCCAGAGTTCTTGAATAGAATTGATGAAATCGTCATTTTTTCTCATTTAGAAAGGAATCAATTAAATCAAATTATCCAGCAGTATGTTCAGAAGTTGAATGCAATGATGAAAGATCGGGGCCTGGAACTGTGCCTCAGTGATGCTGCTGTTGAGCTGTTGTGTCAAAAAGGATACGATCGGGATTTCGGAGCTCGTCCTATGAAAAGGGTCTTTCAACGAGAGATTCAAAATCCGATGGCGATAGAAATTCTTTCTGGAAAGCTACCTTCAGATACTCTGGTTCAAGTCGAAGTGGGAAAAGACGGGTTCCTCTTTCAATCGAGGCCCAAGGGGTCCGAAAGGGGCCGAAAGGGCAATGAACAGTAATAACGGTATTTGATATCTTTGAAACTCTCTTCTACAATAATAGAGGTAAGGAACACCCTATTTTTTATCGGCCCATACACACGGAGGTTAGGCCATGGATATAACGGAAGTGAAAGTTTTCCCTGTGGATGAGGAAAAGCTGAAGGCCTACATTACCATCGTTTTGGATAACTGCTTTGTTGTCCGAGATCTTAAGATTATTAGCGGTACGGCCGGTCTGTTTGTAGCGATGCCGAGCAAGCGTCGTAAGGACGGAACATTTAAAGATATCGCCCATCCTTTAAATCAGAGTACCCGAGCCAATATGGAAAAGAAGATATTGGATGCCTATTTGGCAGAGATTAAAAAAGGAGGGCGGGTGGCAAAGTCTGCAGAGGAAGCAGAAAAAGCCGATTCCGCCTAAGTTGAGTAAAAAAATACAGGTTTTGTGGTCGTGAGTGATTGCCCCTTTCTCATTCGTGTGTTAGGGAATGTACCAGTTGGGGCGTCGGCAAGCGGTAAGCTAGCGGATTTTGATTCCGCCATTCCTAGGTTCGAATCCTAGCGCCCCAGCCAATTCCTAAAATCAGTTTGTGAAAATTTAAAGTGCCTTAGTATAAAAAATAGATAAAATAGAAAGAAATGACTGAATATCTTAGGAAGAAGCTAAGGATGAACCAGCAGTTGATGCTGCAAGGATTCATAGGGGTAACCTTAACACTCACAGGGGCTTTGGTTGGATATCGAACAGCCGTTTCCTCTCTGTCTGATTCTGGCGGAAGCCGAGCAAGTCGCTGGATCGGACTATCAGGAGTAGGGCAGACGAATTGCAATTTTCCATCTCGGATGGGCAAATCCGAGAGCGATCTCAGTGCTGAAAATGAGAGTAATAGTGAGGCTCGATCATTTATTCCTAATAATTCAGAATATTTAGCAGTAGTGGAAAAAAATCACCTCCAGGAAAGGGATAGAAAAATAGCCTCTTTGCTTCCTCGTACGGAAGTAGGCCGTTTACTGGGACATGCAGTTACTCTTTTGAATGTGGGTTCTGTAGGGAACACTCAAGAAAGCCGATTGCTTTCAGAAGACCTAAAGCTATTGGCCCGAACCCCTGAAGATACCTATCAAATGATTCGAGACTCCATTCGAAGTATGGGAAACGACTTGAGTGAGGAGCAACAGTATTTGATTCACCTAGTCGGAGGTTTGGAGATCAATTATTCAGACAAGCTGGATTTCTTGTTTACGGAGCTCAGCCGGATATCCACGGGGCAAGAGGCTCAGCAAAATAGCTCAAACAAAATGGCAGCACTCACTGCGCTTCTGCAGATGGGGGTTGATCCTTCGACGCTAGAAAAGAAACTCAAAGAAGCGCTTTCAGCTGAATCTAGCTATCTTGCTAAAAGTAGGCTGGTTAGTCTTTACGAGGTGAAATACCCCGAGTCGGCAATGAAACTAAAGGATGATCTCGGAATTTAGGTTTAAGTTTTGCAACGGGTTGCGTAAGGTCTCACTATTTTGTATAAACGACCCGTTATTCGTACTACAAGGTTGATAGACGAAATGAGAGAAATCCAGTGCCCTCGTGGTGGAATTGGTAGACACGTACGATTCAGGGTCGTATGCGAAAGCGTCCGAGTTCGAGTCTCGGCGAGGGCACCAAAGTTCAAAGGAATTGACAATAAAACAAGAGGCTAATATTAACCCAGGTTCTCCAGTTAAAACCATAGAGATAGTAGCTGGCCCCAATGGGAGCGGGAAAACCACCTTCGGAAAGGTTTATCTCGTAGGAGAAATGGGACGAAGTGTTTATCTTAACCCCGACCTCATTGGTTCAGGGATAAGTCCTCTGGACTTTGAAAAAGCCTCTTTTCATGCCGGCCGGGTTCTCATCGAAGAGGTAAAAGCCATGATTATCCGTGGGGAGAGCTTTGCTTTTGAGTCCACTCTTTCCGGGAAAACCTGGATTGCGATTCTTAAAGAAGCAATTGCCCAAGGTTATCAAGTAACCATCTATTTTCTCTATCTCAAATCATTAAAAATGAACCTGCAACGAATTAAGAGGCGTGTTGCATTAGGCGGGCATCCCATACCGAAAGTGGCGGTATATCGTCGCCATCCCCGTTGTTTTAATAATTTCTGGAATCTGTATCGCCCTCTGTGTAGCGACTGGTATGTATTTGATAACTCCGAAAAAAAACCAAAAACCATCCTAAATAAAACTATTTTTGAAAAATTTGACTCAGAAAAGCAGCAGCAATTCATTGCATCTTTTAAGGATGGTTTGCTTCGTGGTAAGATCCGGAAAGTGAGAGCCGATGACTGAACGAGAAGCCAAAGCAAAGCTCAGAAGGATTGAAAAAGCAATGGAGTCTTTTCTAAAAGAAGTGCGTCGCCAGGAGTGGGCGCATCGGGAAGAGATGAAGATTCGTAGGGCGTTTGGTAAAATTTCTCTCGCTCCAAAAAAATTGAAGCAAAAATAGTGAGATCTTATCAGTCCATAAAACACTGGACACGCCTAGCTGAATGGGGAATAAAGGATTTCGTCTCTTCAAGTTGTGAGTAGTTTTATGACAAATCAAAGTAGTCCAGTTGGGTATCACTTACAGAAAGCAAGAGTTGTTGATCCAAAGTCGGGAACGGATCGCGAACAAGATGTTATCATTCAAAATGGGCGTATCAAGGAAAGTGGGCGTGGATTAGCGACTCCCAAAGGGGTCATTCCCTTGGATCTTCGCGGCCTTTTGGTCGTGCCAGGGTTTATTGATCTTCATGCTCACCTGAGGGAGCCGGGTGAAGAATATAAGGAAGATTTTCGTTCTGCTTCAGCAGCAGCGGCTTCAGGAGGGTTTACCTCCGTTTGTGCAATGCCTAATACTAAGCCACCGAATGATTCTCGAGCGATTACTGATTTGATTTTGACGAAGACAAAAGAGATGGGTGGGATTCGCGTCTATCCCGTGGGTGCCATTACTATGGGGCTGCAAGGGCAGCGGCTGACTGAATTTGGAGAACTCAAAGACGCTGGAGTGGTTGCTTTTAGCGACGATGGAAGACCTGTGATGAATTCTCGGGTGATGAGAAGGGCCTTGGAGTACGGGAGGACTTTTGATGTTCCTATTATCCAGCATGCCGAAGACCTCAATTTGTCTGAAGGGGGAGCAATGCATGAAGGAAGATGTTCTACTCATATTGGAATGAGGGGGCAACCTTCCCAAGCAGAGTCTGTCATTGTGGCGCGGGATTTGGCTTTGGTAGAGCTGATTGGAGCGCGTTATCATGTTGCGCACGTTTCGACAAAAGAATCGATTCAAATGATTCGAGAGGCAAAACGCAAAGGGCTTCCTGTGACTTGCGAGGTGACGCCTCACCATTTGATGCTAACGGATGAAGCCTGTTTATCGTATGATACTTCGACTAAGGTGAATCCACCCCTGAGGACCAAAGAAGATGTTGCCGTTCTTTGGCAGGCCCTTGCCGATGGAACGATTGATGCGGTTGCCACCGACCATGCTCCTCATAGCTCGATTGAAAAGTTGGTTGAGTATGATTGTTCGGCTTTTGGAGCCATTGGTTTTGAAACCGCCTTGCCGCTTGTCTTGAGGTTAGTGGAAAAAAAGGAAATGAGCCTCATGACAGCGATAGAACGAATGACTTGGGGGCCTGCAAGGACTTTAGGTTTGCCTGGGGGAAGCTTGCAAGAGGGCACTCCAGGAGACGTAACTTGTATTGATTTGGAAAAAGAATGGACCGTGGATGCCGATTCTTTTCGGTCTAAGAGCAGAAATAGTCCATTTTTTGGGTGGACCTTGAAAGGGAAAGTCGTGTTGACCCTGGTTGAGGGCAAAATGATCCATCAGGATAGGGGCTACACATGATGAGGTCGACTGTCTTTGCTCATCGGCACCTGTTGGGAATTGAAAATCTGAGTCAAGAAGATATTCTTACCATTATTAATTTAGCAGATAGCCTTCTGGAAGTTTCTGAGCGGCCTGTCAAGCGCATGCCCTCACTCCAGGGAAAAACTGTCATCAATTTTTTTACCGAGTCATCGACTCGAACGCGTACTTCTTTTGAAATTGCTGGCAAACGACTATCGGCAGATGTGATTAATATCTCCTCTTCGGGCAGTTCAATTAGCAAAGGGGAAACGCTTTTAGATACGGCTTTGAATTTGAATGCGATGAAGCCTGACGTGATTGTTCTTCGTCATTCATCATCGGGAGCACCGCATTTTATTGCTCAGCATGTTTCCGCTTCAGTGATCAATGCAGGAGATGGAATGCACGAGCATCCTACCCAAGCGCTGTTGGATTGTGCCACGATTCGCAAGCATAAAGGGAGAGTGGAAGGACTCACCGTAACGATTGTTGGAGATGTCGCTCACAGTCGGGTTGCTCGATCCAATATCCATGCATTGAGAAAACTGGGGGCTCGCGTTCGGGTCGCAGGACCCGTGAGTTTATTGCCTGTGGGGATTGAGGCAATGGGTGTGCAGGCATTTTATCGAGTCGAAGAAGCTCTTAAAGATGCAGATGTGGTATTGGTGTTACGATTACAAAAGGAACGTCAAGAAGAGGGGCTGGTTCCCAATACCCGAGATTACAGTCGTTATTTTGGGATTAATCTCAAAAGACTTCAATTGGCAAAGCCAGACGCAATTGTTATGCATCCAGGGCCTATGAATCGGGGAGTAGAAATCGAGCCTGACGTAGCGGATGGAACGAGGTCTGTTATTCTCGATCAGGTGACTTACGGAATTGCAGTTCGGATGGCAGCACTGACTTTAATTGCTGGACCTCCTTTGAAAGAATAGTTTAGGCATTATTAGTCTTGAACGTCTAATTCTAAATGAATATCTTGGGACCTACAGATTGTGGGGACATGTATCATGATGACGAACAAGATTATCATTTTATTAATATTGATTGGTTTGTGTGGACTTTCACTCTTGAGTTCTGAAAGTGGAGCTATCTTGAAGGGTGGGCCTATCAATCCAGCGGACACTTCCTGGATGCTTACTGCGAGTGCTCTGGTCTTACTGATGACTCCTGGACTTTCCTTTTTTTACGGAGGAATGGTTCGAGAAAAAAATGTGATTTCTACCATGCTTCAAAGTTTTATTTGCTTAGGGGTTGTTAGCTTACTTTGGGTTGTGGTTGGGTTTAGTCTTGCTTTTGGGGATAGTATACATGGCGTAATTGGAAATCCCCTGACGTTTTTTATGTTCAAGGGGGTCAGTGGATTTACACATCCAACCCTTTCGCCCACAATTCCTTTGGTATTGTTTGCAATGTTTCAGCTTAAGTTTGCCATTATCACTCCCGCACTTATTACGGGCTCATTTGCTGAAAGAGTGAAGTTTTCTAGTTATCTGATCTTTGTTTGCCTTTTTTCTCTTTTTATCTATGCGCCTCTGGCACACTGGACCTGGCATCCGGATGGGTTTCTTCATAAGTGGGGGATACTGGATTTTGCTGGGGGAACAGTAGTTCATATGTCTGCTGGTATTGCTGCACTAGCAGGAGCTATGGTGCTAGGTCGACGACAGAACCATTCGAGTCAAAAAAATCACATTCCAGCAAGAATTCCGTATGTTTTACTGGGTACGGGAATGCTTTGGTTTGGCTGGTTTGGATTTAATGCCGGTTCTGCTCTTACAGCTTCCGAATTGGCAGCCACTGCCTTTGCAACGACTAATACGGCATCTGCCGCGGCGATGCTTGCATGGATTTTGCTTGAAATGCTTCATAATAAAAAGCCGTCGGCTCTAGGTGCCTGCATTGGAGCGGTAGTTGGTTTAGTAGCTATTACACCAGCTGCAGGATTTGTCAGTATTTCAAGTAGTATTTTTATTGGCATGCTTGCTGCGATGGTAAGCCATTTTGCAGTTCACTGGAAATCGAGGTTAACTCTAGATGACACGCTGGATGTTTTCCCTTGTCATGGAGTGGGAGGAATTGTGGGCATGCTTGCAACTGCGGTTTTTGCACGTGACCAGGGTCTAATTTTTGGAAATTCAAAGTTGTTTCTTGCTCATTTAGCAGGGTTAGGTGTGGTGAGTGGTTACACCTGGGTTGTGTCGATCTTATTGTATAAAGTTACCGATCTGATCATTCCATTACGAGTGACTATGGAAGAAGAATTGCTGGGACTAGATCTGAGTCAGCATGGCGAAACCCTTCTGGGGCATGATGATAGTGAGGTAATGGGATTGAGCGGTAGAGGGTTGAGGGGCTCCCTAGTTGAAGCGAATGCATAGAGCCCTATGCATGAAGTTCTCATTGATAGTATTCAGTTACTTCAATATATCCGCTGCCTCCTGCGCCACCAGCAAAACTGGACTTACCTGCTTTTCCTCCTAGACCCCCAGCGCCTACGGAATAAGAATAGGTAGCGCTTGGAAAGGTAATGAGAGCGTCTACGTAACCACCTGCGCCACCCCCTGCGCCCGATGGAACATGGGAAGTGCCGTTATTACTGCCACCCCCTCCACCTGAGCCATAGGTGACTGCTGCGATACCAGCACTGTTTGCATATGCGCCCGCACCCCCTCCTCCAAAGAAAGAACTACCTCCTATACCACCGATTTGAAATAATGCAGTACTTGTGTAGCTTGATGCTACCCCATACCCCCCATAGGCAGTCGTACCAAAAGCAGGACTACAAATAGTTCCACTGCCAGGTACACCCCCTTGACCTCCTCCTATAGCGCCTCCATGTCCCCCGTAAGCAGTTAATAATGATCTGCCAAAGCTTGTACTTTCTCCGTTACCACCAGAACTTCCGCTTACGCTACCCCCTCCAGCTCCCCCTCCACCCCCTCCAACCATTCTGACCCTAAGATAAAGAGGTCTTCTTGGTTGAGTAGGTGTAGTGTAGATTCCGGGACCAGGCTGTGTAAATCTCTGCTGTGAGGGCGCAATAAAGTCTTGGGTTGCTAACGCTCTGAAGGTGGGGGCTGATTCATCGCCATTCAATGGGCCTGCTAATAGCGTATTGGCGGGTTGGGGTAGGATTGAAGCTTCTAAAATTCTCGTTGGGGTGATGTTACAGAGGGACGCAACTTGCAAAATAGACGTTCCGTCTAAAATTTCTATTGTTTCTGTAAAAGAACGAGAAAGACTCTGCAAGGGCTCACTCAGTTCTAGTTTTTTTTCTAAAACCTGATCTTCTTCTAGCCATAAGGCAGTGATCTGGTCTTCCTCTTGGAGTAGTATGATAGACTGGCCATCCATCGTATCCGGTCTTTGGCTCCCTTTCTCTAGGACTAAGATGCGATGAACGTGCGTTATGGGTGTTACAGTATAAGGTTCCGAAGATAAGACCGTTCCATCCCCTTTAAAGACTAAATCGCATCGCGTTGTCTCTATCTTTCGCTCTAAGTCTGAGTTAAGTCTGCGGAACTTATCGTTTTCGTCACTTTTTTCATTTCTTAAAGTTAAAATCTCTTCTCTTAAGGTTAAGATTTCTTCATTAAGTAGAAGTCGTGTATTCTTTTCAGTGCAAATTTTCACTGAGCGGGAACACCCGTTTTCAAGTTAGCGGGAACACTCGGAGCGCATGCGACGGTCTTATCTAGTTTTATCCTGATTTTCTATGATTTTATTTTC
>Ga0302320_10023733_pt1 | contig 12019 bp, 15 predicted proteins | sample Bog_T0_3_FD_202130 | JGI IMG/M metagenome (GOLD analysis project Ga0302320, IMG submission 202130) | Peat permafrost microbial communities from Stordalen Mire near Abisko, Sweden - Bog_T0_3 | ecosystem: Environmental > Terrestrial > Soil > Wetlands > Peat | place: Sweden: Abisko, Stordalen Mire...
AAATCGAACTCGATCGCGTGCCGCAGCGCGAAACCGGCATGACTCCGTATGAAATCATGCTGAGCGAGTCGCAGGAACGCATGCTGCTGGTCGCGCAGAAAGGCCGTGAGGAAGAAGTTTTCCGCGTTTTTGAAAAGTGGGGACTCGATGCGGTAGAAGTTGGCAAGGTCACCACCGACAACAAATTGCGCGTACTGCAGCACGGCGAAGTCGTCGCCGAGATTCCGAATCATGCGCTTACCGACGACGCGCCGGTTTACAAACGTCCCTTGGCGCGCTGGGAGCCTCCCATCCCGCGCAAAATGCCGGAGCACATCAAGCTCAACGAACCTAACCTCGGTCGCCCAGATGACTTCACGCAGAATCTGAAGCAACTGCTCGCCAGCCCGAACATCTGCGGCAAGCGCTGGGTTTGGCAGCAATACGATCACATGGTGCAGACCAATACGGTGGAATCGCCGGGCGCGGGCGATGCGGGCGTAATTCGCATCAAGAATCCGAATCCAGACTCGCCGCAGCGCGGACTGGCGATGGCGCTCGATGGCAACAGCCGCTGGTGTTATCTCGATCCGCGCCTGGGCGCGATGCACGCCGTGGCCGAGGCCGCGCGCAAAGTCGCGTGTTCAGGCGCGACCCCGGTGGGCGCCACCAATTGCCTCAACTTCGGCAATCCAGAGAAACCGCACATCATGTGGCAGTTCTCGCAAACCATCGATGGCATCACGAAAGCCTGCGAGGAACTTGAAATTCCCATCACCGGCGGCAACGTCAGCTTCTACAACGAGACGCTGGGCGAAGGCATTTATCCAACGCCCGTGCTGGGTGTGGTCGGGATTCTCGACGACGTGCACAAAGCTGCGAAAATGCATGTTGCCTCCGCCGGACGCACGATTGTGCTATTGCGCGCGGGCGAAGCAGCCGATATCACCGATGTGGAGAGCGAGTTCGGTTCGTCGGAATATGCCAAAGAAATTCTGGGCGCGCTGTGGGGATATCCTCCAGAACTCGATCTGGAGAAGGAAGCGGCGCTACAGAAGGCGGTCATCGAACTGATTCAGCAGGGCTTGGCGGATTCTGTGCATGATTGCGCCGATGGTGGCCTGGCGGTGGCTCTGGCGGAAAAGGCGTTTGCCAAGGGCGTGGGTGCGCGGTTGAATCTGGCGTCTGGCGGGCTTCCCGCAGAGTTTGTGTTGTTTGGGGAAGATGCGAGCCGCATCGTGCTCTCCTGCGACGCGAAGAACATTTCGCGAATCCAACAGGCCGCGGAAAAATATGGCATTGCCGCGGACGTGCTGGGAGAAACGATTCCGGGGCGGTTTGAGATTTCGCTCGACGGCAAAATTTGCATTTCCGCTGCTGTTTCGGAGTTGAGTCAGGCTTACGAGACTGCGCTGGAATCGAGTTTGAGAACTGATCCGGAGTTAGTGGCGGCGGACTAGTTTGGGAGAGTTGTCGCGGTTACGCGGCGGCGCACGATGCGAGAACAGGTCTACCATGCCGATGTCGTTTCGGGTGAACAGCATGTCCGCCTCGTCGTGGCGAATGCCGTGGATGGCTGGCTTGCCGCCGTTTATTACCCTGATACGAAGGAATCGATCAACTTGAGCGAAGCGCCAGAAGTCGAAGAAGCGAAGGCCGTGGTTGAAGATTGGGTTCGTGTCGTTCACAACGTAAGGGGATCGGTCGAATGGATTCCTGGATGGCCGTCAAACTGAGAGCTAAGAGCTAAAGGCTAAAAGCTAAATGCTGACAGATAAATTTCACGACGAGTGCGGCGTAGTTGCGATCTTCGCTCACCCTGAGGCGGAGAAACTCGCTTACCTGGGCCTTCACGCCTTGCAGCATCGCGGTCAGGAATCGGCGGGGATCGTCACCTCCGATGGGCTGACTTCCCGCGTCCACAAGGCGATGGGCACGGTCGCCGACATCTTCACCGAAGAGGTGCTCTCGAAAATACGCGGCACGCTGGCCATTGGTCATACCCGCTACTCGACCGCCGGCGATTCGGCGCTGCTGAATGCGCAGCCGATTCTGGTGGGATCGAATAAAGGTTCGATTGCCGTCGCGCATAACGGCAATCTGGTGAATGCCGGGGAAGTTCGAGGCCGCCTGGAGCGGCAGGGCTCGATTTTTCAGACCAACAGCGATACCGAAGTGATCGTTCACCTGATCGCGCTTTCGCGCGAACACACTCTGCCGGAAGCGATTGCGGACGCGTTACAGCGCGTGGAAGGCGCGTTTTCTCTCGTGGTGATGAGTCCCGACCGCATCATTGCGGCCCGGGACCCTCGTGGCTTCCGGCCCCTCGCGATGGGGCGCATTCCGGCGCTGGAAGGGCAGAAGCGCGACACCATCGTCTTTGCCTCGGAAACCTGCGCTTTCGATCTGATCGGCGCGACTTACGAGCGCGACGTCAAACCCGGCGAGATGATCGTAGTGGGGCCGGAAGGCATCAGTTCCCGTTTCTATGCGACGGCCGCACCGCAGTCCAGCTGCATTTTCGAGCATGTGTACTTTTCGCGACCCGACAGCATTGTGTTTGGCCGTGCCGTGCAAACCAGCCGCGAAGAGTTGGGTCGGCAATTGGCCCGCGAGGCGCCCGTGGAAGCCGATCTTGTTGTCCCGGTGCCGGATTCAGGCGTCACGGCCGCCGTCGGTTACGCGGCGGAGAGCGGGCTTCCGTTCCGCTTCGGCCTGATCCGCAATCACTACGTGGGCCGCACGTTCATCGAGCCCAGCCAGAGCGTGCGCGATTTCGGCGTGAAGCTGAAGCTGAACCCGGTGCGTTCGCTTCTGGAAGGCAAGCGCGTGGTCCTGATTGACGATTCGATTGTACGCGGCACCACCAGCCGCAAAATCGTCCGCATGATCCGCAGTGCCGGGGCCAAGGAAGTCCACATGCGGATTTCCTGCCCGCCCACGATTTCGCCTTGCTATTACGGGGTCGACACGCCTTCCAAGCGTCAGCTGATTGCGGCGAACAAATCGATAGATGAGATCCGCGAGTACATTCGCGCCGACTCGCTGGCTTATCTTTCGCTGGAAGGACTCAAGAAGGCTTGCGGCGAAGGAGAGAAGACATCTTATTGCTCGGCTTGCTACACCGGCAAGTACCCTACGAACATTGTCGATGTGGAAGAGATTCAGCCGGCGGCTGTCCCGCGGTAACTATTTTCGAGCTTGTGCAACCCGCGGAATCGACTGCAAATCCGGCCTGATCAGCACTTCATTCCAATTTCGCAGCAGCCGTCTTACCTCTTCCGCAATCGTTCCGCTGATTTCCATGACCAGCCAACCGCCGGGTCGGAGCGCAGCGTAGGCTTGCGGAATCAGCCGCGCGATCACCTCAACTCCCGTGGGTCCGGCGAAGACGGCGTTCCGCGGCTCGAATTTGCGCACTTCGAGCTGGACGTGATCCTCTTCCGACTCGCCGACGTAGGGCGGGTTAGAGACGACGAAGTCAAAGGAGTTCTCCTCAAAGCCCGCAAGTAAATCGGCTTGTTGGAATTGAATGCGGGACTCAAGTTGATGGCGGGCGGCGTTCGCGCGTGCGACCTCCAATGCGGCCGGAGAGATATCGGTGGCGTAGATTTCAGCCAGCGGCAACTCTTTGGCGAGCGCCAAAGCGATGCACCCCGAACCGGTGCCCACGTCGGCGACGCGAAGGCCGGACCTCGGACCTCGGACTTCGGCCCTTTGAACACTCAATTCGCTTCTGAAGTCCGAAGTCTGAGGTCTGAAGTCCGAAGCTCGGAGTTCCAACACGGTCTCGATCACGTGCTCGGTCTCGGGGCGCGGGATCAAAACCGCCGGCGTGACGATAAGATCCATGCCCCAGAACTCCTGATGCCCGGCGATGTACTGCGCAGGAACGCCGCGGGTGCGCTCGTCGAGCGCTACCTCATAGCGACTCCGTTCATCGTTGCCGAGTTCGCGTTCGGGATGAGCGTAGAGGTAGGCTCGATCGCATCCCAGCGTAAACATCAACAACAGCTCCGCGTTCATTCGCGGGGAAGGAACGTGTGCAGCAGTGAGCCGGGTGATCGCGGAGGTGAGGGCCTGTTTCAGTTGCACCAGACCATTTCACCATAGCGACCCGCGACAAAGCGAAAAAGGATTTGCTGCCGGAGGAACCGAAACCGCAAGGGTATGATCGGCCAAGTTCGCAACGCCATAAGCTAGAATGATGGCGAGCCGGGATGGCGAAATTGGCAGACGCAGCGGACTTAAAATCCGCAGGGGCGAAAGCTCTGTGGGGGTTCGATTCCCCCTCCCGGCACCAGCACTTTTGTAATCAATTACTTAAGCCCCGCAACTGACGGTCCCTACCGCCTTCCTACCGTTTGCACCATGCTTGCAGTGATCCCACACGGTGGAATCACATGGCAAACCGCAAGGCAAGCATCTGGCTGTACGCGAGGGTTGACGGCAAGTGGAAGTACCGCAGGCCCGCCGTGGGCCGCAACAACAAGATCAAGCCCGAGGACGGCACCTACTATATAAGGTGGCGCGAAGGCGGCAAGATGATCTGGCGGAAGTGCAGCAGCGCGGCCGACGCGACGGTCGCACGCGAAAGGCAGGAAGCATACCTCGCGGCGCTCGCACACGGTCTCACGCCCCGGCAGCAGTTCGAGAAGACGCCCGTCCCGGTGATGATGAGCGACGTGCTGCTTCTGTGGCTTGAGGAATACCGCCTCTCTCACCGTCCCGAATCCTTCAAGCTGATGGAGCAGACGCTCAACGAGTTCCACGCGTGGAACAGGAAGAATCTCGTGGAGGGGATCACGAGGGTCGATCTGCTGCGCTACCGGGCATGGCTAATCGAGAAGAAGCGGTCGCGCCGGACCGCCGCAAACAAGATGCTACGGGTGAACCAGTTTTTGAGATGGGCGCTGAAGCTCAAGCCCGGCGAGGGTCCGGTCACGGTGAAGGATGCGAGGTTCGTCGAGCTTGAGCCGACGGTCTACAGCGACGAGGAGTTGACCGCGTTCTTCAGCGAGTGCAATCCGTTCCAGTTGGCGGTATTCAAGTGCTACCTGATGTCCGGTCTACGGAAGCAGGAGCTTGAGAATCTGGAGTGGACGGACGTGGACGTTACTGCTGGCACGATCACCGTGTCGCCCAAGCCCGACTTCACGCCGAAGGACTGGGAGCAAAGATCGATCGAGGTTCCCGACGAGCTTCTAAGAATCCTTCAGGAGATGTCTCGGCGCGGCGCTCTAGTGTTCGCCAACTCCAGCGGCAATCGCTACACGCATTCATGGGACGACGCCGTTGCCATTGGCGAGCGTGCCGGGGTGAAGGACGCGCATCCGCACAAGTTCCGCGCCACGTTCGCGACCATGCTGCTGCACTCCGGTGTTGACCTGAAGACCGTGCAGAAGCTCCTGGGTCACAAGAATCTTGAGAGCACGATGCGTTATTTGGCGAAGGCGGAATCTCACAAAGTCCGGGCGAAGGTCAACGCGGTGTGGGCTTAGATACTCCGGTGTGGGACACAACGGCAACTCTGAGATTTTTCTTCAAGATGCTGGAGACCGTCGCACACCACGATGAGCGCGTTGCTCACCCGATGACCTCGTCGATGTCAGGGTCCTTGTCCAGGCAGGCTTCAATCCGTTCCCGATCGAGCTCGTAGATGGCATGGTCGCCGGGGCGCGTCGCGATGTAGGAGCGGACGTTTTGATCGTCCCGCACTTCGTAGACGGCGGCGATCAGCGGCAGGTGGTAGACCACGCGCCATTTGACCCACCCGCTGTTGTAGTCCGCTATCTCCCGGGTGCGTCGCAAGCAATGGAAGTCCCGCTCCAGGCCGTAGCGTCTGCTCCGCCCAGCGATCCTCGCCATATAGACGTTCCTGTGGTATGAGAGTCTCAGTTCGATGTGATCAATCATTTCAATACCCCGTCGTGGTTGGGCAGTGCGGGACGTTATGTTGTCGGCCGCGTTTCCTACGAGGGACTGGGCATCATTTGGCGCGAATTGGTGCCCGTCTCGCACTCTTCCCATAGCGTCCTCACACATCCGTCTTGCTGATCTAGATGCCCTGATTGCCTGACTCCCGCTTGTACTGGGTCAGGTTGCCTTCCTTCCTGCCGTTGATGTTCTTGGCTAGGTCCAGCCTGTCCTGCTTGGCCTTCAGCTCGCCTGAGAGGTACTGGCTGAGCAGGCTGTTCTCCTCCTTGGACTCTAGGTGCCTGGCGTAGTCGTCCAGGGTCCGCACCCTGTTGGACCAGAATTTGTCCTTGAGCGCAGCCCTCAGGATGCGGTAGACGAGGCTAGTGGCGTCATCGCTCTTGCGGAGCAGCCCCAGGGTGAACGGCGTGTACGACATCTCCTGGAACGTATCGCTGAAGATGTGGGCGACGGCCGCGCAGCAACGCCTCGTCGCATCAACCTGCGAAGGGGACGGTGCATGGGCAAGGTGGGGTGCGGTCTCCTGGAGCAGGAGGGACGCCGCGCTCGCGTAGCGGTTTGGCTCTTGCCGTTGTTCGTGCTCGCGAACCTCAGGCTGGGTTTGACTTTCGCTTTGCTGTGTGTTCATCAGCGAAGCTGAAGACTGACTGACTGAAGGAAAGACAAAACCTGCAAGGTTAGGGTTTAAGTTATCTGTAAGGTTACTTCTGTAGGTTTCTCCCTGCTGGGCAGGATTACATTCGTCAAAAGCAGGATTACATTTTCTGCTGTCTTCCTGTTCAGCAGGATTTGATTCACGAGCAGGATTACATTTGTCTTCCTGATACGCAGGATCAGATTGCAGGTCAGCGGGCAGGATTGACGGTGACAACACTACTAGGTCAGCCTGCTTGGCTTTGCGGCCACGAGCGGAGGTCGTAATGACCTTCTTGTCACGGAGCTCCTTCATCGCCGCCGTCACGAAGTCTTTGGAGCGGCGGAGGTCGTGTGCGATCCTGGTTTGGCCTACGACTGTCCGCCCCGTGTAGTTGGTCCTCGCGGCTAGGTAGATGAGCACGGAGATGGCCGCAGGGGACAGGCTAAACTTGTCCGCCGCACTCAGCGAGTGCAGGGGGTACGGGTTCCAGGGCTGACGTTCCTTGCTGGGCTTCTTGATGTTCATAGTCACTGTGCTTTCGTCTTGCAGGTCGTCACTGTCGCTCTAGGCACGGCTAGGGAGGCCGTGAAGATCGTCTGCGGGGGAAGGCGACAGTGACGAAACCCTCCCCCTCAAATCTTGTTGAACGGCAGTTTCCCGCCTTCAACCCCTACCTACGGGCACCGTAGTCCGTTTTCCCGCGGCCCAGCATGCGGAAAGACCGGACTCACTTGGGCCACCAGATGCGGTTCTCGTGATGATGGCCTGCGACCCGCCGGCTCGCGGGTCGCAAGCGGGAGGGTCTTTAAGGAGCTGCGAGTGACGGCTGGCCCGGCAAACCGGCGGCCGCGGCAGCTCAAGGGGATCATTCGCGATCCCCGGCGCGGAGGCAAAAATTTGCAGGATTACTGAGAAAAATGATGAGGACCTCTTACGTCATCGTCGCCATCGCGCACGGGGCGATCCGCGGACCTTCAAACCTTCTTGGGAAAAGCCAAAAACTTGAGTATTAGGCACAAGGCAACTGGCCCAAGGAGCAACAAAGCAATGACAGAAGAGCAGAAGAAAGCAATAGCGGAGGGGCAGGAATTGATCGCCAACACGCTGAAGGACGCAGACGGCTGCAAGAAGTGCAGGGCGTTCTTCAAGAACGCACAAAAGGTTGAGGACGCCATCATCTACACCCTCCAGCAGTCGCCTGGTGGCCTCACGCAGGACCAGATTGAGGTGTTCATCCTGGTCAGGAACCACCTGATGCACACGGGCGTCTGGACATGCTGATGACTGACACACGGCCCCTGCGTGCCCCCGCAGCCTGCGAAGAAGGCAGTCATCCCGCGAGCCAAAAAGAATCCAGCGAGGGCGAGCTCTGCATACGCGACGATTACGGGATGATGACGAAGTGCGAGTGCGACGCGGGCAAGTTTGAAGTTTTCTGGCTTCTTCATTGCTTTCCTCGCTGATCACAGTATTTGGAACCATATGTTCAAGATCAAGCGTCTGATGTGCGGCTACCTCAACATCCACCGCGGGGGCCGCATGTGCGAGGAGTGCCGCAAGAAGGGGTGGCTCTGCTTCCACGGCAAGCCGCACCCAGGCGGCCGCCTCTGCGAGATGTGCAAGGAGGACAGAAAGCCGCTGACGCGGGCCGCGCCGCAAAAAGATTCGTCTGCGTCGTCTTAGGAGCGGCGAAATGCTTCCGCCGTTCCTTCATTGGTCCTCCCCCTTCACTCTGCCGAGCGCCCGCTCGAAGCTTTTATAGGCCTCTGTGCCGCCCTTCTGGAGAAATTCCGCGAGCTCGTGCGAGGGGTTGGCTGGGGGCGCGGAGGTCTCCGCCTTCACCTCAATCGTCTCGTTGTTGTTTTTCCTGCCCGCCTTGCTTTGCCCCCTAGTATCTGTACCTGTCTCGCACGGCGGGTCCGCGGCTGAGCGGCACCCCGCGCAGGACGGCTCCCCGCCCTGCCCGACGAGCTGCCCTGCGGGGACGGCGAGCAGGTCTATCCCGCAGCAAGTGATGTAGTCGTTAAAAATCTTGTGAGTCTGTGTCTCTGCTGCCTCGATCGTCTGAGCGATGATCGATAGCAGGTACGGAACTTCTTGTTTGCGGAGGTATAGCGCGTGCCGAAGCACTCCGTTCTTCTCCAACTTCCGCTTGAGGTTCGTCGCGTGTTCGTCGCTGCGGCCCCGCAACGCGTAGAACAAGAAGTACGCCTCCCGCTTGTGCAGGGGTAATCCGTACTCGTTGCGGCGCTTGATCGCAGAGGCAAGCACGGCTAGGTTCAGCTTTTTCTCGTTCATCTTTTCCCGCCTCCTTGGCGGTACCCATAGGGTACGGAAATCGCGGCGGAAACGGCCATCGGCAAGCGTCGGGAAACATGGGACTTGCGCGGCCCTTTTCCGCGCCGCCGACAAGCGGCGCTAGACTGCGCCGATGCTGCATCCGATGCGAAGCGCCCCCCGGTCTGCCATAATCTTCCTCAATCATGTGCGGGCGCTATCGGCTGTCGCGGCGGAAGCAACTTGTGGAGGAGTACTTCGACGCCGCCTCGGGCGATGAAGACTGGGGTCCCCGCTACAACATCGCCCCGACCCAGCCCGTCCCGGTCATCCGCCAGCACCCGAGGGAGCCCGTCCGCGATCTGTCGCTTGTCCGCTGGGGATTGGTTCCGTCGTGGGCGAAGGACACGTCCGCCGCGGCCAGGATGATCAACGCGAGGTCGGAGACGGCGGCCGCGAAGCCCGTGTTCCGCGACGCGCTGAGGTTCCGCAGGTGCCTCGTCCCCGCGGACGGGTTCTACGAGTGGTCGCGGACGGGGAAAGCGAAGCAGCCCTATTGTTTCGAGGTGAACGACGGCGAGTTGTTCGCGTTCGCCGGACTGTGGGATCGCTGGAGGGACCCAAATGGCACCGCAGTGGAGACCTGCTCGATCCTGACCACGGCCCCGAACGCCGTGACCGCACCTGTCCACGACCGTGTGCCGGTGATCCTTGATCCGGACAGCTACGACCTGTGGCTCGATCCGGGGATGAACAATGCAGCTGCGGCGTCCGAAATGTTGAAGCCCTACGATGCTCGGGCGATGCAGTGTTATCCAATAAGCACGCGGATCAATTCCGTGGCGAACGACGACGAGGAATGCTCGCGACCTGTGGAGATTGCTAACGCTCAGAATCGGCTCTTCACGTAGCTGGCTGATGCTCTCTTGCCCTGAATCCGCCATACGTCAGGTAAATGCCGAGCACGAGTGAAATAGCGGCGTACACGTAGAAGAGTTGTCGGTAGTGAAGCTGCCCAAGGAAAAGGCCCGCTTCCATCTCATGCGGCAGGAACAAGAAGAATAGGCTCTTGATGAGCGCCATCCAACCGACAAGGGTGACTACGATGACGAGCGCACGCCCGACCAGACATTGTGCGCGAGAACCATTGCCAGGCCAGCCCCCAGCGTGACTACACCAAGGATCAACGTCATCGCGGAGTTCCGAAGAAGGGCGGCCACCGTCTCCACGGTCGCTTGTCCACGGGTCATCATGGATAGCCCGATGAGAATGCAATACAGACCGATCAGCCTGCTAAGGAAAAGTGTGCGCGGCGACATGGTGCCCTCCAGTCGTTGCAACTATCTTAACGTAGCTGTTTTGAGCGGATCGGCCAATCGAATAGCGGAATAGAAGAGGTCCTAATCTATTTTCTTTTTCAAACGCCACACGATAGTGAGCGGGTCCCGACCTTCGCCGGGGCTGATGAGTCCACGCCGTTCCAGCGCCTTGATCGTATTGCGATTAGCAGAGAGGGGGCGGATTACTTCGTTGTCTTTTAATCGGCGCAGAATAGGGTCGCCGCCGAGCGAATTAGTTTCAAGCTGGTATCCGTCTTGGATGTGCGACAGGAGGTCTTGTTCACCCTCCGTGAGTTTCGGAGACACACTGGCAGCACTGGCAGCTTTCTTCTTCGCCATTTTCACGTCCATTCGCGACGAGGTTAGCTCTCCGTTTCGCCCAGTCGAAGCACTGGGGATTCCGTTCGGCAACAGACGCCATACCGCTGCCAAATCTGAAACCACGGGCTATGTGCGAGCATTTCGTCATGCCTTCGATTCGCAGCAGAGATGTCGCTTGCGCTGAGTGGCCTAATATCCGGCGCTTCGAACATTTCCTGTAGCTGCTCAATCTCGCCAATGATGCGTTCAACGTCCATGCGTCGCAATCATCTAAGAGAAGGCGCGGAGCGGTCAACCTGAAGCGGCAGCTAGCCTGAAATCCCTCGCTTTGTGACAAAATAAACCACAAAGCTTCCCAGCCGATGACCGCCGTTACACTCCGACGCTAGAATGTGGATTGATGTTTAAAGTCGCTAGCTGGAATTTGAGTTCTGTTCGCTCTCGGCTGACCCATGTTACGGCATGGCTGAAAGTTCGCGAACCGGATGTGTTGTTGCTCCAAGAATTGAAAGGGACGGAGTTCCCGTTCGAAGCCTTCAAGTCGCTCGGCTATGAGAGTGTCGCGGTGACGCAGAAGGCCTATAACGGGGTTGCGATTCTGTCGCGACATCCGATGAAGACGATTGCTAAGGCTCTCGTCGGAGATGATTCCGATAGCCATGCGCGGTTCTTGGAGACAATTATCAACGGCATCCGCATCGTCAATATTTATCTTCCCAATGGCAATCCAGTAGGGAGTGACAAGTTTGCGTACAAGTTAGCTTGGATGGATCGACTGACTCAGCAAATGATTCGATGGAAGCAGGACGATGTGCCGACGCTAATAGGCGGCGACTTCAACGTGATTCCTGAGGACATCGACTGTCACAAGCCGTCGTCGTGGGAACACGATGCTTTGTTTCAGCCGGAGCCGCGAGCCCGCTATCGTGCGATGTTGGAGATGGGCTATACAGATGCATTCCGGTCGTTACATCCGAACGAGGTGGGGCAGTTCACCTTTTGGGATTACTTTCGGCAGGCGTTCCAAAACAATCGAGGCATACGAATCGATCACTTCTTATTATCCCCAACGCTGGCAAATCGACTCGAAGGCTGCGAGATCGATAAAGGACCGCGAGCGCAGGAAAAGCCGTCTGACCACACCCCCATAATCGTGACGCTATCCGACCTGCCATAATTGCCCCCATGTGCGGGCCGCTACCGACTTTTGCGCAGAAGAGGCGGACGACCTCTAAGTCGTTGGAAAGTTCCGGTGGCGGGAGCAGAAGCGTAGCGTAATCCGTAGCGCGGTGCGACCGACTTGAGTGCCGGATTGAGACACGGAGACTCGGTGTATCGCGAGTTTCTGCGAGAAATTCTGAACAGTAGATTTGACTGCGCACAGAGTGACGAACACCCGCTCTCTGGCACTCGTCGGCGTCCTGATTCCGTCGCTATGGGGACTTTCAAGTTGTGTTCGGATGTTCGACCATTTCGTTCCGTTCACTTGTGTGACTCCAACTCCAACCAAGCGGCACATCCTCGGTCC
>Ga0302320_10023737_pt1 | contig 12018 bp, 11 predicted proteins | sample Bog_T0_3_FD_202130 | JGI IMG/M metagenome (GOLD analysis project Ga0302320, IMG submission 202130) | Peat permafrost microbial communities from Stordalen Mire near Abisko, Sweden - Bog_T0_3 | ecosystem: Environmental > Terrestrial > Soil > Wetlands > Peat | place: Sweden: Abisko, Stordalen Mire...
TGGGCACCCCCCTGCCGGAAGTCAACGATTTTAGACCCTTGCAATAAGATATTCATCGCGTCGTAACGGAAATGCAATTTGCGATCTGGCCTTCCGTCTCGGGATGCAGGATACTCAAATTTCCATGGGTGTTTTTCGTAACAAGTGGACTTATTTCTGCGCGATCTTCATGCCGTGCATGATCGCGCTAATGATTGCTGGGCAGGTTTTCGCTTGGCAGTCTCCCACTGCTGATGCCGTCAGACGCATTTACGTGGAGCCCTTCACAACGCGTGAAGGCTCGCAAAAGCTTAGAGAGGACGTGATCGCCGAACTGCGCAAGCAAAGTTCCGTGGCGGTTGCCGACAGCGAATCCTCCGCGGATCTCGTGTTAGGAGGCGGCGGGGAGGTGTGGGTGAAAGGCTACGTCAGTTTGAATCCACGGTCCGGCCGGTCGCCTTCCAGCGGGAAACCCGTCTACGCCGGATATCTTTCGGTGGAGCTGAGAAACAAGAAAGGCGAAACGCTGTGGTCCGATCTGGTCACCCCGGGCAACGCCCCCGATGACGTGTTCAAGGATCTGGCCAAGCGCATTGCTAAACACGTCGGCGAGGGGATGGAGCAAGGCGGCGTGCCCTCACGCACCGCTCCTCCGTCTGGACCGGCCACGGCCCTCGAAGGCGCGGGCGCCACGTTTCCCTTTCCCGTCTACGCCAAATGGATCACGAATTATCGGCGCATGAATCCAAATACGGAGATTCGGTACGAAGCCGTTGGCTCTGAGGCGGGCGTGCGGAAATTGCTTGCCGGATCGGTGGACTTTGGAGCCTCCGACAGCCCGGAAGTCATCACCGAGCTTGCTCCTGGAACAGAAGGAAAGTATCTGTTGCTGCCGACGGTAGTGGGGGCCGTTGTCCCCATCGTAAACTTGCCGAGTCTGGTGGGCGAAATTTCGTTCACGCCCGAGGCCTTGGCCGGCATTTATCTGGGGAAAATCAAGAAATGGAATGATCCGGCGATTGCGCAAGCCAATCGAGGCCTGCACTTGCCCGACCTGGATATCGTGGTGGTGCATCGCTCCGATGGTAGCGGCACCAGCTACGCATGGACCGATTTTCTATCGCAAACAAATCCACAGTGGAAGAACGAAATCGGTGCGCACTTGGCTCCCGCATGGCCCTCGGGGCGCGGTGTCGAAGGCAATGATGGCGTCGCTCAAACGGTGAAGGAATTGGGCGGATCCATCGGCTACGTCGAGTACATGTTCGCGCTGCAGAACCACCTCACCTACGGAAAGGTTCGCAATCAGCGTGGACGTTTCGTCGAAGCGAGTCTGGAAAGTATCGCTTCGGCGGTGCAGCAAATGATGGCGATTTCCGACGACTTGAAAGTTTCGCTGGTGAACGCGCCGGGCGCGGACACGTATCCGATCGCTTCTTTTACATGGCTGGTTGTTCCGCGACACATCGCGGATAGCGCCAAACGAAATTCGATGTTGGATTTCCTGCGCTGGATGCTGGGACCGGGGCAGGCCCAAGCGGCGGCGCTGGGATACCTGGAACTTCCGAAAGATTTAGTCGGCAGAGAACTTGCCGCGATTGCCGGGATTCAGTAATGTCGAGCCGATCGCGCTGAGGGTTGCACTACCACGAGACTTGCGAAAGATCGGCGGGTCCTCCATGGAGCCGCAGCAGTGCGGAATCACTTTCCTTTACGCTTGGGAGTGCCCGATCGCACCACGGTCTCAGTTGCGTTCCACCGGCCCAGCCGGTATTCGCGCGAATAGTTGGCCGTAAGGTTGCGGATCTTGACCGTCACGATTCCAGCGGCGTCGCACGAATACAGCTCCTCAATCTCCTGGGTCTGCGCATGGGGTGACTGCTGCACGGGTATATTTTCGAGGGACGCGGCTTCCGCCAGCGCCGGATCGAAGGGAAAGCGAATTTCGTCCCACATCGTAACGTCGCCCGTAGGTTGATTTTCCTCGTCGATTTCGCTCGCCTCCAAATAGCGGAAATCGCCCACGTTGTGCACGGGCCGGTAGACGCGGCTCACTGTGAGACTGGGCTCGCCGGCCACAGGCAGGCGTGTGCCGCGCGCGAAGATCGTGTCCAGCACCATCCGTGCGCCCGCGTCGCTTTCGCGCCAAACGGAGAAATTGCGATGGAACATCTCGCGCAGCTTGTAGCCCGAGTTCGCGTCTGCATGGATCGCCAGACCGATCGCGGTAGCCGACCGCGTGTATTCACTGCGCTTCACTTTGCGGCCGAAGACTTCGCGGAGAAGGCGCGCGACGGGCGGCAGTTCACTCCCTCCACCCGTGACGTAGAGAGCCTCAATGGTGCGCCCTTCCGCGAGCCGCTGCGCGATACGCACGGATTCCGCCAGCAAAGGGCGGCACAGCTCATAGAAATCGCCGACGGCCACCGTGGCCTGGCCCATTCCTTCCCGGACCGCATCCAGATCCACGACGATGCGCCGCGAGTTCGAATGCAAAGCTTCTTTTTGGCGGCGGCATTCCTCGAGGAGGCGAAACACTTCGGGCAGCGTCAGGGAATACATGCCCTCTTTGCCGGCCGCCAGTTCCGCCAGCGCCAAATCGAAATCGTCGCCGCCGAAACTGGAGATGCCGCCGGAGTCCAGCACCGTATGCACACCTTCGCCCAACTCCACGATGGACGCGTCGAACGTTCCTCCGCCCAAGTCGTAAACCAGAAGCCGGCCTTTCATCTTTTGCCGATGCCCATATTCGATCGCCGCCGCCGAAGGTTCGTTCAACAGGCCGACGACTTGAAAGCCGGCCCGCTGGAATGCGTCGACGGTAAGGAAGCGCTGGTTACCGTTGGCGTTCGCGGGCACGCCTAGCATCGCTTCGAGCGGCTCCTTCTCTCCGTACCGGGCGCGCAAGGCGCTGTACAAAGCGCGCGTTAATCCGCCCAATAGGTCGACGAGCGTGAATTGGTGATCCCCAATGGCAAGATGCGTCCCGGGGCCCGAATGCTCCAGATGCCGTTTGAAAGAACGAAGGATGGTCCAGTCCGGCTCCGTTTGCAACCGCCAGGCGTCCCAGCCGAAACAGACTTCGGCGCCGCGCGCTGCGATCAGCGAGGGGAACCAATCGCAAGTGCCATCGGGAGTCTCAAAATCTACGATGGGGTAGTTGCCGCGATCGGCAGCGGCGACAATAATTCGCGTGGTGCCAAAATCAATTCCCAGCTTCACGCCCCATCTTTACATTTTTCAGGCACGCTTTACCACGAAAGCGGGACTTCTCAGCGTAACGATTCTGACACGTTTATCGCGCAGACTCGGTCGTCGATCCGGGTCACCGCATGGCGCTGGGCGATTCCACTGCGCGGGCTTCCTCCACGAATATGCGCGCCGCGAGTTGGTGCGACTCGCCGGGAAGAAGACGAACGGAGTTATCGGCGGCGTTGGCGGTTTCAATGCACAGCATGTGCAGCCAACCGTCGGCGTCCATGTCGGACATCGCTCTGGCTTTTTCGCTCCACGGATTCCAGACAACGGTGCTGGCGGAGCCGGATTTTTCAATGACGATGCGCCGCTTCCAAGTGGGATCGTGCACCGTGCACGTGGCCTTGGAATTCAAGTGGACCTGATCCGTTTCCTTGGCGATGCGGAAAGGTTCGTCGCCGAGTGTCTTGCGTTTGAAAGCGTCGGTCTTGTCTATGTAGGTCGTGCCTTCAAGCCCGGTGACCTGAACTTCAAGAACATCCCCAACCGCAAAGTATGAATGCAACGCTTCTTCGAAAACCAGCGGGGCGTTGCCGGTATTGCGAGTCTCGAGTTCCATCTCTAATGTGGAGCCAATCGCGATCCGACAGCGCAGCTCGAAGCCGTCGTATCCAAAGCCGCGCGTGATGTCGTTGGGCAAAAGCGCCAAAACGATCTCCACGGCCCCGTCCCCGCGCAGTGCTGTTCGCTCGACGGTCCACTCCGCTGTGCGCGCGAATCCGTGCGCAGGCCCGAGCCTTCCATCACTACGATCGCCAAACCAGGGAAAGATCACCGGCACTCCTCCGCGAATCGCCTTGCCGGGAACGAAGAGGCTCTTGGAACTCAGAAAGAGAGCCGGCTGCTGCCCGCGCGGCGTCCAGTGTGCGAGGTGGGCGCCCTGCAGATGAAGTTCCGCCTCTGCCGCCGCCGTATCGATCACGGCGTGCGTTAATCCATTTGGTGCTTCCAGGAAATGGAGTGCGTCGGCGATCCAGAATTGCCCTAACTTTGGCGCCATGGTTCTCCCTTGGTTCGTTAATGCCCGTGTGGCACGGTCCCCACCTTGCCCGTAAAATGCCTGTACACGAATACGGTATAAGCGAGGGCCAGCGCCAACGCCGGAACAAACCACCACAGTCCTATTCTCAATCCATAGTCGGACGCGGAGACGTTGACGATGGTGAGGCCGTGTGCCGCGTCCACATTGGAAGGGAGCAAATTCGGATAGAGTCCCATCGCGGCGGAGCAGAGCAATCCCAAAATGAAAAGGCAACTCGCAAAAAAAGCAGCGAGCTCCTGTTGCCGCTTGCCCGCGGGTCGTCTCGTGATGAACAGTCGCACGCCCATGAGACCGATGGCCGATAGCGCCGGGAACACGAATCCCCACGGCCGCTCCGCGAAACTCTTCCATAAAAGCGGCTGAATACGGAAGCTGAACGCGCTGATGAGGAGCACGCACGCGAGCACGGGGATCCACAGCCGCCGCGCGAGTTGCTGACAGCGCATCCGTAAGTCGCCCTCCGTTTTCAGGGCCACCCACAGAGCTCCATGCATCGTAAGGGCGGCCAGCGCCGTGACGCCCACCAGCACTGTGTACCAATCGATGAGGCCTGCGTCCTCACCCGGCTGGAAGTTGGTCCACAGCGCGAGAAAGAAATTGCCGTCGGGATCAAGGGGGACACCGCGAACCACGTTGCCCAGCGCGGCGCCATAGAAAATCGCGAGCAGCGCACTTGCTCCGGCGAAAATGACGTCCCAAAAACCGCGCCACATTTCGTGATCGACATGACTGCGAAATTCGATGGAAATTCCCCGCAGGATCAAGAGCCACAGAACCACCATCAAGGCTAGATAAAATCCGCTGAAGCTGGCCGCGTACAAGCCGGGAAACGCAAAAAAGAGCGTGCCACCGGCAGCCAGCAGCCAGACCTCGTTGCCGTCCCACACCGGACCGATCGATGCAAACACGGCGCGCCGCTCCGCTTCGTTCCTCGCCACAAACAGATGAACGATGCCGGCGCCAATATCGAAACCGTCCAGGATGACGTAGCCCGCCAGCAGCACGGCGACGAGGCAAAACCAAAGTGTGGGCATATCGTTTTTTCGTTACGCTCCTTCGGTTGGTGTGGAAGGCGTTGGCTCGGGACCGTGCTGGACCTCGCGCCAAACCGAGAAGAGAAACAGGACGCCCAGCAGCGCGTACAATCCCATAAACCCGAGCAACGTAAACATGCCGCTTCCCGCCGACACGCGCGCGGAGGTGCCTTCCGCCGTCCGCATCAATCCATAGATGAGCCACGGCTGACGCCCGATCTCCGCCGTCATCCATCCGGCGGTGGTGGCAATGTAGGGAAACGGAAACGCCAGCATCAGTATCCACAACATGGCCCGATTCCCGTACAAACGTCCGAGCAGCAAGAGGACGAGGCTCAGGGTCATGACGGCTGCCATCAGCGTTCCCAATCCGACCATGATGTGATAGCTGTAATACAACAGCGCAACGTTGTCGGGCCAATGATCGCGCGGGAAATCGTTCAGACCTTGAATCTTGGCGTGCCAACGTTGATACGTCAGGAAGCTCAACATTCTGGGGATTTTGATCGGGTTATCCAAGCGGCCGTGTTCGACATCCGGCTGTCCGATCAAAACCAGCGGCGCGCCTTCTTTGGCTACGAACAATCCCTCCATGGCCGCCAGCGTCGCCGGTTGGTGCAACGCCACCATTCTGCCTTGCTGATCTCCGGTGGGGAACATCACCAGCGCCGTCGCGATCATGCCGGCGATCACGCCCACACGGACAAATGTTTGCCCGAAGGCGACGCTGGCTTTGGCCAAGATATAGAACGCGCCCAGAGCGCTCATGACGAAGCTCGCCGTGATGACGGACGCCAGCATGTTGTGAGGGTACTGCCACAGAATCCACGGATTGGTCAAAAGCTCAGCCAGACTGGCCAAGCCGATGGAGCCATCCGCAGCGACTTTGTAGCCGACCGGATACTGCATCCAGGCATCCGTCGCGATGATGAAATAGCCGCTGAGCCACGAGCCGAGAAAGACGCACACGCCGCTCAACCAATGGAGCGCTGGTCCCAAGCGTTCTTCCGCAAAAAGAAAAAGGCCCAGGAACGTGGATTCCAGGAAGAACGAGAACATGCCTTCCATGGCCAGCGTCTGCCCGATGACGCCTCCCGCGCCCTTGGAAAACCGCGCCCAGTTGGTGCCGAATTGAAATTCCATGGGGATACCGGTCACCACGCCGAGGACGAAATTGATGGCGAAGATCCTGGCCCAGAAACGGGCGGCCTGGTGATAGTGCTCGTTGCCGGTTTTCCACGCGATGGTCTTGAGCACAACGAGCAGGAGCGCAAGTCCCATCGTCAACTGCGGAAAAATGTAATGGAACGTTACCGTAAAGGCAAAGTGCAGCCGGTGGATTGCGAGCGCATCGTCCATCTTTGCCTCACGTCTTTACTTCAACAGTCTTTAACTTCAAAACGTCGCGCGGACGAATTTATTCGTACGACACTCGCATTATCGCGCTATTCCATGGCACTTTGGTGAAACCGGCGCGCGTCAAATCCTCCAGTGTCTCAGCGTGCCATCGTCTACGCCAACGGCGGCAAATGTGGCATAGTGGGCAACATAGGTTCTGTACCCAGAGAGAGGTCAAGGCCGTCGAAAGTCCCTCCCTCTCCGCCCTTCGCTGCCTTGCACGATCCGCGTCGATCGAGAAAACTACAACAGGAAACTATAATTCGATAAGAGGATCTATGAAACTCACCGTGCCGTTTTCCCAGATGCCCATCCGGTCCGCGCTGGGCGCGCTGCTGCTGACCGCGATGATGAGCTGTCCTTCTTTCGCGAACGACCAAGTGAAACAATACGTGCGCGTGACGAACACGCAGCATGCCGATCTCCCGGCGAACGGAACCGTTCATATCACGAATTCGCGGAATGAGCTGACGATTGAAGGCTGGGATCAACCCGGCGTCGAGATCACTACAACGAAATCGACAAAGTACGAAGAGACGGCCGGCGGACACGATAAAGCCTCGAAGGAACTGGAGGGCGTCAAGATCTCGGCCCAGCAAAAGGGTGCGGAGCTCGTCATTGCGACCGAGCTTCCCAGGCGCCACGGGCTGGCGGTCCTGAACCCGGCGGAGCCCTTTGTCACTCTCAACTACGTGATTAAGGTTCCGCGCAACGCTCACGTCATCGTGGATGGCTACGGCGAAGTTCACTTCGACGGCCTTGCGGGTGATATTGAAGCGCACATGCATAAGGGCCAGATCACGGTGCGGGCCGCCAATGATGCTCAGTACTCCGTCGACGCGCACACGAAGCTCGGTAGCGTGATTTCCGATTTCTCGGGCGACACCAAACGCCATGGGTTCGTCGGACACGATTTTGCGGCGAGCGCGCAAGCTCCGCACAAACTGGTGCTCAAAGAAGGCTACGGCGACATCGTGATATTGAAAGCCGCCGAGCCCGACATTACCGCGCCGAAGAGCTAACGCGACTCGGGCTGTTTGAATCAGGCTGTTTGGATCGGAATGTCATGGCGAGCCAATACGGCTTCCATGTCTTTCCGGGTCAGTCGCGACGCGTCGTAATCCACGGTGATTTTGTCGAGCGAGGGCGCCAGCTGAACACGAGCCATCCCGTAGGTCGCATGGACGTTGTAAATATTATCGAGATCGGCCTCGCTTAGCGGACGCGTCAATTCGTAGTGCAAGGTAACTTTCGTCATAGCGAAGTTTCAGAATATCACCTGACATGCGTCGCAAGCCGCCGGTTGAGGTTCGCCAGCCGAAGCGCATCCGCCGCAGTTTTCAGTCAGGGCTCTTCAGTCGCGAGGCTCCTCGCTCTCCAGCTTCCATAAAATTTGCCGCAGCATGCCCAGCCACACTTCAGCGTCGTGCGTGTTGAGCTGCATGCGATAAATCAAACGGCGAATCTTCATCCGCGTGGATCCTTCGGTGCGGGAATGAACGTAGCCCGACCTCGCCAGCACTTCTTCCAGCCGCGCGGCGATTCTCTCTCGCTCTTCGGCGCTGGCCGCGCGCTTCGCTTCCGGAGCCGTTTTTGCGGCGGCGGGATTGCGGATGATCTCGTACAGGCAAATCGCAACGGCTTGGCCCAGGTTCATCGAGCCATGCTCTTCGCGCGATGGGATGCGCGTCAGCCAGTGGCAATGGCTCATGTCCTCGTTCGCGAGGCCGAATTTTTCGGAGCCGAACAAGAGCGCCACATTTCCCGATGCCAGTTTGCGAGCGATCGCCTTGCCGCCGGATTCCAGGCGCCGCAAGGGATGTTCCAGCGTGCGGGGAGGCCCCAGGGAAGTCGTGCCAACCACAAGTTCACAATCGGCGACGGCTTCCGCCACTGTCGCGAATTCCTTCGCCGCTTCCAGCACTCGATGAGCCTTCACTGCCGAACGAGCTTCCTTGAACGCGACTTCGTATGGATTCACCAGACGCATCTCGGAGAATCCGAAATTGCTCATCGCTCGCGCGGCCGCGCCGATGTTGAGAGGATTGCGCGGAGAAACGAGTACGACTTTGAGCCGTGCCCGCGAGTCTTCCGTGTTTGTCGGCGCGACCGTTTTCGACTGCGTGGAGGATTTGCGAGGAGCGCGCGCGCCGTCGGGCATGAGCTTTTATGACGGATGCTGCTCGCGCCGGATCGCGTCCAGCACGCCGTTGACGAACGACGCGGAATCGTCCGTCGAAAATTGCCGCGCCAACTCCAGCGCCTCGTCGATCACAATCGGCGCGGGCGAATCGGTCTCGGTCATTTCGTAGACCGCGAGGCGCAGGATGTTGCGATCCACGCTCGGCATGCGTTCCAGCCGCCAGTTATTGGATTTCGCTTCGATCCTCTGGTCCAGGGCCTTGGACTTCGACGCCGTGCCGCGCACCAGCGTTTCCATAAACGGATCCTGCGGCGTGGGCTTGGGCTCGCTTTCATCCGATCCGAGGGTTTCGTAAAACGCCGCGATCGAATCCTCGACGCTTTTGGATCCCTGGTCCCAGGAAAACAAAACCTGCAAGGCGCGTTGGCGAGAGCGATGGCGTGCCGGCATGTCTACTTTCTCACCATCTTAAAATCGCGCCATCTCGATGGCCGTCATGGCCGCGTCGAAACCTTTATTTCCGGCCGAGCCGCCCGCGCGAGCTTCCGCCTGCTCCATCGTGTCCGTCGTCAGGACGCCGAAGGCCACCGGCACGCCCGTATCGAGCGCCACGCGCATTAAACCTCGGGCCGCTTCGCCGGCGACGTAATCGAAGTGCGGTGTATCGCCGCGCACCACCGCGCCCAGCGCAATGATCCCGTTGAAGCCTCCGCGCCGCGCCAGCTTCATTGCCGCCAGCGGCAGTTCGAACGCCCCGGGAACGTGAAAAACTTCGTGCTTCGCCGCGCCCGTCTTCTGTAATGCTTCCTTGGCGCCTTCTAAAAGCTTCGTGGTGATGGCGCTGTTGAAGCGCGCCACGACGATCGCGAACGTGAGTCCGCGAGCATTTATATCTTGCCAAGTGAGTGAATCGGACGACATCGTGGGATAATTGAACTTCCGGACTTCCGAGTTTCATCATACCGTAATGGACCCCGCGCACATTCGAAATTTCAGCATTATTGCGCATATCGATCATGGCAAGTCTACGCTTGCCGATCGTTTGCTCGAGACGACAGGCGCGCTCAGCCAGCGCGAAATGATGGCGCAGGTGCTCGACTCCATGGATCTGGAGCGCGAGCGCGGCATCACCATCAAGGCCCACGCCGTGCGCCTGGACTACAAAGCCAAGAACGGCGAATGGTACGAGCTCAACTTAATCGACACGCCCGGCCACGTCGATTTCACCTATGAAGTTTCGCGCAGCTTGCAGGCGTGCGAAGGCGCGTTGCTGGTGGTCGATGCGTCGCAAGGTGTGGAAGCGCAGACGCTCGCCAACACGTACCTCGCGCTGCATCACAATCTGGAAATTATTCCGGTCATTAATAAAATCGACCTGCCGTCGGCGGAGCCCGAGCGCGTCCGCGAGCAGATTGAATCCGTGATTGGTATCGACGCGAGTGAAGCGATCCTCGCTAGCGCGAAAAACGGCATCGGCATCGACGAAATTCTCGAGGCGATTGTGCACAAGGTGCCTCCGCCCAAGGGCCTGCCGACCGATCCTCTGCGCGCGCTGATCTTCGATTCCTGGTTCGATTCCTACCGCGGCGTCATTATTCTGGCGCGCGTGGTGGATGGCCGCATTCGCAAAGGCATGAAGATTCGCCTGTGGGCGACGAATAGTTTTTACGAAGTGGAAGGCGTGGGGTACCAATCGCCCAAGCCCATCCCGTGCGATGAACTCGCGGCGGGCGAAGTGGGTTTCATTTTCGCCAACATTAAAACGGTTTCCGATGCGCAGATCGGCGACACCATCGTCGAGCACGCCAATCCTCCTTTGGAAGCTCTGCCGGGATTCGAGCCGCTGAAAGCGATGGTCTTCGCGGGTCTCTATCCGGTGGAATCGCACGAGCACGGCCTTCTGCGTGACGCCTTGGAAAAACTCCGCCTCAACGACAGCGCGTTCAGTTTCGAGCCCGAGCATTCCGCCGCGCTCGGCTTCGGATTCCGCTGCGGATTCCTCGGCCTGCTGCACCTGGAAATTATTCAGGAGCGCTTGGAGCGCGAGTTCAAAATTGATTTGATCACCACGGCGCCGGGCGTGCGTTATCTGGTCACCACCACGGGCGGGGAAGTGATCGAGGTCAATAATCCCCAGCGTTTTCCCGATCCTTCTTTCATTAAGCAAATTCAAGAGCCCATCATCGATGCGACGGTCATCACTCGCGAAGATTTCATTGGCGAAATTCTAAAACTTTTGGAAGAAAAACGCGGCACGCAGAAGAAGTTCGAATACATTGGCACAGGCCGTGTCCTGCTTGTTTATGAATTGCCTCTCAACGAAATCGTTCTGGATTTCTACGATCGCCTGAAATCGGCGTCGCGCGGTTATGCGTCGCTCGATTATCACTTGGCGGGCCATCGCGTTTCCCCGATGGTGAAGCTCGACGTGCTGGTTGCCGGAGAACCCGTGGACGCGCTCTCGATGATCGTGCACACGGAATTCGCCTACGATCGCGGCAAGGATCTCATCTCGCGCTTGCGCAAACTGATCCCACGGCAAATGTTCGAGGTCGCGCTGCAGGCGGCGATTGGAAATAAGATCGTGGCGCGCGAGACCATTTCCGCCATTCGCAAAAACGTGCTCGCAAAATGCTACGGCGGCGATATCAGCCGCAAACGCAAGCTGCTGGAAAAGCAGAAGGAAGGCAAGCGCCGCATGAAACGCGTCGGCCGCGTGGATATCCCGCAAGAAGCTTTCCTGGCGGTTCTCAAAGTCACCGGCAGCAGCAACGAAGAGGAGTGACCGCCCATGTTGATGGTGATCTTCGGCGCTGGCGCATCGTACGACTCCTACCCTGATCGTCCGCCCGAGCATTATGGGCGACATACGAACGTATTTCGCCCTCCCCTCGCAAATGAACTGTTTCTTGACATCCCCGAATTTCGAGCTATTTCCAAGAGATTCGACCGCTGCCAACCATTGATTCCCTATCTCGCGGCAAAAACGAACGTCGAGGAGATTCTGGAGCAATTCCGAGGCGAGACCGAGAGAAACGAGGAACGTCGAAGGCAGCTCCTTGCGATTGAGTACTACATCCGCGACCTCATCCAGACGTGCCAGATCAAATGGCTCGCCGCGACACATGGCGTTACGAACTACCGAACCTTCTTGGATCAGGTCCGAG
>Ga0302320_10023738_pt1 | contig 12017 bp, 10 predicted proteins | sample Bog_T0_3_FD_202130 | JGI IMG/M metagenome (GOLD analysis project Ga0302320, IMG submission 202130) | Peat permafrost microbial communities from Stordalen Mire near Abisko, Sweden - Bog_T0_3 | ecosystem: Environmental > Terrestrial > Soil > Wetlands > Peat | place: Sweden: Abisko, Stordalen Mire...
CAACAACCAACAACCAGCAACCAACAACCGTCCTCCCCTCCCTCCAAGCCACCGCCGAAGCCGTACCAACCCGCAACCCGCAACCGCCTACGTCGTATGGTCGAGAACGATCTTCCACCCCTCGCCGGTCTTCTCCAGCACCAGCGAAAACTGCCCGTCGGCCGGCCCGCCCTCTTTCTTCGAACGGTCCAGATGGAACTTGCCGATGCAGATCGCGAAGCTCTCGCCCAGCGGATGCACCTCCAGCTCGGCAAACGCCAGCGTCCCCATCGACGCCCGTGTGGGGTAGGTGTGCTTGTAGTCTTCAAGAATCTGAGCGTAGCCCTTCAAGACCTGTCTGCCCAGCAACAGCGTCTCCGGCGAGTCCTTATATCCCTTCGCGTAACCCTCCAGATCGCCGCGGTTCCAGGCCTTCTCCTGCGCCAGCAACACCTTCGCCACGTCCAGCTCCACGCGCGAGGCCGTATGCAGCGGATCGTCTGACTGCGACTGCTTGTCCGCCTGCGTCTGAGTCTGCGCCCGCGCGGCTCCGCCAGCCGCAAGCAGCATCGCCAGCGCCCACGCCACGCCGCGCCGCGCATTGCGAAAGGTCTTCAACTTGTCGCCCAATGGATTGCCGCTCATAGCCACACCTCGCGTGCGAAGAGTGTAAATGAACCCGTGAATGCGCACACAGAAATCCGGGTGCCCCATCCATCGCAGTCTTATCGCGATGGGTGGGATGAACAAAGTCTCACGGAATCTCCGCCGCCGGGTGCCGGGTGCGGGTGCCCCACATCCGGGGTCCCCGGCGAACGAATTTGCTCGCTGGGGTGGGCGTCTCGATTTTGAGATGTGGGTTACGCCAGCCCGGTACTCTCCGCCTGCTCCTGCGCGTGGTAGCTCGAGCGAACCAGCGGCCCGCTCTCCACATGGCGAAATCCCATCGCCAGCGCCTCGTGCTTCAGGAACGCGAACTCCTCCGGCGTATAGAAGCGCTGCATCACCAGATGGTCGCGCGAGGGCCGCAGATACTGCCCAATGGTCAGGATGTCCACCCTCCGCTCGGCCAGGTCGCGGAAGACCGCCAGCAGCTCGTGCATCTCCTCGCCCATGCCCACGATGATGCCTGTCTTGGTCACCTGCGTCCAGCCCGCCTCCGCGGCAAGCTCCTTCGCCCGCCGCAGGAACTCCAGCGAGCGAGAGTACTTACCGCCGCTCTTGGCGATGCGATAGAGCCGCGGAACGGTCTCGATGTTGTGGTTCAGAATCTCCGGCCGCGCCGCCACCACAATGCGCAGCGACTCGTCGTTGCCCTGAAAGTCCGGCGTCAGCACCTCCACGCGGCAGCCCGCGGCCTGCGCGCGAATCTCGCGGATCACCTCCGCAAACGCGCGCGCCGAGCCCAGGTTGTCGTCGTCGCGGTTCACGCTGGTAATCACCGCGTGCGCCAGCCCAAGCTGCGCCACCGCATACGCCACGCGCCGCGGCTCATCCAGGTCGATCGGCTCCGGCCTGCCCTTGGGCACAGCGCAGAAGCCGCACCGCCGCGTGCACAGGTTGCCCAGCATCATGAAGGTGGCCGACTTCTGGTTCCAGCACTCGCCCAGGTTGGGGCAGTTCGCGCTCTCGCACACCGTGTGCAGGTGCAGCTCGCGAGCCAGCTTCTTCAGGTTGTGGAAGGTCTCGCCGCCGGGCGCACGTGCCTTCAGCCACTCCGGCTTGCGCTCTGGCCGGCGCGGCGCAAGGTCGATCTGTACAAGCTCCGAATTCAGTCCTTCAGCAACCGGAGGTGTCATTGGATAAATTGTATCGTCTCGCGCAGCCGTTGCCAGCAGTTAGCGCAGCCGCTCGCGTGTCTCCTGTCGCACCAGGTAGAGAAAGAACGCCAGCACAAACAGCCCGCGCACCAGAAGGAACGCCTGATGAATCTTCGAGAAGGAATAAAAATCGCCCGCTGCGAACAGCAGGCAACCCGCCGTCACCAGCGCCCAGCCCCACTTGCGCAACCGCAGCAGCCCGAAGATCCCCACCGCCAGCAGCGTGCACAGCGTCAGAATTCCGGTCTTCGACGCGCCTGCGCCGAACGCGCCATGCAGCGCCGCATACACATTCACCATGGTCATCAAGATCATGTACAGGCAGATGGCGGCAATCCCCGGAAGCATCTGCCCCTGCACGCCTGCGCGCTCATCCGTATCACTCATCGCACTCACCCGCCGCTGCCGTCACAGCGTATGCAGATACGCCAGCATGTCTTCGCGCTCCTGCGGAGTCATACTGCCTCCCAGCGCGGGCATCATCGACCGCCCGTACAGCACCGCGTCCATCACGCGGTCGTCATTGGCCGGAGCGCCGCTGGCCAGATACTGCTTCTTGAAGATGCCGCGCAGCGACTGCCCGTTCAGCGGATCGTTGGTGCGGTCGTTGTGGCACTGCACGCAGTGCGCCTGGTAGACGTCGTATCCGCGCGTCTGCTGCGCGTTCAGTTCCGAGAGAGGAGTCGGCGGAGGCAGCTTGGTGCATCCCACCACCGAGGCAACCACCATCGCCACGCCAACCCCGAACATCGCCGCCGCAATCCGTCTCATATTCACCATTCTCGCATCTGCCTCTGCATTCGTCTGTACCGGATCTCTGCTTCCTCCCCACCGATTGGCGTCAACAGGCTGCGGAAAAACTCCTGTTCTTGCCTGCCGGAGGGAGCGTGGGGCTTTAGCCCCACGAAAAAATACCCTGAAATCAAGGGGCTTCAGCCCCGGATTGTCTGCGAGAAGCCGCAATCCAGCCGTTTCAGCAACCTGTTGCCTTTGCCCTGCTTACTCCGCCGCGGCAATCGCCGCCACGATCTTGTCCATTGCATCGCGGTCCTCGCTGTCGCCCGGCAGATGATTGCCAACCAAAATGGAGAAGATCACCGTCTGCCCGCTGGCGCACTCGAGATAGCCGCTCAACGCATTCGCCTCGCCCATCGTTCCGGTCTTCGCAAATACATGCCCCTTCAGCGGAGCCGCAGTGAACCGATCTGCCAGCGTCCCATCCACTCCGCCAACCGGCAGCGACGCTTTCCAGGCCGCAAACCAAGGCTGCGGCGCTCCAGTCTTTGGATCGTGCGCCGCAAACGACAGCAGCTTCGCCACCGCTCGCGGAGTCACCAAATCGTGCCCACTCATGCCGGAGCCATCCACCAACGTAAAATCTCCCGGATCGATCCCAACATGCGGCAGGTATTCGCGGAGCGCAGTCAGCCCGGCTCCCTGGGAGCCCATGCAACTGTATGCGACACCCACATCGCGCAGAAGAACCTCTGCATGCAGGTTCTGCGATACCTTCAGCGTGTACGTCACATCCTCGCTCAGCGGGTGGGATTCGTGGGTCGCGAGCACCGTCTGTTGCGTCTCGTTGGGGCCACCCGATGCCGACTGCGCCATGCACTCTCCCCCCCTCTGGAAGGCGCGTTGATAAGAACCTTTCAGGAGATACGGCATTATCATGTGCACAAAATCGTCCACCCGCGTCGTCGGATTCGTATCCCTCCAGATCAGGTGTTTGGCCTGGGCCGTACCCGTCACCACCACCCCACGACGCTCCAGGGCAGCCTTGAACGCCATCGCCGCATACTCCGCCGGATCGGCAATCGCAACGGCCTGAGTGCAGGGCGTTTGACTTGCTTGCTCTCCAAAGACCACCAGATTCTTGCTGCCCAGGTCCCTCTGGTATGCGGTGTATTTGTCACAGTCACGCGGTTGGTCCTGCCAAGAATGGAGGACCTCATTATCGATCGAGTAGTAGGGCAGGTCCGGGGAGGTTGGAACCGGTGCATGCGGAAAAACACTGTGGCCCCCAACGTTTACCATCACCACCGGCGAGGTCGTCACATCGATCTCGTTGTCATGCACGCTGAGCGCGGAGACAGGCGCGCCATATCCATAGACCAGATCGTCCAGGTCCCAGCCCGGAGGATACGGCTCCCATATCATTCTCCAGTCGTCGCCGAGGACATTCCCCTCGATCCGGCGAAGTCCGGTTGCATAGACCTTGTCCGCCAACTCTTCAATATCAGGGATCGTCTGCGCAGCCGGCGGAGTCGCCTTCGGCCGTTGCGCCGGCGGAAGATACGGCAGGTCCTGAGTTCCGAAGCTCGCGTCGCCGCCTCCAACCAGTTTCAGGTCGCCGTGCAAGACGCCCTGCTTGTCGATCTCACCCGAGGCGACGGCCTGCGTCTCAAAACGCTCATCCTCCCCCAGCAGAGCCATCGCCATCACCGTTGTAAACAGCTTGGCGTTGCTGGCTGGCTGGAAGAGCTGGCCTTCGTTCAGTGCGTAGATCGGCTTGCCGTCGAGCGTGGTCACCATCACGCCCCAGTGCGCGCGCGCAACAGCCGGATCTGCTACCAGCGCCGCAATCTGCTGATCCAGCGGCAACGGCTTCGCCGAGCCAACCGCAGTCTGGCCCATCGCGGAGATGCACGCGATTGCCATTGCCATTACGCTCACTGCTGCACGAATCGTTCGCTGCAATTGAATCCTCCGCCGCATCCTGCGCGCAGTCTAGCACCTCGCGCGGGTGGGCTGATAGACTTGATTGGTTGCGCCGCGGACCGGCGCGTCCGTTCTCTTCGCAGCTTGCAGGCGAGACCGGCGCAAGGTCTCGAGCCAGTTCAGCCCGAGAGCAGCACCATCTCGAGCACAAAGGAAACAGACACAGTGGATCAACAGACCAAGGCAGCCCTCAAGAAAGATAAGTTCGTCACCACCACCACGCACGGCCTGGAGTGGGCCAGCGAGAACCGCCAGTCGGTGATCGTCAACGGCGGGATTCTGTTGGCGGTGATTGTGATCGCCATCGTCAGCGCGGTGGTCTACAACAGTCGCTCGGATGCGGCCTCGGTCGCGTTCGGTGCGGCCATGCAGGCTTACCAGACGCCGCTGGCGCAACCCGGCGAGGCTGTGCCGCCCGGCGTGACGACCTATCCCTCCATCGCGGAGCGGGCCAAGGCTGCCAACGCGCTCTTCCAGGCCGTCGCCAACAAATATGGCATGACTCCCGATGGCCGCAACGCGCGCTACTTCGCCGGGCTGACCTATATCGAGGCGGGCGAGAACCAGCAGGCCGAAGTGACGCTGAAGAAGGTCGCCGGCGGATGGGACAGCGATCTCGGCGCACTGGCTAAGTTCGCCCTCGCCCAGCTCTACCACGACACCGGGCGCGATCCCCAGGCCATCGACCTCTACAAAAAGCTCAGCGACAAACCAACCGCTACGGTTCCTGCTGGCCTTGCGCAGCTTCAGCTTGCAGACCTCTACCAGTTGGAGGGCAAGGCGGACGACGCAAAAAAAATCTACGCGAACCTGAAGGACAAGGACCCCAAGGGCGCGGCCGGCATGGCCGCGGCCGAGAAGCTGAACTCAACTTCGGCTCCCGCACTCCCGCAGTAATTACGACTTCGCGCTGAGGGGTGGGCGAGGGCGATTTTATTGTTTCGGCTATGAGCTGTGAGCAATGAGCGGGAGTTTGTGGGGAGAAAGGGACGGGCGGTTGAGGTGGACGCGCGTTCGTGGGGGTTCCTTCGACTACGCTCAGGACATCCTCTTCGCGCGTCGAAAGACACGCTCAGATGACAGCGGAAACAGACCATGGCGATGGCAGAAGCAGATTTCTCCGCTGCGCTGCCGAATGACTAACGAGAGAACAGGCAACGGCAAGGGCAAAGGCCAATGCGGGGATTCTTCGCCGCGCTCAGAATGACGAACAGAGAACCGCTGACCGCTCACCAGAGGGAATAGTTGCCGCGCGCGATGATCCAGAGAGCGAGCAACAGGTTCGCCGTGGCATGGGCGGCAACGGCTTCTCCCAGCCTGCCGCGAAGCCTGGCAACGAGTGCGAAGACAACTCCGGCAAGCGTACCGGCGAGCCACATGCGACCGTGCAGGATGCCGAATGCCAGCGAACTGGCGAGCACGGCAACCATGCTGAGGCTGCCGAGCGGGATGTTCTCGACATTGGGCGAGATAATGCGTCGGGCAATGTAACCACGAAAGGCGAGCTCTTCGGCGAGCGGGACCGTGGTAACGGCGGCAAGGATGCGGGTCATGATCCATGCGGCGCGCTGGACGTGGCTGAGCCGTGCGAGGCCCTGGGTGACGCCGGTCAGGAGCACTCCGTTGGAGATTGCGGCATCCCTGCTGATTGCGTGGTCGAGCGCGATCCAGAGGGCGAAGACCAGGACACCGGCTGCCGGACCGAGCCATCCGAACCGCCAGTCCATGCGGAGGTATTGGCGGCGATAGGCGAAGAAGACGGCAAGCGCCGCGATGAGACGCAGTGGGTAGAGCCATTCAAAGCCGTCCGAGGCAGCCTGGGCAAGCAGTCCCGCGGCCAGGATTGCAAGCCAGGGCAGAAGATAGAGCGCGGCGAGATTGGTTGCAGCCAGAGGGCTGCCGCTGACCTGCGGGGCTGGGGATGGGATCGCTGCCGGGGCGGGGCCGGAGAGACGAAACCAGGCGACGTTGTTGACCGTGATCAGGAAGGCCAGGGCGACGCAACTGAAGAGAATCCAACCGGCCTGGGAGTGGAAGCCGCCGAGAGCGACATCGGGATAACCGGCATTCCCAATTGCGATGAGCACTGCGAGCCGCACCAGGTTGAGCAGCCAACTGAGGAGAAGCGAGAGGGGAACCAGCACGAGGGCGCGGGCAAGCCGCAGTTCGCATCGCGCGTAGATGAGCCATCCCACGGTGAGGCTCAACATGAGAGCCAGTCCCTCAACGCCGGAGCACTGGTCCGCGATAATGACGGCAAATGCGCTGGTGCCGACCATAAAATGCGCTGGATCATTGACTACGGCGGGGGTGAAGAAGCCAAGCAACACGGCGACGCCGCGAAAAGTGACCATCTGCATGGCATGTCCGAGCCAGGAATCAGGCCTGTCCCAGGCGATGATCAGGAGGCTACGGACGGACATCATGAGCAGATCGCAGACCGCGGCAAGGCCCCATGCTTTGCCCAGACTTTGAATCAGGCGCAGGGGATTGGGGAGATGGATCAGCGCTCCGCCAAGAGTGATGGGCAAAGAGACGAGCAGGCCGTACCAGGCGGCCATGGCCGCGCGCTGGAGGGGAGTTCCCTGGGTTGCTGAATTGGCGAGGAAAAGATCGGTTGCGACAAACAACAGGATGGCGGAAGCGTGAAGCAGTGCCCAAAGTTTGTGGAGAGGCGCGGCGCTCCATTGCAAAGACTTCAGCTTGTCACGGGCAAAGAAGAGCAGCGCGACACAGAAGAAGATGGTGGATGTGGTGACGGTGCGCGCCTGCAACCAGCGATAGGGGAGCGGGTTGAGCGTGACAGGCTGGCCCAGGGATGTGTATCCGCTATGCCCCTGCAACCAGCCGTGGGGCAGCGTGGTGGCCAGGATGCACTCGAGCATGAGGATGCCAGCCGTCCACCAGCAGCGCGAGTAGAGGGAGTTGCCGAGGAGCCTCGGCCACACGCCTCTAGCGACGATGGAGAACTCATCGGACGAAGATTTTATCTTGCTGGACAAGGCAGTGGACTCTGTATAAGAGCTTAACGCGGCTTAGAGTCTTATGCGGGTTAGATTTTTGATGGGGCTTGGAGTCTTATGCGGCTTATTGCTTGACGCGTCCGCGGATGATCAGGAGGGCACCGCTGAGGAGGGCGAGCGCAGCCGTACCCATCGCAGGGTCAATCTCCGGGGTCGCCGGGCCCTTCGCAAACGCAGTATGGCTGGCAATCATGACGACTGCCAGTACCGCGATAAGATTGCGAAGGCTTTTCATCGGACACTTCTCCAAGATTCGTTATAACAGAAAAACCAGCAAAGCAGCAACATAATATTATCGCTGGCGGACTGATTGTGCTGATTTAGGACAGTTTTGCATTCGCTCTACAACGAAAGTTGCAAGTGAGATTTGAGCAAGCCAGGAGAAGACAGGCTGGCAGGGGTTGCGGCGGAGCCTGGCAAACCAATCTGCGCTTAATAGAGTAGATGTCCTCGCTACCCAGGGGATGCAGGAGATGCAAGCAGAGGCGAAGTTCGGGGAACCCTCCGGCATGGGGTAAGGGGCAAAAATAACGAGCTGATAGATCGCAACTAAAACTTGAATATGGAGTTATGGGTTGCTGCGGAGGGAATGGGTGGAGTTGGCCAGTTGGGGGGATTTGGAGTCGAAGTAGTTGCTGTCCCAGAGCGCGCGGTAGATCTGGCCAGTGATTTCTGCTGCTTTGGGGCCGAACATGGGACGCCCACCCTCCAGGAAGACGACGGTGACGATGCGGCCGTTGGGGGTATCGGCGTAGGAGGCGAACCAGCCGAAGCGGGTACCGTTGTTGGAGCATGTACCGGTCTTGCCGAGGACGGGGAACTCGCGGAAGCTGGAACGCAGGGAGCGGCCAGTGCCGTAGTCGACGGCGCCCTCCATGCCGTCGCGCATCTCCGGGATGAGGGGAGCGATGTCGAGTGTGCGCTTGACTTTGGGCTGGAAGGAGGCGATCTGGTCGGGCGTCTCGGGGTGTTGCAGGTAGTAGAGGGTACCACCGTTGGCGATGGCCGAGACGAGGGCACCAAGCTGGAGCGGGGTCATGGAGATGCCCTCGCCGAAGGAACACATGCGACCGACGCCACCCTGCGCGGCGGGGAGTTCGTTGTCTGGATAGATTCCGAGTTGTTCGCCGGGGATGTTGTATCCGGCGAGTTCTCCCAGGCCGAACTGGTTGGCGTAGTATTTGACGCGCTCGAAGCCCATCATGCGGCCAAGGGTCTCGAAGTAGGGGTTAATGGAGTGGGCGAGCGCCGGGGTGAGGGTGAGGGTGTAGTGTCCGCCGAGGTTGACCGGGGTATCGCGCTTGATGAGGCCCTCGTCGAGCGCGGCGAGGGTGACGGCCAGCTTGATGGTGGAGCAGGGCTCGGCACCGCCGGAGAGGGCGAGCTTCTGGTTGACCATGGCCAGGATGCGGCCGTTGGAGGGATCGATGGCCAGCGCGGTGCCGTTCATGTTGCCGAGCGCCTGGATGGCAGCGGCGCGGACGATGGGGTCTTCGCCGGCAGTGGAGTCGCCCAGAGTGAGGGTGTCGGTGAAGGAGCTGGCAGTAAAGCGCTCGACTGGGCCGCGGCGGTGGCTGCGGCGGAGCGCCTGAAGCGCTCGCGTGCCGCTGATGGTGCGCATGCTGTTGGTGAACCGGCGGTGGGCAGCCGGGGCGATCTGTATGGCGGCGTGGGTGGTTCTGGCAGCAGCCCTGGACGAAGCGGTACTGGATGGCCTGGACGCTACGGTTCTCGACGCGGCAGCTCTGGGTGTAACAGCTTTGGACGCGGTGGTCTTATGCGCCGCCGGCTTCGATGAAGAGGGCTTGGCAGCGGCGGATGCGCGGGCGCGAGAATGCGGAGGAGTGGGGTGAGAGAGAGCCATGCACCGCAGGGGAACGCTCAGCATCGCGAGTGCGAGGCATGCGGTGAAGCGAGTGTTGCAGTGGAAGTTCAGGGCCATCCGTATGTTTCTCCGAGGTTGGTTGGTGCTTTTGTTCTCAATTTCTCGCGTGCGTCGATCCGTGCTCTTTATATGCAATTCTCCTGCCTGATTTATCGACGATTATTGCAATTCTCTTGCTGCTTCTATAAACCCGATCCTGGGACAAAAGTTCAGATGGAGGCTTGCCAGCGACCGCTCCAGACAAGGCCTTCAAGATGCATTCGACGCTCTAATGAACCACCCGGATATAGTCCGGAGGTGTTATCCACGCGGCTTGCGGGTGCCATCTTCCGGTGCATTGGACCTGTCTCTATTCTATGGGAGTTCGGTCGCAGGATGGGCCCAGCACTTTAACCCCTTTCTTCTCAACGGGGCCTGGCAGGCCCGAGAGCCAATTCCAGCGGTTCTGGCCTTGCACTTTGTGCTGGCCAGAATTTCGGCGCGTTCGATGGAACTCAACGTCAACAAAAAAACTCAATGGCTGTGGCGGAGAAAGGCCGGAATGTCGAGTTCATCGGTCTCGGCGGGCTCCGCATGAGAGGCGCTGACGCCGGCGAAAAGATGGGCCTCTGGCGCGGGCTCCGCGGGAGTGTACTGCGGCACGATGGGCCGGGACTGGGCGCGCTGGAGCTGTGGATTGAAGCTACAGTCGCGCGTGTCCGGCTCGGACGGATTGGGCGCGGCAGGATTGGGATTGACTGGATTGAGTGAGACGGGGGGGCGCAGGCGGACGCGGGGGGTGCGGAAGAACTCGTCGTCAAAGACGGAGGCGGCGACGGGAAGCAGCTCCGGCTGGCGATCGGGATGGGGATTGGATGAGCTATCGAATTGCGGACCGGCGTATTCCTCCTCGGCGAGCGGATCGGGGGTGGTGGAGCGCGTGCCGGCTGCGGAATCTGAAACTTCATCGGGGACTAAGTCCGCATCGGCATCGGATTCCAGATCTGCATTTGGATCGGCTTGGCCGGCGGAATCGGCATCGGCATCGGCATCGAGGTCGAACTGGCCATCTTCGTTGGAACCTGCATCGGGATCGAAGTCGGAATCGGGGTCAAGCAGGACGGTGGTGCGTTCGGCGAGGCTGGACGCGGCGGAAGCTGTGAATTGGTCGGCGGATGGCGTGGGAACCGGCAGCGAGGCGAGTTGCCCGGCATCGACCGGGTGCTGCGCGTGTGCCTGGCGGGCCTCGCGAATCTCGCTGGCGAATCGCGGGGCGGCGTCACGCGGCGTGTAGCCCCGGCCCCAAATGGGGACCTCTTCGTCGGAGGACATCAGGGTGGATTCGGCCAACATGCGGGCGCGGCGCTCTGGCATCTCCTGGCGGAAGCCGGTGGCGATGACGGTGATCTTGACAACATCGCCCATGCGCTCGTCCTGCACGGCCCCGAAGATGATGTTGCAGTCCTCGTGGGCGGCGTTCTGAATGACCGTCGAAGCCTCGTTGACCTCGGTCAGCTTCAGACTGCTGGAGCCGGTGATGTTGATAAGGATGCCGCGCGCTCCGTCGATTGCTCCGGCTTCGAGCAGCGGGGATGCCATGGCGGCGAGAGCAGCGTCCATGGCGCGATTCTCGCCCTTGCCGCTGGCGGTGCCCATGACGGCGTATCCCATGCCGGCCATGGTGGTCTTCACGTCGGCGAAGTCGCGGTTGATGACGCCGGGAATGGTGATGATGTCGGAGATTCCCTGCACACCCTGGCGGAGCACGTCGTCGGCGATGCGGAAGCTCTCGAAGAAGCCGGCGTCCTTGGCCACGGCGAGGAGCTTTTCGTTGGGAATTACGATGAGTGTGTCGACCGACTCGATCAGCTCCTGCATGCCGCGCTCGGCCTGCATCATGCGGCGCTTGCCTTCAAACGCAAAGGGGCGGGTGACGACGGCGACGGTGAGCGCGCCCATCTCGCTGGCCAGCGATGCGATGACGGGAGCAGCTCCGGTGCCCGTGCCACCACCGAGACCCGCGGTGACGAAGACCATGTCCGCGCCTTCGAGCGCTTCGATGATCTTGTCCGAGTCTTCGAGGGCGGCGCGGCGTCCGATGTCGGGGTTTGCGCCTGCGCCGAGGCCGCTGGTGAGCTTGACGCCGAGCTGCAGCTTGATGGGAGCGTTGGAGAGCTGGAGGGCCTGCACGTCGGTGTTGGCGGCAATGAACTCGACACCCTCGACGCCGGCGGCGATCATGCGGTTGACGGCGTTGTTGCCGCCTCCGCCCACGCCGATCACCTTGATGCATGCGGCGCGCCGTGCGTCGTCCTGATAGTGGATGCGGAGATCGTCTGCGCGTTCGGTCATGGGCTTCTGCTCCCTCAAATTTTTCCGGTGCCCCATCCTTCGCGTCTTCTGCGAAGGGTGGGATGGTAATAAGCCCGGGTGCCCCATCCTTCGCGCAATTTGCGAAGGGTGGGATGGTAAAAGCTCGGCTGCCCCACGCATCGCGCGCTCATTGCGCAATCCGTGGGATCGAACTCGCGTGCCTCGACCCGGCCCCGTGGAACCTAGTCTGACACTGCGCGCCAGCGGTTGAAACCCGCTTCTCCGCAAATGAACCAC
>Ga0302320_10023740_pt1 | contig 12015 bp, 12 predicted proteins | sample Bog_T0_3_FD_202130 | JGI IMG/M metagenome (GOLD analysis project Ga0302320, IMG submission 202130) | Peat permafrost microbial communities from Stordalen Mire near Abisko, Sweden - Bog_T0_3 | ecosystem: Environmental > Terrestrial > Soil > Wetlands > Peat | place: Sweden: Abisko, Stordalen Mire...
GCCCCCCCCACCTTCCCCCATCACCGAGCCCAGGGAGAAGGCGAACGTCCAAGCGTCCTGTCAGGCGCGGCCGGTCGACTGCTGCCTCTGAAAGAACACGCGTTCGGCCGTGGTCCGGAGCAGGCACTCGCGATCCGCGGCAGACAGGAAATCCAGGTGGTCGTGCACCAGCGCGAAAGAGTCGGCGTAATGATTGCCGTTGCTGACCTGGAAGGGAGAATCGCTGCCCCACATCAGGCGCCGCGGGCCAAAGGCCGCGAAGATCCGCCGGATCATCGGCGCCAGATTGAGATACGGAGCCGGCTGCCCGCCGAGGGCGTAGAAGGCCGAGACCTTGACGTTGACCGACGCGTGTGCCGCCAAGGCCTCGAGCGCGCGCACGTCGCCTTCCTGGATCGGGCCCAAGGCACCGATCCGGGCCAGATGGTCGATGACGACTGTCGTGCTGGGATGGCGCGAGCACAGGCGCCCGATCGCCGGCAGGGACTCCGGGCCCAGCAGCGGACAGATGGCGAGGCGGTTTTCGCCCGCCAACCGCCAGAAGCGGTCCATGGCGGGCGATTCCGCCCAGTCCGCCGGACGGTCGCGGAAGCCGAGGCGAAACCCGCGCACGCCGCCGTCGGCCAGCCGGCGCATTTCCTCCTCGACCGCGGGGGCGGTGTGGTCGACCACCGCCACGCCGACGAAATGCTCTCGATCCTGAGCGACGGCGTGAAGAATGTAGGAATTGTCGAACCCGTAGAAACTCATCTGGATGAGGACGGCTCCCGTCACTCCGCAAGGGCGGGACTGGGCCAGCAGTTCCTCCGGGGTGAAGCTCAGGGGCAGCGGCACCGTGACCATCGAGCTCGCCCGCCGCGGCCACCGCGCCAGATCCGGCGACCAGACATGGCTGTGGGCGTCGATGTAGCCGGGCTCGGAGCGGAGCAGCCCGGGGTTGGACGCGAGCAGGGCGGTGGAGATCATGAAATCCTTCCGGGACCAGGTTTTGCCGGCAGGGGCGATCATGCCGCAAGCTTTACGTGGCTCCGCACCACCGCGAGAAATTTCTCCAGGTCCTCCTCGGTGTTGTAGAAGGTGGGGTCCGCCCGGATGCCCCCTTGGAACTGGCCGCAATAGATGCGGGCAGCCTTCAGCTTCGCGTGCAGATCGGCTTCGCCCCGGGTGCGGAAGAAGACAATGCCCGCCCGCTCGGCGTCCGCCCGCGGCGTCCAGATCGCCACGCCGATCCTGTCCAATTCCTCGAGCAGATAGGTGGTGAGGAGGCGGACCCGCCGTTCGATGAAGTCGAGCCCGATCTGCTCGAGTAACTCCAGTCCCGCCAAAGCGCCCACCACCCCCACGAGATTGGGAATCCCGCCCTGAAACCGGGTGGCGTCGTCGTGCAGGCGGCACTGGCGCACGTTCCAGTCGCCGACGTTGGCCGCGGCCATCCAGCCGGCGGCCGGCGGGGTCGCGGAGAGATAGGGATCCGCCAGATAAAGGAATCCGACCCCAGCCGGCCCCATCAGCCATTTGCTCGCCGTCGTGGCCAGAAAATCGAGCGGCGCGTCCATGACCTTGAGGGGCACGACCCCCAACGCCTGGGCGCCGTCGACCAAAAGGGGGACCGAGAAACGGCGGGTCGCGGCCCGCACCGCCGCCAAATCGAAGCGATAGCCGCTGCCGACGGTCACGGCGCAGAGGCTGACCACCGCCGTATTCTCGTCCACCTGCGCCGCCAAGTCCGCCACGTCGATCTTCCCTTCCCGGCTCGGGACAAAGCGCACCTCCGCCTCCGGATGGGAGACGAGCCAAGGATAGGTGTTGGACATGAAATCCAAGTCGGAGACGACGACATTCTGGCCCTTCCCCGGTCGGAGGATTTGGGCCGCCAGGTTGATGGCCGCCGTGGTCGACTCGGTCACCACGATATTGCGGGCGCTGGCTCCGATCAGCCGGCCAAACCGCTCCTTCAGTTTTCCGAAGGCGGCATAGGCGCCGAAGAAGGCCGCCTCCCCGCCGTTCTGCCATTCGCCCAAGAACGCCTGCATCGCCTCGGCCACCGGCCGGGCGCAGGGATGAATGCTTCCGTTGTAAAGGTAGGTCCAGTGCTCGACCACCGGGAAGAGCCCCCGCAGCTCCCGCGCTTTGGCCTCGTCGCTCATCCCGCAAACCTCACTTCGCCGCCGACCAGCACCTTTTTCACCGTCAGGTCTCCGCCCAGGAAGACCAGGTCCGCGTCCTTGCCTGGGGCGATGCTGCCTTTGCGGGCGAAGATCCCGACCGCCCGGGCGGGAGCCTCGCTCACCATCGTGAGGGCCGACTCCAGCGCGAGGCCGGTGTGCTTGAGCCAATTGCGCAGCGCTCCGCCCATCGACATGACGCTACCGCAGAGGCCACCGTTGGCCAGGCGGGCGACGTCCTCGCCCGGATGCATGAACACGCTCTGGCCGTCTGCCATCTTGAACTCCGAAACCGGGAGCCCCGCCACCGCCATCGCGTCGGTGATGAGGGAAAGTTGCCCTTCGGCTTTGCAATGGCAGGCGATCCGCAGCAAGGCCGGATGGACATGGGCCGAGGTGGCATCGCATACGATGTCGGCGCTGACACCGTCGTCGGCCAGGATGAGCTCCTCCACGCCCACCAGCTTGGTGCCGCGAAAGGTCTGGGCGGTCGGCCACTGCCGGGGCGGCATGGCGTTGAAGAGGTGGGTGGCGTGGGTGAGGCCGGCGGCGCGTGCGGCGAGGTACTCGGCTTCAGTCGCGTCGGAGTGGCCGATGGCCACGGTCGCCCCGGTCGCCCGAAAGGCCCGGATCGCCTCGATCGCCCCGTTGCGTTCCGGCGCGATCGTGACCAGCTTCAGGCTGTCCCCGCAGCGCTCGATCAATTGGCGGACCCAGCGCGGCTCCGGCTCGATATTGTTCTCCGGGCGCTGCGCGCCGTATTTCGGATTGAGAAAGGGCCCCTCCAAGTGGATCCCCCCGATCGTCGCCCCGTCCGGAACCGGCCCGACGCAGCCGCGGACGTAGTCGATCGCGGTCAGCATCTGGCCGATCTCGTTCGAGATGAAGGTGGGCAGAAACCAGGTGGTGCCATGCCGCACGATATGCCGCGCCATCCCCGGCGCGTTGTCTTCCGCCCGGCAGCCGCCAGAGCCATGAATATGAATGTCGACGAAGCCGGGGGCAACCGTCTGGCCCGAAACGTCCCAGCGCTCGGCGCCGGGGGGAATGGGCGTGGCAGCGGCCGGGCCGGCCGCGACGATCCGGCCGCCTTCGAGCAGGACGACGCCGCCGGCGACAAGACGGCGGTCCAGGAGCACGCTGCCGCCCACCAGGGCCGTGAGTTTCATGCGGAAGGTTTTTTCACGAATTTGATGCCACAGCATGTCCCGGCCTTTTTGTCCGGGGCAAAATACTCCATGCGGTAGCCGCAGCGCTCCCCCACCCGCTGGTAAAGCGTCCGGCAATGGTCGCAGTAAGCGGGGTATTTGGCGATGCGGCGGGACTTGAACCATTCGTTGGGCGGGCAGCGCTTCACCCGCACCTCGAAGGAATTCTTGGTCCGCTTCATGGCGTAGTCGGCACCCTCCTGGCCGAGGGTGGCCCGCCAATACTCCTCCATGCCCTTGAAGCCTTTCCGCTTCATCAGCGCCTCCAGGGCACCCAGCTGGGTGTCGGCGATGAAATTCCAGTACGCGACGACGGCCGCATGGCCGTACTCCCGTTCCAGAAAAGAAAAGGTGCGGTCATAGAGCTCGAAAAATAGATGGTGCGAGGCCGCTTCCCCATACGTTTCCGACACATGACGCATGGTTTCGCCCAGAATGCCGTCGAAAACATCCTTGACCTGCACGGGCTTGCTTCGGGCTTTCATCGCGGCGCGCGGGTGTCCTGGCGAGTTAAGAGCGAGCAGGATATGCGCGGCGGGATCGCCAATCGCTGGGGATCAATGACCGACCACTGATGGCGGCTGGTCCGCCCCGCCCCGTCGGTCAAATCCGCCAGCACGATCTGGCCATCTTTCAGGGGGGTGATCCGGTTGGCTTGATCATCTTCGGTGCGGAACAGGTTAGTGTCCCTGGCCAATTCCCTTTGCGCGTAATCGCACAGGCTTCGCAGTGAAAATCTTCGGGCCAGCGCATTCCCGACGGTGGTGATTGCGACCTCGCCCGCTGCCTCCAGGATCGATCCGACCCGATTGAAATCCATCGTGCGATTGCCGTAATAACTGCCGTCGGCGTTGGGCTTGGGCTGATAGTCGGTGAAGGCAAATTCCTCGACCGAGCCGTCCGGCCCCCGCAACTTGGCCCTTCTCTCGACCGCACGGCGATAAGGCACCTCCTGGAGCCACTCGCACACATGGAAAGCGGTGGCGTTGGAATAGGGCACGCCGAGCAACAAAATCTGGGCGTTGAGCGCGAGCATCACGCCAAAAGACGACCTCAGATCGAAGGGCGAGAGGTGGGGATCGGTTTCGGTGATCACCCGAGCCCGCCGGCCAATGGCGGCGACGCTGTGGCGGAAGGCGACGCTCCGCCTTGCCGCCGGATGCCGGCGCACGGCTTCGGAAATGGCGCCCATCTCGGAGGGGTCGGTCCGGGGGTCGATGACGGGATCCGCTTCGACCTCCTTTCGGAACGTAAAGGTCGGTGCGACAATCGTGCCGTCGGGCCCAACCGTTTCCAGCAGCGCCTCGACCACCGTTTCCGGTCCCTTTTCGACCCGGCCCATCGTGCGCATCGCCGAGTGGATCAGGACAACGTCGCCGGCCCCAAGGCCGGCGTTTTTCAGCGCGGTGCCAATGGCCGCTTTGCCAATCGTAGGAGGTTTGCCGATGGTCGGATTCATTCAGGGTCTTCCCGCCCCTCCAGAGGAAGCGGGATTGGATCGGTGATCAAGCAAGACCGGAGAAAGCGCCGAACCCATCGGGCGAGGCGAGTCGGCATGTTCCCCACCGGCCTTCCGTGAAAAATGAGCTAGGAATCCCGTACGCATCGAAATCCCAGGTTGGTAGTCGAGCTGTCCGGCGTGTTGCTGCTGCGGGCATCCACCCGGTAGCGATTGCAATAGCTGGCATGGCAGAGGTAGCTGCCGCCGCGCATGACCCGCCGCTCGGCCGCGGCCGGCCCGGTGGGATCCGCCCCGGGCGACTGGCGGTAGTAGTCGGCGGCGAAGCCGTCCCAGCACCATTCCCAGACATTGCCGGTCATGCAGAAGAGCCCGAAGCCGTTCGGCTTGTAGCTCAGGACCGGCGCCGGGCCGTAGTGGCCGTCGGCGCAGGTATTGTCCGTCGGAAAGATTCCCTGCCACACGTTCATCCGATGCCGGCCGCCCGGCTCGAGCTCATCGCCCCAGGGAAAGCGCTGGTCCGCCAAGCCGCCGCGGGCGGCATATTCCCATTCCGCCTCGGTCGGCAGCCGTTTCCCCGCCCAAGCCGCGTAGGCGAGCGCATCGTGCCAGGAGACATGCACCGCCGGATGGCGCCAGCGCTTCTTGATATGGGATCCCGGGCCCTCCGGATGCCGCCAGGTCGCCCCATCCACCCGGCACCACCATTCGCTGCCCACAACCTGCTGGCGCACCGCCGTCGCCTGCTGCCCGGGCGTGAGATGGCCGAAAAAGACAAAGGACCAGCCGAAGCGCTCCGCCTCGGTCTTGTAGCCCGTCGCGTTGACGAAAGCGTTGAACTCCTCGTTGCACACGCAGGCCACTTCGATCCAGAACGGCTGGAGGGTGACCGGATGGGCCGGACCCTCTCCATCGGCGGGGTAGCCGTAGCCGGCGTCGGTCCCCATCCGGAATTCCCCACCCGGCAGGAGCTTCATGCCCGCGGTCGACCCGGTGGCGATCCGCCGGAATTGCGCCGCTCCGGCCTCGGCCCGACCGGGAGCGCGGGCAGGCGAGCAGCAGGAACCGGGCACGTTCTCCATGGAAAACCCACCATAGCGGCCCCCGGTGCCCTTTCAAGCGACAGGTGATCGCCGACAAATCGTGCTGGTGCTGCGAATCCCAGGCCGTATTCTGCCCCTCCCCGTCCCATGAAAATCGCCCGCCTCCATCGTCTCTTCAATCCCTCGACCGGCCGCTGCTTCGACGTCGCGATCGATCACGGCTTTTTCAACGAGGGGGCCTTCCTCACCGGCATTGAGAACATGCCGAAGGTGATCCAGACGCTGGTCGAGGCCGCCCCCGATGCCATTCAGCTGAGCCCGGGCCAAGCCTCCCATCTGCAGAAGCTCCCCGTCCGCGGCAAACCCGCCCTGGTGCTGCGAACCGACGTGGCCAATGTCTACGGCAGCCAGCTGCCCCGCACCCTCTTCTCCCGCCTGATCGAGGAGCCGGTCCTGCAGGCCGTACAGCTGGACGCCGCCTGCGTCGTGGTGAATCTCTTCCGCATTCCCGACCAGCCCGAGCTTTCCGACCAGTGCATCCAGAACATCCTGCACCTGAAGCCGCTCTGTACCCGCTACGGAATGCCCCTGATGGTCGAGCCGCTGGTCTTCCGTCCCAATGCCGCCGCCGGCGGCTACATGGTGGACGGCGACCCGCAGAAGATCATCCCGCTCGTCCGCCAGGCGGTCGAGCTCGGCGCCGACATCATCAAGGCCGACCCGACCGACGACGTCTCGATCTACCACAAGGTCGTGGAGATCGCCGGCGGCATCCCTGTCCTGGTTCGGGGCGGCGGCAAGGCGGGGGAAAAGGAAATCCTCGAGCGCACGGCCGCTCTCCTGGCCCAGGGCGCCTCCGGCATCGTTTACGGCCGCAATATCATCCAGCACGCCAACCCGGCGGCGATGACCCGGGCGCTCATGGCGGTCGTGCACGAGAAAATTTCCGCCGAGGCGGCCCTGAAGTTCCTGCGCTGATTCCCCCATGGCCCCGTCCTCCTCCTCCCCGGTCCGGATCGGCATCATCGGCGGCGGCCTGATGGGCCGCGAAGCCGCCTCGGCCTTCGGCCGCTGGTTCACCCTGGTCGACTTCCCCGTCCGGGCCGAGCTCGTGGCCGTCTGCGACCTCCAGCCCGCGCTCTTGGACTGGTTTCGTCAGGTGCCGACGGTCAAGCACTTCCTGACCGACCATCGCCAGCTCCTGGCCCTGCCCGAGGTCGACGTGGTCTATGTCGCCGTCCCCCACAACCTGCACGAGGCCATCTACTGCGATGTCCTCCGCGCAGGCAAAGACCTGCTGGCCGAGAAGCCCTACGGCATCGATCTGGCCGCGGCCATCCGGATCCGCGACCTGGGGGTCAGCCTCGGGCGGTTCGTCCGGGTCTCCTCGGAATTCCCCTTCCTCCCCGGCGCCCAGCGAATCTACCAGCAGGCCAAGGCGGGCGCCTTCGGCCGGCTCCTGGAGGTGCGCGCCGGCCTGCTCCACTCGAGCGACCTCGACCCGACCAAGCCGATCAACTGGAAGCGCCAGGCCAAGACCTGCGGCGAGATCGGCGTAATGGGCGACTTGGGCATGCACGTCGCCCACCTCCTCCTTCGCCTGGGCTGGAAGCCCGCCACGATCTACGCCCAGCTGCAGAAAATCGTCACCACCCGGCCGGACGGCAAGGGCGGCATGGCCCCCTGCGACACCTGGGACAATGCCATCCTCCACGGCACCGCCGTCATCGGCGGCGCCCCCGTGCCCATGACCCTCGAAACCAAGCGGATGGCCCCGACCGAAACCAACACCTGGTACCTGGAGATCCTCGGGACCGACCGCGGCGCCCGTTTTTCCACCAAGGAGCCCAAGACCCTGTGGACTTACCGCCGGGACAAGGAGCAGGTCTGGGAAAAGACCGACCTGGGTTTCGACACGCCGTTCAAGACCATCACCGGCCATATCTTCGAGGTCGGCTTTTCCGACATTCTGCAGCAGATGTGGGCCTCTTTCCTGGCCGAGCGCGCTGGCAAGCTGGGTGCGGCCTTCGGCTGCGCCACCCCGGAGGAGGCGGTGGCGAGCCATGAGATCTGGGCAGCCGCCCTCGCCTCCCATGGCCAGAAATCAGTCGCACCCGTCGGCGCTTCCAGCCCGAAATGAAACGCTCCGACATCAACCGCGGCTACCGTCGGGCTGTCGCCTTCTTCAAGAAGCATCATTGGACGCTCCCGCCGCAGCCGGCCTGGGACATCACCGATTTTGGCCTCGGCGACTTCAAGAAGTTCGGGCTGACCCTCGTCACCCTCGCCAACGAGCCGGAGTACGCCGAAAAGATCATGTACGTGCGCCGCGGCCAGGTCACTCCCTGCCACACCCACGCCAAAAAGAAGGAGGACATCATCTGCCGGGCCGGCCGGCTCACCCTTCAGCTGTGGAAGGGCAAGCCCGGCGGCAAGGCCAAGCGCCCACGCCCCTTCACCGTTCCGGTCGATGGCCAGCCCCGTGCCGTGATTGCCGGTCGCCCGTTCACGCTTGCCGCCGGCTCGCGGGTCACCCTCCTGCCGGGCGTCTGGCACGCCTTTTATGCCGCCAGCGTCGAATGCATGATCGGCGAGGTCTCGACCGCCAACGACGACCTCCACGACAACTTCTTTCTCGATCCCGCGGTCGGCCGCTTCCCCCACATCGACGAGGACGAACGGCCGGTCATCCGCCTGGTGTCGGACCGGTAAGCCATGCGTTCCGGCATCCTCGCGGGCGGCAATTGGATCGTCGATCACGTCAAATTGATCGACGGCTGGCCGCCCCAGGATTCCCTGGCCACGATCCTGAGCGAGTCCGCCGCCAACGGCGGGGCCCCTTATAATGTCCTGAAGGATCTGGCCAAGCTGGAGGCTCCCTTTCCCCTGGCCGCGGTCGGCCTGGTCGGGGAGGACGCCAACGGCCGGTCCATCCTGGCCGACTGCCGGGCGCACCGGATCGACCCGGCGCGGCTGCAATTCACCCGGGAGGCGCCGACCAGCTACACCGACGTCATGACGATACAGGCGACCGGACGGCGGACCTTTTTTCATCTCCGCGGCGCCAACGCCCTCTTAGGCCCGGAGCATTTCGATTTCACCGCCACCAGCGCCAAGCTCTTCCATCTCGGCTACCTCCTCCTCCTCGACCGGCTGGATGCCCCCGGGCCGGACGGACGGCCCGGCGCCGCCACGGTCCTGAGCCGGGCCCGCGCCGCCGGTCTGCGCACCTCGCTCGACTGCGTGAGCGAAAACAGCGACCGCTTTGGCCGAATCGCGGCCCCGGTGCTGCCCGAAGTGGATTATTTTTTCGCCAACGAATTCGAGGCGGAGCGCCTGACCGGCCTGAGCCTCCGGCCGGGGGACCGCCTCGACCGGGCCGCGGTCGAAGCCGCCGCGGCCCGCCTGATCGGCAGCGGGGTCCGCAGCTGGGTTTTTCTCCACGCTCCCGAGGCGGTGTATGCCCGCTCGGCCGCGGGCGCCGGCGTCTGGCAAGCCAGTTTGCGCGTGCCGGCCGCGGCCATCCGCGGGGCCGTCGGGGCGGGCGACGCCCTTGCGGCCGGCATCCTCTACGGGCTGCACGAGGACTGGAGCGTCGAACGCTGCCTCCGCCTCGGCGTTTCCGCCGCCGCTTCCTGCCTGAGCCATCCCAGCGCCTCGGCGGGCGTCAGCCCGGCCAGCGCCTGCCTGGCGCTGGCGGACCGCTGGGGCTTCCAGGGTGCTGCCTAGCGCATCTTGACCGCCACCTCGCCCAAGCCGGAGCGCAGGTAGCTGAAGCAAACATTAGGGTGATCAGCCAGGAGCGACATCGGCACGGCGGCATCCGGCAGGCGCTTGGCAATCATGAGGGCAGTCAGGCGGATGCCGAAAGCGTTGTCGTGATGGCCGGGGTGCCAGATCGAAACCTTGTCCGCCTTCCAGGTCTCGTGCGGCCCGACCGTCACGGCATGGGTCGGGACGAGACCGATGTTGCCGCCGCTGGAGGTGCGGGCGTTCTGCATCAGCGTCACGGGATGGAGCTCGACCTGGCGGGTCTTCAGCCGGCGGAATTCCGCCACGCTCGGCGGCTTGCTCCGGTAGGCCCCGGAGCGGCGCCAGGGATCGTTGAAGGCCCAATGCTTCACCTCGCCCTGCCCGCCCTGCATCACGGCGCAGCGGACGGTGTCGTAGGAGGCGCTGTAGGCCGCCAGGTCCCGATTGGGAAAGCGGATGTTCTTTTCCGGCATGCGCAATTTCGCATCGATCCGGTTGAAGAGCAGCTCGCGGTCGCAGCGGGCGAAGGAAAGCGGATGGTCCTCGCCGACCGGCTTGCCGCCGATCACCCACTCGTCCATCCCCCAGAAATGGGCGTGGCGCAGGCTCAAGCCCAGCGCGTTGACCATCCGGGCGACCAGGGGCAGCTGTTCGGTCGGCCCGATCGGGCCGCACACCCCGACCGGATTGTCCGGGGTGGACTGGCGCCAGGCCTCGATGTACTCCAGGGCCTCGGCGCAGTAGAATTCCTCGACCGTGTCGAAGAACCGGACCGTGAAGCCCGGGCGGGAAAGGCGCTGCAGATCGCGGGCGGTAAGCGCGGCCGCTTCCGCCAGCAGTTCGGGATTCAAGGTGGTATAGTCCCACCATCCCTCGGCGAGTTTGCTAATGGGTCGGGCCATGGAAATTTTTAGGGCTGGAAAAGGAGGCAGACCGGACGGCTGACCTTGATCCCGGCGCCCGCGCGGACCGGCTGGCCGCTGGCGGAATCGAGCCGGAACGGGATGATATTGTTCCCGTTTTGATTGGCGCACAAAATCCAGTTTCCATCGGGCGAGAGGGCAAAATTGCGCGGCATCCCGCCGCCGGAGGGAACGACTCCGGCCAGCGCTAGTTGGCCGGTCTGGGAGTCGCGGGAGAATGTCGCCAGGCTGTCGCTGCCCTGGCCCGAGCCGCGGTTGGAGACGTAGAGCCATTTCCCGTTGGGAGAAATCGCGATCTCGGCCGAGCCGCGCACGCCGGAGAAATCCGCCGGCAAACTGGACAAGGTGCCATGCGGGGTCAGTTCGCCGCGCTTGGCGTCATAGGCGAAGGTGGAGACCGAGCCGCCCATTTCGTTGATCACGTAGAAAAACCGGGCGTCGGCGGAAAAGACGCTGTGCCGGGGGCCGGATCCGGGCGGGGTCCGCGCGCCCACCTGGGCCGTCGGCAGGAGGAGGGCCGTGGCTAAGTCCAACTTGTAAACGAAGACCTCGTCCTGCCCGAGGTCGCAGATGAAGGCAAAGCGCCCATCGGGCGAGAGGGTGATGGAATGGGGCCGCGACTGGGTTTGGCGAATGGGATTGGGGCCGAACCGGCCGTGCTGGACGAACAGGCTGCTGCGCGCCCCGATTTGACCGTCCGCCCCGAGGGGGAAGGTTCCGACCGAGCCGCCCCCGTAGTTGGCGATGATCAGAATGTGGAAGGTGGGGTCGACCGCGAGGTGGGCGGTCGAGGCCCCGCCCGAGGGTTGGTGGTTAAGGAAGGTCAATTTCCCCGTGGCCGCATCGACCGAGAAGGCCGAGACATAGCCGCCGTATTCATCGATCGCGTAGATGAATTTATGGTCCCGCCCAAAAGCCAGAAACGCTGGGTTCGGGGCGGCAACGGCGAGGAAGGGCGGCGACAGGGTCCCGTCGGCCGAATCAAAACGGGTCGCGTAGATGCCGCGGCCGCCGGCATTGGTGTAGGTCCCGATATAGACCAGGTTGGAAGCGGCCAGGACCCCGGCGGCCGAGAGAACCAGCCCGGCCAGGGCGGACAGAATTTTGGGCATGGGGCGGGGGCTAGAGTTTCGGCTCGCTGCGAAACTTCAGGAGCCGGCTCCCCAGCGGCGAGACGGTCGTCTCGGCGATGTAGATGAATCCGTCCTGGTCGACGCTGATGCCGTGCGGGTAGTCCCCGTTGGGAAATGGGCGAAAGTCCCGGTCGGGATAGTCGCCCTTGGCCCCGTCGGCCCAGATCTGTTCCTTGCGGCCGCCCGGCCCGAACTGGATGATCGCATGATCGATGCCGCTCGAGCCGTAGATGCGGCCGTCCGGCGCGACGCAAATGCCATCCATTGAGTGCAGGTCGTGCCAAATGCCAAGATGCTTTCCGTTCTGATCGAAGATCTGCACCCGGTCGTT
>Ga0302320_10023744_pt1 | contig 12014 bp, 12 predicted proteins | sample Bog_T0_3_FD_202130 | JGI IMG/M metagenome (GOLD analysis project Ga0302320, IMG submission 202130) | Peat permafrost microbial communities from Stordalen Mire near Abisko, Sweden - Bog_T0_3 | ecosystem: Environmental > Terrestrial > Soil > Wetlands > Peat | place: Sweden: Abisko, Stordalen Mire...
CAGCGACAAAAGGACAAACGATCATCCGCATGCCTCCGTCCGCACGCTCAAGTTAATCGTTTCATAATGGGTCGGTCTGTCAATAGTCGGCGCCCTGGGCAGGAAAAGACGCGACGGCTGATCCAGGGCGCCTGCCGCCAGCCCAAGCGCTTTTGAACAAATGAGCGTTGGAAGGGCGTTGCTGCTGTCAGCTGACGAACAAGAACAAGACTAAGGCAGCCAAGACCCCGCAGCCTGCCGACAAAGCGGGCAACGGCACCCAAACCGCACCCAAGGCCACGAGCATGCCCGCTAGTAGCGAACCTTCCAGTCGGATCAACCAAGCTTCTGGGCCCAAGGTGGTGCCTAGCTCAAAAGAAAGCCAGTAACGCAACTTATCGAGCCAGGGCCGGGGTAAAAGCTGCTGATGTAGGCGTTCGAGAACATTAAAAGACTGGTATGGATGCGATTCACCCTGAATAGCGTCCTGCTTTTTGGCGAAAAGTGGGTCATGCAGGAGTAATTCAACGGATTCTTGGGCCAATGGACCTTGTATTTCTGGTTTACCCGTCTTAACCTTGGCATTAAATCCAAAAAAAAGATCACTTTCGGTGACTTTCTCCCGCTCAAGTGGCTTATTTTTCTTATTCTCCTTTAATTTTTTAGTCAATTCACGTGTTGAAAGAGACTTTTCCTGTACTTCAGTCGCCAGTGCCTGCATATGCTCAGCATCCTGGATCTTTAACAATTCTCGGGCATGTCGGACGGATATCACAGCGCGCGCTGTAAGATCCTGGATTTCTGGAGGCAGATCCAGTAATCGGATGTATTCCGAAACCTGCTGTTGCTTCAAATTGAACGAAGCGGCGATCTCAGCCTGGCTACGCTTGAACTCCTTGGCTAGTCTCGAAAAAACCATCGCTTTTTCGATTGGATTCAGCGGCAGGGAGTCATTGGTGGTCAGCGTGTAATCCAGCATCTCCTCGTCAGAGAGGCTGCGCACCAGGGCCTTGAGGGTGGCCAGCCCGAGTTCTTTGCAGCAACGGAAGCGCCGCTCGCCATCGGCCAGTTCGTAATGGATATCTTCCCAGCTGGGGTCAAAGAGGGGGTTCCCGGCCAGGACAGGCCGGACGATGACAGGATACTTCTGGCCCTTCTCCTGGATGGAGCGCTTGGTGGCCTCCATGGCGTCGGCATTGAAATACTCACGCGGCTGGTAAAAGCCGCGTTCAATGACTCCAAGGGGTAATTCAACGATGGTTTCTGGGGCGCTCATGGCATCCTTCAGTGAGACCCCAGTCTAGCCCAAGCGGACCCCACTTTTCCACCCTTTGAAAACGACGACGCCCGACCGTTGCGGGCCGGGCGTCGTCGTCTCACCCCCTCATGGAGCGGCCTTATCGGCCTAAGAGCTCCGCCAGGGTCAGGTCAAAGGGCGCTCGAGCGACCCCTTTTTCGGTGATGATCGCGCTGATCAGGTGATGCGGGGTCACGTCGAAGCCCAAGTGGAGGGCCTTGGTGCCCTTCGGCGCGATGGGCTTCCCCAGCACGAAAAGCACCTCATCGGCGCTGCGCTCCTCGATGGGGATATCCTTGCCGCTGACCAGGCTCAGGTCCACCGTGCTGGACGGGGCGACCACGTAGAAGGGGATGCCGTGGTGCTTGGCCAGCACGGCCAAGCCATAGGTCCCGATCTTGTTTGCCACATCGCCCTGGGCGGTGATGCGATCCGCGCCCACGATGACCACGTTCACCCTGCCCTGGGCCATCAAGGTGGCCGCGGTGCTGTCGGTGATGAGCGTGTGGGGCACCTTGGCTTCGTGCAGCTCCAAGGCGGTCAGCCGGGCGCCTTGCAGGTAGGGCCGGGTCTCGTCCACCCAAACATGCAGCTTCTTGCCCTGCTTGTGCGCGGTGATGACGCAGCCCAGCGCCGTGCCCACGCCCGCCGTGGCCAAGGCGCCGGTGTTGCAATGGGTCAGCACCTGGTCCCCATCGCGCAGCAGCGCGCTGCCGTGCGCGGCCATGCCGGAGCAAAGGCGTACATCCTCCTGCTCGATGGCCACGGCCTCCGCGACCACGCGCGCCTTCAAGGCCTCGACCTTCAGCTCCTTGTTCGCGCGGGCGGCCTCCAGGGCCCGGTCCACGGCCCAAGCCAGGTTCACCGCCGTGGGGCGGGTGGCCTTCAGGTAGGCGCCCGCCTTGGCCAAGTCCTGGCGCAAGCCGTCGGCGCCCTTGGCCTTGCTGGCCAGCGCCGCTTGGGCCATGCCATAGCCCGCCGCCACGCCGATGGCCGGGGCGCCCCGGACCTGCATCTTCTTGATGGCCTCGCCGGTCTCCTTGACCGTTTTGCAGGACACCACCTTGATGACATGGGGCAGCTTGAGCTGATCCAGGAGCTTCAGGGTCCCCTTCGACCATTGCAGCGTCTTCAACATCAGGCCTCCATGCGCTCGATGACCCCCGCCATCAGCCTGGTCAGCTTCGGCTCGGCCTCGCCGGCGATGCGGATGATCTCGCGGATATCCGCGGGCTTCAGCCGGTCGGCGATGCATTCATCCGTGATGACCGAGATGCCCAGGACCTTCATGCCGCCATGCACCGCGGTGATGACCTCCGGCACGGTGGACATGCCCACCACGTCAGCGAACTGGCTCAGCCAGCGGTACTCGGCGCGGGTCTCCAGGTTGGGCCCGGTCACCGCCACATAGACGCCCTTATGCGCGCGGATCTTCCAGTCGGCGGCCAGGTCCAGCGCCAGGTCCACCAGCTCCGGGTCGTAGGGCGCGCTCATGTCCGGCCAGCGGGGGCCGAGCTTGTCGTCGTTGACGCCGATCAGGGGGTTGGTGCCCTGCAAGTTCACGTGGTCCTCGATCACCACCAGGTCGCCGGGGCGATAGGCGCGGTTCATGCCGCCGGCCGCGTTGCTGACCAGCAGGTGGGTGCAGCCCAGGGCCTTCATGATGCGCACCGGGAAGCTGACCTGCTGGGCGCTGTAGCCCTCATAAAGGTGGAAACGGCCTTGGAAGGCCACCACGCTCTTGCCCGCCAGGGTGCCGAAATGCATCTTGCCGTGGTGGGTCTCCACCGTGCTCTTGGGCAGATGGGGCACGGCGTCATAGTCCACCGTGTCCTGGACTTTGATCTCCTTCACCAGGGCGCCCAGGCCCGTGCCAAGGATGATGCCGACCTTCGGCTGGACCTTGGTCTTGGCCTTGATGGCGGCGGCGGCTTCGGCGATCTGCGCGGTCAGGTCCATGGATCTCCCGAGGGCGTTGAGCAAAGGGTTAGAAGTGCTTCGACAAAGCCAGCGTGAATGCGGCTTGGTCCATTCCCAGGTCCACCAGCTTGTGCCGGGAGGACTGTCCTTGCACCAGGGTCACTTGGGCCTTCTTCAGCCCCAAGGCCTTGGCAAGATACGCTTGCAAGGCGGCATTGGCCTCGCCATCCACCGGCGGCGCCGTCAGCGCCACCTTCAACGCCTCGCCGTGCCATCCGAGGATGGCGTTGCGGGATGCCCGCGGCTGGACATGCACGGCGACGCGCACGCCCCTACGCTTGCCCCAGTTCAACGCCGCGGTCGCGGGCCGCGGTCAGGGCTTTCAGGACCAGTCCCCGCAGGTCCCCGTCCTCCAAGACCCGGATGGCCGCGGCGGTGGTGCCGCCGGGGCTGGTCACGGCGGCTCGCAGGTCCGCCGGGCTCTTGGCCCGCTGCTGCACCATGGCGCTGGCGCCCGTCAAGGTCTGGCTGGCCAGCGCGAAGGCGGTCTCGGGCTCCAGGCCCAGCTGTTCTCCGGCGGCTTGCAGGGCTTCCATGAACAGGAACAGGTAGGCCGGGCCGCTGCCGCTGAGCGCCGTGACGGCGTCCATCTGGGCCTCCCGCACCTGCAGGACCAGGCCCAAGGGCGCCAGGACCTGGCGGGCCAGGGCGGCTTCGGTTTCGCCGGCCGCCGAGCCCAGGCAAAAGGCGCTGACGCCCTGGCCGATCAGGCCGGGCGTGTTAGGCATGACGCGGATGAGCGGGATAGCCGCCCCCAGGGCGGCCTGCAGGCGGGCCAGCGGCACCCCAGCGGCGATGCTCAGCACGGCGGTGCCGGGCCTCAGGCGCGGGGCCACCTGGGCCAGCAGGTCGCTGAAGCTCTGGGGCTTGGTGGCCAGGACCAGCAGGTCGGCGGCGGCCACGGCAGCGGCCAGGTCCGGGCTGGCGCAAAAACCCAGCTCCGCTGACAAGGTCTGCAGGCGGTCTTGGCGGGGGTCAAAGGCGTGCAAGCGTCCGGCGGGGATCCCGCTGCGCGCCAAACCGCGCAGCATGGCTTCGCCCATATTGCCGACGCCTAAGAAGCTGATGGAAGGGTGGGGCAAGGAGGGGTGCGAGGGGGGGTGGTGAGGACGCTTGATCAGTCCGGACAGCCCCTGAACAGGGCGCTGCCGACGCGGACCAGGTCGGCGCCTTCTTCAATGGCGATCTCAAAGTCCTGGCTCATGCCCATGCTGAGGCTCAGGGGGCCCAAGGATGGGGCCAAACGGTCCCTTAACTGCCGCAGGCGCCTGAAATCCGGCCGCGCGGCCTCGGGATCATCGTAAACCGCAGCCATGCCCATCAGCCCCACCAGTTTCAGGCCCGGCAAGACGGCCAGGGCGGCGATGGCGCCGTCCTCCCCGTCCGGGGCGAAACCTTGCTTCTGAGCTTCCAAGGAGATGTTGACCTGGGCGAAGACCTGAAGGGTCTTTCCCAGCCCCACCGCCGCTTCGGACAGCTTTTCGGCCAAACGCAGGCTGTCCACGCTCTGGACCACGTCGAAGAGCTCTGCGCAGACCTTGGCTTTATTGGTCTGTAAGTGCCCGATAAAGTGCCAAGTGCCGAGGCTCTTCAGCCCCGGCACCTTGTCTCGCGCTTCCTGCACGCGGCTTTCAGCGAAGTGCGTTGCACCAGCCTGGGCCAAGGCGCGGACCGCGTCTGCACTATGGAACTTGGTCACGGCCACTAAGGTGACCGTTCCCGCCGGCCGACCTGCATGTTCGCAGGCCTTCCGGATCCGCTGGACCACCTCATCATGGTTGTCCGCGAGTGTCGATGTCATCGGCGTCGGATAGAGTGAAGTGGGTTAATTATACGGCGCAGCAGGTTACTGACAAGATAAAAACACATTCCCAAGAAAATAGTATCTTTAACGATTTGTAAAATCATTGATTTTAAACGCTTTTCTAAGTTATAAACAAAATATCGCTGTTTTGTTTATAACTATTTGTGAATGTTTCTGGGGATAAGTTATCCTTTGTCCCCAAGGCTTTTTCGGTTCAATCTCACCTTATGAACTATTCAAGCCAGGCAAGGGTTAACATCCTGCCTGTATGACCCTGGTCCCGGCGATGGCTGAAAAAGAGCTCCGGTTGGGCCGCCGTGTCCAGTTCCACCCCCTGGATGCGCCTCGCCGAGAGCCCGGCGGCTTCCAACTGACTGCGGACGCAGGTCCATAGGTCCAGATGGAAATGCCCGCCCCGAAGCGGGCTGCTGAACTCGGCAAGCTCACGGTAACGCTGTAGGAAGGCCTGGTGCTGGCTTTCCCCCAGCTCCAAGGAGCGCGGCCCCAGGCACGGCGACAGGAAGGCCCGCAGACGGCCGGCCTGGGCGCCCTCGGCGATCAAGCGGCGGGCCAGGCTGCCGGGCAAGCCCTCCAAGGCGCCCCGCCACCCTGCGTGGGCCAAGCCCAGCAAGCCCGCATCCGAGTCCACCAGCACCACCGCCAGGCAATCGGCTTGGCCGATGGCCAAGCCCAAGCCGCGCTCACGGGTGAAGACCGCGTCGCAGACCGGCAGGCCGTCGTCCCAAGCGCCCAAGCCACGGCCCGCCTCGGCGGCCGTGGCTTCCAGGATGCAGGTGCCATGCACCTGTTGCAGGAAGACCGCCCGCTGAGGGTCCAGGCCGGCCGCCTGCAGGGCCGCGCGGCGGTTGGCCAGCACCTGGGCGGGCTCATCGCCGGTATTGCTGCCCAGGTTCAAGCTGTCAAAGGGGCCCCGCGAAGCGCCCCCCTGGCGGGTGCTGCAGAAGCCGCTCAGGCCCGGCAGGGCCAGCGGCAGCAGCAGCGGCGCGCTCATTCGCCGCCCTTTTGGCTGGCGCGGTATTCCAGCAGGCCGGCGGCGATGTTCTCGGCCGCCTTCTCGCGGAAAGCCGGGTCGCCCAGCAGCTTCTCCTCGCTGGGGTTGGTGATGAAAGCCACCTCCACCAGCACGGCCGGCATCTTGGTGCGGGCCAGCACGTAGAAGGGGGCGTAGCTGAGGTCGCGGTGCTTGAGGCGCAAGGCATGGCCGAGCGCGTCCATCACGCCCTTGGCCATGCCGATGCTCTGGTCCCGCACCAAGGTCTTGCCCAGGTCGGTCATGAGCACATCCAGTTGATTGGTCTCGTCGTTCTCGCGCGACACCAAGTCCGCCGCGGCGCGGTCGGAGGTCTGCGAGTCGAAGAAGAAGACCTGGCTGCCGCGGCTGCTGCGGTTGGGCGAGGCGTTGTTGTGGATGCTGACGAAAAGGTCGGCGTTCAAGTTGGGGTTGTTCGCGATGTCGGTGCGCTCGCGCAGGCTGATGAACTCGTCCTTGTCGCGGGTCATCACCACCATCAGCTGCGGGTCGCGGCGCTGCAGCTCGGCGCGCAGCCGCCGGGCGATGTCCAGGCAGACGTCCTTCTCACGCAGCCCATGGGCGCCATGGGCACCGGGATCATGCCCGCCATGGCCGGCATCCACCACGATGGTCCTGATCACGCGGCCCTTTTCCACCGGGCGGGCAGCCACGTGGCTGCCGGGGTTCGACGGGGCCGTCGGCGCCGCCGTGGGCGCCAACTGGGGCTCGAGGGTGGGCACCAGGACCAGGTCGGCCGTGCCGGTGACCGGGCGCACCAAGGCCGCGGCGGCCAGGGCCTCCTCGGGCGTGGGCGCCTCCCAGGCCGGGGCCGGGTCGCACAGCGCCGCCAGCACCGCCTTGAGGGACGCCAGGTCCAGTGAGGGCGCGCCCTGGGCCAGGCGCAGCGGCCCGGCCAAGGCGACGCGCTTGCCCGGGGCGCCGGCGATGAAGAGCCAGGGGTCGCCCAGGTTCAGGCGCCCCACCAGCGCGGCCGTGCGGCTCAGCTCCAACAGATGGGTGCTGCGGGACCAGCCGACGCCCAACCCGCTGAAATGGGCGGCCTGCAGCACGGGCCACAGCCCATCCGGGCCGTCCTTCAGCTGGGGCAGGATCAAGGGGCTCTTGCCGGGCAGCCGCAGGCGCCAGGCCGGGGGCACGCCCACCGCCAAGGCCGCCGGGCTTTGCGGCGCAGCCGCCGCCGCTGAAAGCGGCAGCGCCTCACCCGCAAGCGCGGCTGCCGCGGCGGCGGGCGTCGGGGTGGGGCTGGGCGTGGCAGCCAGCGGCGCGCCCAGCGGGCCCGCCACGACCTCGCTGAGCCCGGCGTCGGCCGCCAGGCCCGCCACCAAGCCCCAAGCCAGTCCTAAGCCCAGGCCGGCCGCGCGCAGCTTCAAGCCTGCGCCCTCAGCCCGCGGCCAGGCCGGCTTCCAACGAGGCCATCCGTTGGGCGCGCATGAAGGTGGGGATGTCCAGGTCCTCCCGGCCGCCCAAGGGGAAGGGCTCCACGCGCACCTTCCGGCTGGGCTCTCCGCCGTGGCCGTTGAGCACGTCCAGGATGGGCAGGTCGTCCGGGTTGGGCGCATTCTTGGGGCCGACAGGCTGGCCCTCGAAACCGGTGGCGATGACCGTGACGCGGACGTCCTCGGCCTGCTCGGGGCGCCAGGCGATGCCATGGATCAGGTTGACGTCCTTGGCGCCCAGCGAGCGGACCTCGCTGAGGATGCCGTTGAGGTCCACGGCGGAGAAGCGGCTGTCGTCCTTCACCGAGATGGCCACCAGCATGCCCTTGGCGCCGCCATGGAAGGCGTTCTCAAGGTAGGGGTTCTGCAGGGCTTGGCGGGCAGCCCGGCCGGCGGCGTCGTCGCCATCGGCGGCCCCGCAGCCGAGATAGATCCCCTTCTGGCCCTTCATGACCGTGCGCACGTCGTTGAAATCGGTGTTGAGCATGCCTTCCAGCGTTACCACGTCGGAGATGGCCTGGATGCTGAAGCGCAGGGTGTCGTCCACCTCCTTGAAGCTGTTCTTCAAGGCCAGGCGGGGGCTCACGGTCATGATGCGGTCGTTGGGGATCACCAGCACGCTGTCACAGGCGGCCCGCAGCGACGCCAGGCCGCCCTCGGCGCGCTTGCCGCAGATCTCGCCTTCCAGGCTGAAGGGCCGGGTGACCACGGGCACGGTGAGGATGTTCATCTTGCGGGCGATGTCGGCCACCACCGGGGCCGCGCCCGTGCCGGTGCCCTTGCCCATGCCCGCAGCGATGAAGACCATGTCCGCGCCCTTCAATGCCTCGGCGATCTCGGCCTCGCTCTCCAGCGCGGCCTGGCGGGCCACCTCCGGATTGGCGCCGCTGCCCATGCCCCCGGTGACCTTGAGCCCCAACTGCAGGCGCACCGGCGCCGGGTTGCGGTTGAGGGCCTGGGAATCGGTGTTCATGGCGATGAACTGCACGCCCTGCACGCCGGCCTCGATCATGCGCTGCACGGCGTTGCCACCGGCCCCGCCCACGCCCACCACCTTGATGACCGCGCCCAACGTGGCGGGCTCCGTCAGCTCAAAACCGGGCACCTGCTCTTCAAGCTCGAACATACAGCCTCCGTTAGAAGTAGTCCTTGAATAGGCGCTTGAGGTTGCCCATCAGGCCGCCCTCGCCGCCGCCATTGCCTTGGCCGCCTTGGCCCCGATGCTGGGAGGCCGACCCGCCCCCCGTGGTGCTGACCGCCCCGCTGGCAGCCCCGCTGCGCAAGCCGTGCCTCACCAGGCCCACCGCGGTGGCGTACTCGGCCCCCTGCACCACGTCGGTGAGGCCCTTCAACGCGTGCGGCTTCCCCAGCCGCGCGGGCCGGCCCAGGATCTCCTCGGCCAACTCGCAGGCGCCGGGCAGCAGCGCGCCGCCGCCGGTCAGCACCAGCCCTCCCGCCAGCCGGCTGTGGTAGCCGCTGGCCTTGATCTGCTCCAGCGAGAGGGCGAAGAGCTCCTCCATGCGCGGCTGCAGCACCTTGGCGATGAGCTGGCGGTCCACCTGCTTGGGCGCGCGGCCACCCACCCCGGCCACCTCGATCATCTGCCCCTCGGCCACCAGGTCGGCCTTGGCCGCGCCCCAGGCCCGCTTGAGGGCTTCCGCCTCCTCGTTGGGCGTGGCCAGGCCCACCGCGATGTCACGGGTGCAGTTCAGCCCGCCCACCGGCACCACCCCGGTGTAGCGCACGGCGCCCTCCCAGGTGATCAGCAGGTCGGTGGTGCCGCCGCCGATGTCCAGCAGGCACACGCCCAGCTCGCGCTCGTCAGGGGTCAGCACGGCCTCGGCGCTGGCCAAGGGCTGCAGCACCAGGTCGCGCACCTGCACGCCGGCCCGCTGGCAGGACTTCAGGACGTTCTGCACGCTGGTGCTGGCGCCGGTGACCACATGCACCACCGCCTCCAGCCGCACGCCGCTCATGCCCACCGGCTCGCGGATGCCGTCCTGGTTGTCGATCAGGTACTCCTGGGTCAGGACATGGATGATCTCGCGGTCCTGGGGGATGGCCACGGCCTTGGCCGCCTCCAGCACCCGGTCCACGTCCTCCTGCACGATCTCGTGGTCCTTGCGGCTGACCGCCACCACGCCGTGGCTGGTGAGGCCCTTGATGTGGTCGCCGCCCACGCTGACGTAGGCCGCCCCCACCTTGACGCCGGCCATGCGCTCGGCCTCGGCCACGGCCCGCTGGATGCTCTCCACCGTGGCCTCGATGTTCACCACCACGCCCTTGCGCAGGCCGGCGCTGGGCGCGCGGCCCACCCCGATGACGCTCAAGGAGCCGTCGGCGGTGACCTCGGCCACCAGGCAGCAGGTCTTGGTGGTGCCCAGGTCCAGGCCGACCAGCAGGGCGCCCTCGTGGGCGTCCGATTGGCTTCCCTTCATGGCTAGGCTCCTCTCTTCATCATGAGCGGCCTGCGGGTCTGACCACGGCCGTGTCCTCGTACCTAAGGTCGATCGTCCCGGCGCGGCGCTTGCGCGCGGCCAGGTCGGCCAGCACCAGCGCCAGGCGCTGCTGGCGCTGCTCCCAATGGTCCGGCCCCAGCAGGCAGCGGGTCCCATCGTGGGTCAGCAGCACCGGCTGCGCGGGATCCTCCAGCAGCAGGGCCCGGGCCTCGCTGCTCACGGCCGGGTCCAGCGGCAGCAGGCCCGCGGGCAGCTCCAGGCGCAGGCGCCGGCCGCCGCCGTGCTCCTCGGCCCGGGCCGAAAGGCCGCGCAGCTCGGGCAAGCCCAGGCAATCGCGGGCCCAGGGGGATGCGGCCGGGGCCAGGTCGCCGGAGGCGTCCACCTTGTACCAGCGCAGCGAGCCGTCCTGCCACAGGGCCAGGGGCTTGCCGGTGCCGGGGACCAGGGGCAGCCCAGCCAGGCGCTGGGCGTCGGCCTGGGCCACGGCCGCCTCGGCGCGGCGTTTTTCGGCCGCCTGCTGGGCCTGATCCACCGCCTCGGCCCGGGTGAAGAGCGAGCTGACGTCCACCTTCAAGGCGCCCATGCGCTGCCAGGGCCGGATCAGCAGCACGGCCCACACCAGGGCCAGGGCCAGCAGCACGCCGCGGATCAGGCCCTTGCGCCCCTGCGGCACCGGGCCGTCGCCCGCGCCCACGGCCTGCATGTGGCGGGCGCGCATGGCGGGCTGGACCGCCTCGTCCGGGCGGGCGCGGCGCTGCTGCCAGCTGGCCGCCGCCGAACCGGCGGCCCGGCCCAGCGTCTGGGTGGCGCCCCGGCCCAAGAGGCGGTCCATCCACGGCGCGTCGTCCTGCCCGCCGCGGGTGCGGGCCTCGGCCACGCGCCACGCATCCGCGCGCGCGGGCTGGGGCGCCCGGCGGGGGGGGCGTTCGGGCTCGGGGCGGTAGGACCCGCCGCTCTTCAGGCCTTCGTAGAGGGCCAAGCCGGCTCCGTGAGGGATTCTTGCAGCATGCGCTCCAGCAGCTCGCCATAGCCCAGGCCGGCCGCGCGGGCCGCGTCGGGCAGCAGGCTCACGCTGGTCATGCCCGGCAGGGTGTTGACCTCCAGCACCGTGAGGCCCCCCTTCGGCGACAGGATCAGGTCGGTGCGGGAGTAGCCGCGGCAGCCCAGGGCCTGATGCGAGCGCAGGGCCAAGGCCTGGGCCGCGGCGGCCGCCCGCGCGGGCAGCGGCGCCGGGCACAGGTGGCGCGAGCCCCCGCTGGCGTACTTCGAATGGAAATCGTAGAACGCGTGCTGCGGCAGGATCTCGACGATGGGCAGGGCCTGGCGCCCCAGCACGCCCACGGTCAGCTCGCGGCCAGGCAGGTAGCGCTCCATCAGCGCCCGGCGGTCCCACTCGAAGGCCAGAGCCAGCGCCCGCGGGACGTCCACCGCCTTGCGGACGATGGTCATGCCCAGCGACGAGCCCTGCGACACCGGCTTCACCACCAGCGGCAGGGCCAGCCGGGGCGCCTTGCCCCCGCGCTCCACCACCGCTCCGCCGGGCACCGGGATGCCCGCCGCCTGCAGCAAGGTCTTGGCCACCGCCTTATCCATGGCCACCGCGCTGGCCAGGGCCCCGGAGCCGCTGTAGCGGATGCCCGCCAGGTCCAGCAGGCCCTGCAAGCGGCCGTCCTCGCCGCCAGGCCCGTGCAGGGCCAGCAGGGCCACCGCGCCCTTGCGCCGCCGCAGGCGCGGCAGCAGGCCGCTCAGGCGCACCGCCTGGAAGCCCTTGGGGGTGGCGCCCGCGGGCTTGCCCGCGTCAGGCCACAGGTCCAGCGCGTCCACGGCCCAGCCGCGCTCCTTCAAGGCCGCCGCCGCGCCTTGGGCTGACCGCAGGCTGATCGGGCGCTCGCCCGACCATCCGCCACCGAGCACCGCCACCGGGAACCGCTTCATGCGTCCGCCCCTAGCACCAGGACCTCGTCCTTCAGCTCCACGCCGAAGGCGTCCTTCACCGCACGCCGGG
>Ga0302320_10023745_pt1 | contig 12014 bp, 19 predicted proteins | sample Bog_T0_3_FD_202130 | JGI IMG/M metagenome (GOLD analysis project Ga0302320, IMG submission 202130) | Peat permafrost microbial communities from Stordalen Mire near Abisko, Sweden - Bog_T0_3 | ecosystem: Environmental > Terrestrial > Soil > Wetlands > Peat | place: Sweden: Abisko, Stordalen Mire...
AAATGATTGCAAATATCAGATTGCAAAATATTTTTCTTATGATAGTTCTAAGCAGGACAACATTTCCCTCAAAGCATTTTTAGTCTTTGCAAAATCACTGAAATCATAAATAACTGTTCATTATTTGATGAAAACAAAAAATTCAAAGAAATGAACGGGATTGACAAAAATGGAGAAGATACAATTGGAGTTGACAACAAGGAAATTGCTGAAGAAAAAACTTAAATAACTATTATGTAAAAGAAATACAAATGCTGTAATTTTTTTAATGAAAAAAATGAATATTTATCATTTATAACAAACTTAATTTCAAAAATCAAATTTTTTTAAAAATTTTTAAATTTTTTTGGTTTATTTTTTAAATATTTTAGTGAAAAGAAAAACATTATATTTTTTTTCAAATAAATTTTTTGATTTCTATAATTTTTTTTTATCAATGATAATCATAAATTTTTGTATTTTTTACTCCGGTCAAATCCAAAGCGCATTTATCTAAAACATCGGTTTTTTCGCTTCTAAAAATATTTGGATACTGACCATTATATTCTTTTTGCGAGAGTGACACATTGCTTTTAAAAAATTCATTTATTTTCAAATGAAAAATTAAATAAAATGCCATTACGAATTTTTTATAAATTGTGTTTGTTTGGAGTCTCTGCGCCAAAAAGAAGAGGTTGGCAATGCCGATTTCTTGAGTTTTTTTTCAAATTGCAAATCATTTAATTTCTGGACAAAATCTGGACTAAAAGTATGCTTGATGTTCTTATCAATGATCGTTATCTTGCACACTCCCAACTCCATTTCAATGTTTTTTCCTATTAAACATATTTTACAAATGCTTAAAATTAGTTAAAAAATACCAAGTGTTAAAATATCCACAACAGCTTTAACGAAATTTTCTAAAGCTGATTCAACAACTTTTTTTTCTAAAAAGCTTCAAAACAATAAACTAACTAAAAGAAAATTGAGAAATTCACCATGCATGAGCCAAAATGCTCGCATTACAACATATCATCGCATACCCTTGTTGATATAAAGAATGTTGGCTTTTTGAGGAGGAAATTTCTTCTTTGCTATAACTGTAAATATATTTCACGAGGGAACTGACGAGTTCAGATGCCGCAATAAAACAAGGTCTTATTTCATGAATATGTTTTTTTTCTTCTCCTTTCTTCTTGACATTCTTCTGTTCTGTGATCACTTCAAAGCAAAAAGCTCCGAAATTTCTTAAATAAACTCCCTAAGATTTATTCATTATATGGTAAATGAAAAATAAATGATTTTTGACCTGTCCTTCTGAGATTTTTTCTTCTATTAGTCTTGAAAATGTTTGAAAAATGGTTTTAAGCTTTTTCATTAAAAAAATCCTTTGTGTTAAAAGCTAAAAAATAAGAAAATACTTGATGAAATGGTGTTAGCTTGTCATATGATGTATTTGTTCTGAGAGTTTCTAAGTTATGAAGTCCAGGATAGGTGATAGGATCCTTTAGAATGCTGAAAGGAGGGATTGAGTCAAGAAAAGAAGAAAAATTTTTACTGAAGGAAAATATCGTCAAGCGTGAAAATTTTATTCATTTTGAATATAATCTGTTATTTTATTAGGTATTAATCAGAACTGCTTCAAAAGGCAGAAATTTTTTTTTATATATATATATTTATTTTTTTTGCAAATACGAGAGACTATAAGACATGAAAAAAACTCATAAACAGGCTGATTTTTCCACTATTTTTTCAAAACGTCTTATCCTTCAAGAAAAAACTAATAATCCCCTTCAATTTTACTTGCAAATGAGGCCCTCTTGTAGCCAAAAAACGGAAACTCTCATTGAAACCCCTATTCAAAAACCCACAAGGCAAAATTCATTGTCGACACTGAAAAAAACATCAAAACCTCTTTCTTCTTTGAAAACCATATTACAATCATTGGACACACAAGAAAAGTTGAATTTTCACTCTGATATGATTTATATTCGAAAAAACTTGTTTAACCCTCAAATCAAACATGAAACACCAACACAAAAACAAAAAAACCTCATATCCCTACAACAAACCCCTAAACCTGAACGATCTGAAAATTTAATTCAATTCAAAAAACTTCAAATTATAGCTACAATTAGAAAACAAGCGTCAAAGCCTCTAATTCCAATTGAAGAAACATACTTTTTCAATAAAAAATACATTAGGAAATCCTCAAAAACCACCCAAATTAATACAACTTCATTAATCCAACCCTTTTTTGAAAAATTCTTACAAAAACCCCCTGCAAAACTCCCAAATTTGCATAACAAAAGCCAACCTTATCAGAAAATAAGGCCACTCTTGTCACCGACGGTTTCCTTTTGCAACGATATAGAGGGATGGACTTAATGTTGGATTTATCTATTTTAAAATTTTTTTTAGATTTTTGATTTGTTTTTCATTTTTTTTTCGAAATATTTCGCTAAAATAAAACTGCATCTTTCTTCTCCACTCAAGCCAAGGGACTTTTCTTGAACTCCTGTTTGAATTGTTCGACCTGTCTAATATAATTGACATAATGTTTGACCTTATTAAGAACAGGTAGGGTTTCCGCTGAAATCACATATCCCAAATCCTCTTCTATCTGCATCGAAAGCTCAATTGAGTCCAAACTGTCTAATCCATGATCTTCCAATTTGCTTTCCAAATTCAAACCATTTTTATTCGTGGTTCGGAAATAGTTTTTTAACAGGGTCACAACATAAGATTCGATATCTTCTTCCTTTTTCAAAATCAAGGCGTTACGAGTCACCAATTGCCCGTCCACGTATCTCTGTAGGGTTTTATGTTTTTCTGGAGCCTTGACCTTTTCAGACACCACGGCCTTTTCTTCGGCTGCGAAATTAAAACAGGGCACTCGAATCAAACGAGCCTGGGTTTTCAGGAGTGTTCTCAGCATTTGGTTAGATTTCTGAATGATGAACGAGATTTTAAATAATAAAATTATTATTTTATAAAACTTCGAAACCCAAAATCAATGTTGATAATCTTGGGTCAATTGCTAATTTACCGCATGATGTTGATCTCGGCCCAATCCTCCGATGCTCCGCAATTTTGCGATGATTGCACATATGGTTGTTGTAATGTTTATGGATATTGTGCAGCTTCTACATCTTCATGTTATTGTCGGACCTCATCTTGTAGAAACCAATGTTGTGTGAATGAACAATGTGGTAATAATTCAGAATGCTCGACCTCATCAACATTGGCTATAATAATTGTCTTAATTTCGATTTTTAGCATGTGTGTGTTTTGTTTTGCATTATGTTTATGTTTGACAAGGATGAAAAGAAAAAATGTTTTGAGGAATCGGGTCAGAAATGAAGAAAGGGATAGTTCGAATGACCGGGAAGCGGAAGCGATGCAACAACTTGACAGCGGAACACAAAATAAGAATAATATAGGAGTGCCTATAGAAAATATTTGCTTGGGACAACCTCTAGACTTTCCGAATGATTCTGGACATCCTGCTATTGAAGGACAACCCATTATTATGGGAAAAACTTAGTTAGAAAAAAAGTGTAGGTTGAGAGGAAACTCATATTATTTTATATTGAGTTTACTGCGAACTTTGCTTTGTCTTAATGAAAACAGCTGAATTTAACCAAACTATAGATTCTGTGAGATTGGATCTCTTTATTGATTTTTAGTGTTTTTTTTATTTTAATAATCTATAGGAAAAAAAAAGGTTAATTGTTTTAAATTTGTTTTTTGGTGTATGTTGGGGATTATATGAGAGGAAACTCATATTATTTTATATTGAGTTCACTAAGAGCTTTGCTTTGTCTTTGAATAATAGGTGAAAACAGCTGAATTTAACCAAACTATAGATTCTGTGAGATTTGACCTATTTATTGATTTTTACAGTTTTTCTTTATTTTAAAAGAATTTTTTAAAAACGGTTGAAATGCTGAAACTTTTTCTGTTTTATATTCTCGGTTCTGGAGTTCCTTTAAAATTAGGGCAAATTTTTCATCAAATTCTTTGATATTCTCCTGATCCTTTTTATCCTTTAAAATAATATAAATTTTGTATAAATTTTGAGGTTTTACAGTTTTATTCAGAAGAATCAAAAATGGCACATTTCCTAAATCCTTATGATTCATAGCATCTTCTAAATATATGAACATAAATAAATTTTTAATCTATAAGGAAAACTAAATGAATTCGCTGCTTCTTCTAATCTGGAAGCGTCAGTGATGTCCACCACAAAAATTATGCCATGACATTCCTGATAATATTTTTTCCAAATTGTTCGTAAGATTGGTTGACCTCCGAGATCCCAAAAGAGGGAAATGCACTCGCCTAACTTATTCAATAAAAAGGTTTCAGAATTTTCGAAATCTATATTAATAAATCATAGATATTTCACCCATTTCTATCCTGGCAACTAGAAAAATCTCTTGATTTTTTTTTTTTCATGAAATTTTACTGTTCAAACCCACTGTTGGAGTGATTTTATCGTAAGGCAGGCATTTTTGCCCTGCAAGGTTCTTGAGCTTATTTAAAAGAGTCTAGTTGTTAAAAAAAAAACATGAATTTTAGTGAATTTTTTGTTTCATTACCGTTTTGCCGGATCCATCCAAACCGATGATCAAAATTTTGATGGTTGGTTTCTCAAAAAATGAATTCCATAATCCCTTGATCAATCCAAACATTTTTAGAAATTAATTATTCAAAAAATTCAAAAATATTAAATTTCTCCCCAAAATAATTTGTTTTTTTCTGAAAACTCCCCCGATTAAAAATTTTGATGAAGAAAACAAACAAAAAAATGATATTTTTATTTTCAAAAATTTCTTTAAAATCCTTTATTTTAAATTAATCGTGCATCCTGCAGCCGTCAATCTCTCTTTCATCGCTTCAGCTTCCTCTTTCTTGACATCCTTCTTCAACATCACAGGCGCTTTTTCCACCAAATCCTTGGCCTAATGGACCCAAACAACAAACCCCATTAACCCTTTTAATTAATCCTTACATCTTTCAATCCCAGATTGAGCAATTGTCTCACTTCCTTAATAATTTTAATCTTCTGAGCTGCATCAAATGCTGCCAATTCGATCTCAAATGAAAGTTTCTATAAATATCCGATCTCAAAACCCCCTCAATTTTTTATAAAAAACCTCTTTAGGCTTTTCCTCCTCTTTAGGTTTTTCTTCCATGGCTTCCACCTGAACAGTTTCTGTTTGAGCTGCTGTTGCTCCACCTGACCCACCCCCTGATCCTTGCATATTTGAGAACAATTTAGCGAATTCCTCTATTCCCCCAGGCCACATTTGAGCCAATTTCTCCTGTTGCAGGAACCAAGTTGCGTCAGCCACTGGATATCTACCATCAGCTATTTTTTTTAATAAATTTGCTTGTAAGGCATTTTTTAAAATAACCATTTTTTTTCACGGATGGCCAATCCGTCATCAAAGTCATCAGGGGCACCCCCTTTACTTCATGAAGGACTTTTACTGTTTCTTGATGATAATACTTCAATTCGTAAATCGTCAAATTCACAAAGGCTTTGGCCAAAGCCGAAAGGTAGTTTTTTTGATCCTGAGTCAAATGTTCTTCGAGGTTTTTTATCAATTCCTGGTTTTTTTCATCGGAAACCGCCTTCCAATTTTCTTCGAATTCAAAACGTCGTTTTTGATATTCGGAAGCCTCAGAAAAGCATTTGAAGCAACTTGTTAAGAGTTTCTTAGTTTTTAACATATTTTTTATTTAAGAGATTTTTCGCTTTTTAAAAAGGTTTCTAATTATTTTGCTCGAAATTTCCAGACCTCCAAAAACAAAAAACTCAAAAAAACTCAGACCTGAATTAAAATTTAAGTCATTCCATTATATCTTTTTTTATAAAATCCCCAAAAAATCCAAATCCATGCAAAGATCCACTCAACTTCTCAAGCTTGCCTATCTAATGCCCAAGCTCCGACGCATCTCTCCCTATAGTCTCTCAATTCGTCCTTTAAAACCTTTCGTTCCTCGCTATCACTTCTCCACAACAGAAGAACCGGCCAAAGAAAATCAAGGACCCAAAGTCTTCGCAGAGCCTCCGGAACTAAATTTCCAGAAGGATCACATCGAAAATATGGAATTCAAGACAGAAACCAAAAGATTGCTCGAAATCGTGGCCAAATCCCTCTACCAAGACAAAGAAGTCTTCATTAGGGAATTGTTGTCAAATGCTGCTGATGCCCTTGAAAAACAAAGATACATGCAAATGTCTGGAAAAGATGTCCTCCCTGGAGACCCCTTGCAAGTGTCAGTCATTGTTTCTGAATCAAAGAAGCAAATCATTATTCAAGACACAGGGATAGGTATAAAATTTTAACCATTTTTTATTAAAATTGTCAAATTTTCCAAGGTATGAATAAAAACGATCTCGTTGATAATCTTGGTACCATCGCCAGCTCCGGCTCAAAGAAATTCCTTGAACAAGTTCAAAAAGAGTCCAGCAACGTGAACATCAGCGATAAAATCATTGGACAATTCGGTGTGGGGTTCTATTCCTCATTTATCGTCGGAGACACTGTACAAGTCATTTCCAAAACCAATCAAGACTCACATGCATATCTTTGGGTTTCCGATGGATCAGGCAAATTCGAAATCTCATCAATTGGAGACCCTGGCTTCCAAAGAGGAACCAAAATCGTGATTCATTTGAAACCTGAATCCCTGATCTTTAGCAAATTTGATGAGGTGAAGAAGATTATTCAGAAATATTCGAATTTCATCAATTTCCCAATCCATTTGAACGGGGAAAAAATGAATTTGGTCGGTGCGTTATGGTCTAGAGAGAAAAAGGAAATCACTGCTGATGAATATAAGCAATTTTGGGAATACATTTCGAATTCGCAATTGCCTTACAAATACAAATTGCATTATTCAACGGATGCTCCTTTGTCCATAAAAGCATTGCTTTATATTCCCACCACACATTCTGAGAAATATGGACTACATGCGGAAGAAAATGAAGTCAGCCTATATTCGAAGAAGGTGTTGATCAAAGCCAAATGCAAGGAGATCATACCGAATTGGTTGAGATTTTTAAAAGGTGTGGTGGATTGCGAGGATATTCCATTGAACATATCAAGGGAAAATTACCAAGATTCAGCTTTGGTTGCAAAATTGAGGTAAATTTGTTTTGATAGATCTATAAATAAATTAAATTAGGGGAGTCATCACCAAAAGAATCATTAAGACTTTGGATGAAGAAGCCAAGAAGGATGAAGAAGGATATTTGACCTGGTACAAAGACTTTCAATATTTTATTAAAGAAGGAATGGCATCCGATCAAGAAAACACTGATTTGATTATGCCTTTGGTGAGATATCAAGCCAATTTTACTGAGAAATTCGTCACAATTGAAGAATATATCTCAAAGCTCAAGCCAGATTCCAATAAGATCTATTTCCTTTTAGCTCCAAATAGAGAAGCTGCTTTGAATTCACCTTATTTAGAGCCTTTTAAAAACACAGGTTTCCTTAAAAATAGAAAATCTTTTATCTTGGGATAAAATTTTAGATATCCCTGTCTTGTTTATCTATATGCATTTGGATGAAATGGTGTTTAAAAGTATTCAAGAATACAAGAAGAAATATAAATTCATGAACATCGAATCATCTTATGAGGAATTATCCAAGGATCTCAAGCCTCAAGAACATGATAAATCAAGCACCTCTGGATCATTGCCTGAAGATGAAGTGACCCCTTATTGTCTTTGGATCAAGGTAATTATTATAGAAAAAGTTTAATTTAAAGCAAAATTATATTTGTCAATAGAATGAATTACAACCTGTGGTAAATAAAGTCCAAATTTCCAAAAGACTTACAGATTCTCCTGCTATTATCGTTGGACAAATGTCCAGTGGAATGAGACAAGTCATGTCAATGCTCGATAAAGAAAATGTAATTCCTTTGAAATTTTCTCTAATTTTATTTTGACAAAATATTAACTAGAGTCAAGGCATGGATAAAAACCTCACTTTGGAAATCAATCCTCATCATGAAATCATCATCCAACTCAACAAAATGAGAAAAATTGACTCGAATTTAGCATCAGTGATCGTTAGACAAGTGCTCGAAAACACTATGCTCACAGCCGGCATGATTCAAGACCCAAAGAGTTTTATCACAAGAGTCAACAAATTAATTAGTCATATTTTGAACAATCCTACTGGAGGAAAATTCGATGATCATCAATATAAGGTCGATGCAACAAGAACTGAAGAATTAGCCTCGAAATTCGAAGAATCGGTTTTGAAGAAATTAGGTGAGGAAGCTGATAAGCAGAAAAAACCAGAACAACCAGCATTTGATGCAGAAATCGTTATTGATAAAGATGGGAATCCTCAAGTCAAGAAATAAAGGATTTTGATATTAATAATATATGAATAGAAAAATTAAGAAAATCAGAAACAATAAATAAAATTAAATAAATTTTTATCAGTTCTTTTCCATGCGAAATCAGAAAACTCATCCAGATCTTCATCTTTCAACTAGTTCTGTATATCATTACATGCAATATCAAGGGAATTTCCCTTATTATTCAGATTTCCCCAAATTGAAGTTCATCAATAAAGATGATTGGCGATTTTCTTCAGATCTCTATCATAGATATTGGAATCTCAATTCGCCATTAAATAAATGCTATATCACAAAAAATCCAAATGTTCAATTCCTCGAAAAATCACAATGTCTGTCCACTGAAAAGCTGGATTATTATTATATCAGGGGATATAAGAAGATTTTAAATCAAGAGATAGAAAAGAATTATGAGAGGTTTGGTTATGAAAGTCAAAGAGGAGATTTAAGAGAGGAAGTATTGCCTCAGCCTAATCCAAAATATAGAAGAAATGAAGAGGAAGAAAGGATTCGGGAAGAAAGTTGGATGGTTGAGACTGAAAGGAGACATTATGCGAAGAGCATGGTACAACAAAGCAAAAATGAGAGAAGGTTCAAAGATGCAACAGAGGGAAATTGGCCGAGGGGAATGGAAACATCAGAAAGGAAGGCTCTGACGAGTAGGTGGAAATTTTAATAAGACACTTTTTTTCTCAACTAACTTTTTCCATAATATAAGTAAGAGAGACTAGTATATAACTCTATAATTTTTATAAATCGGAAAGGGTTTTTCTAAATCGATAAATTTATTAACATTTGCCTACGAAAATTCCATCGAGAAAAATATTTCGAAAGTCTGATTGAGGAAGAAATTAACAAAAGCTAATGGAAAATACAGAGGATAATTCAACGAAACATGAGAAGGTTTTCACAAAAAAGCTTCTGTTTTTAAGAATTTTAATTAAATTTTGAAGTCTATGGCTAATTTTTAAGTAAAAAGAATTTTAATTTAAGCGGGTTTCGATTGGTTTTGATTTAATAACATTTTTTTAAAAAATATATTTTTTTTTTGTTTTCATATTTATTTTTCACATTTCACCATTTTTCAAGCCAAATTTTTTTAAAAATTATTCAAAATTAATAGTTATGATTTTCCTAAAAAAAAAATGCAAATATTTTATTAATCAGAATCCTCATCTTTATCACTATCTTCCTCTTCGTCATAGCTGACAGGATCATAGTCCGGCATCATGTCAATGACTTTTTCCAATTGCACCTCCTCATTATCAGTTGGCACTGTTTTTTTTGTCAACACTTTATTGATTCTATCTCTAAGGGATTTCGCTTCTTCATTCAATTCTAATTTTTTCTCTATTTATATTGTTTAATGAAAAAACATCAATAAAAAAACCTTGTGTATTTTCGATTGGAGATTTTACATATCTTTCAGGCAAAATCATTTTATTTTTTAAATTTTCTACATCGACTTTAACATTGCTAATGAGAATTTCATCTCCACTTTCCTGACAACTTGATTCTTCATTATGTTTCAGTATTTCCTTTGTTTCAATAGGATTTTCAAATTCATTCTGATTTTGAATAAAATTTTCAGATCTCACATTTTCTTTTGATAACTTTTTATTTTTCTTGAAATTCTGCAAATTCAAGTTCAAATCTATTTGAAACGCATTTTTTTCATCTCTTTTTTCCTCCAAATTGGTTTTTTTCACGAAATTTCCTTTATAACCTAAGCTCATTGGACTTTTTATTAAAGAATCCTTTGAAATTTGAGTCAAATGAGATTTTGGTTTTCTTTCAATTTCTTTTTTGATGTTTTTGCCTTTTCCCATTGGAGATATAATAAAGCTATTATTCCCAAGGACGGATTTCTCGATTTTCAAATCAATATTAGAAGCATTCACTAATTTGGTGTAAGATTGGCTATTTTCTTGTTTTTTTTGCTTCATTAAGGCTGAATAAGAATTTTTTTCTTTGTTCAAATAATGATTTTGGACAACTAATTGTTTTTGTTTTGGAGTTGTTGAAATTGTACTTTTGTTGGCAAGTGAGCTTTTGTTTATGTTAGATATATTTTTTTTGCGTGAATTTTGAATAATTTTTGAATTTTTTCTGGAAGAATTCAAAGAAACCGAAGGACCTTCTCCATTATTAGTTATTTCAGGAATTTCTTGAATGGATTTTGGTTTTTCATTTGTTTTCAATTCCGGAATCAAAGTTTTCAAATTTTCCTTTGCAAGTTTACTGCTGCCATTTTCAATTTGTCCTAAGATTTTCAGCTTTTTATTTCAAAAGGTTATTTCTTTAGTAAATAAAATATTTATTTTTTTTACAATTTGGTCTTTAAGCTTCGAATTTTGTAAAGATTCTTCCTTTTTTTTACTTTCAGTCTCACTTTCAATAAAATCTGGCTTCCCCTTTTCTTTTTCGATGATAATTGGTTCCTCAAGGTGTTCTTTTTCTTTATCTAAGATGATGGGACTTTTTTCTTCCACGAAATATTGGTTAAATTGCTCAGATCCGAATGATAAACGTCCAAAAGCACTTTGAGTTTGATCAGCCTCTGCATAAGTGATTTCTAAAAATTATTAATGTTTTTAAAACTATATGAATTTTTTTTTATAAATGGACTTGAATAACCCAGATTCGTCAATGGACTTTTGGCGTCTCCTTTACTTTGATACCCTTTTAACCCATGATCATCTAGACTATATATAAGATAATTTAAATTAAAATAAAAGAATTATGTTGTTATTTACTCAAATTCCCGAACCAAAGAATTGTCATAATTATCGGAAAAATGAGGCTTTTCATTTTTTTCATTGACATTTTGATTTTTTTGAAGATTTGGCTCAATCTTTATGTTGAAATGATTATTTTCATTAGATTTCTGCCAATCTTTCATCATATTTTCATTTTTCTCATCGCCATTTTCAGAAATGTTCTTCTTTGAATTTTCTTCCTTTTTATTACTTTTGCGATTTTTTGGTTTTTTGTCGCTGTCACTTTCATTTTCATTATCAGTCTCAAATTTATTAGAAAATAGACTCGAAGAATTTTCTTTGATTGATTTTAAAGAGTTTCTGATGTTTTTCACATTTTTTCCTTTCGAGTTCCTTTTTTTCTGAGATTCCTCATTTTTTAAATCATTCCTTTCCATTTTTTGCATCATTTCTAATCTCGATAAAAACTCCAAGGATTTCAAGCTTTCCTGTTCTAAATAGATTTCATGGGCAATTCGTTTTGAATTTCTGGTATTTTGTGATCTTTTTTCCCCTAAAATCTCATCAAAAGTAATGAGATTCTTATTGTTATTCCTTTCCTCAGTGAGATTATAGGTTAGAACGCAATTATTCGTGAGAATTTCACAATTTATCTACAAAAACCTTAATTTATTGATTTCTGAGAATTATTACTTCGGAAACGTCACGATATTGTAAGTAATTCCCCAAAAAATCTAGACTTTCGTTGATTTCTTCCATAAAATCCTCAGTTTCATCAATATTTTTATCAGAGGAAACGATTGGAGTTCGAGATTTTGTTGGAGGCTGTTGTTTTGAGATTTTTGTATTTTTCTTTGCAGAAATCGCTTTTTCATTTTGAGTTAAAGGGGTTTTCGAGCGATTTTGTTTTTTCGAGCAAGC
>Ga0302320_10023748_pt1 | contig 12013 bp, 6 predicted proteins | sample Bog_T0_3_FD_202130 | JGI IMG/M metagenome (GOLD analysis project Ga0302320, IMG submission 202130) | Peat permafrost microbial communities from Stordalen Mire near Abisko, Sweden - Bog_T0_3 | ecosystem: Environmental > Terrestrial > Soil > Wetlands > Peat | place: Sweden: Abisko, Stordalen Mire...
GTTCTTTAACGCTATTTATTTCTTCCAAACTTCCAGCGCTCATGACGCGGGAGAGAAATAAGTTGACTCGATCCGCGGCCGTGCTTGCCGGTAACTCCGGCAGGACTCGCGAGGCTATGCTTTCCAGTTGTTGTTTTGTTGCCATTGTTAGTCTGTGGAACAAACCCCACCGTAAATTCATTCAGGGCGTCGAATGAACTTACGGTGGGATTTGAACCCACATCCTGCCCTTCGTTAGAGGGCTACTCTATCCATTTGAGCTACGTTTCGATATGGCCGAAATCTCATTTCTTCTCGTCCACGACTTCTGCGTCAATAATTGGCCCTTCTTCCTTCGCCCCGCCGCTGGAACCGGCGCCCGCATCCGGGGTCGGGCCAGGCTTGGCGCCCCCTTGTCCCGCGCGCGACTTGGCGCTTTCGGCAGCAGCGGCTTTGTACATCTCGGCCGACGCGGCCTGCCAGACTTCGTTGAGTTTCTCGCTGGCCGTTTTGATGGCGGCGGTGTCGGTGCCTTTGAGGGCTTCCTTGACGCCAGCAACGGCTTTTTCAATATTTTCCTTGTCGGAAGCGCCAATCTTGCCGGCGTTGTCCTTCAACATTTTTTCGCTGCGATAGACTGAGTTTTCGGCCTCGTTGCGGGCTTCGACTTCTTCGCGTTTCTGACGGTCTTCGTCGGCATGGGCGTCGGCGTCCTTGCGCATCTTCTCAATTTCGTCCTTGGACAAGCCGCCGCTGGCGGTGATGGTGATCTTCTGCTCCTTGCCGGTGCCGAGGTCCTTGGCACTGACGTCAAGAATACCGTTGGCGTCAATATTAAAGGTGACCTCGATCTGCGGCACGCCGCGCGGCGCCGGCGGAATGTCCGACAAATTGAATTTGCCAATCGTCTTGTTGTCGCGCGAGAACTGGCGCTCGCCCTGCAGGACGTGGATTTCCACGCCCGGCTGGTTGTCGGACGCGGTTGAGAAAATTTCTGATTTGCGCGTCGGGATGGTCGTGTTCCGCTCGATCAGCCGCGTGAACACGCCGCCGAGGGTCTCAATGCCGAGGGACAGCGGAGTCACGTCGAGCAAAAGAACGTCCTTCACCTCGCCCTTGAGCACGCCCGCCTGGATGGCGGCGCCCACGGCCACCACTTCGTCCGGGTTAACGCCCTGGTGCGGCGGTTTGTTGACCAGCGACCGCGCCGCCTCGACCACGCGGGGCATGCGCGTCATGCCGCCGACCAGCACAAGTTCGTCGATTTTTTCCGCGCCCACGCCGGCGTCCTTCAAGCAATTCTTGACCGGGCCGATGGTGCGCTCAAAAAGGTCGTCGCAGATTTGCTCCATCTTGGCGCGGGTCAGCTTGGCCGAAAGATGTTTCGGACCGCCGGCGTCGGCCGTGATGAAGGGCAGGCTGATGTCGTAATTCTGCGCGCTGGAAAGAGCGATCTTGGCCTTTTCGGATTCCTCCTTGATACGCTGAAGGGCGTCGGGCTGCTTGCGCAGGTCCATGCCCTGCTCTTTTTTGAATTCGTCCAACAGCCAGTCCATAATGCGATTGTCCCAGTCGTCGCCGCCCAGATGAGTGTCGCCGTTGGTGGCCTTGACTTCAAAAACGCCGTCGCCGATTTCCAGGACGGAAATATCAAACGTGCCACCGCCGAGATCATAGACGGCGATTTCCTCGTTTTTCTTCTTGTCGAGACCGTAGGCCAGCGAAGCCGCGGTCGGCTCGTTGATAATGCGCAGCACTTCCAAACCGGCAATGCGACCGGCATCCTTGGTGGCCTGGCGCTGGGAATCGTTAAAGTAAGCGGGAACAGTAATGACCGCCTGGGAAATCTTCTCGCCCAAACGCATTTCCGCGTCGGCCTTCAATTTGGCGAGGATCATGGCGGAAATTTCCGGCGGGCTGTATTGTTTGGCCTTGCCGTCCACTTCGACTTCGACGGCGGCGTCGCCATTGGCCCCGCGCACGACCTTGTAGGGCACGCGCTTGATTTCTTCCTGGACCTCATCAAACTTGCGCCCCATGAAGCGCTTGATCGAATAGACGGTATTGCGCGAGTTGGTGACGGCTTGCCGCTTGGCGGCATCGCCGATGACGCGCTCGCCGGTTTTGGTAAAGGCTACGACCGACGGCGTCGTGCGTTTACCCTCGGAATTCTCCAAGACAACGGGTTCGCCGCCTTCCATGACGGCCATGCAGGAGTTGGTGGTTCCTAAATCGATTCCAATTACTTTTGGCATATAAAAAATCCTCGCTGTTTTTTCAGCGGACATATCTCTAAGCAAGGTTGGTGCCAGAACATTAAATGTTTCCTAACGTGCTAATGTGTAGATATTTACGACATTTTATGAAACATGGAGGCCGTCGAAATACGGGTCTTTATGGCACACAACCGCCATTCGCTGACACACCGGGTGCCAGAATGGCACACTCCGTCTGCCCTGGCTGGCTGGCTCCCGAAAAGACGGAACAAGGGCGCTTGATTCATAAATGCCCGCTCGATATCCGATCTATCGGTTGCCGCCATTTGCCGGAGAGGACGGCCCGCCGACGAGGTTGGTGATCGCGCTCCTGATTCGTTCCTTCGCCAGGCGGGCGCCGGCCAAACTCAAATGGTTGCCGTCAAGGTAAAGAACCGCGTCGCCTTCCCGAATCTTGACCATGCCGCCCTTGGTCGTGTAGAGATCGGCTGTCTCCAAGATATGGACGCGGTCGAAGTTTCGGGCAGCGGTATGTAACATGGCATTCACCGTGAGCTGCGAAATCAGTTGGTAGGGCTTCCGGGTGGTTGCCGAGGTGGTGCAGCAAAACTGGGGTCCATTCATACCATCCACCGCCCATTCGGGTGGATCCTCGACGATGAGCACTTCGGATTGCTGGTTGGTCTCGCTCAACCGGTTAATCTTGGAAACCTCCTCCAGGAACCGGTTGAGTTTCTTGTCCAAACCGTACGAGGTCCAGCGACTGGCAATCACGATCAGGCGCGGGTGCCGTTCCCGGATCAGGCTCATCCGGTTGGACTCAAAGGTCACGAATTCATCAGGCGATAACCCGGCAATCGCATACCGCTTGGGAGGAATGGAAGGAACCGGGTCCACCTCGGAGGCAGCATCAAAATCCACGGTCAAACGGGACTCCTGGCTAATCTCGTCAATGACCGGCGCCCACATCAGCGCATGGGAATCGCCGAAAACGAGAACATCCACGTTCTCACCGCCGTAACGCTTGACGATTCCAGTCCGAAGCATGACATTGCTGTATCCAACCTGACGGGGCGGCATGGTAATGCCGTCGAACACATAATTCCACGGGCCCGGCGCGGTTGTGCCCGGCGGGGCCACCGTATAGGAGTCGCCCAACCATACGGTCGGCGCAAACTTGGAGGTATTATAATTGGTCTTGATCAAGGCAAGGCACGCTGACACCACAATAACCGCGCCCAAACCCGGCAGGACGAAAGGCAGAGGATTGCGCAGACGCCGTCCCGGCCGTTCCACCGCGTAATAGGCGGCCATAGCCAAAACCGGAATCAACGCCGGGCAAAGCCACGCGGGGATGTTCTCCCAACGGACTCGGGCCGCGCGCCCCAGGACAATCACCGGCCAATGCCACAAATACAGGGAATAGGAAATCTTGCCGAAAAAACGCATTAGGGAAAAGCCGAGGAAAGAAGTAACGGGGCAACCGTCGCTCCCGGCAAACTGAATGACCAACATCGAGCCAAGCACCGGCAGACACGCCTTGTACCCAGGGAATCCTTCGGTGTTCACCACAAAAAACGACGCGGCGATCAGGCCAAGGCCGAGCATGGCCAGCGAGGGATAGAGCGACGGAAAACCTCCCGTCCCAACGCCAGGAACGTCCTTTGCCTCCAAATCCTGGGCGCGGCCCGATGCCGCCAAAAAGCACCCGGCCGCCAGTTCCCAAGCCCGGGTGGTCAACGAGTAAAAGGCGGCCGATGAATATCCGAATGTAACCTGGATGCAGGCGGCCAGACTCAGGGTCAAGATTGCCGCGAGGCAAAGCGGAAGCCTCTTTGGAAACCGCCGGAGACATACCATGATAAGTAGTGGATAGATGAGGTAAAACTGTTCTTCGATGGAAAGGGACCAAGTATGGAGAAGAGGCAACTTCCCGGCGGATGGCGCCCAATAATTGCCCGCGAGCTGCCACATCAAGGTGTTGGCGGAGAGTAGAATTGCGGAAATACTCTGCCAACCCAGGGAGGCGCGATCGGCACCCAACAGAATGAAATATCCAGCCGCCAACGCTGCCAGAAGCATCAGGAGCATCGCGGGCAATATCCGCCGGACGCGGCGCAGCCAGAAATTCTTCAACGTGAAAGCATGGGCGGAGTGCTCCTTGAGGATGATCCCGGTGATCAAGTAACCGGAGATCACAAAAAACACGTCCACTCCGACGAAACCTCCCGGCAACCACGTTGCCCCGAGATGGAAGGCGATCACCCCGAGAACGGCCAATGCCCTCAGCCCGTCAATTTCCGGTCGGTACCGAATCGAGCCAATCTCGGCCATAAAGGAGCGGAATATTCATAACGTGAAGGGGTTCCTCACACGATGACAAAGTGGCCCGGCGGCTTGGTGGTGTCAACGGAATTGGCTTACTTTAATTGAGCTTGATTTGGCAACGACAGAGCGTTGCCCGGCTTTCTCCGGTCTGATCCCACGAGTTTCCGCGACAGCCATTTTTCCAAGAGGCAGGCGGTCACGAAGAACGCTGAGACAATGAGTATATTCACACTAAAAACTGCCATCGGCAGCTTCCACCCATCGCTTAAGCCGGCCCGTCAAGTAATTAGCCGGGACGGTGAGTTCATTAGCAAATCACACGTCAGTCCGCGATCGCCTCGCCGCTCGCGGGTGCGCCTTGTTTGAGCCAGACCATGAGGATGCCGATGTCGGACGGCGAAACCCCGGAGATGCGCGAGGCTTGGCCCAAGGTCGCCGGTTGGATTTTGGCCAGTTTTTGGCGCGCCTCCGTTCGCAGGCTGGGGACTCTGGCGTAGTCCATCCAGCTCGGGATTTGCTTGTCTTCAAGGCTTTTGAGTTTGGCGACTTCGACTTCCTGGCGGGCGATGTAGCCCTCGTATTTCAGCGTGATCTCGACCTGTTGGATGACCTCTTCGGAAAGGCTCCCGTCCCGCACCGGGAGATCGGCCCACGTCATTTCCGGGCGTCGGAGAAGTTGCGCCAGCGTCTCGGTGCCAACGCGGGTCTTTTCCAAACGCGTCAACTCGCCTTCGATGGCCCCGCGCTTGGCTTCGAGCAGGCGGGCGTTGCGTTCCGGCAAAAGTCCGATTTCCGCGCCGAGGGCACCCAATCGCAAATCGGCATTGTCCTGCCGCAACAGCAACCGATATTCCGCCCGGGACGTAAACATCCGATACGGCTCGGTGGTCCCTTTGGTCACGAGGTCGTCGATCAAGACTCCGATGTAGGCTTCATTGCGCCGGAGGATAATGGGCGTCTTCTCCTGGACTCGTCGCACGGCATTGATCCCGGCCATTAATCCTTGCGCTCCCGCCTCTTCATATCCGGACGTCCCATTGATCTGGCCGGCGAGAAAAAGGTTGCGGCAAACTTTGGTTTCCAACGACGGATGAAGCTGGGTCGGAAAAGCGAAGTCATATTCCACCGCGTAGGCCGGGCGCATGATCTCGGCGTTCTCGCATCCAATGATCGTTCGCACCATTTCCATCTGCACCTCATAAGGCAGGCAGGTGGAGAACCCGTTCACATAGATTTCGTCGGTCGCGATGCCTTCTGGTTCGAGGAAAATCTGCTGGCGCTCCTTCTCCGGGAACTTGACAATCTTGTCCTCGATGGACGGACAATAGCGCGGCCCGATGCCTTCGATGACCCCCGAATACATCGGCGACTTGTGAAGATTGGCGCGGATGATCGTCGCCGTCGCTTCCGTGGTATATGTAATATAGCAAGGAAGCTGCCCGTTGATCCGGTCCAAGATAGACCCTGGTGGATACTTAGTTCGGGAGGGGCGAGCTCCCGCGAGCCCCTGATTTTGCGACGGGACCCCCAATTGTTCCACGTGGAACAAATCGTCTTTCCAGTAAGAAAAATACGGAACCGGCTCGTCGCCTGGCTGGACATCCGTCTTACTAAAATCGATACTTCGCCGCAACAAACGCGGCGGCGTCCCGGTCTTCAAGCGCCCAAGTTCCAACCCCAATTCCTTCAATGATCCCGACAAACCCATCGCCGCCGCCTCTCCCGCCCGCCCGCCGGCTTGCTGATTTTGACCGATGTGCATTAACCCCCGCAAGAACGTGCCAGTCGTAATCACCACCGCCTTGCCCAGATACTGAACCTCCATCGTCGTCTCGACACCGTAAGCCTCACCATCCCGATGCAGAATCTTCGTGGTCTGCCCCTGCTTGACATCCAAATTCTCCTGCCGCTCGCAAACCCACTTGAGCAGAAATTGGTAAGCTTTCTTGTCGCATTGCGCCCGCGGCGCCCACACGGATGGACCGCGCTTGGTATTCAGCATCCGGAATTGCAGTCCGGTCAGGTCCGTCGCCTTCCCCATCTCCCCGCCCAGCGCATCGATCTCCCGCGCCAGATGACCCTTCGCCAAACCGCCAATGGCAGGATTGCACGACATTTGTCCGATCGTATCCGCGTTGATGGTCAGCAACAAAGTCTGGCACCCCATCCGCGCCGCCGCCAATGCCGCCTCGACCCCGGCATGGCCGGCACCGACGACAATTACATCATACTGCTTGGGAAAAACAAACATGGTTCGAGCCGAGACCGCAATTGATCAAAATCTAACGCAAAGCCCCAAAGACGCAAAGTCGCAACTGACGGATAGGAGCGCGCCCCATTCGTTAGCGAAGCGGGCACTTTGCCACCGAGCGGGGGAACTGGTCTGGTGCGCAATGTTGCGCCGGCGAGACGCCGACGCCAGCGACCGAGACGGTAGCGCTCCCCCGAAGGTCGCTAATGATTGGGGAGCGCGGACAGCATGTCGGCCTATTTTGCCGATTACCTCCCACCCTTGCGGACAAGGCTGTCCGCACCCCGGAAGGAGCTTTGCGATTTCGCGCCCTTGCGTCTTTGCGTTAAACAAGTTCATCAGAGCGCGCCATCAAACGATCTGATACGTAGCGTTGAAAGGTGTCTTCCCCGGCGTCTTCTGGACCTTCCGCGCGCCATTGGCGGAAAGGTGTTCGCAGATCTTGAAAATCGTCTCCACGTCCGGGCTGGCGATTCCCTTGCCAATTTGGGCGACCGTCAACGGTGCCTTAGTATCGCGCAAGTGAGCAATAATCTTTAGTTGCAAGGCAATCACCGCTCCCGCCGCTTTCTTGCCTGCTTCCACCCCTGGCTGATGGTAGGCATTGATGTTCACCAACGATCCGTAAAAACCCACCGCCCGCTCATAAAGCGCGATCAAAACACCCACCGAAAACGGCGAAGCATCCTTTATCGTTAACGTGATGGATTCCCGCCCATTTTCATACAAAGCCTGCCGTGTTCCGAGCATAAAACCCTGCAAATAGTCCGCCGAGGTCACGTCCTCTTGCACGAAAAACGGGTCCCCTTCGCGGTCCACCGCCACCTCAATAAAGGTCGCAAAAAAGTTATTCAAACCATCCCGAAGCTGCTGAATATACGCGTGCTGGTCCGTGGAACCCTTATTTCCATAGACGGCAATGCCTTGGTGAACAACTTTATCGTTAACATCAAGTTCCTTTCCGAGCGATTCCATGACCAATTGCTGTAAATAACGAGAAAGCAGCTCATAACGGTCCTTATAGGGCAAAATAACCATATCTTTGGCTCCTTTACCGTTACCGGTGTAGTACCACATCAAAGCCAACCGCGCCGCCGGATTGGCTTTAACGTTATAAATCCGCGTAATCTTATCGCATTCCGCAGCGCCGCTGAGAAAGGCGTCCACGTCGAAACCTTGCAGCGCCATCGGCAGCAGCCCGACATCCGACGTTTCACTCGTCCTCCCTCCGATCCAGTCCCACATCGGAAACCGTCGCAGCCACTTTTGCGCCACGGCATCCTTGTCCAATTTGCTATCCAGTCCGGTCACAGCCACCGCATGTTGGCCAAAATCCAGGTTCGCTCTCTTATACGCTGCCCCCGCCTCCAACATGCCATTGCGCGTCTCCTGAGTGCCGCCGGACTTCGAAATCACCACGCACAGCGTCTGCCCGAGTTGCGGGCCGATGCGGGCCAGCACCTTGTCCATGCCGTCTGGATCGGTGTTATCGAAGAAATACACCGCCAGCTTGTCCTTGGCCGGCTGGCTGAGGGCATTGGCCACAAATTGCGGTCCCAGCGCCGAGCCGCCGATGCCGATGACCAGCAGATTCTTGAACGGCCCACCCGCGCCGTGAATGACGCCTTCGTGAACCTGCTTCGCGAAATCCTTGACCGCCTGGAGCGTCTCTTCGATCTCCCGGCGAATTTCCGGCGTCGGGGCGAGCGCGGGATTACGCAGCCAGTAATGGCCCACCATTCGTTTCTCGTCCGGATTGGCGATGGCGCCCTTCTCCAGCTTCTTCATGGACGCGAAGGCGGCGCTCAGGCGCGGCTTCATCCTGTCAAAATAATTACTCGGGAACTTCATCCGGCTGATGTCCAGGGCCAGGCCCAGCGCCGGATAATGACAATAATATTTTTGGTAACGGTCCCAAAGCGATTTGGCATTCGTCGTCATGGCCCCAAGGATAAGCGGCCCTGCCGCAAAAGTCGAATTCCCTTATGCCAAAAAAACTTTCGGGAGGGGCGAGCCCCCCGTCAGGGCAGAACGTTCAACCATGCCATCGTCTGCGAGTCCCCATAATCCCGACCGCTACACAGGAATCCTGCGCGATCTGTTTCCGCATCGAGTCTCCCGTCCCGCGAACGGCCGCCAGCGACACCGCTTGTGTGCCTGCGACAATGCTGTCGGGTTCGTGTGACATTCCGGGAAATTGTAGCAAACTGGGAGGCTTTGCACGAGTCGTGATTTTCACCAGAAACCCGTTGCCGCAGATTGGCGCTGAACACCCAACCCGCCGGGCTCCGGCCGGGAATGGATTAGCCGCGAGAGAACACAAAGATCGCAAAGAAACAATTATAACTTCTTGTCTATGTGTTCTTTGCGTTCTTTTGTGGCAATAATGCGTTCGGCTTTTGCGGGAGAAGAGGGCGGCACTCTGCCGAGATGCCGCTACGGGCCACTAAAGCCGGCGGTTTTTCTCGCCCCCGTCCGCCACCCGGCATCCCTCTGCCCACCGTGGGCAGCTTTCCCCAAAAAAACTGCAAGATCGTCCGTACCGTGGGAAAGCACATTCCGGCAACCCGTGTTTCAATAGGAGCATGAAACTTGAATGGTCAGTTTATGACAATGGGACCCGCGGCCTTGACCCGGCCCACCGCCCGGACGGGGCCTGTGTTCGGGCCAGTCGGCGTCCCTTCGCAATGCTTTTGCTGCCCACCGGGAAGCATCCGGTAGCATCCGGAAGCATCCGGAAGCATAAAAAATACTTCCGCCACCCGCCCGCCCGTCTCCGGGAATTCGGAGGCTCGCTGCAATTTCAACCCGCTCCCACTGCCCACCAGGAAGGTTGCGGAAGGCTGCGGAAGGCTGCGGAAGGCAAAAAATATTTTTGTCACCCATCCGCCAGTCTCCAGGATGACCCGAAGTTGCCTTTGGCAGCTCCCAAGCGCACCATGGCCGGCAATAACCTGTCAAATATGGTAACCTCCGCTTCTCCCATATAAACCGGTGACCGCCCTGCCCCTCATCGAACGCGAGTTGCGCGTCCGCGCGCGCAGCCCCGTTTTCTATTGGACGCGTTTTGCGGTGGCGCTGATGGGGTTGCTCTTCTGTCTCTCCATGACCACCATCTTCGCCGGCGTGCGGGGGATTGCCTCCGCCACCATCGGCCATTTGATTTTTCAAGGCATCACCGGCGCGGCATTTCTCCTGAGCTGCTGCGCCGGTTTTCTCACCGTGGAAGGAATCAGCCGGGAACGGCGCGAAGGGACGCTGTGGCTGATGCACCTGACCAGCGTCAAGCCGCTCGATATTCTTCTTGGCAAATTCGGCGCGACCGGCCTGGCCTGCCTCAGCGCGTTGCTGGCCTTTGTCCCGGTCATCATGTTGCCAGTATTGACAGGCGGCGTCACCGGCGGCGAAGCCTTCCGCACCATGCTGGTTCTATTTGACACCATGCTGCTTTCGCTCGCGGCTGGACTGTGGGCTTCCGCCGGCGCCCGCGGCTGGTTCGAAAGCGCCCGCGCCGCCGCGATCCTGTTGCTGCTGCTCATGGTGGTTGTTCCCGTCGTGCCGCTCCCCTTCCTTCAGTTTCTCAGCCCGTCCACTGCGATGATTCACGCCATTGATTTTCAGTACCGCGTTGCTGCGGCCCCGTACTGGTGGTCGCTGGCGGCCGTGGATGCGATTTCCTGGTTTCTCCTGATCGCCGCCGGCCGGAAGTTGCGTCACACCATGACCCAGGCGGAGACGATAACGGAAAACGTCCTTCCGAAACGTCCGCGCGTCCGCACCACGCTCAAGCCGCCGGAAGAACAGGAACCTGCGGGAACTTTCACTTTGGTTTCATGGAAGATCCATTTTCCAAAACTGGGCGACAGTGATCCGATCAGATGGCTGGTCCGCCGCCAGCGCGGAATCAAGACCGTTATCTGGAGCGGAACATTGACCTGGATCCTCACCTACTGGCTGCCGACGTTGTTAATGCTGCTCACCCGGCGTGGATTCACCCTCATTCCACTTGGTCTGGGCCAGTCTCTTTACTTGAGTTCGACGATTCTGCAAAGCTGCCTGTTCGCCTGGGCGGCGACCCGGTTTTTTGCGGAGGCACGGCGCTCCGGCGAATTGGAGATTCTTTTGACTACTCCTGTAGGTGCCGAGACCGTGGTCGCCAGCCAATGGGAAGAGATGAAGAGGCTTTTTGGCCTGCCGGTCTTCCTTCTCGTATTGAACAACCTTGTAGAGGGGGCGCTCTACGTTGCCCACCTCATCTTCTCCCACCAGGCGTGGTCCGATTTCGGCATGGGATTAATTGCCATGGCCTCGTATTGCCCCGTTACAGTCGCCGAAACTGCGGCTTGCGTTTGGGCCGGACTGTGGTTTGGGTTGAGCGCCCGCTCCCAACCCGCCGCCATCGTCCGCGTTCTCTTGCTCTGTCTCGGATTGCCGTGTGTCTTCGAACTCATCGGGCGGCCACTCTTGAGTTATTTCATCAGCCGCGCACTGTCGAACAACTTTCCGCTGCGCCCATCGTATTCATTCCTGGCAGACTCGCGGCTTGCCGTGAGCAATGTCCCGCTGCTTCTTTACTACCTCGGACTCATTCGCTGGGCGCGCCGGCGGCTGGCCACCGGCCTGACGAATCCACCGGAAAGTCTAAGCCTGCCGCAAACCATCGCCCGCGTTCGATCCACGCTGGCGCGGTTCGTAAACAAGGCGCGCCACTGGCCCGCGCCGGAAAGCACAGAATGACGTTTGGCCCCAATCATTACCGACACGCACGAACTGCCACCGAACGGGTGAACTTGTCGGTTGCGCAACGTTCCGCCGGGGGGACTCCGACGGCTGCGACCGGGACGGTGGCGCTCGTGTGCCCGGCATGGGCCTGAACTATCAAGATGAAAGGAACTTGACCGAACCGATGGCGGTAACGGCAGCGGAACGGCCAGGCCGATCCCGCGAGGGCCAGGCTGAAAGAAGCTGTAAGCAAATGCGCAAGCGCAGGAACACGAACGGACAGAGAGGCTGGGTGCGGGCGACGAGCTGGCGAGCAACGGCGAAGTCCCAAGGCCCTCCAGACGCATCCGGTAGAGTCCGGCGCCGTGCGCAGAAAGTTCCTGTTCTTACCCGGGGAGATCTCCAGCGCGAGAGCGCGGGAGAAGTCAGCCAAGACCGTAGTAGCGTTGAGGCGGTGCGAAAGGATCGCGGAGCGAAGGGTCGAAGAACCGAAAGACTAGAGGAAGAATCTGGAGAA
>Ga0302320_10023749_pt1 | contig 12013 bp, 10 predicted proteins | sample Bog_T0_3_FD_202130 | JGI IMG/M metagenome (GOLD analysis project Ga0302320, IMG submission 202130) | Peat permafrost microbial communities from Stordalen Mire near Abisko, Sweden - Bog_T0_3 | ecosystem: Environmental > Terrestrial > Soil > Wetlands > Peat | place: Sweden: Abisko, Stordalen Mire...
CATGCAACCGAGCAGCGTAAAATAAATTCATGGACGCCGCAGCAACGATATCGAAGCCTCGCCACTCCTTTCAGACGGACGATCCGGCGCTGGCCGCCATCGCGCTCAAGGTGGAGAGCGGTGAGCGTCTCAGCTTCGACGACGGGCTGGCGCTCTACCGGTCCGGGGACATCCTCGCAGTGGGCTGGATGGCCAACCTGGTGCGGGAGCGGATGCACGGGGACGTGGCTTACTTCAACGTCAACCGCCACATTAATCCCACCAACGTCTGTGTGGCCAGCTGCCGGCTGTGCGCGTTCGGCCGCAAGAAGGGCGAGGCAGACACCTACACCATGGCGCTCGAAGAGGCCTGGGAGACAGCGGGTCAAGGCCTTACCGAGGCGGTGACTGAGTTCCATATCGTTGGCGGCCTGCATCCAGACCTGCCGTTTCAGTACTTCATGGACCTGGTCAGCGGCCTCAAGCAGCGCTATCCGCAGGTGCACATCAAGGCGTTCACGATGGTTGAGATCGCCTTCCTCGCCAGGCGGGGCAAGCTCTCTGTCGCCGAGGCCATTGAGCGCATGAAGCTGGCCGGCGTGGACTCCTGTCCTGGCGGCGGCGCGGAGATCTTTGCCGACCGGGTGCGGCACATTATCTGCGACCACAAGATCGACGGGTCAGAGTGGATCGACACCGCGCGGCTGGTGCATAAGGCCGGTCTGCGGTCGAACGCTACGGGCACATCGAGAACGATGAGGACCGCGTCGACCATCTACTGCGGCTGCGTGCGCTGCAGGACGAGACGGGCGGGTTCCAGACGTTCATTCCACTGAGCTTCCATCCCGACCACACGGCGCTGGGGCATCTGCCGAAGTCGACGGGGATGACCGACATCCGGCAGATTGCCGTGGGCCGGTTGCTGCTGGACAACTTCCCGCACATCAAGAGCTACTGGCAGATGGTGACACCGAAGATGGCGCAGATTTCGCTGCGCTTTGGCGCCGACGACATCGACGGAACCGTGATCGAGGAGAAGATCTACCACGACGCGGGAGCGCAGACGCCGCAGGGGCTGCGCCGCCAGGATCTGGTGCGGCTGATTACCGAGGCCGGCCGCATTCCGTTCGAGCGGGACACGCTGTACCGCGCCGTTACCCGCAGCGAAGATACCTTCACCGTCGCTGTTTAGTGAGCGCGATGAAGCTGCGCCCCTACCTATCCTCCGATCTGGATGCGCTGGTCGAGCTGGACAACCTGTGCTTTGAGCCTCCCTTCCGTTTCCCGCGGGCCGCGATGCGCGGGTTCCTTCTGGCGGCCAACGCGCAGACTGTGGTGGCCGAGACGCCCGAGCGGACGGTGGCGGGCTTCTGCATCCTACACGTCGAGCGGTCCAAACGCGGCCCGCTGGGATACATTGTGACCCTCGACGTGGCACCCGAGCATCGCCGCCAGGGTCTCGCCGGGGAGCTGATGCAGCGGGCGGAAGATCAGTCCAGCGAGGCCGGTTGCGCCGCGGTGTTGCTGCACGTCTTTCCCGGCAATGCGGCCGCCATTCGGTTTTACGAGCGCCGAGGCTACGTGCTCTGCCACCCGGTGGCCGATTTCTATGGTCCGGGGACCGATGCGCTGGTCTACCGCAAGCCGCTTGGCTGACCCTCCCCCCTATTTCCTGCAAGAACCGCAGAACATTGGACTTAGGGGTGGATCTCTCTGTCTACTGTATGTGTACAGAGGACAGATTTCCAATCCATCCGAGCGATGCTCCAGCGGGTAGGGCTGGGCCTCGCGACAGATTCCATTATAGAGGGCGTTTCAAGTGCCTTGGGTCGATATGACAATTCTGAGGTGGGGCAGCGTGTCCTTCGGCTTCGCTCAGGGTCGAGATGCGAAGTTCAGGGAGTGGGGAGAGAGAGGCGCGCCTCATAGCTGCGGTCGAAGCGGAGGACGGCGGCCCACTCGCCATTCTGCTCCTTCTTCCAGACGACACGGCCGCCGAGGAGAGCGGCGATCTCCGCCGGGGTGAGGTCGCGGGTGGCGGCGAACTCGCGGCCACGGGCGGACTCGGGGTGATCGAGTAGCCAGCGCCGGAAGGCCGGAGCGGTGAAGTGGGTGGTGAAGACGATGGCCGTATCGTAGCGGCCGGGCTCCTGTGCGGCCTTCTGGATCTGGGGGCGAGTGAAGTCCTCGATGGAGAAGGCCTTGATGGGTTGGGAGACGTAGCCCAGCTCGGGGCGGAAGAGGTCGGCGGCGACGGGCCAGGCGGTGAGCACGGTCGCGTTGGGGTAGTTCTGAGCAACGTAGTCGATCGCCTGCTGGTGGACGACGATCATGTCACGGTAGGTGAGGTTGTCCTCGGGCGCGAAGGAGGTGGGCGGGTTGAGCCACCAGGCGCTGATGAAGGCTGCGGCGGTGACGACGGCAAAGACAGGCCAGAGGCGGGTGTGAGCGCGCCATGTGCCCACGCAGACCAGAAGGATGAGCGGATAGATGGGTAGCAGGTAGCGGGTGAGCAGGGCCCCGCCGAGGATGGAGAAGGCGAGCCAGTTGGCGAGGATGAGAAGGGCAATGGGGAGGAGGATTGAGGTGGAGATGGTTTGGACGGCTGCTGCGGGATGGGCGACATCGGGGTCCTTCGACTGCGGAGCGGGATGAGGCCCCGCTCCTCCGCTCAGGATGACAACATTCTTCTTGTCCGCAGGGATAGGAAGGTCCATCGCTACGCTACGGACGATAGGCCTGTCGTTATATGGATTGCGGCGGGGGAGCAGGAGGCAGGCGAGGGCAACGGTGATGGGGAGCCAGATGTCTCGCTGCCAGAAGAGGTGCAGGAAACGGTAGTAGAGCGAGATGAGGACGTGGCGGAGGGTGAGGTTGGCGGTGGCATTGTAGCGGAGGTACTCGGGGTTGCCGAAGGTGAAGCCGGTGACGTGATGGTGGTAGGCGAACCAGGCGAGGAGCGGGAGCACGGGGAAGCTGAGGGCGGCGAGCGTGCGGAGATGCGCGCGACGGAGGCCTGCAGAGCGGCGGTTGCGGAGGAGGAGGAAGAGTTCCAGCGCAGCGAGGTCAGCGGGTTGGATGATCGCGGTCTCTTTGGAGAGGACGGCGAGGGTGAAGAGGAGGGCGATGAGGAGGTAAGGAGGCCGGCGGGGGCTGGGTTGAGCTTTGAGCTGCCAGTTTCCAGTTTCCAGTTTTCCAGTTGCCAGTGGGGTAGGCAGGTAGAGGGCGAAGGCCCAGAGGGTGAAGGCGGCGCTGAAGATGTCGGCGTGGGCGAGGGTGCTCTGGGCGAACCAGATGGGGTAGACGGCGGTGAGCAGAGTGACTGCGATGGCAGCGGCGTCGCCGAGCAGGCGCTGGGTGAGGCGGAAGACGGCCAGCAATGCGGCGGCAGCGAAGGCGCAGACGATGAGGCGGGTGACCAGGATATGGAATCCGAAGATGTGCCAGAGCGTGCCCAGGACGATGCTGGGCAGCGGAGTGTGAGCGTTGGTGAAGTGTGGGACCAGCCAGCCGTGGTGGTAGAAGTCCAGGGCGGCGGGGATGTAGTAGCCGCCCTCGTCCCAGTAGTAGGGGAGTTGGAGCAGGGTGAGGTGGGTGAGGGCGACGAAGGCGAAGAGCAGGGGATAGAGGATAGACGAGGGCAAATTTGCGAGGCGTGAGCCGGCATCATCCAAGGATCGCTCAAGCCAAGTTTGTGCCCTGTTTTGCAAAATACGGGGATCCTTCGCTCCGCTCAGGATGACGGCATCATTTGTATTGAACTCACGACCCACGGTTGGATTAGTGGATGGGGCCGTTGCTGGGGACGGTGAAGTGCTGGGCGACGGGGCCGTCGAGCGAGATGGGGCCGAAGGTCTGTTCGTATTGGACGACGTTATGACTGAGGACGTTGAGCAGGGCCTTGGCCTGCTGGGGGCTGAGGTAGATGCCCTGGAAGTTGTCGACCTTCATCTCGTCCGGAGTGTGCTGCTCCAGGGTGCCGAAGACCAGGAAGAAGTCCCAGACGGAGAGCCGTACCTGGACGCTGTTGGCGTAGGAGTCGCGGTAGTCGGCGGATTTGGTGAGGGTGATGCGAGTGCTGTCGGGCTTGATCTCTGGCATAGGGTTTCCTGGCAAATGGTTGGTGCGGGAGAGGGGACTTGAACCCCTACGCCTTTCGGGCACAGGCTTCTAAGACCTGCGTGTCTGCCATTTCACCACTCCCGCGGTGAGAGTTCAGGGTATCAAAAGCAGGGATTCGGGGTTAGGGACTCGGGTTTCGGGATAAAGTTGGGAAGATTTGACTGGATAAGAGGGGTTTGTACCGTAATTGAACATCTGAGTAAGGAAGGCGTATGAGGATGGAGCGGAGGAATGGGCTGTTGGTTGGAAGCGGAGAGGCCGATGAGGGTGGAGGGGTAGTTGCGTCCGGGGCCGATGCTAGTGCATCCTATATAGGAAAGTTGATAGGGGAACACTCAAGATGTCGAATGAATTTGTCAGTGTAATCAAGCCGACGAGCGAGAAGGGAACCGGGAGCGAAGGTTCAGGTCGGTCGTATCCTATTCTGCCGGTGAGGGATACGGTACTTTTCCCCCATGCGGTGCTGCCCCTGACGGTGGGGCGAGAGAGCTCCATCCAGCTGATCCAGTCGCTGGGCGAGGAGAAGACGATCCTAGTGGTGGCGCAGCGGGATGCGCGGCAGGACGCGCCGCTGGGCAGCGATCTGCACTTGATTGGCACCCGCGCGACGGTTCACAAGGTCGTGAAGATGCCGAACCAGAGCCTGTTTGTGTTTACCGAGGGCACGGAACGGGTGAGGCTGGGGAACTTTACCCAGACGCAGCCGTTTTTGACGGCGGAGTTTGAGACGCTGGAGGACATTGCGCCGGAGGTTTCGCCGGAGACCGAGGCGCTGCAGCGCAATGTGCTGGCGCAGTTTCAGGAGATTGTGACGTCGAGTTCGACGCTGTCCGACGACCTGCAGACGATCGCGCTAAACATCGATGATCCGGCGCGGCTGGCGGACTTTATCGCGGCGAGCCTGCCGTTCCTGACTACGGCGGAGAAGCAGGAGCTGCTGGAGATGCCGGACGTGCGGGCGCGGCTGGAGAAGCTGAACAGCCACCTGGCCAAGGAGATTGAGGTACAGCAACTGCGCAACAAGATCCAGAGCGAGGTGCAGGATTCGGTGCAGCAGTCGCAGCGGGATTTCTATCTGCGCGAGCAGATGAAGGCGATCCAAAAAGAGCTGGGCGACCTGGACGAGACGCAGAAGGACGTGGCCGATCTGAAGGAGAAGATTGAAGCCGCGGGGATGTCCGAAGAGGTGAAGAAGGACGCGCTGAAGGAGCTGGGGCGGCTGGCCCGGATGAATCCAGCGGCGGCGGACTACAGCCTGACGCGCAATTATGTGGAGTGGCTGGCGGTGCTGCCGTGGGCCAAGAGCACGGCCGGCGAGGTGGACATCAAGAAGGCGAAGGACACGCTGGACGAAGACCACTTTGGACTGCGCAAGGTGAAGGACCGCATTCTGGACTACCTGAGCGTGCGGCGGTTGAAGCCGGACATGAAGGGACCGATTCTGTGCTTTGTGGGGCCTCCGGGTGTGGGCAAGACGAGCCTGGGACGCAGCATTGCGCGGGCGCTGGGCCGGAAGTTCAGCCGCATCTCGCTGGGCGGAATGCATGACGAGGCAGAGATCCGCGGGCATCGGCGCACCTACATTGGCGCGCTGCCGGGGCAGATTATCCAGCACCTGAAGCGGGTGGAGGTGAATGACCCGGTCTTTATGCTGGATGAGATTGACAAGCTAGGCCGCGACTTTCGCGGCGATCCAGCGAGCGCGCTGCTGGAGACGCTGGACCCAGAGCAGAACAACACGTTCCGCGACAACTATCTGGATCAGCCGTTTGATCTGAGCAAGGTGCTGTTCATCTGCACGGCGAACCAGCTGGATACGATTCCGGCGCCACTGCTGGACCGCATGGAGATTATCGAACTGACCGGCTACACGGAAGAGGAGAAGGTGGCAATCGCGGAGCGCTATCTGATTCCCCGGCAGATCAAGGAGAACGGGATTACGCCAGAGCTGATTGAGTTTCCGACCGCCAGCGTGGCGCTGATTGCGCGGCACTATACGCGCGAGGCGGGCGTGCGCAGGCTGGAGCAGCTGATAGGAACGGTATGCCGCAAGACGGCGCGTCGCGTGGCAGAGGGTGACTCCCAGAAGCTGGTTGTGACGCCGGAGGTGGTGCACGAGTTCCTGGGTGGCATCAAGGTGCGCGTGGATACAGAGATCGCCGAACGCACCAAGCGTCCCGGCGTGGCGGTGGGCCTGGCATGGACGCCGGCCGGCGGCGATGTGCTGTTCATCGAAGCCAACAAGATGAAGGGCAAGGGCACCTTCAGCATTACCGGGCAGATCGGCGATGTGATGAAGGAGTCCATGCAGGCCGCGCTGACGTGGGTGCGGTCCAATGCGAAGTCGTTGGGGCTGGATGAAGACCTGCTGAAGGACATCGACCTGCACATCCATGTGCCGGCTGGTGGCATTCCCAAGGACGGGCCCAGCGCCGGCGTGACCATGGCGACCGCGCTGGTGAGCCTGCTGACCAACAAGCCTGTGCATCCGCTGCTGGCGATGACCGGAGAGATTACGCTGAGCGGCAATGTGCTGCCGGTCGGCGGTATCAAGGAGAAGTTCCTGGCGGCCAAACGCGCCGGGGTTCGCGATGTGATCTTCCCGATTGACGTGAAGAGCAACGTGGAAGAGGACCTGACGCCGGAGCAGATGGACGGCGTGACGATTCACTATGCGTCGCACATTGAAGATGTGCTGCATCTGGCGCTGCCGTCCTCGATGATGGAGGTGGGCCACGACGAGGAGCTGCGCCAGGAGGTTCTGGCGACAGTGGAGTAGGGTGCGGTTGGCTCCAGGCGCTATGCTCAGAGAGTGAGCGAAGCAATGCAACGGCTGTTACTGATCGACACCTGCGGAGAGACCGCAGGTGTTGTTCTGTGTCTGGGGCCGGAGGTGATGGCGGCGGAGGACCTGGCCGCGGGTGAGGCCTCGGCGCAGATCATCTCCGCGGTGCGACGGCTGTTGCAACAGACTGGATGGGAGCTGGCGGAGTTGGACGCTGTAGGCGTAGTGGCCGGCCCGGGATCGTTTACCGGCGTGCGCGCCGGGATGGCGGCTGCGAAGGCATTGTGTGAGGCAGCGTCACTGAGGCTGGCGGTCGTCTCTCGGCTGGCAGTGCTGGCCGACGCGGCTGGGTTGACGGACGGATTGGCTGTGCTGGACGCGGGGCGCGGTGAGGTGTACGTCCGCGACGCGATCACTGGCCTGGAATGGGTGTGCGCATACGATTCGCTGCCGGTCGTAAGCGTGGCGGTTGCCGAGCGGCGCGTTGCGGAGCGGCTGGTGGCGAGGGAGCCGGTACTGCATCCGTTGCACACGCGCGATGCACTGCCCGTAGTGTTGCAGTGTCTGGCCGCGGGCGGCAGCGACGTGGTGCTGGCTGAGGCGAACTATGTGCGCGGTGAGCAGAACATCTATGGCACAGCGGCGGCAGCTTCCGCAGAGAAGAGAGAGCCATGAGTGGGGAGATAGCGATCCGGCCAGCGGATGTGGAAGATGCCGCGGCGGTGCTGGAGATCGAACGCTCCTGCACGGAGGCACCGCACTGGAGCGAGGGAGTCTGGGCGCAGACCCTTGCGCACCCTTCGTCGTATTTGATTTATGGCGCGCAAGCAAACGGGCCGCAGCGGATGTGTTTTGTGGCCGAGCAGGATAAAGAGGTTGTAGGGTTTGTCGTCATCAGCATTGTGGGTGTTGCAGGCCCCGGCGATGGTGTGGCGGAGATGGAGAGCGTTGCGGTGCGCGAGGCCGGGCGAACGCAAGGCGTGGGACGAAGTTTGTGTGTTCAGGCTATCTTGTGGGCACAGACGATAGGTGCGGCGTCGATGCAGCTGGAGGTGCGGTCCGCAAGCGTGGCTGCGATGGCTCTGTATCGTTCGCTGGGGTTTGTGGAGCAGGGCAGGCGGAGCGGATACTACACGAGCCCGAAAGACGATGCCGTGCTGATGGCTCTCGCGCTGACATCCAAGAGTGCGTAGGCGAAAGGTATAATCGGCGCATGGTTCGGGACGGATATCTTTATGGGCTGGCGCTGCTGGTGGTGGGCGTCATCGTCTGGTTCGGGACGCAGTTGGTGACCCTCACGGCGCTGCCGGTACTTCTGGCGGCGTTCTTTCTGTGGTTCTTTCGCGATCCCTCGCGCAAGATTCCGGACGGGCCTGGGCTGATTGTCTCCCCCGGGGACGGTAAGGTGAAGGAGGCGGAGTGGATTGAGACCACGGCTGGTAACCGTCTGCGCATCACAATCTTCCTGAGTGTGTTCGACGTTCATGTCAACCGTATCCCCATCGGCGGGACGGTGACGCTGGTGGACATGCGGGAAGGACAGTTTATGAACGCGATGAAGCCGGAGTCGGCGGTGCTGAATGAGCAGACCATGATCACCGTGGACGGAGGCGAATACAGCGTTAGCTTTAAGCAGATCGCCGGCCTGCTGGCGCGGCGGATTGTCTGTAATGTCAAGCCGGGAGACCGCGTAGAGCGCGGGCAGCGGATGGGGCTGATCAAATTCGGCTCCCGCGTGGATGTGCTGATGCCGGCGGAGGCCGAACTGCGGGTCAAGGTAGGAGACAAGGTGCGCGGCGGTAGCTCTATCCTGGGACGCATGCCTGCGACCACGCAGTCAGCGCATGGGCAGAGCTGATGGCGGGCGGTGCGACGGAGACGCAACGGCCACCCGCGCAGCGGGGCATGTATATCCTTCCGTCCCTGTTTACCGCGGGCAACATTGCCATCGGCTACTACATCATCGTGCAGAGCATCCGCGGAGCGACGATGGGCGACAACTGGGCATTCGACCGTGCGGCGATTGCGATCGCGGTGGCCATTCTGTTTGATGGCCTGGACGGTCGCATAGCGCGCATGACCAACACGTCCAGCGCCTTTGGGCGCGAACTGGACTCGCTTGCCGATGTGATTACATTTGGTGTCGCGCCGAGCCTGTTGGCCTACCTGTGGGGTGTGCGCATGGTGCCTCCTTCGGACTATCCGATCATTCATGCGCGGTTGGTCCACTTCGGCGTGGTGATCTGCTTTCTTTTCCTCATCTGTGGAGCATGCCGTTTAGCGCGGTTCAACATCAGCGTGAACCCGCAGCCGCGCAATCCCGGCCGGCCGGACCGCAAATACTTTGTCGGAATGCCGATTCCAGCGGGGGCGGGCGTTATCGGCGCGGTCATCCATTTTGAGTCGGGAGCGCCCATCGACAACATATGGATGTCAGTGGTTTGGCTGGCGCTGGTGGCGTTCACCGGGTTTCTGATGGTGAGCAGCTGGCGCTTCTGGAGCGGCAAGGAGATCGACATAGGTGCTCGCAAGCCGGGCAGGTTTCTGGTGCTGCTGGTGGTCGTGCTGGGCATTCTGTTCGAATGGTCGAAGATTGCGTTGTTGATACTGGCGCTGGGGTACTTGATGAGTGGAGTGCTGGCGCGGGTGGCGTACTCGTGGGAGCGGCGCTTCGCGGCAGTGTAGGCCCTGCAGCAAGATCAGAGAGCGGCCGGGATGGCGGACTCAAGATGAGTTCCAGCGTAATGGCTTCAGGACCCGACGATCTGCCGCCTCCTGCCAAGCCCGCTATGGATTGGACGTTTCCTTTGGCCAGCTTGCTTGACGCTGCCGCCAGATGCCGTGAGTAGCCAAACCAATCTGACACAAAAACTGATATCACCTTAGGGTGTTCACCCCCCCCGGATTGCACCCCATTCCGGGAGTACCGCGTGTTGGCAAAATTCCTCCAATGAGGCTGGCATTCTTCCGCTTGTCTCTTATAGTTGCGATAAGCATTTAAGCTGAGACGTCATGGGATCCAATGGGATGTCAGCTTCCTGCACGCAGAATTTGTAGCTTTCCCAAAAGGAAGACGGAGACGGTTCAAGTGTCGTCCCTTGACAGGGACCACCTCCGGGTGTTTCCATTCCATCGTTTAGTAGTGAGTCACACTTATATTGCTCCAACGGTCTTGAGCATTGCCGGCCAAGACAGCCGAGTCTGTTCGAATCATGTAAACGAGTCAAAATTGATGGATTTGAGGAAGGCCTGATCATGAGGAAGATTTTCGCGCAGTTGATTCAAATCGGGGTGTGCGGCGTTGCATTTGCATTCCTGCTCCTCTCGCATGCGGCGTCAGGCCAAACGACGACCGGATCGCTGTATGGGAGGGTCACTGACGCGACAGGTGCCGTCATTCCTGGAGCGGCCGTCACCGCTACGGAAGTCGCTACCGGCAATTCGGCTGTCCGCGCCACCGGCGCACAGGGGGATTACATCTTTCCGGTGCTCAACCCGGGCAGCTACAAGGTCACTGTCAAGATGCCCGGCTTCGAGACACAGACCCAGCAGGGAATCACGCTCAGCGCGAATCAGAACGTGAATATTCTCTTTGCGCTGAAAGTCGGTTCGACCGATACCACGGTCACCATTGAGGCCGACACAACCCTGGTGGATACGCGCGAAGCCCAACTGGCGGAGACTATCGATCAGAAGCAGATCCAGGATCTGCCGCTGGTGAACCGCGATCCCTACGATCTGGTGCAGCTTGTGCCGGGCGTTACCAGCTACACGGCCGATAGCCAGACCGGTAGCCGGGCCGGAACAAGCTTCAGTGTGAATGGACTTCCTACGACCTCGGTCAGCTTCTATCTGGACGGCACGCTCGATACTGCCTTCTATGTGAACGGAGGCAATATCCTGCCCAATCCGGATGCTCTGCAAGAGTTTCGGCTCCTCACCAGCACCTTTGATGCTGAGTTCGGACGCTCCCCTGGCGGGGCGTTGAACATCATTACCCGATCCGGCAGCGCAACCTATCACGGCACGGCGTACGACTACCTGCGCAACAACATATTTAACGCCAAGAACGCTTTCTCGACCACCGGCGCCACGCCGCTCCATCAGAATCAGTTCGGCGCAAACATCGGCGGTCCTGTGCCCCTGGGCCGCGGGCATACCTTTTACTTCCTGTCGTACGAGCAGTTGATCTCGAATACTCTGGCGATCACCTATCCGACTGAGATCAAGACCGCCACGGCGTTGGAGCGGATGGGAAACTTCACGCAAAGCCCAGCGTCCGTCCAAGCCGCGATCACGAAATCCGGTAAGCTGATTACCTGCGGAACCGCACTGGTCATCTGTCCGACCGCGCTCGACCCGGTGGCTCAGAATGCCCTGAAATACGTTCCGGTTGAGGATCCAAGCGACAATTTCACGGTGCAGCAGCAGGCCCCGGCCAACGTGGGGGCCAACCAGGGGGTTGCGCGCATCGACTTTCAACTGACCCCCTCGCACCAGATCGAAGCCATGGTCTTTATCTCGCGCGGCAATACCGCCGCGCCCAAGGTTGGAGCAAGCAAGATCCTCGATTACGGCAATTTCACCGACTACGAGAACACGGTGAATACAGTCCTCGCGGATACGTGGACGCTCTCCGCAAGGAGCGTGAATAACCTGCGTGGCTTTTATGTCCAGAACCGCTACATCATCGCGAACCTGCACTCCGGCCAGTATCTGGCAGACCTGGGCAGCACCGCCGCGGAAGGTGGACCCATTTACGCAGTGCCTCAATTCGCGATCAACAGCTACTGGACGATGGGAACCAACGGGCAGGGCCCAAGCAACATCCTGCAACAGAGCTTCGGCCTGGTCGATACGGCGAATCTCACCCGTGGGCGGCACAACCTGAAGGTGGGCGGATCGTATTTCTGGGACAAGTATGGGGAAGCGGGCGGGCAGAACTCGAACGGTATCTTCACCTTCACCGGGGCGACCACCGGCAACTCGCTTGCGGACTTCCTCGAAGGCAAAGCCAACACCCTGGCGCAGACAAGCAGCCAGATCCATCACAGCCACAACTATGATCCGGCCCTTTACATTCAGGACGATTGGCAGGTGAGCAAGCGGTTGAATCTGAACGCCGGT
>Ga0302320_10023752_pt1 | contig 12011 bp, 7 predicted proteins | sample Bog_T0_3_FD_202130 | JGI IMG/M metagenome (GOLD analysis project Ga0302320, IMG submission 202130) | Peat permafrost microbial communities from Stordalen Mire near Abisko, Sweden - Bog_T0_3 | ecosystem: Environmental > Terrestrial > Soil > Wetlands > Peat | place: Sweden: Abisko, Stordalen Mire...
TGCCCAGCCGGAACTCATACTGTGTGACACCTACACCGGCTGACCAGCTGAAGGTCGCGCTCGATCCGGTCAGCTTGCTTCCCGGTGTGGGGCTGGGGGGGATGATCAATGCCGCCGGAACCGGGGTGCCGGACTCGGTGTAGGTGTAGTCGATGTACTGCCAGGCTCCGTTGATCTTCGAGTAGAGCCGCGCATATAGCGTTACGCCGTTGGTGGGTATGCCGCTGACCAGCCCGGTGGTGAGGGAGGTTGTGACCGCTTCAGCCGGGTTGTACACATCGCTTGAGCCAGGCCCGGTGGTGCCCAGCCGGAACTCATACTGTGTGACACCTACACCGGCTGACCAGCTGAAGGTCGCGCTCGATCCGGTCAGCGTGCTTTTCGGTGTGGGGCTGGGGGGGATGATCAATACCGCCGGAACCGGGGTGCCGGACTCGGTGTATGTGTAGTCGTGCCACTGCCAGACCCCGTTGATCTTCGAGTAGAGTCGCGCATAGAGCGTTACGCCGTAGGTGGGTATGCCGCTGACCAGCCCGGTGGTGAGGGAAGTTGTGGCCGCATCAGCCGAGTTGTACACATCACTTGAGCCAGGCACGGTGGTGCCCAGCCGGAACTCATACTGTGTGACACCTCCACCGGCTGACCAACTGAAGGTCACGCTCGATCCGGACAGCTGGGTACCCGGCGTGGGGCTGGTCATTGTCGCGGGCCCAGGAGTGCCAGTTCCGGAGAGAGAGATGCTTTGAACCGCATAGCCAGGAGCAGCCGCATTGAGGTTGTTGTCCGTAATAGCCAGAGTGCCGCTATTACTTCCCGGGGCGAGAGGTTCGAAACTGATGGGCAAGAGGCAGGATGCTCCGGCGGGTAGCGAGCCCGGCGTGGAAGAGTTGGCAGGCACAAGCGGGCAGTCGGATGCGCTGCTGCTATTCAGCGTAAAGCCCGTCGAGATTGCCGGATTGATGGATGAGCTAATACCCGGAAAGTCGAGTGCGGCGTTGCCTGTGTTTTCAAGGGTAACTGTTCTTGGGCTGTCCGCGCTTACGGAGCCCTCGTCGGTAGTCATAAAGTTCAGGGAGGGCGCATCTGCGCGGTCGATCTTTGTTACCTCGCCGGCACCATACTGGCTGAAATAAATGTTTCCGCTGCCATCCAGGGCAACAGAATATGGGTAGGATAGCCCGCTTGCAAGGATGGTCTGCGCGCCACCGGGGGCAACCTCCACCAGCTCTCCGCCACCGTAGTCGGCGACATAAACATTGCCGGCCGCGTCTACCGCCACGCCGGTTGGGGCTACAAAGCCGGAGATAGTCGATTGCGCACCCAGGGGTGTGACGACGGAGACATCGCCACTAATATTATCGGCGATGTACACATTCCCGCCCGCGTCCACCGCAATGCCTCGCGGCCCACTCAGTCCAGATCCCACTGTGGATTGCGCGCCAGTAGGCGTCACCTTCACAACTGTTCCTAAACTCGGTTCGCTGATGTACAGATTGCCGGCCCCGTCCATCGCCAGATCGGTGGGGTTCGTCACTCCGCTGAGGTTCAACTGCGTTTGAACGCCTGTTGTCTTTGCGACTTCATACACGATGCCGCTCTGGGCCACGAAGATGTTGCCTGCGCCATCCTCGGCCACGCCGCTTGGATGGTCAAATCCGCTGCCTATCTGTGACTGCGCTCCGCCCGGCGCTACAAGCAGCACATTGTTTGTGCCGGAGTTAGCAACGATAGCATTGCCCGCGGCATCGACGGTCAAGCCAAGGGGAGCAGTCAATCCGGTGACATAGGGAGCTGGCGCAGCACCTTCAAAGCCCACCAGTGGGCTCACTCCGATTCCCTGCACGTAACTAGTGAGGAACGGATCTGCAGTGCTGTTATTGAGAACAACTGCCCCAGAACGGGTTCCAGGGGCGGCGGGGGTGAAATTTACGTCAATGTCGCAGAACGATCCGGCGGAATAGTTCCCCCCCTGGTGGCACGTGCCCAGGTAGGAGTCGGTAAACTCGGTGTTGGGCACGCCATCTGTGAGTATCGAATAACTTCCCATTATGCCGCCGGTATCGAATGTGAAAAACATGGCGATCGGGTAGCTGGTCCCTGTCACGGGTATCTGGCCGATGCTTTGGGGCGACGCCGACTCCTCAATCAACTCCTGGGTGTAGCCGTCGATGAAAAACACATTGCCGTTGCCGTCGACGGTAAGCCCGACGGCATCGAAATAGTCAACGCCGTAGTTCATTGCGTACCAATCATTGTCATTGAAACTTGAATCGGTATAGATGGAGGCGGTGGTGGTGAAACTGGCGATACCGTTCGGCGTCATTTTGTATATTGTGCCGGGGTAGTTGGCTATATAGAGGTTGTTGTTCGCATCCAATGCAATCGAATTGCCGCCTGCGAAAGGGAGTGGATTGGTCGAGTAGCCGCCGCCCCCCGGCAGCGGTATTTCCTCGTACATCTCACTACCATAGCCGTTGAGAAGGAGGTCTCCGTTGCTATCGACCACAAGCTGGTAGACGCCATGGGCACCAGGGGTCGGAAGGTAGCTCTGGATGTAGACGCCTCCCGAAAACGTCTCCTTGAACATCTCGCCATTCGCGACGCCGAACACGTTGCCGTGGCTATCCACTGCGACCGAAGTTACGTTATAGAGATCATTGCCGATGGTTGATTGGGCGTAGCCGCCGCTGCCATTGGGCGTTTCTTTGATCAGCGTGGGTTGCAGGTTATCCGCGATATAAAGGTTGCCACTGGCATCGACCGCGATACCATAAACGGCTTGAAAGCCCGTGCCGATGGTGGTCTGGATGAAGCCGCCGTTCGAGGGGGTAAGCTTCAATACGCGAGCTTCGCCTTCGTCAGCGATGTACATGTTGCCGTTCAAGTCTATTGCCAGCCCCATACCGTATCCGAGTGGGCTGGGAATATTGAGGACGGTCTGTGTCTGGCTCAAGTGAGCAGTCTGGGCCGAGGCTATGGAGACACAAAGCAAGGTGATCGAAAGTAGCATGGCTTCAAGGGGACGCCAGCGCGCTGCGGCGTGGCGGCAGATTGCAAATGGCGCGGTGAGAACACGCACCGTGACGAGCAAGCGATTGCTTATCGAAGTTGAGGGAAACCGGCTGGTTTTCATAACACTCCTTTGGATCCCAGCGATTTCAGACCTCCGCAGGATCACACAATGCTGTTGTCCGGGGAGCACTGTATTTGTGACCGCTGCTGGAGAAATTTTTAAATATGATTTTGTTGCCGAGCGCGGAAGGCGGGCAATCCCGGTAAAGCGGGCACGGGAAATCGCTCTTGCGCCAGCCGCGTACCAACGGAAGTCGCATGTGGAAGGAAGCGACAAGAAATTATAGATAATGAGCCTTAGTGTGACCGCGGACGAAAGTTTCGACGCATTCGTCACTTGGAGTCTTGGCTTTTGGTTCCACCCTCGCGATCCTTATCGACCAACGCAAGAACCTTCCGGTCCTGCAACCGGGCTCGCTGTTCCAGGTCTCCCTGAAGAGAAATCGTTCGCACGAGGAAATGGTGCGCGCCCGCCGGATCGTTCCGTACCAGCTGAATCTGCGCCAGGTAATATAAGGCCAATTCGAGTTGCTGCGAATCTCCCGCATCAACCACCTTGTGCAAGCTGGATGCCGCGGCAGCCAACTCACCCTCGTGCATCTGGCATAAACCGGAGTAGAGCTGGGATTTGCGCTCCTGCTTGTCCTGGGCCGGAACCTGGGCCAGAGCAGCCACGGCGTCCCGGCAGTTTCCCTGTCCATATGCCGTCATGCCCTGCTTGAAGTGCGCCTCCATGCTGGTTCCGCGAAGGGTTGGCATCACAAACGCAGGCAGAGACAAGTCGGCCAACTCCGTGGCTGCCTGCTGAGCCGGCGAGGAGTGGACTGGCTGCGGAGAAGCGGAGGGTTGCGCTGAGTTGGCCGGGTTTGCATGTGCCTGCAATGGCTGTGCCGGGTGCGGCGAAAGCATTCTGATGCTCATCACAGTTATGACCGCTGCCGCGGCGACTGGTCCCAGAGTCCAGACCAGCACCGGCCAGGCAAATACGGGCTTGCGCCGAACCGGAGCAATTTGCGGAACCGGTTGGCGGGCAAGTTCGTCGCCCACGGCTTCAATTGCCTGCAGGTAAGCCAGGCAGGCCGGGCAGTTCCAGTAGTGATCCTCAAACTGCTCGGCCTCCGAAACAGTCAAAGTGCCCTCAACGTAGCGAGAAGCATTCTCTATTGCGGGAGCTCGGTTGCATTGGGTCATGGCTTCTTCCCTGTTGTGTAGTGAGTCAACAGCGAGTTTTGTGACTGGCTCGCTACAGATTCCGCTACGCGCCGTGTGGCGCGAACCTTACGCTGCCGGACAACATCCGGGCTCAACCCCAGTCTCTCGGCAATCAGCCCTGGCTTAAGCCCTTCCACGAGAGTCAGATGCAGAATTGCCTTGTCGAACGGGTCGAGCTGGGCAATGGCCTCCATGGCCAGAATCCGCCGGTCTTCCAATTCCACATAGTCTGAGACAGATTTCAGATCGGGCAGCTCGTCGGGAAACTCCAGCGATTCCGGCTGACGGCTGGCGTTATTAAAGTGGCTGTAAAGGATATTGCGAGCGATGGCCAGAACGAAGGCGGTCAGTTTGGAAGGCTCGCGTAACTTGCCTCGACGTAAAGCGCAAATCGATTCGATCATCACATCCTGGACCAGATCGGCAGTCAGGTCGGCGTTGCGAGAGCGGGCACGCAACATAGCACGCACCCTGGGCAGAAAACGCAATGCAAACTCGCGCTCCGCCTCGGGGTTTCCTTCCGCGAGGGCTCGGACCAGGCGTTCGTCCTCGAGCGCGGTCTGCCCACTTAACGAGTTCCCCGTCTCTGTGTGGTCGCCCATCATGGATTCACCGCTTAACCCGGGAAAACAAGTGGTGCCATTTTCTCACAAGAGAGGCAAGCTCTGACGTAGCGAGGGAGCTGGGAGGTGCCCATTCACGAGAGTTCCGTTGAACAAGAGACTCCTGGGATGGTGCGAACCCGGCAAATTTCTCCATCACCTGATAGAGTGGCCTGCATTTCTCCAGCCATCAATTTCGGTTTGGATTCCGTCGATACAAACAGCGGGCACGCAGGCAGACGATCAAGATTGAGCCCGTGCCTTGCGAGCTACTGGTTTCTCGGACTGCGGCCGCTGGAATTCCTGCGCAAAGGGTGAGAGGAGAAGAAAACAGTGAGCCGCTCTGCTGGATGCGTTAGTGATAAGTTGCTCGGAATTCCCGGCCCTCTTTTACCATGATGAGAAATCTCCTGGCTAACTCATGGATCCGACCTTCCTGGCGAAGAGTTAGCGCTTCGTTGGGAAGGAGTTCCGCTCCAACGCCAATAGCAGTGGCTCCGGCGACGATGAATTCGCGTGCCGTGACTTGATTTACGCCGCCGGTGACGATGAGGGGAATTTGCGGAAGGGGAACTTTGAGCGCGCGTATGTATTGAACGCCGCCCACGGGAGCTGTAGGAAATATCTTCACGAAATCGGAACCGGCCTTCCATGCGGCGATAACTTCGGTGGGCGTCAATGCCCCTGGGAACACCACCACGTCGGCCTTCTTTGCATACGCAACCACCTCGGGCACGAATCCGGGGCTGGTTATGAATCTTGCACCGGCTTCTACGCACCGCCGCGCAAGGGCTTCGTCCAATACAGTACCGGCGCCGACGGCCATATCCGGATAGCGATTCGCGATGTCGCCGATTACATCCAGCGCTCCCGGCGTTGTGAGGGTGATCTCGATAATGGGAATACCCGCTGCGTACACCGTCTCCGCCGCGAATCGCGCGAGTTCCCGGTCATTGACACGCACAGAAGGCAGAATTCCAATCTCCTCGATGCAGGCATGAACAGCTTCTTTTCTCATTCGTTTGACCTCATGGTGCTTCCAGGGAAGATAGGTTGGAACTTAGACTTCAAAGGACCCCTCTGCTTCAGGGAGCTTATCGTCATCTCTGGCGAACCAAACGTACAAGGTAGGCAACAGGAAGATGCCGATGACCAGGTTAGCCAGGAGGCCTCCGACAATGACGATGGCGAAGGGCCGTTGGGAATCGGAGCCGATGGCGTGCGAAAGTGCGGCGGGCAGCAGCCCGAGCGTGGCTACCAGCATGGTCATCATGATGGGACGAAGTCGCAGCACCGCGCCTTCGATTGCGGCGCTTTCGACGGTGTGGCCCGAAGCGCGCAACTGATTGATGAACTCGATCATGATGACGCCGGCTTGCACCGACACTCCGAACAGCGCGAGGAAACCTACAGCTGAAGATACGGAAAAATTGGTGTGGGTGATAAAGAGCGCCAGCGGCCCGCCGATGGAGGCCATGATGACGCTGACAAGAATGAGCACAGCCCATTTATAAGAACGGAACATGGTGTAAAGGATAAGAAAGATGGCCATCATGGTGACTGGAACGACAATGGCCATGCGCTTGTTGGCGCGCTTTTGGCTCTCGTATTCGCCTGCCCACTCGGAGTGATAGCCGGGGGGCAGCTTGACATTGTGCTCTACCTTGGCGAGAGCTTCTTCGACGGTTGAGCCGAGGTCGCGTCCTCGGACTGAGTACTTGATAGCGATATAGCGCTGTCCTGCCTCGCGATAGATCTCCTCGGCGCCGTCGTCGGTGGATATTTTGGTCAATTGGGCAAGGGAGACGCGCTCTCCTGTCGGCGAGACCAGACGGACGTTTTCAATCGCCTCCTGGGTATCGCGGTACTGCTGTTGATAGCGAAGGGTGACGTCAAATCGGGCTTCGCCCTGCTGCAACTGGGTAACTGCGTTGGCGCCGACTGCGGTTTGCACGGCGTCCTGAATGTCGGCGACATTGATACCCCAGCGCGCTGCCGCGGCCCGATCGACCGAAAGGTTTAGATTGGGCTGGCCAATGATTCGGAAGATGCCCAGGTCCGAAATGCCAGGTACCGTTTGCATTTGAGTCTGAATCTCATCGGCCTTCTTTTCAAGGGTGCGCAGATCGTCGCCGTAGAGCTTGACGGCCAACTCACCCTTGACGCCGGAGACGGCCTCTTCCATGTTGTCGGAGATTGGTTGGGAGTAGTTCCAGAGAACGCCGGGGAACTTCGAAAGTTCCTTGTCGATGGCGGCGATCAACTGCTCCTTGTCTCGGTGGAAGACGGGACGCCATTCTTCTTTGCGCTTCAAGTCGACGAAGTATTCAGTATTAAAGAAGCCGGCAGTATCGGTGCCGTCGTCGGGGCGGCCTGTCTGGCTCACGACTTGAGTCACCTCGGGAAACGAGGCCATTACCAGGCGCGCTTTGTTCATGAAGTCGATGCTGGGAGTGGGGCCTTCGCTGGGGGGCAGCGTTCCCCTCACCCAGATTGACCCTTCATCAAGGTGGGGCAGGAACTCTGAGCCGATGGGGCCGCCGAAGGCGAGGTAAATTGCTATGACAAACAAGACAGTGGCGATGGTGAGTGTGATGCGGCGGTGCTCAATGGCCGAGCGGACGCCTGCGCGATAGCGCGCCGTGAGCCAATTCATGATGGGGTTTTCCCACTCCTTGGCTCCCTTGCGGAACAAGAGGCTAGCCATCACAGGGGTCAGGAGGATAGCAAATACCAGCGCGCCGATGAGGGCAAAGGTGACTGTCCAGGCCATTGGCTTGAAGAGGCGGCCCTCGACGGCCTGGAGCGTGAAGATAGGGAGGTAGGACGTAATAATGATTCCGCGGGCAAACAGAACGGGGCGTTGAACCTCGATTGACGCTTCGCGGATTTTCTGCAGAGGGGTATGGGTGTTGTCCTTGTTCGCAAGGTGGCGGACCATGTTTTCGATCATCACCACGGAGCCGTCGACCAACATTCCGAAGTCCAGCGCGCCGAGGGAAAGAAGGTTCGCGGGAATGTGGGTAAGGTCCAGACAGATGGAGGCAAACATCAGCGCGAAGGGAATCGTGAGCGTAACAATGATTGCTCCGCGCACATTGCCAAGGAACAGAAAGAGAATGATTGCGACCAGGATCATGCCCTCGGTCAGGTTGTGCTCAACGGTCTCCACTGTGTAGGCAACCAGTTTGGAGCGGTCGAGAAATGGCACCACCGCCACGCCCTTGGGCAGAATGTGTTCGTTCAGGTTCTTGACTTCCTCGTGTATCCCCTCAAGAACCGGGTCGGAGTCGGTGCCTTTCTGCAGCAGCACAATTCCTTCTACTGTGTCGGGGTTATCTACAATCTTGCCGTCTGGCCTGTGGGTCGCTCTCCCGATCTGTCCGAGGCGGATCTTGGGACCCTGCTCGACGGTGGCGATGTCCTTGATCTTGACTGCTGCGCCATTGTTGTTCTTGACGACGGTGTTCTCGATGTCCTGCACGGTGGTGAAGAGGCCCACGGACTGCACGTTGATTTGCTGCGAGCCCTGCTCAATAAAGCTTCCGCCGCCGTTTGTATTGTTGTTGGCGATCTGGTTTTCAACCTGGCTGATCGAGAGCCCATATGAGACCAGCTTCTCCGGGTCGAGCTTGATCTGGTACTCCTTTGTTGGCCCGCCAAAGCTCGATACATCCACCACGCCCTTGACGCCCTTGAACGACTTTTCGAGAAACCAGTCTTCAAGAGCCTTCTTTTCCATCACGTCGTAGGAGGGATTTGTGCTTTCCAGGGTGTACCAGTAGATCTGGCCAACGGGGCTCCAGTCAGAACCCATCTGGGGAACAAGATTTGCGGGCAGGCTGACCATGCTAAGCCGCTCAAGTACGTGCTCCCGATTTATGTCGCTTGTAGAGTCGTCATCGAAAACGAGCATCAGGCTGGAAAGGCCGGCCAGCGTTGTTGAACGAAGATGGGTAAGGTGAGGGATGCCGGCCATCTGTATCTCGACGGGCACCGTGACCTGGCGCTCGATCTCCTCCGCGCTGCGGCCCGGCCATTGGGTGATGACTTGCACATAGTTGTTGGCAACGTCGGGATATGCTTCGATCGGCAGAGACTTGAAGGCCATAATGCCCCATAGGAACAGGACGACAGCTCCGCTGAGGATAAGCCAGCGGTTTTTGAGCGCGAAATTTACGAGTGCTCGAATCATCTACTGGTTCCCCGCGGTTTCAAGTAATAGTGCGTTCGATACGACCTGCTGGCCAGGACTGATGCCGCCATTGCTGGGAAGCAGCTCTTGCTTGTTGCCGGGCAGCATTTTGCCGGCATGCACTTCGACTCGCTTGAACTGTTTGTCTCCCGTGGGCACAAAAACCCAATTGCGGTCATGGAGGTGAAGAACAGCATCCGCGGGCACTGCCGCGTGCTTCTCCTTCTGACTGCTGGTGAAAGTCGCGGTGCCGAACATGCCGAGCTTCAGGTATCCGGGATTAGGAACTTCAATGCGCACTTTGGCCGTGCGAATGCTGGGGTCAAGAATGGGGCCGATATCGCTGACGCGTCCGGTGATGGTGCGATCGGGCCACGCATTCACGCTGATCCTGGCTTCCTGTCCAAGCTGTACCTTGGGAATATCGTTTTCATATACGTCGCAGACGATCCACACCACCGAGAGATCCGCGATGGTGAAGGCGTTGGCCGAGCCGGATAGATTGACCCCTGCGGCGGACGCATTGGTTACGTTTTGCGCAACTACAACGCCGGAGATAGGCGCGTATACGTCGATCACGCTGCTGGGATGACTCTTGTCTACGCCCAGGGTCTGCAACTGCTCGTCAGCGGAGGTGAGGTCGGCCTTTGCGTCTTTCTCAGAGTCTTCAGCCTGCTCAAGCATAGCCTGCGAGATGGCGCCATGATCGAAGAGTTCGCGGGCGCGCATGTATGCCTTATTGGCCAACTGCTCATCGTTTGCGGCCTTCAGATAAGCGTTGAAAGCATTTGTAACGTCAGGGCTCTGGACTTTCATCAGCAATTGGCCCTTCTTCACGTTCTCGTCGAGGCGGGTCTTGATATCCACCACTCGTCCGTTGGCCATCGAGATGACCGGAACCTCGCGGTTGACGTCGGGAAAGACCGAGCCCGTGGCCTTCAACTCCGTAGTTGTCTCCAGTTGCTCAACTGTCACCAGCGGAAACTGTTCTGGCTTATCCACCGTCACCAGGCTCATATCTCCGGTTGGCACCACCTGAGCCGAGGGCGGGGCGCCATCGCCGCCAGACGTATCTTTCTTGCATGCCGCGATGGGCGCAAGGGACGCAAGGCAAACGATAGTTATGAAAATGGACTTAGTTGTCATTGAACACCTCGTGCCCTACGGCTAGATTCATTTGGCCAGCTGCCGTCATATACGAGCCGATCAACTGCAGGTAAGCCAGTTGAACGACGCGATAGTCGCTCTGTGCATTGAGAAAGTCCATCAGCGATGCCCCTCCGTGCTCATAGGCAAACGTTACGGTGTCGCGAACATAAATCGATTGATCGAGATATTGCGCCTTGTATGGCTTGATGAGCGCAATGTTGCTGCGCACCAATTCGTAGGCCGAGTCGACATCGCTGAAAACCTGCGCCTTGGCAGCCTCGGCAGCCTGCGTGCTCCTGTCAATATCGATCAGGGTGCGCTTCTTCTCGCCCTGGTTCTTGTCGAAGATGCGAAGCGGGATTTGCACGCTGACGCCGAGCGTGTTTATGCCGTTCGGGTTGTTGTTCGACGAGTTATGCGTGTACCAGGCGCTGTAGGTGGGATCGGTGGAGCCATTGGAGTTGGCAAGCTTGTGATTGGTTTCAGATTGCTCGATGGTCTGAACCGCTCCCCGCAGGTCTGGCCTGTTGTCCAGGGCAACCTGGTGATATTCGTCCAGCGGCTGCAAGTCCGGCCCCAGGTCGAAGGCCCCGGTTATGTCGAACTGGTCCACCGGCGTGCGGTCGTCAAGCAGCAGCAGAAGCTGGATCTTCTGGGTGCGCAGGTTTACGATCGCGGTCTCCCATTCAGACTCGTATTGCACACGCTGAAGCTCAATCCTGGCGAGGTCGATTTTGGCAAGGTCGCCGGCCTTGAAGCGTGTCCGGCTCATGTCGATGATCTTGTCGTAATAATCGAGATCGGCCTTGGCCAGTTGCAGCACCGCCTTGGCCTGCAAAGTCTGCACAAAGGCCGAGCGCAAACCGAAAATCAGATTGCGCTCCAGGTCGATGTGCTGAGACTGGGTTATCCCGGTACCTTCCTGCGCGCTTTTCAAGCGCAGTTCGCGTTTGTGGTCGCGCTCATGCAGGTAGCTGAAGCTGGGCTCCTCATAGGTGCCCCTGAAGGGAGTAAAGGCGCCATCGTGCGGCGCGATCTGAGTGCCGTCAGCCAGCAGGCTGAACTGTGGATTGGGGCGAAGGAATGCCGTGATCTCCTCGGCCTTCATCTCGTCCACATTGGCCGCGTCCGCCTTCAATACCGGACTGGCCGCCTCGAATTTTGTCTTCACTTGTTCCCAGGTAAGGGCCTGTTGCGCCGGGGCAAAAGCTGGCGTCAGCATTAGCCACGCAGCCATGGCGGGGGCAGTCAGAGAGAGAATACGTCGCTTCATACACAACCTTTGGGCGGTAAGTTGCACGGCGGACACAGGAAGGAAAGAGGTCAACAAAGTAAGGGCAGCGGGTGCGGTATCAGGCGACCGGAGGTGGTCGATTTTGAATGGGCGCCAAGGCGGGGTGGTTTATGGCTGGGGTGGCCAGGTTGCCAGGCGTCACGACTTGCAAAACGCCGAAAGAAAGCTCGGCGAGAACCGGCGATGGTAGAGCGCCTATCGCGGGAAAAATGGAGTGCGGGGACGAAACCGCATGAACACGGCGGAGACAACTGTCCGTCTCTGCGGGATTCTGCATGGCCTGGAGATCGTCGGTGACGGAGATGACTGGAAACAGAATGAGGATCAGCACGGCCAGGGCGACTATCTGGGTTCTACGGCTGGCGCCGACCAGGCGCGCGTAGCGCAGCCAGTAAGAGAGGATAGCCACTGCTGACAGCGCCCATGCGAGATTTAGGATTAGCTCCATTCGCGATTCTCGTTCCACCCCACAGGAACACTGTATCAA
>Ga0302320_10023753_pt1 | contig 12011 bp, 12 predicted proteins | sample Bog_T0_3_FD_202130 | JGI IMG/M metagenome (GOLD analysis project Ga0302320, IMG submission 202130) | Peat permafrost microbial communities from Stordalen Mire near Abisko, Sweden - Bog_T0_3 | ecosystem: Environmental > Terrestrial > Soil > Wetlands > Peat | place: Sweden: Abisko, Stordalen Mire...
CAGCCAATTATCTATATCAGACCCTCCTTTTTCTTGAAAAATCTGATATGCCCGCAGCTGTATAGAACTATCATCCACCGCTACATTAGTTTGAGTATCTTCCGATTTAATTGCCCCAAATGCTTCATGATGATGAATGTGTTTTGACATTTCTTCTCCTAAGGTTTGATATAATCATGCCGATACTCTTCTTTCAAAGTACAAACACAATCCATATAGCCACACTGACGACAAACAGCCCTCTGGTCTTCTGCCTTCAACTCTTCAAATAAATCTTTGATAATAACATCTTCAGGAATTAAAGACATTCTTCTACTCCTTTAGCCCATTGGAACTAAATACACGGGCCATTTTTCATGACCCCCTGCTTTAGGATCTGTGAAGATCAAACTGCTTTCCGGCCGTTAATGAGTTGCACAATTATAACGATAACAGCTATCACCAGAAGGATGTGTATAAACCCACCCATGGTGTACGACGAAACTAACCCTAATAACCAAAGCGCAATCATAATAACTGCAATTGTGTATAACATATGTTCCCTCCTGGGATCGATCCCGCATCCCTACGAATTTATACCTGCTTTTTTAATTTATCTGCGACTTCATCGATCTGATCCTTGACATCACCACGAAATTCTTGGGCCTTACCTACGGCTTTTAATCGTTTGTTGTTTGTCAGATCACCTGCGGCTTGTTTAATACGTCCCTTTAATTTATCCATCTGTCCGTTCATATCGTTCTCCTATTTTAGACATTTAAGCCCCCAGCCTTAAGCTTCTATAGCTTTGTTTGGTCGCCTAATATGAGCTATCCGCCAACGGCAGCGGGAGAGATCATATTGACTTTGCCGGTTCTTTATGTGCGCAACACCCGCCTTGTTGGGCTTGGGGCTTACTTGTATCGCCACTTCCACAAGATCTATTTTTAGCCTGTATATCCGGTAGCGGATTTTGTAACGGTTTGTTTTCTTTGCTCTTCTTTTCTTTATTCTGCACTTGTTGACTCATTACTGCCTCCTTGGTATTTTGTTAATAAAATCCATAAATATTTAAATCCCTAGTCCTGCTTTTCCTAATAATCAGGCATGACTTGTAATGACCCCACTATTGATGTTTGTATTTTGGCAGGGATGTAAAACAAATCAATTGAACCAAGGTATAATAGGAAAAGGGTCAATGGATGGCGAGTTGATCGAAAGCAAGAACGGCTACTCACGCAGCTATGCGTTCTCCTATATCAGAAATTCCTAAATTTGATCTTTATAGTGTCGTAAGTATTTGAAACGGTGGGAAATAAGATCAGAATTTCAAGAATAACTGCGCCTTGATATAAGGGGCATCCTTAACATCCGCTTTCCCGACATTATCGCGGTAAGCGAACTGACGACCAGTATTTAAACCCGCGGAAAGCGAAGCATTTAACCACTCGTTGATCTTGAATTTAAGCCCTCCGCCGAAAAAGGTTTCGCTGACCTTTAACACCACATTCTTTTGAGTGTCCCGAGTAACATTATACTCATCAAGTGTGAAGTTATATTCCGCGAATACCGCCCAATGATCGTCAAGTTTATACGTGATCGTAGGATCATCGGATGCTAGATGGAAATCCAGACGGTCGTTCGGTTTAAAATTAAACCCGATGATCGGAGAAACAGGGGTATCCGCATCGACATCAACTTGTACTCCTGCAATAAACACAAAGGTATCTGTTAAGGTATCGGTCGGTTTATAGATCAAATAAGTGCGGAACGGGACACGAAAAGCTCTCTCTGCGAAAGTTGTTCCGTCTGAATACCAAGATGGCATCACATCAACCCCGATAAAATATTCCTTGGAATTGATGAAAGGTATCGGCAGTTTTGTCCCTAGCCCAAATCGGTAACCTTGCAGGCTCGCGGGTAGGTCTACCGGAATGTTTTCATTGATGTCGAGACGTTTATAATCAAACCAAGCACTTACCGGCAGTACCCCAAACGCTTTGGCCTCATCCTTTAATTCAAAATTACTTTGATTGACACTGATCTTACCGGGCATATGCTCAACACCGCTTTGAAATGTAAAGCGATCTGTCGTCTTTACCGTTACGACAGAGTCGCTGATAACTTCTTGGGAACTTGTCCCTTCATCCGCAAAAAGTACCGATGGTGCAAAGATCACAGCCGCTAATATAAAACTTGGAATACTTAATTTACTTGGAAACATTTGCACCCCCCCATTTTTTTCATATTTTATAGAGGGATTTAAAGTTCATCAATTGTACCGGGGTATAATAAAAAAGAGGGGGCACAGAGGCCTGAGGTCCGATCCATGACAGTCCTCTAACCCGCTTTAGCACTCGCTTGGGACAGGTTCAAACCCAAGAACTCCCGAAGATCATCCATAGGTTGAATACTAATGATCACGGGCACAAAGCCAGTGGCATTTTGGATTTGTTGGAGCAGGGCAGGGTCAATGTGGAATTTGATTTCGCTTTCTTTGTTCTGAATTTCAATATTCAGTTTATTTAAATTTAAATCAATGCCCCCATCCAACGATCTATCGTTTTTTTTGATGGTTAAGGCATCAGATCGCATGGCTTCATCCCTAGGCACGTTCTTGCCATGGTTTAAAAAATATTCCTTTATTGCCACTTCAACGGGCTTGCCGCTTAATTCTTTGATATAGTCCTGCCATGTGAGCTCTGCAGGTTTCTGTAGCCCGAAATGCTGATGAAGAAAAGCATAATAATCACTCATTAATTCTTTGATAAATTCAAAATACAAAGGTTCCGTATTTACGATCACACCATCATTGTCAAAAATTAGGCCCTGAAGCGGCTTTTGGCTTCCAACGCGTTTTGCCAGCTCTGATCTTATTGTATCCAAATCGATCTCACTAATATCATTGACAACTAAATGAGCTCCAGCTTTAATTAAATTTTCTCTATTACCCCCTCTGTCAACGCCGATGACCAGTCCAAAGCCGCCATTTACGGCAGATCCAATACCGGAAGCCCCGTCTTCGAATACCACGGAATATGCAGGATCAATATCTAACTCACTTGCCACAGCCTTAAAAAAATCCGGTGAGGGTTTGGGGGGGATATGTTGTTGAAGCATCGTTCGGCCATCAACGATCACATCAAAATAAGGCGATAGATCATCGTTCTCCAACATGATCCTAGCGAAATGATTTGATGACCCAACACCTATTTTCAATCTCGCATTACTCTCTTTATTTTGTTGATGAACCGCCTTAATGAGTTTTACTGTCCCCTCAAACAACGGGATCTGTCTTGTTTCTAACAATCTTATATACTGCTGTATCATAAAATGGCCAAGGTCCTCAAAACTGTTGAAATGTTCCCAGTCATAAAGCCATGGTTTGTCTCGTTGACCTTCTAGTACAGATATGGTTTCTGGAATAGAATCTACTCCTGTGGAAAGATCTAAAGCCCATGCGGAAACGGTTTTCCATTTATAAACATATTCTTCGAGGATATTCATCCATCGGCCCCAGAATTCATGACCGACTAAAATTTGCCTAGTAGAGCGTATTTTTCCGACTTGAACAAGATCTAAATGGTTAAACCATAAGGACAATGTTTCCACACCGCCTGGAAAATATACCGTACCCTGGTCCGCGAAACCCAAAGCCACCACCGAAGCCACCGGCTCATGTTTTATTCTTAAATATATTTCATTAGGCCCTTCTTCTTTACCCGAACCGTGACTGATATCAACTAACTGTGGTAAGAATTCTTGCCCCCGATTTATTATCTCCTTGCGCGCCTGCCTAAACCCCTCTTGGACATAAACCCCAAGGCTATTTTCTTTTAAATTAACTATGACAGAATAGCCCGCCAACGCTGCTTCGTAGCCTATTTGCGTTGCCATCTGCGGATACTCCGGATGCAAAGCGCTCTTTTGTTCCTGTCCTACAATAGTGATGGTGGGGCCTAAACTCCCTAATTTTTCCCGCACCATCCGGAATTCTTCTATCATTCCATCCAGGTCAATATCCTCATAGCCCTGCTCAAAAATGCTTTTAAACCCTTTGCTCTTTCTGGATGCCATAAATGATTCAAATGTTTCAAGGATCTTCTCATCATCTTTTTTGTCATCGCTAAACGACTGCACCAACGTTTCAGCTCTATATTTTGTCAAACCCCTATCATCAAGATCTTTAACGGCAGCTATCAAGGATCTATAGAACGATTTGCCGATCAAATTAACCGGAGTGTCTTTATCAATTTCATCCGTTTCTTTACGGCGCAAGGAATCAAATAACTCATGTAAGGTGCCTAAGCCGCCGACATAGCTGTTGATCCCAAAAGCATTAAGCCGGGTATAGGCGTCTACTCTGGTTGGGAAACGAGTGAATTCAAGAGAAACATCCAAATATGGACTATGCTTTTCTTCAAAACCAGCAATATAGATCGGTGAACCCACTGATTGTATTTTATCCGGATCTGTCTTTCCTTTAAAAACCCCTTTGTTAAAATCATTCATCACGCCTACATCATTGCCCCCAGAAATACCTGCATACCCATGTTGGGCGAACATAAACCCATGTCTCGTTGCAGCCTCTGAGCCCACTCTTGCTGAACCAAACGCTACCAATGCCGGAGGAATTCTTTCACGGACCTTAAGAATATTCTTAAACTCCCTAACAATATCCTCAATGAATTGGTCCCCAAAGCCTTTCTGTAATTTAAGCAGCTGGAAAAGACGACGCATGGCTCTGGAATTTTGTTTACGCAGCATCTGGTCAGCCAAACGTAGTGCCACTGCAGGGGAAGTATTCTGAACAATAAAATCATTGATACGACTGTTAAAATGTATGATTAATTCGATCAATCCTTCCTTCAGATCCAAATTTAATTTATTAAAATCCATCAATAGCGCATGAGAAGAAAAATAAATATCCGTAGTCTTGCTATCGGGGGAAGCTTGAACATAAATAAAATTCTCTCCGGGATTGGCCTGATTCTTGAAGGTAGACGCGCTTAAGGCTGACTGGCTTTCCTTTTCCTGCTTTTGGGTTTGCTTTCCTAAAGACAATAAACGTACCTGATCACTAGCCCAAAATTCTTGAAATTGCCCTGTACGTAATTGGTCTAAAACCACCACTTTTTGCTGCTCTGTCAGGAAATACCCAATAAATTGTCCCCCTGTTCCTATATCCTCATCCTTGGGGATATCCGCGAGCATGGCGCCATCGCTGCGATTTTGAGCTCCATCAAGCCAAATCGTATCCTTATTTGCTTCTTTCCTTAATTTTTCTAATTCAATTCTTTGGTCGATCGAAAGTTTTAAAATGTCATACAAGCCGTTTTTTCTTCTTATGTCGCAGAAAGTACCCATGGGCAAATCTTTAAATCTCGTGCTATTGATCTGCTCCCTGCGCTTTTTATAATAATTCCCTTGTTTTACCTGATCGGGTTCCCAATGCGGCTCAAAGATCATGCCGCCAGTTACGAAATCGATCGTAATCATCGGTCCATACTGCACAGAAGCTTCAACTTGAAAATTAATTCCGGGCTTAAGCTCATCGATTATCCCTAAATGTTTTAAAACTATATAGGTGTCCCTTTCTAATTTCGAGGCAAATTCGAACCCTCTATAAATATTGCGGTACGCATATCGCGGCTGTTCATCATCCCGAGAATTAGACTTAAACTGCCATTCTTTTAATCTTATTAATTCTTGAAAATCAGCGGCTTTTAATGTAATCCCTATACCGTAATTCAATGATCTTTTACGAACTATTTCAAACGCCCTGCCTTTAACAATTATCCGTTTAACCGGATCCTGATCATATTTTGTAAAACCCAACTCCGATAAGAACTGGTACCAGACAAATCTTCCATCAACAAATAAATTCTCAAAACCTTGTCTTGATAAAACAAAATCGCTGGTTTGGATCAACGGCAGTTGTTCTTTTAAGGAATTGCCCGTAACCAACAGGAGCCGCTCAAAATCTTTGACCGGCAATGTATAAAAAGTTTCACTGGCCCCTTTAACTGTTATAAAAAAACCGAATTTCTCTCCATGGATATATATTTCTTTATCTTGGGTATAATCTAATTCTTCTTTTAAGGGATCCCAGAGACCTTCTCCATTGACCAACAAATTTATTAAATTGGTCTTTGTAAATACGACATCCGTATGTTTATTGTATTCACGCGGCTTTGTGTTCCGGCTTTTATATAACAACGCTGAAGAACTCGCCATGGCGGCATCGGGAGATAACCGAACTTTTATTTCAAACGCATGATCGCGACCGGCCAATTGAGGGAATTTTCCGCTAAAAATAAGCATCGCGGCATCAAAACGAACTCCCCCGCTAAAATATTTCCTGGCAATGGGTTTTTGGGTGATCGGGTCTTGATCTTCCTTAATGTAGTTATACACCCCCTTCTTAAAAGATTGCAGGTAACGTTCGTAGATCTTCTGCTTGTCTTGTGGATCATTATTTCTAACTCCGGAAATCTTATTCTCATCCGCGTAGACTTGGGATAAAATATTTTTTTTAATCTTCTTTTTATACCAATCAGCTAAGATCAAAGAATTATAGACCTGCCTTAATTGTGCGAAATTATTGCCTTCGTTGACTTCTTTAGTTAGTTCGGGGATTATAATTTCACGAATAATGTCCGTAGGGGCAGGTTCATAACCTGCCCATTCTGGGGTGGGTTTAGAACCCACCCCTACAGCATTTTTGTTTAACGCTATATAATCTTTTTCTAACATTACCTTTAATTTGCTGGTCACCACATACGCCGTCCCTGCTTTGGCATTTTCGTACACTACAGCTTTTTCGGGGACTACCCAAACTTTATTGAAGGTGTTTATAGGTATGTTTGTGGTTCCAAGTTTTTGGGCGGCTTGCTCATAGATACGCTTCCAAAACTCTTTTCCAATTTTGTCTTCAGGATAGATCAAGCTTGCTGTGATCTGTTTAAGCATATAATCTTCGGCTAATAAGTCTCTGCCCATTTCGGTTAGCCCAAAACTGTTCGGAATAATACGATCTTTTTCATAGGGGCTTAAATTGACCCATAAATCTTTATCGGGGATGGTCAGACTGGCTAGAAAATATTTGATCAGTTTGGCGGATTCTTGCTGTAGGGGCAGGTTCATGACCTGCCCATTAGAAGACGGTTTAGAACCGTCCCCTACGTCTAAGATGAAATCGAAACGAAAGGGATTTTCTGGATAAACCTTGATCCCTTTAAGTATTGGAGGGGCAAATGGCGGGCTTAAATGAACCATCACTCCGGGAACGGGTAAAACTAAATCCTCAGCGACGGAATAAGGACAGGCAAAATAGTTCATTAAAAAAATAACGCTGATAAAAATAGCGAGACGGGATATTAGAGCCTTACTTTTTAACATGCTAAAAGTATACGGCTCAAATATTAAGGAATATCTATAGTAGTATTAAGATTTAGCAAACCACCCATCGATCAAAGAACATATTCTTCGTTTAGCTGTAGGCATCGAACAGATTTAGCCTGATGACTCTTGCTTAAAATGAAATTTACACCCTCAAGTCGCGAACCACAAGAAATCACAAAATCCGCCTTAACCTTCATGAGCAAAGCATAACAAGCATCTGTCAGGAAATATTTCAGACAATCCTCATTTCTTAAAGAAAAGGAGAATTTAGATAAAAAGCCGTACAAATAATAAAACTTGGACAAAAAAGACGTACGAAAATCCAGCGTAATGGTGGTTTCTTTCACATTCTTGCCTTCTTTATTTAAAAGATCCGTCAATTCCCGAACCGTTGACCGTGCCTGAGCCAGATGTCCTGTGTGACCGTCATCTAAAATTACGATCTGAGAGTCGCCTGTATACTTAAACACTTTATAGAACCATAAATATTCCTCAGGATGTTCCAACAACAACTTCTCATAATGACTAACAACGCACTGCATGTTGATCTGAATATCTTGTTCTAAGTCACCAGTGGAAATTAGCGGAATAGCAGGAAAGAATTTCAGCACATGAGAATGATCTGGTTGGCGGGTAATCCAAGCCGGGCATATTGCACATCCGTATTTCAGGGCAAGACGCACACTCCCGCTTGACATCGTGGCCGTCTTGCCCATAAAATTAACAGATACCCCGTCTTTCCCTCCTTGATCTAATACCAGACCAACAAGTTCATTGCGCTTAAGTGCTTTGATAATTTCTTTTGCCGCCACTCCCCTGGCAATAACATTTGCCCCCGCCATTTTACGAAATGAATTAAGCAAAGCGTCTAGTTGCGGCATCTTGGGCTGTAAATTCGCCACTACATTATAAGGAATTCCTCCCAAACCATTGCCGATATTGCCTAATTCCCAATTCCCGGAATGAACGGCTAAAAGAATCACTCCTTTTCCGCGTCGACGTGCTTGAAAGATATTCTCTTTGCCCTGCAAGTGTATAAAATTCTTAAATCCTAGACTGTTGATCTTTGCAAAGCACAGTAATTCAATAAAACTTTGGGTTAAATTGCTAAATACCTGTCGGGTTAAATATCTAAGCTGATAGGGAGATTGCTTTAAACAAAATACGGTTTTTAAGTTTGCATATACGAGAGCTCTTTTTTTAGGTAAAAGATAATAGCCCATCCATCCAATATGGCGGCTTACCCATAGACTTACGCGTAAAGGCAGGAATTTAAAAAAACTGGTTGCTAAAATGAAAACTACAGAAAGACAGGATGATTTAAAAGAAATCCTAGTGCTTTTAGGGATGGATCCTCCTAGGCTATCGCTGTCAACTCCAGGGATAAAGAATAGTCGGTTATTTCATTCTCTATTGCCCAAATCACATCAAAAGGCTGAAGATGACTGCTTTTCTGTAATCATAATACACCTATGAATGCCTCAATTATACAGAAAGATTATGAAGGTTAAATAAAGGAATGAATAATATTTGATTAAAAAACTAATAGTTAACAAAAAGGCCGTTTAAATCAAGGGAGCAGTTCAATGGTACGACAATAATTATAATTATTTGCTCTCTGACCTTCCCCTATCAAGTGGACATTTTATTAAGAATGATCATACCCCTGGCCTTCCCCTATCATAGGCATACACTTCTTGAAGCAAAATTGGCTTGATGGTCTTTGGGATCTTCCATAAATCAAAATATGTAGAACCATAATCAGAATAGGATACCCTGACTTTCATAAGAATAGCGTTCTCATATTCCAAAATATCTAAAACCTCTGCTGAACTAGCGTTAGTTCCTGCCAATGTAAACCATATGATAGAATACTTCTCGAAGTCGATATCAGGGGACGGAGGGATATTTCCAAAGAATTTATTTTCGATATTCTCCAGATCCCCCCAAAACTTCTTCAATTCTCCATTCGATTGAATGAGGCCCATGTGTGTAAAATGGCTACCGCTGCTCAAGCGTACCAAAGGAGTGCCCTGGTATATCGATGACTTTGGTAATTCAATCTTTTCTTTGAGAACCGGGGTTGAGTTGCCCACCAAAGAAAAGCCTTTCGATGGCTCCAACTTACCATGATCATAAAGAAATGATCCCGTCTCATAGGCACTTTCTGCCCGAGCACATAACATAATCGCCATTATAACGATAAATGGAAAAAATCTAAATTTTCTTAACATGAATTTCTCCTGAACGGTTGCTTTCTCCGATTCCATAGAAAAGTTCCAGGTCCGTATCTACTGGATTGAGATGAAACTAGTAAGTGCCGCTGGTTAGTCTAACTTAAAAAAGTATCTCTTAACGGCAACGGCTTATTATATAGGGAAAAGCCAAATATCAGCAAATTCTTACGAAACAGAGATAAAAAGTTCGAGAAACATAAAAGATCAGGGTAATAATAATTATTCCAATGATGTCTGCCTTTGGGCTAAATCTCTTTATCCTCAACAATAAACCCGATCTTGGTTCTTTTGTAGGCCTTATCCGGTTTAGGATTAGTTATAAGTTGTTTAATAGCCTCAAAGACGACCTTAAATTGATGATCGTATTTTGTTTCCATCTCTTCAATCTTTCGAGCTAAATCTTTATGAGAAATCATCATTTCTTTTATCTTCACAAAAACCCGCATAATTTGAATATTTACTTGAACAGCCCTTTGAGAATTAAGGACACTGGAAAGCATGGCTACGCCTTGCTCAGTAAAGGCATACGATAAATATCGACTACCACCTCGCCCTTCTTTTGGTCTTCCAAATTGGAATACCAAAGAATCATTCTCTTCCTGAGTGAGTTGAAACATAAAATCTTCGGGGAAGCGATCCAGATTACGTCTAACCGTTTTATTTAAGTTGCCCGTTGTAACTCCGTATAATTCAGCTAAATCTCTGTCAAACATTACCTTGTGCCCTCGAATAAATAGAATTTTATTCTGAATAATCTCCGCTGGCACTAAATCTCCGTTTTTCTTAACAACTTGTTTCTTCTTTTGCATGGAATGCCCCCATTAAGAAATAATTAATAGGATTAAGAAACAATTTTAGGGGATTTTTGAACACTTAATCCGATTGGGGAAATCGGAGAACTTAATTGATATGCTATATGATAATCTGAAGATAGGAAATAATCAAATAAAAAAGGCCGCTTTAGATCACAACAGGCCTTTTTATTCTAACGCCAGCCCAAAAATGGATCCCCGCTTTCGCGGGAATGACAGTTTTGTTGAGTTCGAGAAACAAACTACTGCCCTTACTTATTCAAAGAAAATGCGATATTACAAAAAGAAGGCGCCATAAAAGGCGCCTTCTTTATTCAAAACTTCTCTCTACGCATCCGGAATTAAAATTTATATTTTGCGGAAACGCTCACAGAGGTCTCGTTAATAAACTGCCCTTCTATATTCAACGAAATGTTGCTGGTTACTTTATAATCAGTCCCCACCAACGCCCCTCCATGGTCCTTAGCCTGAAAATTTAAATTCGTTTCAAAACCAGGGACCAGATTATGTTTACTTTTCAGGCTTAGGTCTGAATATGTGCCTCCGGCATAGGGAGTAAAACTTCCTATTTCCTTGCCAACAACAGCACTGACCTGCCACTGTTGAAACGTGGCGTTCATTTTTTCTCCATAAGCATAGGTAACCCCATCCCCGAAGCCCAGCCCGGTACCTTTTTCTTCAACCCTTGGCAGAGCCATCATATACTGGGCATCGCCCCCAACGAACCAACCATCCTTAATATCGACCTTGCCTTTTATTCCGGCATTATAAGTGTTGAGCGTCAGCAAGGATTGGACACATTGATGGCAAATTGAGTTTGCAGATTGATCCTGGTTTGGGTAAAATGGGCCGGTCAAAAACCGCCCGTTGAAAGGATCAACATGAGCACAGCCCAAACCCCAATTACGAATAAGGACGAACAAAAACCCACCGCATCCACAAGCGCCAGAAAGCTCATCCAGGAGATCAATCGGCACACCCGTAAGCGCTTTGCTTCCGAAGACAAGATCCGGATCGTTCTTGAAGGATTTAAGCAGGAAATCCCTATTACAGAATTATGCCGCCGGGAAGGGATCTCATCGGCACTCTATTATACCTGGCTTAAGGACTTCATGGAGGCCGGCAAAGAGCGTTTACGCAAAGATTCTTTAAGAGACGCAACAAAATCAGAGGTTAAGAAATTGCGGGTTGAAAATGACAAGCTTAAGCGACTTTATGGAGAACAAGCGCTGGAGCTCCAGCTTTTTAAAAAAAGTCTTCGGGCCTAAAGAAAGGCTGGCATCGTGCTATGGAACCAGCTGATCGCATTGAGCTTGTAAGAAAGCTTGACCTTCTAGAAGGCGACCGGGCGAAAATGCTCAAGGATCTTGGTATTCCTCGATCGACGTTTTACCATTGGCGGACAGAATACGACCAAAAGAAAGATACCGCCTTTATTAAGATGCCGTCACAGCGAAAAGTGTGGAATAAGCTTGGGCCAGATGAAGTCGGACAGGTTCTGGATATTGCTTTGCAGAATCCTGAACTTTCACCGAGGTTGTTGGCTGTCAAGATCACCGACGAAGAGATCTTCTCCGTG
>Ga0302320_10023755_pt1 | contig 12010 bp, 8 predicted proteins | sample Bog_T0_3_FD_202130 | JGI IMG/M metagenome (GOLD analysis project Ga0302320, IMG submission 202130) | Peat permafrost microbial communities from Stordalen Mire near Abisko, Sweden - Bog_T0_3 | ecosystem: Environmental > Terrestrial > Soil > Wetlands > Peat | place: Sweden: Abisko, Stordalen Mire...
CGTGTTGGTGGCGCTGTGGTCGGCGCCAAGCAGCGTGTCGAACAGGGCGTAGTCGGTGCCGATTCGCAGGATGCGGAGGCTGTCGTAGCTGCCGCGCAGGGAGGTGCCGTTGGGGCCGAGGTTGGTATCGGCTTCGGTCTCGATGCCGTCGAATGCCAGGGTCAGGTTGAGCGTCTGCTCCCGCTGGCGGATGACCGGGTAGGCGAACTGGCCGCCGAACACCCTTGTCATGGTGTTGTAGCCTTCGTTTTTCAGTGAGCCGGTGGGAAAGGCGGGTCCGGCGCCGGCGTAGATGCGGAATTTGAGGCCGGAGCCGCCGACGAAGAATTCCTCCGACGCCTGGCCGAAGATGTTGGGGCCGGGGGCGGCGTAGAACGAAAGCTGGGTACGCTCACCGAACGCGGTCAGGCTGTCGATGTCGAGGGCGGCGATGCCTTGTAACGGCCCGTTGAAGGTTGGGGCGCGGTTATCGGCGGAGAGATAGAGGCTGATCACCTTGTGGGTCACGGTGGCGATCAGGGTCAGCGCGCCGGGATCACCGAGCGAGGGGTTCAGGGTGGACTTGACGGTGAGGCCGGGGATGTCGGAGGCGAGCAGCAGCCAACGCTCGAGATCGCGGGTTTTCAGGGGCTTGAGGCCGACGAGGTGATCGAGGAAGCGCAGCACCTGGGTTCCGGCCGGGCCGACATCGCCATCGAGCTTCACCTCGGCGACGTAGCCTTCGATGACGGCGAACTGCAACTCGGTGCCGCGGATCACCGCGCGGACCGTGGTGAACACGTAGCCATTGCTGCGGTAAAGGTCGACGATGGCGCGGCGTTTGGTCTCGATCTGGTCGCCGGAGACCGCGGGGCCGGTCAGGCCGCTGGTGATCGGGTCGATTGCGGAACCAGGGAACGCGGTTACGCCGTCCACCGATACGGTCTGGATGGCGAACGACTGTCCGGCCTCGGCGGGCGGGAGTGCGGGTTGCGGCGGGGCGGCCGGCAGGCCGGGTCCGACACCGGGCGGGATCCGGGGTACGATGCCGGGCAGCGGCGAGCCAAGCGGAAACCCCGGTGGCGTGCTGGGTGGCGGGGTTTGGGCCATTGCGGTAACGGTCCAGGCGGTCAATAATGCAACGGCGACGAAACGGGCGATGAAATGCCGCAGTCGCGCAACAAGCTGGCCGAATTTCGGCGTTTCGAACGGCATGCATTTCCCCCGTCCGTTCCTAATGCTGAATGATATGACACAGTGGTTATCAGATGACAACGTCGAAATTCATCGTTGCACGCCGGCTTTGGTTTTGCCGCGCACCGAATGGCGCGCGGCGGGGAGGTGATCGCCAACTCAACCTCGGGTGGCGTGGCGTCAGGTCGATGCGTTGGTCGAAATGTTCCAGCCGTAGCTGGCGGGCGACGCGGCGCTGCCGTCGGGGTCCATCTGGGTTCCGGTGAAGGCGATCTGGGTGAAATTCAGCGTGACGCTTTCCAGCGGACGACCGTCCGACCCGGCCTGGGCGAAGCCGGTGATCACTGCGTTCTTCATGGCAATACTGTAGTAGACTTCCTGCTGACCGGTGCCGGTGGTGCAGAAATCGATCTGCGCCGCGACCGGCGAGCCTTCGAGCGCGGCCTGGATCAGTGGGATCGAGGCGACGTCTTCTTGCTTGGTGAAGGTCAGTTCGGATAGTTGCGGTGCCGACAGGACGCGGCCGGCGGTGGATCCGGCCGGGTTGGTGACCGGGCGCGAGAGGCTCCAGTTGACGGCCTGGAGGTCGATCCAGTTGGTGTGCCCGGTATCCTGGGCGTCGCCGAGGACGCTGCCGAATTGCAGAAAGATACTCATGCTGGTCTTTCCCGCCTGAAAGGCGGTCAAGGAGGGTGGCGCAGCAAAGCCGAAGACCGGCGCCAGGGGGCGCCGGTTCCGTTGTCCGTTTCGGCTGCGATGTTCAGACGATCTTCGCGAGACCGACGTCGTAGGTAACGGGCTTGGCGTTGCTGGCCGTGCCGGTTGCGTCGATGGTGGTCGGATCGACCTGGATCTTGGTGAAGTTCAGAGACAGGCTTTCGCTGGGGCGATCGCCGCCGCTGCTGGTCGACCAGCCGCTGATCATCGTGTTGGTCAGCGTGTATTCCATGTATTTCACAAGCTGGCCTTGCGAGGTCTTGACGAAGTCGATGATGACGGTGACGCCCTCACCCTGCAGCGCCTCGGTGACCAGCGGGCCGGTTGACGAATCCTGGTCCTTGGTGATGGTGATTTCGGCGACGCTGGGTGCCGACGATTCACGGTCGGCGGAACCGCCGGTCGGTGACGCGATGCCGCGCCCGACGCCGAACTGGAACGAATTGAGTTCGATCCAGCCCACCCAACCGTCGGCCGTCACGTCGCCCGGGATCGCACCACTGTTGTAGTTCATATAGATAGGCATCGATATTCCTCCTGTGTTTCAGCCAGTTGACCGCTATCGGTGTCAGGAAACGGTATAGGCGAACGATCCCTTGGAATCTGTGACCACGGTCACTCCGGCGATCGTTAATCCGTTTGCCAAACGCGACAAGACTTCCGCCGACAATTCCGGCAGCAACGTACGTGACAAAATATTTTCGATGTTACGCGCGCCGGAACTACTCTCCTTGCAACGAGCCGCGATGGTTTCCGCGACCGATTCATCATACGCGAAGGTGGCGCGATAGCTATCCCAGACGCGGCGGCGGATGCGTTCGAGCTGCAGATCGACGATCTGGCGAATGATGGCGTCGGACAGCGGGAAGTACGGCACGAGGGTGACCCTGCCGAGGAACGCCGGGCGAAAATATTTCATCAGTTCGGGCCGCAGGGCTTCGGCGAGGCCGGCGGCATCGGGGGCGGTTTCGGGATCGGCGAACAGCTTGGCGATCAGGTCGGTGCCGGCGTTCGACGTCATGATGATGACGGTGTTCTTGAAGTCGATATCGCGGCCTTCGCCGTCCTTCATGTTGCCTTTGTCGAACACCTGGAAGAACACGTCCTGGACGCCGGGGTGGGCCTTTTCCATCTCATCGAGCAGCAGGACGGAATAGGGCCGGCGCCGCACGGCTTCGGTCAGGATGCCGCCTTCGCCGTATCCGACATAGCCGGGCGGGCTGCCCATCAGCAGGCTGACCTTATGTTCTTCCTTGAACTCCGACATGTTGATGGTGGTGAGGTTCTGTTCACCGCCGTACAGCAGGTCGGCGAGGGTGAGAGCGGTTTCGGTCTTGCCGGTGCCGGAGGTGCCGACCATCAGGAAGACGCCGATCGGCTTGCGTGGGTCGGTCAGTTTGGCGCGGCTGGTGCGGATCGCCTGGGCGACCGCTTCGAGCGCGTGCGGCTGGCCGATGATGCGTTTTTCCATCGCCGGTTTCAGGTTCATGACGGTGCGGATTTCGTCGGAGCGCATGCGTCCGGCGGGGATGCCAGTCCAGTTCTCGACAATTTCCGCCACGGCCTGGGCGTCGACGACGGGAAATATCAGTGGCCGTTCGCCTTGCAGGGTGCGCAGGCGTTCCATCACGCCGGACAGCAGTGCGCGCTGCTGGCTGCGGTCGGACGGGCCATCGGCTGGTTCCGGCGCTTCCAGCGCGGCGCGTGCCTCGGCGGCTTCGGCAACGAGCGCGCGTTCCTGCTGCCAACGGGCTTCCAGCAGGCCGAGCTGGTCGTTGGCGGCGAGGCGGGTTTCGTGGAGTTCGGCGATGCGGGGCGCGTGATCGGCGCCGGAGGCTTCCTCGCGGCGCAGGATGGCCGTTTCGGTGTCGATCAGGGCGAGCTGGCGCTGCAGGTCCTCGATCGGGGCGGGGATTGCGGCCTGGCTCATGGCGGCGCGGGCGCATGCGGTATCGAGCAGCGACACGGCCTTGTCGGGCAACTGGCGGCTGGGGATGAAGCGGGCGGACAGGCGCACGGCTTCGATCACCGCTTCGTCGAGGATGCGGATGGTGTGATGCGTTTCCAGGGTGGCGACGAGGCCGCGGATCATGGCGACGGCCAGCGCTTCGGTGGGTTCCTCGACTTTCACGGTCTGGAAGCGGCGGGTGAGGGCGGCGTCTTTTTCGAAGTATTTCTTGTATTCCGCCCAGGTGGTGGCGGCGATGGTGCGGAGTTCGCCGCGGGCGAGGGCGGGCTTCAGCAGGTTGGCGGCATCGCCCTGCCCGGCGCTGCCGCCGGCGCCGATCAGCGTGTGCGCCTCATCGATAAAGAGGATGACCGGCTTCGGGCTGGCCTGGGTTTCCTCGATGACGGATTTCAGCCGGTTCTCGAACTCCCCCTTTACGCCGGCGCCAGCTTGTAACAAGCCCAGATCGAGTGTGCGGAGGGTCACGTCCTTGAGGGCCGGCGGCACGTCGCCGGCGGCGATGCGCAGCGCGAAGCCTTCGACCACGGCGGTCTTGCCGACGCCGGCCTCACCGGTCAGGATCGGATTGTTCTGCCGCCGGCGGGTCAGGATGTCGATCACCTGGCGGATTTCGAGGTCGCGTCCGAGGATCGGATCGATCCGGCCGGCGCGGGCGCGCGCGGTCAGATCGATGGTGAACTGGTCGAGTGCCGCGGTGCCGGCGCGGCGCGGCGCGGCTGCGTCCCCGGGTGCGGCGCCAGGTTCGCCGGCGGCGAGAACGGTGGCGGCTTCGGCGCTGTTGCCCAGGATCGCGTCGAAATCGCGCTTCAGCGCTTCGGGCTGCAGGCGCAGCAACTGGCCGGAGATTTCGCGCGTGCGGCGCGCGAGGGTTTCATCGGCCAGGAGTGCCCAGATGAGATGGCCGGAGCGAAGCCGGCTGAGGCCGTGTTCGACCGAGGCGAGCAGCCAGGCCTGCTTGGTGAGTTCGATGATGTCGGGCGACAATCCCGGTGCGCGGGCGTTGCCGGTGCGCATTTTGTCGAGTGCGGCGTTCAGATCGGTGCGGAAGCGGCCTTCATCGGCGTCGTAATGTCGCAGTATAAGCGGAATGTCGGTGCCGTTGCCGTCGATAAGCTTGAGCAGCCAATGCTCGATTTCCACGTTATAGTGGCTGCGTGACAGTGTGAGGCCGGCCGCCGCTTCCAGCGAGCGGCGGCAATGCTCGTCCAGCTTCCCGACCAGGGATTTCAAATCAATTGCGGCCATTTATGTCACGAAAGTTCCGGGATTGCAGGGACGGGGTATCGGCCGTCGAGCCTTGTATCGGCTGTCGGTTGCAGATTATGGTTTCAGTTCGATGCTGTCCAGCGGAGTTTCGAGTCCCGGCTCGTTTGTTCCGTTCCGACAGCTATCTGCGATGATGCCCATGGAGATCGCGAATGGACGACGCAGGCCAGGCGAACAGTCTGGCGGGGTTGGCGGCACCGCTTGCGGGAGACGCGCCGGCGGGGCCGGACCTGCGGCAGGATTTCTCCCCGCAGTCGCTCTATTTCCGGTTGCGCGATGCCAGGGCGGAGGCGCGTGAGATCGAGCGGCGGATCGATCATGATCCGACTGCCGATGCGGGTGTGCCGACGCAGTGGCGGACGGTGCGTGAGCTGGCGACACGGGCGCTGAGCGAGCAGACCAAGGACCTGGAAATCGCCGCCTGGCTGACCGAGGCGCTGGTGCGGCTGGACGGGATGTCCGGGCTGGCGGCGGGCAGCGCGGTGATCGCCGATCTGGCGGCGACGCTGTGGGATGCCGGGTTGCATCCGCAGCCGGATGAGGACGGGATCGAAACCCAGGTGGCGCCGATCACCGGGCTGAACGGCCAGAGCAGCGACGGCACGCTGATGCAGCCGCTGCGCAAGTGCCAACTGTTTCCGGGGCCGGACGGGGCCCCGGTCACGTACTGGCAGTATATGCAGTCCGAGGACCTGGAGACGGTGGTCGATGCGGCCCGCCGCAAACAGCGTCTGGCGGCGAAGGTGGTGCCGCTGGCGGACATGGCCAGTGCGGCGAGGCAGGCCGGCGGCGAACGGCTTTCGGCGCTGCGTTCGGAGGTGAGGGTCGCGCTGGCGGCCTGGACGCGGATGACCGAGGTGCTGGAGGAGAAAGCCGGCCGCGATGCGCCGCCGACGAGTCGGGTGCGGGATCTGCTGGCGTCGATTCTGGCCATTGCCAACAAGTATGCGCCGGCCGAACCGGATGCGCCGGTGGACGAAGCGGCGGCGGATGACGGCGCTTCGCCGGCGGCGGACGGGGCGCCGGGCGTGGCCGCCCCGGTTGTTCAGGCGGTTCGGCCGGTGACACGGGAGGACATGCTGCGCGAACTGGAGCGGATCGCCGATTTTTTCCGCCGGACCGAACCGCATTCGCCGCTCGCCTACACATTGGAGGAGGCGGTGCGGCGCGGCCGGCTGACCTGGCCGGAACTGCTGGCGGAGGTGGTGCCGGACGACAAGGTCCGCAGTGGGATGCTGGTCATGCTGGGCATCCGTCCGGCGGCGCCAGGCGGGTAGGCGGGTGGCGGGTAGCGGGTGGCGGGTAGCGGGGCGCCTGGTGTCGGTGTCATCACGAAAACGTGTTGGCGACGGAACCGGCGGCGGCTGGGGCTATTTGATGAAATCGGTGACTGATTTGCCGACGGTTTCGTAGTCGGCCTTGGTGAAATAATCGTTCCTCGCATCGATGGTCCAGGTCTTGTTGCTGTTTCCCTTGTTCACGGTGTAGTAGATGAACTCGGCGACATGATCGGTGCTGCAGTCGGCTTTTACTTGGATGCTGAGGGTGGATTTGGCGTTGAGTTTTTCCTCGATCGTCATCATGAAGGTGTTTGCGGCGTAACTGGCGGCCACGAGATTGTCGCTGGTGGTCGGGCCGCCGAGTGAATCGGCGACCAGATGGCACCATTCCAGGCTGCAGTACTTGTTCTTGTTATAGGGCATCCCGCGAGCGGGGGAGACGCTGCCCCAGTTGGCCCAGGTGTACGCAGCAAGCGTTCTCGGCTTTGAAGACGTCAGGGCCGATGCCATCACGGTGCCGGTGTCGGCGCGGCCGGCCTTGGTGGTGATGGTGTGGGCCGGCGAGACCATCTCGAAAGCGGTTTGAACCAGTCCGGTCACGGCGGAGGGGACCCGCTGGGTCATGGACGGACCCGAGGCATCGGTGAACCGCATGTTGGGTTTGAAGTCGACCTGCGGCACGTATTCGGAGTCGCCGAGTTCTGTCTCGTCCACCGCCATCTGGCCGAGATTCGACATTTCGTTGGCGCTGGCGCGGCCTCGCCTGCTGGCGCGGTCGGACTTCTTCTGGGCGACGTCGAAGGTGACCGCCTGTTTGATCTGACCGACTTTATTCTTGTAGGCGCGCTGGAATTTGGCGGTGAACTGGCCGCAGTACGGGCAGTTGCGGATGTGTTTATCGCCGGTCTGGCTGATCAACAGGCCGGATTTCTGGTCCCGGTTGAAGCAGTCACTGCACATGTAAAGAAATGGCATGTTTCGACTCCCGATCCAAACTGTGACTGGACTGCCAATCGCGCGGCTCGACAGCGACCGGCCTCAGGCATTCCAGGCGCCGATCCGCGGACGATCCGAGCGGCGGCTGCCGGATCGGGGTGTAGCGATCCGCGATCCTCCGGGCTGTGACCGGGGGCACAGAATTTCCGCCGACGGTGGCTTAAGCAGGACCGGTCGGTTGGCGGGAGAGGCGGCGTTGCATGATGATTTTTCGGTGGCACAGAGGGCCTGTCCGGCGGCGCGCGCGGGCGTGCGCGTGCGAGGACCGCAGGCGGCTAAGTGCGGATTGATTGCGTTGGCGAAGAACAGAAGCGGCGGATCGGGTTATATCCGATGTTGACCCGATCGGCGGCAAAGTTCTATGAAATCCAAACCGGCGCGTCGGGAACACTTGCTCCGGGCGCCTCTGCCGATATAACGTTTCAGACGTACTTGACCCCAGGGGGCGTTCATGAGTGCCAGCATCCACGAGAAGCTTAGCCGCGTACGCAAGCCGCGCGTCCACATCAAGTACGAGGTCGAGACGGAAGGCGCGCAGGTCGAGCGGGAACTGCCGTTCGTGATGGGAATCATGGGCGAGTTCTCGGGCGATCCGACGAAGCCGCTGCCGTCATTGACCGACCGCAAATTCGTGCAGATCGACCGCGACAATTTCAACGACGTCATGGCCCGGATCGGCCCTGGCCTCAACCTCAAGGTCGATAACACGCTGGCCGGCGACGGCAGCCAGATGTCGGTCGCGCTGACATTCAACTCGATCGAGGATTTCGAGCCGGGCCGCATCGTCGAGCAGGTGCCGGCGCTGAAGGCGCTGATGGAGACGCGCAACAAGCTGCGTGACCTGATGAGCAAGGTGGACCGTTCCGAGGAACTGGAAACCCTGCTGGAGCAGGTGCTGCAGAACGAGGGCGAACTGAAATCGCTGTCCGGCCAGCTTGGCCTCGACAAGAAGGAGGGCTGATCGATGTCCGGCGCGCAGGCGATTACTCCGGCCGCGGAAGCGGCCACCACCGAGGGCGTCAACCTGCTGGAGCAGGTGCTGGGGGCGACCAAGCAGACCGAACGCGATCGGGCGCAGGAACTGGTCAAGACGCTGGTCGAGGAAGCGCTGACCGGAACGGTCACGTTCGATCGCAACCTGTCGCGCACCTTCGACCAGGCGATCGCCGCGATCGACCGGAAGCTGTCGGAGCAGCTCAATGCGATCATGCATACGCCGAAGTTCACCAAGCTGGAGGGCGCCTGGCGGGGCTTGCACTACCTGGTGATGAACAGCGAGACCGGGACGAGCCTGAAGCTGCGGATGCTGAATGTCAGCAAGCGGGAGCTGAACCGCGATCTGACGAAGGCGGTCGAGTTCGATCAGAGCCAGTTGTTCAAGAAGATCTACGAGAATGAATTCGGCACGCCGGGCGGCGAGCCGTACGGCGCGCTGATCGGCGATTACGAATGGACCAACCACCCGGATGACGTGGAGACGCTGCGGCTGATCTCGAACGTCGCCGCGTCGGGATTCTCGCCGTTCGTGTCGGCGGCGGGGCCGGGGATGTTCGGTTTCAGCGACTACACAGAGTTGAGCAAGCCACGCGACCTGGCGAAAATCTTTGAGACCGCTGAATACATGAAATGGCGCAGCTTCCGTGAAAGTGAGGATGCGCGCTTCGTGTCGCTGGTCATGCCGCGGGTGATTGCGCGGCTGCCGTACGGGGCGAACACCAAGCCGATCGACGAGTTCGGCTATGAGGAAGCACCGTTCGACGCCTCGGGCGCGGCCAAGTCGATGGGTCACCATGACTACTGCTGGATGAACGCGGCCTATGTGATGGGCGCGCGGATGACCGACGCGTTTGCCAAGACTGGCTTCTGTGTCGCGATTCGCGGTGCCGAGGGCGGCGGCAAGGTGGAAAACCTGCCGATGCATGTGTTCCGGTCGGATGACGGCGATCTGGACAGCCAGTGCCCGGCGGAGATCGGCATCACCGACCGGCGGGAGTTCGAACTGTCGAACCTCGGCTTTCTGGCGCTGAACCACTACAAGAATACTGATTACGCGGTGTTCTTCGGCAGTCAGACCGTGCAGAAGCCGAAGAAATACGACCGGCCGGAGGCGACGGCGAATGCGGCGATCTCGGCGCGGCTGCCGTATATCATGGCGACCGGGCGTTTCGCGCACTATTTGAAGGTGATGGCGCGGGACAAGATCGGCAGCCTGATGGAGGCGTCGGACTGCGAGTTGTGGCTGAACCGCTGGATCAGCAACTACGTCAACGGCAACGAGAAGTCGGGCGCCGAATCGAAGATGCTGAAGCCGTTGCGTGAAGCCAGGGTCGAGGTGCGGGAGATTCCCGGCAAGCCCGGATCGTATAATGCGGTTGCGCATCTGCGGCCGTGGCTGCAGTTGGAGGAACTGACCACCAGCATGCGTCTGGTCGCCAGCATCCCGAAGAAGGCCTGATCGTGCCATGATGCGGCAACGCCGGCCCGGTGTTGATACGGGGTCGGCGTGAGCAGTTCTGCCGCCCGGACGTCCGTCTCGGAGCAGGGCGATGCCGCGGTGATGGCGCCGCCGTTGCGCAGTGCGATGCTGGCGGGTCGGTTCTTTGGCAGCCAGCATGCGGAGCAGGCTCGGGACGTGGCCGCGCTGGGGGTTGAGGACGCAGGGGCGGCGCTGCGGCGCTGGTTCGGTCCTGCCGCGGCGGCGAAGCTGCTGCTGGACGGGGACGTGATGCGCGACGCGCTCGACCGCGACATCGCGGCGATCGACGCGCTGCTGTCGGAGCAGGTCGATGCGATCCTGCATGCGCCGCGGCTGCGCAAGCTGGAGGGTTCCTGGCGCGGGCTGGCCTGGCTGGTCGGCGGGCTGGAACCGGCGGGCCGGGTGAAGGTCCGGATGCTCAGCATCGCGTGGTGGGAAATCTGCCGCGACCTGGAACGGGCGGTGGAGTTCGATCAGAGCAACCTGTTCCGGCAGGTCTATGAGGGCGAGTTCGGGATGCCGGGCGGCGAGCCGTTCGGCGTGCTGATGATCGACCATGAGGTGCAGCACCGGCCGGGCGATCAGTACGGGCGCAGTGTGGACGACGTGGCGGCGCTGGCGGGGCTGTCGTCGATCGCCGCGGCGGCGTTTGCGGTCGTGGTGGTGGCGGCGTCGCCGGCGTTGCTGGAGGTGGACGAGTTCGCCGATCTGGCGATGGCGTCCGATCCGGCGTCGCCGCTGCGGCAACCGCTGCATGAGCGCTGGCGCAGCCTGGCCGGGCGCGACGACATGCGGTTTGTCTGCGTCGTCCTGCCGCGTGTGCTGGCTCGGCCGCCCTGGCCGGATGATCCGGCGCGGCCGGACGGGTTCCGCTACGTTGAGTATGCGCCACGGGCGGGCAACCGGGTGTGGATGTCGGCCGGGTATCCGTTTGCCGCGGTGGTGGCGCGGGCGTTCGCCGATCATGCGTGGCCGGCGGATATCCGCGGCATCGACAGCGACCGGGAGGGCGGCGGGGTGGTCACCCAGTTGCCGGTCGAGGGATTCACCACCGATCCGCCGGGCGTGTGGGTGCGGCCGCCGCTCGATCTGGTGCTGCATGACGGGCAGGAGCGGATGCTGGTGGATGCCGGGCTGATTCCACTGACGGCGCTGCCGTACAGCGTCGATGCGGCGTTCACCTCGGTGGGGAGTTTGCAGCGGCCGAAGACCTATGGCGGGGCCGGGGGGGAGGCGGCGACGGCGAATGCGCGGATCTCGTCGCAGATCAACGCGATGCTGTGCGCGTCGCGGTTCGCGCATTACATCAAGGTGATCGGGCGCGATATGGTGGGGACGCTGGAGACCGCGGCGAAGGTGGAGCAGCGGCTGCAGACCTGGCTGAACCGCTACGTCAATGCGGCGATCAATGCCGGGCCGGAAAGCCGGGCTCGGCAGCCGCTGATGGCGGGGCGGGTGTCGGTTGCCGAACGGCCGGGGCGGCCGGGTGTGTATGGCTGCACGATCCAGTTGCAGCCGCATTTTCAACTGGATGACGTGGCTGCGACATTCCGGCTGGTGACCGAGGTCACAGCGCCTGGATCGCGCGCTTGATACGCCGTTTCGCAGTGGAGAAACCGGATGATGAACATGAGAGCGCGCGATGAGTGACGGTCACGATCCGGCGGATCAACTGACGGCCGGGGCGCTGTTTCGGGCGGGACGGCTGGCGGATGCGGTGACGGCGGCGGGTGCGGCGGTGCGCGCGGCGCCGGCCGAGCTGGCGCCGCGTGTGCTGCTGGCGGAGTTGCTGCTGTTCGCCGGCAACCTGGAACGCATCGACGTCATCCTGGACGCGGGCAGCAGCATCGACCCTCAGGCGGCGGTGGTGATCGCCGAGTTCCGGCAATTGCTGCGGGCCGACCTGGCGCGGCGGCAGCAGCGGCGCGAGGGGCGGCTGCCGGAGTTTCTGGGCGAGCCGACCGCGGCGCAGGCGGCGACGCTGCGGGCCTGGATCGCGCTGCGGGCCGGCGATGGGGCCGAGGCGGCGGGGCTGGCGGCGCAGGCGGAGGCGCTGCGGCCGGCGGTGAGCGGGACGCTGGATGGCGCGGCGTTCGACGATTTCCGTGACGCCGACGATCTGCACACCGGGTA
>Ga0302320_10023756_pt1 | contig 12010 bp, 8 predicted proteins | sample Bog_T0_3_FD_202130 | JGI IMG/M metagenome (GOLD analysis project Ga0302320, IMG submission 202130) | Peat permafrost microbial communities from Stordalen Mire near Abisko, Sweden - Bog_T0_3 | ecosystem: Environmental > Terrestrial > Soil > Wetlands > Peat | place: Sweden: Abisko, Stordalen Mire...
ACCTTTATTTCTCCTCCAAACGCGACATCTATCTCGCTGCGCTGAAACAGGGACTCCTGGAGCTTCAGGAACGGACTCGCCAAAGCATGCAAGCCGTAGTGGGGATTCAGGCGAAGATTCACGCCTTTATCCACACGCGTCTGGAATATGCCGAGGTGAATCGCGACTTCATCCGGATATACCATTCGGAATTCGGCAACCTCACCAACGCGGCGGCTTGCGATGAAGAATTCCAGCAGCTCTATCTGAAACAGGCGAAGACGCTGGAAGCGGTGCTGAAAGCAGCCATGAAGAGCGGAGAAATCCGGCACATCCGAATCGATTTCGCGGCGTTTCTCATCTACGACATGGTGCGGGGCGTGATGACGCAAAGGTTGCTCGGGTGGTCGGAAGCAAGCGTGGCAGAGGATATTGCACTGTTGAATGATCTGGTTTGGAAAGGGATTGGAGTCGTATGACGCGGAAACTTGCGAGCATGCTTCTGGCCGGGCTTTGCCTTGCCCAGGCAACGCTTCCGGCGCAGGATCGGTTCTCGGGAAGCGTGGCCAGTGGAACCGCCACCGCCGAACGCCTGCCCCTGTCGCTGGCCGACGCCATTGCGCGCGGAATGAAGACGAATCTGGGCGCCCTCCTGGCCAATCAGGATGTGCTCTCGGCACAGGGCGCGCGCGGTGAGGCCTTGAGCCGATTGCTGCCCAATTTGTCGGCGGGCGTTACGGAGATCTCACAGCAGATCAACCTGGCGGCCTTCGGCTTCGGGCATTTTCCCGGTGTGGCTGAGATCGTGGGGCCCTTCGGCCTGACGGATCTTCGCGCAACGGTGTCGCAGCCGATTCTGAATTTCAAGTCAATCTATAACACGCGAGCGGCAAGCATCGACCAGAAGGCCGCGACGCTCTCGGCGCAGGACGCAAGAGACGTAGTGGCGCTGGCAGTGACCGGACTCTATCTGCAGACGGGCGCCGCGGCGAGCCGGATCGACACCGGACGCGCCCAGGTCAAGGCGGCGCAGGCGGTCCACGATCAGGCAGTCGACTTTCAGAAGAACGGCGTGGTTCCGGCCATCGAGGCGCTTCGCGCCCAGGTGGAACTCCAGACGCAGCAACAGAGGCTGATCTCATACCAGAACGATCTGGAGAAACTGAAACTGCGGCTCGCGCGTGCAATCGGCTTACCCGATGGCCAGGCATTCGATTTGACGGATATGATCGCCTACTCCGCGCCGCCGTCGCTCAAGGCTGAGGACGCCATTGCCCGCGCCTACACTTCGCGCATGGATTATCTGAGCGCGGCGGCACGATTGCAGGCCGCGGAACTTTCCCGTAAAGCCGTGGATGCACAGAAGCTGCCCACGGCCGATTTCAACGCCAACTACGGAGACATCGGCCCAGCGCCGGATCATTCGCACGGAACCTATTCGGCGGCCGTCAGCGTCAGCGTACCGCTTTTCCAGGGTGGCCGCGTGAAGAGCGAGGTCATACAGGCGGACGCCGAACTGGAACGGCTCAAAGCGCAGTTGGCCGAATTGAAAGGCCGCATTGCGTTCGAGATCCGAACGGCGTATCTGGATCTGGCCTCGGCTGGCGAGCAGACGCGGGTTGCCACCAGCACGGTACAACTCGCTCAGCAGCAACTCACCCAATCGCAGGACCGTTTCGCCGCCGGCGTGACGGACAACCTCGAAGTGGTGCAGGCGCAGGAAGCGGTGGCAACCGCGAACGAGACCTACATTTCGAGTCTGTACGCCTATAACGCGGCTAAAGCGACGTTGGCGCGTTCCATCGGGAACGCGGAGAAGACCATTCCATCGATTTTTCAGGGAGCATTGCAGTAATGTCAGTTACCGAACCAGTTGTGAACGATGAAAAGCCGAGCGGCATCCGGATCGGGACGATTGTGAAGTGGATCGTCATCCTGGCGGTGCTCGTCGGCGTGGGAATTGAGGGGTCGTCGTACTACTCGTATTCGTCGGTGCGGGAATCGACGGACGACGCGCAGATCGACGGCCACATTTATCCGGTGGGCGCGATGGTTGACGGCACTTTGACCGAAGTGCTGGTGGATAATAATCAATTCGTGCAGGCCGGCACGGTGCTCGCCAGAATCGATGCGCGGACTTATCAGGCGGCGCTCGATAAAGCGAAGGGCGACCTCGCGGAGGCCGTGGCAACCGAGAAGGAACGTCGCGTGGGAGTGCCGATCGTCTCGATCGACACAACAACGCAGGCTTCCGGCGCGGAAGCAGGCGTGGCGGAGCAGACGGCGAAAATCGCCACCGCGCAGCAGGAAGTGAGTGCGGCCAATGAGAAGCTGGTCACGGCGCAGGCACGCGTCCGGGAGGCTCAGGCGAATGCGGCTAAGGCCGACGCCGACCTGGTGCGCATGAAGCCGCTGGTGGCCAAGGAAGAGATTTCCCGGCAACATTACGACGCAATCGTGGCAGCGGCGGCAACCGCGTCGGCCGCATCGGATTCGGCGTCGAGTCAGGTGCGCGAGGCTCAGGAGGGCGTGAAGGTAGCTCAAGCCCGTCTGGAGCAGGAACGTGCGCATATGGCCGAAGTCCGGGCCCGCGTGGACGCAACTCGTTCGGGTCCGCAGCAGGTGGCGGCGAAGCAGGCGATGGCGGAATCCTCCGCGGCTCAGGTGCAGGTGAAGGAAGCCCTCGTCAAGCAGGCTGAGATCGATCTCGATTACACCATCGTGCGCGCTCCGGTGAGCGGACTGGTGAGCCAGAGATCCATGGAGAAGGGCCAGACCGTGAACCGCGGACAGGCACTGGTCGCCATCGTCCCGCTGGAAGATCTGTGGGTGACCGCCAACTTTAAAGAGAACCAGATCACGAAAATGCGGGCCGGTCAGGAGGCCGATATCGAGGTGGATGGTTCCGGCAAGAAGTACAAGGGCCATGTGGACAGCATTGCGGCCGCCACCGGCGCGCGGTTCAGCCTGCTGCCTCCGGAGAATGCGACCGGAAACTATGTGAAAGTAGTCCAGCGCATTCCCGTCAAAATCCTGCTGGAAAAGGGGCAGGATCCCGATCATCAACTGCGCCCAGGCTTGTCCGTGACGCCCGCAGTGTTGACCAAATAGGCGCTGACGAAATCAATGCCCGCCACGGCCAAAACCGACTCGCACGCGCATCCCCACATTAACCCGTGGATTGTCGCGATCGCCGTCATGCTCGGCACTTTCATGGAAGTGCTGGACACGACGGTGGTCAACGTATCGCTGCCGCACATCGCAGGCAGTTTATCGGCCACCATCGACGAAGCTACCTGGGTCATCACGTCGTATCTGGTGGCCAACGCGATGATTCTGCCTATCACCGGCTGGCTGGCGAACTACTTCGGAAGGAAGCGGCTACTGATGATGTCGGTGACCGGATTCACCGTGGCCTCATTCTTCTGCGGCCTCGCGCCCACGCTGCCGATGTTGATTTTCTTCCGCATCATACAAGGTGCGGCGGGCGGCGCGCTACAGCCCCTTTCTCAGGCCGTGCTGCTCGAATCGTTTCCGCCCGATCAGCGTGGCAAGGCCATGGGCTTCTGGGGCCAGGGTATCGTCGTGGCGCCCATCATCGGCCCGGTGCTGGGTGGTTTTCTGACCGATACTTACAGCTGGCGCTGGGTCTTTTATATCAACATTCCGGTCGGGGTCGCGTCGATTATCATGACGACGCTGTTCATCTTCGATCCGCCTTATATCAAACGCACCGCCAATCGCATCGATTACTGGGGGATGGGCATGCTCGCGGTGGGAATCGGAGCGCTTCAGGTCATGCTGGATAAGGGGCAGGAACAGGATTGGTTTGCCTCGCACTGGATTGCCGCCCTGACGGTAGTGTCAGGAGTGTTTCTGGCGGCCTTTATCTATCGCGAATTCAGGACCGAACATCCGGTGGTCAATCTGCGGGTCTTCCGCGACCGCACTTACAGCACAGGCGTCTTTCTCATGACCGTGCTCGGCTTTGTGCTCTATGGAAGCATGGTGCTGCTGCCGATCTGGCTGCAGACGTTGCTGGGCTATCCGGCGGTGCAGGCGGGAATTGCGCTTGCTCCCCGAGGGCTTGGCTCGTTCATCGGGATGACTCTGATCGGGCGGCTGATGAGCAAGTTCGATCCGAGGAAGTTTTTGGCCTTCGGACTGATCATCGGCGCGGGAACGCTGTATCGCCTGTCGATGATGAATCTGGACGCGGGCTATTGGGATTTCTTCTGGCCGCAGTTCATCCAGGGCGTGTCTCTCGCAATGCTGTTCGTGCCGCTGACGACTATCACGATGTCGAACATTCCGCGCGAGGGCATGGGGAATGCGACCAGTATGTTCAACCTGTTGCGCAACCTGGGCGGCGGCATCGGGATCGCGGGCGTGAGCACGCTGGTGACGCGCTTCTCCCAGAAGCAGATCAATCTGCTGGGCGGGCACGTGACCGCTTACGACCCGAAAGCGCGTGGCCTGATGGCGCATCTGGCGGCGGGCATGAAGGCTCACGGAGCGAACGGCGCGGTGGCTACGCGCCAGACCTATGCGGTGATGTTCGGCATGATCGAGCGCCAGGCGACTATACTTTCTTACATCGACGTGTTCCAGTTGCTGGCACTGATGTTCCTGGTGATGACGCCGCTGGTGCTGCTGATGAAGAAGCCTTCGCATGGGACTAAGCCGGTGGCAGCGCACTGAGTTAAGTGTGGGTTCCGGGGTGGATGGTGGAGAGGCGCATTGTCGAGCCTCGCTCGACCCCACAGGCTGAAGCGCGGCGGTACGTCGTGACCCTCAGTTTGCGGACGTGAAAGCGGCAGACCGCGGCTATCGCCGCGGGTCCAGTTGGCCTCGGAAACCGATATACTGCATGTCTATGGATCGACTGATTCAGTCGCGTGCCGGGAACCTGATGGCAGCTCTGCTGCTTACAGCGGCGTCATGCGCGCCGCAGGACCTCGCGCCCGGAGTGGTGATGCTTTCCCGCATCAAGGCTCACGCGCGTGACGAGGCGGCACGGTTGCCGAACTACACCTGTCTCGAAACCATCACCCGTTTTGAGCGAACCGGTGGCGGGAAGCTGAACGCGCTGGATACCGTTCGCCTCGAAATCGTCTATAGCGATCACCGCGAATGGTATGGAGCGCCGGGAGATCGCAGCCTGTCTCAGGACGATCCGGCCAGCTTCGTGGGCAGCGGCCTCATCGGCAACGGAGTGTTCGCATCGACCCTGCATAACATACTTACGGCCGCGACCTTTATTTATAAGGGCGAGCAACCTATCAACGGACGGACGGGCCTACAGTATGATTTTCTCCTCCCGAGGGGCCTCAATGGCCTGCAGATTTCGGTGGTCGGGGGCTCGGGGAGCGTGGGCGAGAGGGGTTCGCTCTGGGCGGATCCGAAGACTTTCGAGTTGATCCGTATGGAAAACAATGCGGACGACATCCCGGGCTACCTTCCGCTCGCGGCAGCCAGTACTGCGGTCGACTACGCCCGGACGGTGATCTCCGGACAGAGCGTCCTGCTCGCGCAACAGGCCGAGATGAGGCTAAAAGAAACCTCTGGCGCAGAAGCTTACGACCGCGTCGACTTCACTCACTGCCGGGCCTATTCGACGGAGAGCACGATACGGTTCGACGTGGGCGAGAGCGAGCCTGTGGCCCCTGCGGCCGCCAGGCAGAGTGCAAGTCCACCGGAATCCGTGCCGGCCAATCTGATGGCGATCGTGAGCCTGAGCACGCCGATCAACAGCAACGACGCGGTCGGACAGCTCATTGAGGGGAAGATGGTGGGAAGCCTGACGCGCAAGGGTGTGGTGGTGGTTCTGGACGGCGCGGCGGTTCATGGCAGAATCCGCCGGCTGGAACGTTATCAAGGTAGCGATCCGGACACGTTCATTGTGGGTCTGGAGTTCACGGAAGTCGAGACTCCTGGAGGCCTCGTGCCATTTTACGCGGATCTGCTGCGAATGGACCCGGTGAGAGGCGTGAAACCGCTGCTGTCCCACACCGTTGTGGTGCACAATATCGGTTCGGATCTGACCACCAGGGAGACCGTAACCTTGCCGGAGTTGCCCGGGGTTGCGTCGTTTTTCGTCAGCGGTAACGCATTCACGCTGGCGGCGGGACTTCGCACGGTATGGCGGACTCGCGGACCGATTCGAAGATAGGGCCGCCTTTGTCCGTTGGCGTTTCACCGAATTGGGGGTAATGGCCGTTCAAGCCTACAGCGTTGGCAGGGAGGTTCTACGTTCCCCGGATTCCCGCGGGGCAGTGCGTGTCCGACAGTATCCGGCTGCACGATGAACGTCCAGCGAAATACGCGATAACGTGGACTTAAATGGCGACTTAGGGCTTAGGTCAATTCATTCTTTGAGGTGCGGCTGGCACAGCTCTTCACGCTTGCCGGTGTGGTGGAACAGGCCTTTGCCGTCGCTGGAATCGAGTACCGGGTGGTCGCTGGCCTGGCTGCCTGTCTATATGATGTGGAAGAGTACGAACCGGACGCCGGTCGGCTCACGAAGGATATCGATATAAACGGTACGGCGCGAAGACCTTGAGGCAATTGCGAAGGCGGTTGAGCCGTTTGGCCTTCATTATCGGCATGTAGCGGGCGTCGACAAGTGGTACAGAGAGATCAACCATCCGCGCGGAGAGCTGTTCACATGATCCCTGTCGACGATCTGATAGGGATGAAACTGACCAGCTACCGGTTGGAGGATCAGATGCACATTAAGGATCTCGATGAAGCGGGAGTGATCACGCCGGAGATCGAGGCGAAGTTGTCGCCGGTGCAACGGGAGCGGCTGCGCCAGACCCGCGCGCGGCAGGTAGAATCCCGAATGCCGAATCCCGTAGTTCAGTTCGCGGAATCGGATGCGGGATAAGCGCCGTCAGGCGGCATTGCTATATAAGGAGTGGTGCGATGGGAAAATCGTTGCTGGTCCGGAGCCGATGATTGCCCGGTATGGCGAACCACATTACACAACTCCGGCATGATCCTCATCAAGGTGGGGCCAATCCCGATCTCCACCGGAAACTTCGCGCGGATTGCGGATCCCGACGACAAATAGGTTCGGACTCCGGGAACCCGCTGCATAACACACGGCAGAAGGTGGTAAGATTTGCGAATGCGTTTCCATATGATTATTCGTTCCGCCGCCATGCTCGCGGCCCTCGCCGCGGGGTTGTACGCGCAGAAACCCGTCCTCACGGAGGACTTTGAATCGGGGAAGATCGATCCCGCAGTTTGGGATCTCAGAAAGCAGGGCGCGCCCACCATCGGCGTGGAACCGGTGGATGGCGCGCATGGGAAATTCGCGCTCCATATTCACTACCCGGACATGGAACGCGGCGCGTTCGCCTTCATCGTGGCCACCCATTTGCCGGATTCGGTACGCACGCATTATTTCGGGCGAGCGTACATGAAAGTCATTTCCGCGACGCGGATCGGGCCCGTGAAGTAACGGGCAAATATTTCAGTACGACGTGATTTGAACAGCCCCGCCGGATGGCCTCCGGCGGGGCTTCTCTTTTGCAGGGAGAGTCTTGTGATAAACGTATGATCGAGGTTTTCCATGCGATTCCGAATGATGTTTGCCGTTGTGCCGGCGCTGGCCTTGACGCTTTCGGCCGCCGAGCCGTTCCGCGATCCGGCGCTGCCGATCGAGCAGAGGGTGGACGATTTGATTTCGCGGCTATCGCTCGAGGAGAAAATCAGCCTGCTGGCTCAGGTACAGCCCGCGATCCCTCGCCTCGGCATCAAAGCTTTTACCAACTTTACCGAAGGCCTGCATGGCCTCGGCTGGGTGCGGGGCGGCAGTGTGACGGCGACCACCTTTCCGCAATCGTCGGGGCTCGGCGAGACATGGGATCCCGAACTGCTGCGCCAGGTGGGCGCGGTGGAAGGATACGAGGCGCGCGTCTATTTCAAGAAATTTGACGGAACGCGGGTGGGCCTCGCGGTGCGCGCGCCGAATGTCGATCTGGCAAGAGATCCGCGCTGGGGCCGCTCGGAGGAATCGTACGGAGAGGATCCGTGGCTCGTCGGGAAGATGTCCGTTGGTTTCATCAAAGGGCTTCAGGGCGACAACCCGAAGTACCTGCTCACGGCGTCCACCATGAAGCACTTTCTGGCCAACAGCAATGAAGATGGCCGGACCAGTTCGTCTTCGGATTTCGACGAGCGTAATCTGCGCGAGTACTATCTGATGCCCTTCCGGATGGGCATAGAACAGGCCAACGCGCAATCTTATATGGCATCGTACAACGCCGTGAATAAGGTCCCGGATACCGTATCGCCGTTCATCAGGAACATCGTGGAAAGGGAATGGAAGTTCGACGGCATGGTTTCGACGGACGCAGGTTCCCTGCCCAACCTCACGCGCCAGTTCCACTATTACCCGGATGCGACGACGGCCGTGGCGGAATGCGTCAAGGCCGGCATCTCCGTCTTCCTCGATCAGTACGCGACACCACTCAAGGACGCGCTGGATAAGAAGCTGGTGACGGAAGCGGATATCGAGCACAACATCCGGGGCAACATTCGGATGCGGCTGCGGCTGGGTGAATTCGATCCGCCGGAACTGTCGCCGTGGAATAGCATTGCCGGGACGGAAGAACCCTGGTACGGCGAGAAGAACAAGGCCCTGGCGCGGAAGGTTACGCAGGAATCCGTCGTGCTGCTTAAGAACGCTGATGCCTTGCTGCCGTTGGATAAGAGCAAGCTGCGTTCGATCGCGGTGATCGGCCCGTTCGGAGATAACGTGCTGATCGACTGGTATGCCGGGATGCCACCGTATACCGTCACGCCGCTCGAGGGGATTCGGAACAAGGTGGGACCGGGCGTGCGGGTGCGTTATGCGCCGGACGATAACAACAGGAATGCCTCGAACCTCGCGGCGGAATCGGATGTGGCCGTCGTATTCGTGGGCAACAATCCCACCTGCAATGCGCCGTTCGGCAAGTGCGCACTGGCGAGCGAAGGTAAGGAAGCGGTAGACCGCAAGGCGATCGACCTCGATCCGGCGCAGCTAAGCCTCATCCGCTCCGTGAGGACCGCGAACGCAAGGACCATCGTGGTGCTGGTATCGAGCTTCCCCTATGCGATGGGCTGGGTCCAGCAGAACGTTTCGGCGATTCTCCATATGGCGCATTCGAGCCAGGAAGAGGGCAATGCATTGGCCGATGTCTTGTTCGGAGACTACAATCCGGCGGGGAGGCTTTCGACCACGTGGGTAGCGTCGTTGACCGATCTGCCGCCCATGATGGACTACGACATCCGAAAAGGGCGGACCTATCAGTATTTCAAGGGCCAGCCGCAATACCCGTTCGGATATGGTCTGAGCTACACAACGTTCGAGTATTCGAACCTGAAGATTTCGGCCGAATCGTTGAATGCCGCGGGCGAGATCTCGGTGAGCGTGGATGTAAAGAACACGGGAGCGCGCTCGGGGGATGAGGTGGTGCAGCTCTACGTGAGGCATCTCAATTCCGGGGTGGAGCGACCCATCAGGGAATTACGGGGATTTGAGCGTGTTCCGCTGCAGCCGAATGAGACGCGGACAGTCCGGCTGCCGTTGAAGGGTTCCGATCTGGGGTATTGGGATGCCGATAAGCATAGTTTTGTGGTGGAACCTGGCAAGCTCAGCATCATGGTCGGTGCCTCTTCGGCGGACGTGCGGCAGGAAAAGACGATTGACGTGAAGTGAAGCAGCGTCGGCACGGCGATATAGCGCATGCGGTTGTACCGGCTTAATCCGCACTTTTCACCCTGAATGGCCATGAGGCCTTCCCTCATGACACAACCCGCGACGCCCGAAGAACGCGCACTCGTTGGCGACCACTTTGATCCTAAGGGCATGGTTGGCGCTTTCACGCCGCTACGCCAAAGGGAGCGGGCGTCGAACCGGCTGACAGTCCGTTCGCCATTTCATTGAAAGCATTACGGTTAACCAGAAAATTGGTTTCGTTCCTCACTGCCTCATGCAGGTATCGGAAGACCAGTCTTACCGACAGCAAAACAGACATCGCACAGGATTGCGCAGAAATAACTTGACAAGATAGCACGCATATTTTATGATCGGTATCAGGTGAGGTTATTCTCACCGACAAATCGAGCGAAAGGAAACTACGAACCATGAGCACAGCAATCACAGTCGATCCATTCCAGGGCCTCCGCATCTTCGAGGACGCGGTTACCCGTCTGATGAGTGAACCCCGGACCAGTCGTCCGTGGTCGCCAGCCGTAGACATCCTCGAAACCGAGGATGCCGTTACCCTCAAGGCTGACCTCCCCGACGTCAAGACCGAGGATATCGACGTCCGCGTCGAAAACGGGACTCTCACCCTAAAGGGCTTCCGCAAGTTTGAGAAGGATGAAGCCGTCAAGGGCTACCACCGTATTGAGCGCAGTTACGGCGAGTTCGTCCGCAGCTTCGCGGTGCCACCCACGGTCGAAACGGACAAGGTCGGCGCCGAATACAAGAACGGCGTGCTGACCATCACCCTTCCCAAAAAGGAAACGGCCAAACCCCGCCAGGTTAAGGTGGAAATCCACTAAAACCGGAGTAAAGTAAAGTGTGACGGGGCAGGTGGCGGGGCGAAACGAAAGAGCCCGATGCCCTGCCCCGTTTCGCATGTTGGCCACCCGATTGCAGCCTTTTGGTACCGGCTGCAATCTAAGCAGATATAAGGCAGGAGGAGATTCAATATGGCATTCCGATTCGACAAACTCACCCAGAAAGCCCAGGAGGCGGTCCAACAGGCACAGCAACTCGCAGCTCAGAACGGACATCAGGCCGTGCAGCCCCTGCATCTGCTCCTCGCTCTCGTCTCCGAACGAGAAGGCATCGTACGCCCGGTTCTCGAAAAGTGCGGTCTGATCGCCGATGGCGTCGAGCACGAAGCGCAGCGCCAGTTGAACGCACTTCCGAAGATGACCGGCCAGCCCGCAGGACAATTCATCGCGCCCGGCCTTCAGCAGGTCTTTGAAACCGCGGCCAAAGAAGCCGAAACTTTCAAGGACGAGTTCATCTCCACGGAACATCTCCTCCTTGGCATCGCGGATCAGAAGTACGATCCCGCCGGCAGCATCCTCAATAAGCAGGGCGCCACCAAAGACGCAATTCTGAAAGCCCTGGTGGTTGTCCGGGGTACCCAGCGCGTTACCGATCAGAATCCCGAAAGCAAGTATCAGGCTCTCGAACGTTATGCCGTCGATCTCACCGCCCAGGCGAAGCGCGGTAAGCTCGATCCCGTCATCGGCCGCGACGAGGAAATCCGCCGAGTCATGCAGGTCTTAAGCCGCAGGACCAAGAACAACCCGGTCCTCATCGGAGAGCCCGGCGTGGGCAAGACTGCCATCGTCGAAGGGCTCGCCCAGCGCATCGTCAAGGGCGACGTTCCCGAGCAATTGCTCAACAAGAAGGTGGTCGCCATCGACCTGGGCGCCATGGTGGCAGGCACCAAGTTCCGCGGCGAATTCGAAGATCGTTTGAAGGCCGTCCTCAAGGAAATCACCGAATCGAATGGCGAGATCATCTGCTTCATCGATGAACTCCACACGCTCGTTGGCGCGGGCGGTTCCGAAGGCGCCATCGACGCTGCCAACATGCTGAAACCGGCTCTCGCGCGCGGCGAACTGCGCTGCATCGGCGCCACTACGCTCGCCGAATACCGCAAGTATGTCGAAAAAGACGCAGCCCTGGCACGACGTTTCCAGACCGTGCTCGTGGGTGAACCGACGGTCGACGACACCATCGCCATTCTCCGTGGCCTTAAAGAGAAGTTCGAGATCCATCACAGCGTGCGCATCAAGGATTCCGCTATTGTGGCGGCGGCCGTCCTTTCGCATCGCTACATCACCAACCGCTTCCTGCCCGATAAGGCCATCGACCTCGTCGACGAGGCGGGCGCGGCGCTCAAGATCCAGATCGGCAGCATGCCCATTGAGATCGACAATATCGAACGCCGCATCTCGCATCTGGAGATCGAACGCCAGGCCCTTAACCGGGAAAGCGATGTTGCAT
>Ga0302320_10023757_pt1 | contig 12010 bp, 9 predicted proteins | sample Bog_T0_3_FD_202130 | JGI IMG/M metagenome (GOLD analysis project Ga0302320, IMG submission 202130) | Peat permafrost microbial communities from Stordalen Mire near Abisko, Sweden - Bog_T0_3 | ecosystem: Environmental > Terrestrial > Soil > Wetlands > Peat | place: Sweden: Abisko, Stordalen Mire...
GAGGCGGAATCACGATCTTGCGCAGGGAGACGGCGCGGCGTACCTCGCGCAGACGCCAGGTGGTCACCGCGGCGAGGGCGGCGAGCGACACAAGAATGGAAGTGACGGGGGGAAGCAGCATCTCAATCTCTATTTTAGGGGAAATGCGGTAGGAGAGGGAGATTGGTGGGAGATGGAGACGGGGGGATTGAGGGTTGAGGCATCCCATGTCCCAGAAGCGGGACATGGGGCACCGGGCTTCGATGAGAGTTGAAGGTCAGCTCGTTGAGGTATGAGGTATCCCATCCTTGCGCAAGGAGCGCGCAAGGATGGGCACCCGACATTTGCGGCTGGGATAGGGTCTCCGGCACGTTTTCCCGGCGGGACCGATCGAATCCCCAGCCCCTAAACCTCACTTATCGAAGAACTTGCCGTGGCCGCCGTTGGCCCAGGGATCGTAGTGGAGGGCGAAGTTGGCGCGGTTCTGCACGCTGGGGTGGTTGTAGGTCCAGAACTCGATGAAAGGACTGGGGTTGGGGTCTTCCAGCCAGGCCTCACCCAGGGCGTTGAAGCCGGCGACGGCGGTCTTCTGCGGGTCGGCGACGATGCCGTGGATGGCTTCCTGGCCGTAGACATCTGCCTCGTGCTCAAAGTAGCGGCTGAAGGCGTTGCCGATGGGCTGGAGGAAGAAGCTGGCGATGGAGATGGTGAAGAGCAGGACGACAAAGCCGGTGCGGCTGGCCAGATCGTTGACTCCCCAGCGGGGGCCAAAGCGCCGCACCATCCAGGCCGCGCCGGCGGCGCAGGCCCAGTAGAGGAAGAACAGGAAGACCGCCGAGCCGGCCAGTTGCTTGGGGATGTGGTTGAGGACGTAGTGGCCGCTCTCGTGGCCAAAGATGAAGAGGACCTCGTCGTCGGGCACGCGGCCGGCGGTGGTGTCCCAGACCACGATGCGCTTGGTTGCGCCCATGCCGCTGACGTAGGCGTTGAGGCCGTTGGTCTTCATGCTGGCCTTCATCAGGAACATGCGGTCGGGCGGGATGTTGGTTCCGGTGCGGGCGACGACCTTTTCGAGTTCGGTGACCAGGGCGGGGTTGTTCCTGGTCAGCGGTTCGAACTTGTTGAAGATGGGTTCCAGCAGGGGCGAGGCAAAGATGGAGAGCACCAGGAGCGGCAGCGTGGCGATCCAAAGGCCCAGCCAGTATCGCCGCGGCCAGCGCTTGACGATCCAGTTGAACAGCAGCATGATCGGAGCGCCAAAGAGCACGGAGAGCCCGAGGCCCTTGGCCTGGTCGGCGAACCAGCTTCCCCAGCTTTGCACGCTGATGCCATAGCTGAGCTCAACGTGCTGGCCGTAGAGGTCGAGCGGCAGGCTGGCCAGTGTGGTGAGGATGAGGAAGAGGGCGAAGAACAGCAGGCCGGAGAGCCAGCGGTGCCTGATGATCCGCTCTGCCCAGCCGGCCAACCCCGTAAATGCCTTCGTAGCCAGCAGAATCCATACCACCGCCAGGCCCCAGAGCGTGCCGGCAAAGCCGAGGATGTGGCGGGTGCGGCTGATGGCGATGGCCTTGGCGAGCTTCTCCGGCGGGAGCGAGTAGGCCTGTGATGCGGGTTGCGCGGGTTCCGCGGCGGCCGGTGCGGCAGCGGGCTGGGTGGGGGCTGCCTGGTGGATGGCAGCCTGCGGACCGTGACCCAGGCGCGGCGCCACGATGGCGAGGAGGAGCAGAAAGCAGGGAAGAAGCAAAAAACGGCGAGCAAATGTCATCGGTTTTTTCCTCGCGAGTAGGGTACTCTGCGACAATTTGGAATACAAATGCTTTTATCTGCGCACTCCCACTCAAAGCAAGAAGTTTCTTCCGCTGCTGGCGGGTCCACGGCTCTCAGGGCTTGCCTGCGCGTGACGGTTGCGGCGCTGGCCCTGGGGCTGCCCGCTGCGGCCACTTCGGCTGCTGCGGCGGCTGCTCAACCGGCGGCGGCTCCGCGCCTGGCGACCCCTGCGCTGCTGGACGCAATGACCAGCGAGCTGCATCGCGCGTTTACCACGCTGGGCAGGGCGACTCCCGGCAAGCAGGATTCCGACAAGCAGTTACCGCCTTACTTCCTCAGTTATGCCGTGAGCGACGCCAGCTTTGTTTCCGTCCGCGCGCAGTTTGGGGCGCTGGTGGACAGCAATGCGAGCCGCGTGCGCGTGGCGGACGTGCAGGTGCGCCTGGGCGACGCGAAGCTGGACAACACGCACGGCACGCATCGGGGTTCCGCGGTGAACAGCGTGCAGCTTCCGCTGAGCGACGATCGCGAGGCACTGGTGCGCACGCTGTGGCTGGCCACCAACGCTGGCTACGGCACTGCCGTGGATAACTATCTGCGCGTGAAGACCGAGGCAGAGGTGCGGGCGAAGGAAGAAGACACCTCGCCGGACTTCAGCCAGGAGCCGGCGCAGAATCACATTGGGACGCCCGCGCCGGCAATCAAGGTGGATCGCGCGGCCTGGGAGCAGCGGACGCGCGCACTGTCGAAGATCTTCCGCGAGTATCCGGATGTTTACCAGAACATGGTGATGCTGACGGTGCAGAACGAGACCGACTACTTTGCGTCGTCGGAAGGGTCGCAGGTTGTTGCGCCGCACGTGCAGGCGCGGCTGGTGGTGATGGCCGTGACGCGCGCCGACGACGGCATGGACCTTTACCGGGCCGCGACCTTTGAGGCTGAGACGGCGGACGGCCTGCCCACGCAGCCGGTGCTGGAAGCCGCCATCCGCGACCTGGGCAAGAGCCTGGAGGCCCTGCGCAAGGCCCCGGTGACGGAGCCGTTCAATGGGCCGGTGATCCTCTCCGGTCGCGCAGCGGCTGTGTTCTTCCACGAGGTGCTGGGGCACAGGCTGGAGGGACAGCGCCAGCGCGGCGACGAAGAGGGCCAGACCTTTACCAAGGAACTAGGCAAGGAAGTGCTGCCCACCTTCCTCTCGGTCTCAGACGATCCAACGGTGACCAAGTTTGGCGGCACCTGGCTGAGCGGCAGCTACGACTACGACGACGAGGGCCAGAAGGCCCGGCGCGTGGATCTGATTCAGGACGGCGTGCTGAAGACCTTTCTCATGTCGCGGCTGCCGATTGCCAGTTTCAGCGCGTCGAACGGGCACGGCCGCGCGCAGACGGGGCGCATGCCCACCGGCCGGCAAGGCAACCTGATTGTGACCTCGACCAAGAGCGTGCCGGAGGCCGAGTTGCGCAGGCAGTTGATTGAAGAGGCCAGGAAGCAGGGCAAGGCGTTCGGGCTCTACTTTGAGGACATTTCCTCGGGGTTTGCGGTGACGCAGCGCAACTCGCCGCAGGCGTTCAGCGTGGTTCCGCTGGTGGTGTGGCGGGTGTATGTGGATGGGCGGCCGGATGAGCTGGTGCGCGGAGTGAGCATTGTGGGGACGCCGCTGGCGGCGATGAAGCGGATTCTGAACACCGGCGACAAGAGCGAAGTGTTCAACGGCGAGTGCGGTGCGGAGTCGGGGTCGATTCCAGTGAGCGCGGTGGCACCGGCGATGCTGCTGAGCGAGATGGAGACACAGAAGCAGGCGCAGGGCACGAGCCGGCCGCCGATTCTGCCGATACCGGGAGAGAAACAGTGAACAGTGCACAGTGGTCAGTGATCAGTAAGAGCAGAGGCGCCATGAACCTGGTTCGACCGATTGCGATGTTTGCCGGGGCGGGAATGCTTGCGGCCGTACTGGGCCTTAGCTGGAGAGACGCCCGCTGTGAGAGTGCGCCCGCGCCAGCGACCCGCGCCGACGCCGAGAAGGATCCCATGCTCAAGGCCATGCTGCAGGAGCTGGAGCGCAGCAAGACCGAGCTGCAACTCAAGGGCTTTGAAAAGCCGTTTTTCATCCAGTACCGCGTTGAAGATGTGGAGAACTTTGAAACCAAGGCCGAGTTTGGCGCCAGCGAAAGCGCAGACCTCGCGCACCAGCGTGTGGCCCGGGTCACCGTCCGCGTGGGCGACTACAAGGCCGACAGCTCGGGCGGCCGCGGAGACGGCGCGTTGCAGTTGACGGCGCTGGACGATGACCCCATCGCCATCCGCTCCGCGCTGTGGACGGCCACGGATCAGGCGTACAAGGCCGCGCTCTCTGCCTACGCCCAAAAACAGGCCGCGCTGAAGCAGGTGCAAACTCCGCCGCAGGCCGACGATTTCAGCCAGGAGAAGCCGGTCGTGCATCTTGAGGCCCCGCTGCACTTGAAGCTCGATCAGGCAGCATGGGCAGAGCGGGTAGCGCGCGACACGGGCCTCTATCGGACAGTTGCTTCGCTGAAGGCCAGCCAGCAGGACGTGCAATACTCCAGTGGCGCGTTTACCGCGCGCGCCACAACGACCTGGCTTGTCACCAGCGAAGGCGCCATCGTGCGCAAGTCCGCGGCCATCTATCAGGAAGGCATTGCGGTGGGCACACAGGCCAACGACGGCATGCGGCTTGACCGCTCCTATGCCACCACCGGCATCTCTCTCGACGATCTGGATACGCCGGAGGTCTTCGGCACGCACGTAGCGGGACTCATCGCGTCCCTCACCGATCTGCGCAAGGCGCCACTGGTCGAGGAGGAGTATCACGGCCCGCTGCTGCTGAGCGCGGATGCCGGGGCGGATACCGTCCACGCTCTGATCGCCAGCGGCGTGACGGCCACGCGACCCAAGCTCGGCACCGAGGCCCGCACCAATGGTCCTTTCGCCACCAGCCTGCACGCCCGCGTGCTGCCCGAGTTTCTGGACGCGACGGACGCGCCAGGCCTGAAGGCCTATGAAGGCAGGGGCCTTCTGGGCGCGTATGACATCGACGACGAAGGCGTTCCCGCGCAGACCGTCAAGCTGATCGTTGCGGGGCGTCTGGAGAGCTACCTCATCGGCCGGGAGCCGGTGCGCGACTTTCCCAGCTCCAACGGCCACGGCCGCGCCGGAGTCACCGGTCCGCCCCATCCCTCGATTGGCGTTCTGCAAGTGACTGCAAAAGATGGCTTGTCCGACGAGGACCTGAACCGCAAGCTACTCCACCTCGCCAAGGATCGGGGCCTGAAGAGCGTGTACTACGCTGCCACGCTGGGCTCGGAGTTGACGCCCCGACTGCTCTACCGCATCGGCCCAGATGGCAAGCGTGAGCTGGTGCGGGGCGCGACTCTGGACGATCTGGACCAGCGCGCATTGCGCTCGGGTATCCTGGCCGCGGGCAAAGACCTGTTTGTGGCCAACAACTTCAACGACGTGCCGGAGACGGTGATTGCACCTGCGCTGCTGCTGGAAGACGTAACCATCCGCCGCGCCAACGAGAAGAACGACAAGCTGCCTTTCTATCCGCCACCGGAGTAGGTGGGCGGCGCGGATGTCCCTCGGTCTGCGCGTGCGGTCCGTCTCTCACTGAGGAGGAGCCATGGCTATCAAGCCGTTCTTTATGCTGTTCAGGAAGGGCCAGCTCTCCGCCTTCCTCAGCATCGGTTCGTTGCTGAAGCCGTTTTACAAGCTGGTCTTTCTGGCTGCGGCCAAGGAGGGCGGCTTCCTCGATCAGCTGTCGGACGGGCCGGTGCAGTTTGAACGGCTGGCGCAGGACCACTGCTGCGACCAGAAAGCGCGAGAAGCGCTTGAGGCATGGCTGCAGGTGGGCCTGCGGCTGGGGCTTCTCGATTTGGGGCCGCGAGGCTATGCGCTGAAGGGGCTGGCAAAGAAGCTCGCGTTGCCGCAAAACGACGCTGCGCTGGCCATGATTCAGGAAGTGGCAGGGCTGCACTACAAGCTGATTGCAGACACTCCGGGGAGACTTCGAGATGGAGAACTCTGGAGCCTGGACGATCAGGACGGCGAGATCGTTGCCAGGTCTTCGCGCATCCTCGAGGCGTTTCAGACCGAGGGCATCGACCGCACTTTCCCTGCCACCGGCGCAGCAAGGCTGTTGGAGATCGGCTGCGGTTCAGGGTTCTACATCCAGTATGCGGCGGCCCGGAATCCCTTCCTGACCGCACTGGGACTTGAGCTGCAGCCCGAGGTGGCCGCCATGGCGAGGCGCAACATTCTTGCGTGGGGCCTGGGAACACGCGTCGAGATCGAAGCCGGGGACATTCGCGAGAGGGCGCCGAGCGAGCGCTTCGATATTGTCACGCTCTACAACAACATCTATTACTTCCCGGTGGAAGAGAGGGTGGCTCTGCTGCTCCACGTCAGGCAGTTTCTCAAGCCCGACGGATTCCTGCTCTTGACCACTTGCTGCCAACGGGGCAGTCTGGGCGTGGAAGTCCTGAACCTGTGGGGCGCTGCCACGACGGGTAGCGGCAGATTGCCCACTGCGGAAGAGATGGTCAGCCAGTTGCACCAGGCAGGCTTCACGGCCGTGGAGCCCATCAGCCTAATCCCCGGAGACAAGTTCTACGCGTTCAGAGCCTGCACGGCTTGAACAAGACACTCATCAACAAAGGGGCTTGAATCATGAGGTCCGGGCTCAGGTCCGGACCTCACGATTCCTGGATGCTTGCGAGCCCCTACTTCTTCTTCCACCCGCCGACAATGGTGCCTATGAGGATCATGCCCAACAGCCAGAACCCGCCGTTGATTCCCAGAAGGCTCAGAGGGCGGACCTCGTAGGCGTACTCGATGGACCATGTGGTGAGCACGAATCCGAACCAAAGCCAGGCACCCACACGAACGCCGCGCAGGGCGGTTTGCGGGCCGGTGAGCTGCGTGATGCAGGAGATGCCGGTGGCGACGATGGCCGTGCCGATGAACGCGACGGCATAGGGGAAGTACTCGTTCATGCCGCTGTGTTTGAAGAAGTCCATGGTGCGGCCGGTGCCGTCCAGCCAGGCCTGCATGAAGACGGTGTACCAGACGGCCTCGAACACAAAGCAGGCCGCCGTGGCAACGAGGATGGCCCACCAGTTGTGGCGCACCCGTGACTGTGTATCGGTCATAACAACCTCCATTTTCTTGCTTCTGGAATAGCGGGTTGCGCGCCGGGCAGGGAAAGTAGAGCCTGGGAAAGCTGCCGGGCACATCAACCTGCGAACAACCGGGGATGGCAGGATTCTAGCCCGCCTCCTGCGGTCACTGTCTATTGAAAAATAAAAGTCGATTATCGATCTGCAGGGAGCTGACGATCAGTCCAGGCGCGTCAGGAATGCTTCGCCCTCTGCCGGGCGCAGATGACCGGCAATATATTCGGCCTGTTCGCGGTTGTCGCCCTCCGGCCGGATGCGCACCCAGAAGCTGTCTTCGCCGGGAAACTCGATGACCTGGGCAGCGGGGTAAGTCTGCTGGAGCTGTTCTTTCAAGCGCCGCGCCTTCCCTTCGCTCTTGAAGGCGCCAATCTGGACGCACCAGCGCCCGCCCCGAGCAATGGGCTTGGGCGTGTCGTAAACATCCACGCGCACGGGCGCCAGGCCCGCACGGTAGACTCCCGTGGCCTTTGCCGCGGCAATGGTGAGGTCGATGATGCCGCCCGCCACAAAGGGCCCCCGATCGGTAATGCGCATGGCGGCGGACTGGCCGGTCTTGAGGTTGGTCACCTTGATGAGCGAACCCATCGGCAGCGTGCGATGCGCGGCGGTCATCGCCGTATCGTCAAACACCTGCCCGTTGGCGGCCTTGCGCCCCTTGTAGGGAGCGGTATACCAACTGGCGATGCCCTCCTGGCTGACAATGGGCCCGTGTGTCGCCACAAAGTCCAGATCTTCCGCGGACACCCCACCCGGAGGCACCGGCGTGACGGGGATCCGTGCGGGAGGCAAGCTCTTGGGCGCCGGCGGATACGTGTCTTCGCCGGGAGCATACACTCGGGGCGGCATCACTTGCGGCACGGTGTCCTGCGCCACGGTCTTGTGCTTCTTTCCGCACCCTAAAACGGCCAAAAACACCACCGCGATCCCGGTCCAAAGGGCCAGGCTCAGCAGTCGGCGTTCGGGCATTCCTGAGACCATCAGGGCCGGGGTCCCTTGGGCTGGTCGAAACGGTCGGCCAGTTCGCGCAGCTTGTCTGCCGCGGTTCGCATGGCCGCAATGGACTCGCTGCGGACCTGCGGAATGACCGCATCGTTGATGTAGGCAATAGTGTGGCGCAGTTCCATCTCGATGAGTTCGACAGCCTCTTCAATGCGACGGCCAAGGCCGCCCAGGCCGGGGGGCGGCGGGGGATAAGTGCTCATGTTGGGTAACCTCCTGCGAGTAACTTTCGGCAGGTAACCTTCTCACAGTCTGCCGGGGTCCCCTTGGCGCGTCAATGCCGGGGAGCCCAAGTGTACCGCAAAGGTCAATACGAAGAATCCTCCCTGGCCGTTCAGTCTCGCGACAGATTGGTCCGGGGGACGTTGACCTTTCCGTGAAAATCTCCGTCAGACTTTGAGAGCAGACATTGAGGCGGAAGAGCCCGCGCGCCGTCGAAAGAGCCACGAGGGACCGCAACTGGAGCACGTTTCCGAAAAGCGCGCATCCTATGAACAAGCACGCGAGAAACAAGCGAGGGCAGAGGCCGTTGCAAACCAGGTGGTCAGGTCGGGTAAACTCAGGCGGCAGCAGGAGGAGATCTGCGATGACCGTCTTTCCTTCCCGGCCTGCAATCTTCGGCGTGGTGCTTGCGGCGGTGTTTTTGCTTTCCCATCCTGCCCGCGCTCAGCAGTTGGAGAGTCCGGCACCCGCGCAGCCTTTGCCGGATGCTCCGCGGGCACGCGCTCATGCGGCCGCAGCCGAGACAAGCGCCTGCCAGTTGAGGCGCGCCGGGAATCTATTGATGGAGGGCGCAGCGGGAGCTGGCGGGAGCCCGCCCGAGATCCAGCGGCAGCAGCCCGCGCCCTGCCCGCCCTTCGAGCCGTTCACCAACTGGTTTGACCGTTTTCTCAACGGCCCCCAGGTCAAGCCGCTCACGCCGGCTGAGAAGGCCCGGCTCGCCATGCGCAACGTGCTGGACCCCTTCAACGCAGTCACCATCCTCGGAACATCGGCCATCTCTGTCGGGTCCGACGCGCACTCGCCCTACGGTCCCGGCATGAATGGGTTCGGCAAATACGTGGGCGTGAGCTATACGCAGGATCTGACCGGCGAGTTCTTCGGCACGTTTCTGATTCCCTCGCTGACCCATCAGGACCCGCACTACCACCGCATGCCCAACGCGTCCATCCCGCGGCGCATCCGCCACGCGATCACCCAGGTTGTCTGGACACAGGGCGACAATGGCCGCGGCATGGTGAACTATGCCAACCTGGTGGGTTTTGCTATCGACGACGAGATCAGCAACCTGTATGTCCCCGGCCGGGAGACGGATTTTTCGGCCAGCGCGTCGCGGTACGGCATCGGGCTGGCCTCGGCGCCCATTGACAACTTCATCACCGAGTTCCTGCCGGATGTGGCGCGCCGCATTCACGTCCGCGTGGTCCTCATCCAGCGGATCATCAACCAGGTGGCCAAGACGGGCGGGCCGGCGGGGCAGTAAGCCTGCGGCCGGTCCTTACTTCGTGACGGTCAGCGTGCCATTCACATAGCTGAAGCTGTAGTTCGTCGCCGCCAGCGTTCCCGCCGCCACGGTAATGGGATAACTCCCCACCGTGGACTTGGACGTAGCCGTTGTGGTGAGTTTGGGCACGCCGGTGGTTGCTTTGGCCTGGGTGTCGCTGTTCACAAAGCCGGTCATGGTGTAAGTCAGCGGGGGAACGGCGGCGCCCTGCTTCATGCTGAGGTTGTTGGCGGTCACGGTGAGCGCAGCCTTGGTCACGGTCAACGTGGAGGCGGTGAACTGGAAGCTGTAATTGGCGGCGGCCAGCGTTCCCGCGACGATGGTGATGGGATAGCTGCCGACGGGAGAACTGGCCTTGGCCGTGGTGGTGAGGGTTGGGGCCCCGGTCGTTGCTGTGGCCGGCGTTTCGCTGTTTACAAAGCCGGTGAGCGTGTAAGTCAGCGTGGGCAGAGGGCCGCCATAGGTCATGGATTGCTTCTGGGCTGTGGCGGTCAATGCGGCTTTGTTTACAGTGATGGTCTTCGTGACCTGCGGCGCTGCTGCGTAGGTTGTATTGCCCGGCTGGTTTGCCGCTACGACCACGCTGCTTGCTCCGGTGATGGTCAAGGTGTTGCCGCTCAGCGTGGCCGGGCCGGAGACAAGGCTCAGCGTGACCGGCAGGCCGGAGTTCGAAGTGGCCGAAAGGGTGATCGGCTTCGCTCCATACGTCACAGGGCTGGTTGGCTGGGTGAAGGTGATGGTCTGCGGCAGGTGGAGCGTGTACGACGCGGTGGCCACGGCGCTGTTGTTGTAGTTGATGGCTGTGGCGATGGCGTTGATGGTCTCTGTCGTCTTGACGGGGATGGCGCTTGTGTACTTGGCACCCTGGGTTGCCGAGGGCGTGGAGCCGTCGGTGGTGTAATAGATCGCCGCGCCGGTTGTTGTGTCGGTTATGGTCACGTTTTGCGCTGAGGTATAAGTCCCGCCCGCTGGCTTGAACGCCGGCGCGGCGGCTGTGGGTAGGTTGATGGTGTAAGTCGCCGTGGCTATAGCGCTGTTCGAGTATCTGGATGCTGCGGCGATCGCCTTGATTGTGGTGGTCAGGCTGACCGTCAGCGCCGCTGAGTATTTCGCCGAAGTTGTGCTCGGATTCGAGCCATCCAGCGTGTAGTAGATCGTCGCGCCCTTTGTCGTGTCGCTGAGCTTGACGGTCTGGATGGCGGTGTATTTTCCAGATGCCACGCTGAAGGTTGGCGCGACGGCGGCAGGTAGGTTGATGGTGTAGGTGGCTGAGGCCATGGCGCTGTTCGCATAGCCCGGGGCCGCTGCAATCGCATTGATTGTGGTGGTCTGGCTCAGCGTCAGTGCGGCAGAGTATTTTGGCGAGGCCGTAGTTGGGATCGAGCCATCGAGGGTGTAGTAGATCGCCGCGCCGCTGGTCGTGTCCGAGAGGCTCACCGTCTGGGCTGAAGTGTATGTGCCGGAGGCTACACTGAATGTCGGCATGACGGCTGCTGATACAGGGAATTCTGGGGGCTGAAATTTCCAGAGGTCGTTGAAAGTGAAATTCTGGCCCTGTGGTCCCGAACCATTCCCACCGAACAACCAAAAATTGCCACTCTTGTCGGTCCACGGCGTGGCGCCGCCGCGGCCCCCTGGGATGTTGCCAGAGGCGGGGACACCAAACGTGCCGTACACTCCGGGTTGGCCAACGTAGTCTTTATTACCAACTTTATTGCTTCCGCCCATCCATGCCCATTCGTTTTTGGGGATATTGAATGCCCAAAGATCGTTGAGGGATCCAGTGTTAGCGGCGGAGTCGCTTCCCTCCCCCCCAAAAAGCCAGAGATCGCCACTACTATCGGTCCAGCTCGCGGCATTCTGGCGGCTTCCTGGAAAGTTACCGGCGACGGATACCCCTAGCGTACCCCAGTTAGCAGGACCTTGACCGCCCATAAACGCCCATTGATTCGTGGAAGGAGCGAATTCCCAAAAGGCATAGCACCCAAGGAGCCAGAAGTGACCTATGCTATCAGTCCAACTCGAGGCACTACTGCAAGCTCCTGGAATATTCCCGGCTGCGGGTGTCCCGATGGTGCCGTACACACCCGCACTGTCAACGGTGCTGCTTCCACCCATCCACACCCATTCGTTTGTGGAAGGTTTGAACTCCCAAAGGTCGTTGAGATTGCCTAGATTGCCATTCATATCGAAGCCCTTTCCTCCAAAGAGCCAGAGATTACCACTTGTGTCAGTCCAACTTGAGGCCTCCTGGCGCCCTCCCGGCATGTTGTCCTTAGCGGGTAGACCCAGCTTTCCGTAGATTCCCGGCTGGCCGTAGTCGCCATTTGACATCTCTTTCAGCACGTTTGCGCCTCCCATCCAGGTCCACGTGAGTGTGGAGGCGTTGTATACCCAAAGATCATTTAGATAGCCCACCTTGTACGTTGAATCGCTCCCTATCCTGGATCATGCATGAAGAGTTAGAGCGAGAGCCTGACATGTGCTAAAATGTGGTTGCGAATCAACAACTTAGCAGCATAAATGAGGCTCTCGCTTGTCCGATTCTACACCCACACAGTGTCTG
>Ga0302320_10023760_pt1 | contig 12009 bp, 12 predicted proteins | sample Bog_T0_3_FD_202130 | JGI IMG/M metagenome (GOLD analysis project Ga0302320, IMG submission 202130) | Peat permafrost microbial communities from Stordalen Mire near Abisko, Sweden - Bog_T0_3 | ecosystem: Environmental > Terrestrial > Soil > Wetlands > Peat | place: Sweden: Abisko, Stordalen Mire...
CGCTGGCCGTCTGCACGCTGCTCTACGTGCTGTTCGCGTATGTCCTGAGCGGCATCGTCAACTACAAAAACATGAGTGATACCGCCATCTACGACGCCCTGCACATGATCGGCTACGATTCGCTCGGCACGCTGGTGGTCTTCGGAATTCTGGGCGGTTATACATCGGTGATCCTGGTCATGCTGCTGGGCCAGAGCCGTGTCTTCTACTCGATGTCGCGCGATGGCCTGCTGCCGAAGATCTTCTCCGAAGTTCATCCGAAATTCAAAACCCCGTGGCGCTCCAACCTGGTTTTCATGGTGTTCGTAAGTCTGTTCTCCGGCTTCGTGCCGCTCTCGAGCCTGGGCGATATGACCAGCATCGGAACGCTGCTGGCGTTTGTGATCGTCTGTATCGGCATCGTCGTCATGCGCAGGACACAGCCGAATATTCCGCGCCCCTACAGGACGCCGTTCGTTCCCCTGGTTCCGATTCTCGGCGTGCTGGTCTGCTTTGCCATGATGGCGTCGCTCGATAAGATGACGTGGATCCGGCTGGTAGTCTGGCTTGTAATAGGCCTCGTGATCTACTTTACGTACGGTCGCACGCACAGCCATCTGGTCACAGACCCGGAGAGCGAACACACTGTTCCAAAATAGGGTGTGCCCTCCGTAATCACTTCAACCGATCTGCCGGGAATTGAGCGCGTCGCCCAAGGTAAGGTTCGCGACGTTTATGCGGTGGGCGGCGATCTTCTGATCGTCGCCACCGACCGCATCTCGGCCTTCGATTGCATCCTGCCCCAGGGCATTCCCGGCAAAGGCCGCGTGCTCACGCAGATGTCGATCTTCTGGTTTGAGTTCCTGAAAGACCTGGTGCCGAACCACCTGATCGCCACCGACGTTTCCGACTTCCCCGCCCCGCTCCGCGAATTCCGCGACCAGCTGGAAGGCCGCTCCATGCTTGTCAAACGCTGCCGCATGGAACCCATCGAATGCGTGGCCCGCGGGTATGTTTCGGGATCGGGCTGGAAAGACTATAAGCGGACCGGCGCCATCTGCGGCATCCCTCTGCCCGCCGGACTGCGCGAAAGCGATAAGCTTCCGCAACCCATCTTCACGCCCGCCTCGAAGGCTGAAACCGGGCATGACGAAAACATCTCCTTCGATGAAGCTGCGAGTGCCGTCGGCACCGTAACGGCCGAGTTGTTGCGTTCCCTGACTCTGCGCATCTACGCGGCCGCGGCGCAACACGCGGAATCGCGAGGCATCATCCTGGCCGATACGAAGTTCGAATTCGGCTGGCACGACGGAGAGTTGTTATTAGGCGACGAGGTGCTCACGCCCGATTCTTCCCGTTACTGGCCGCGCGACGAATATCAGCCCGGCGGCCCGCAGAAATCGTTCGATAAGCAGTTCGTGCGCGATTACCTCGAAACGCTCGACTGGAACAAGCAACCGCCGGCGCCTCCGTTGCCCGACGACGTCATCGCGAAGACATCCGAGAAGTATCACGAAGCCTACGAGCGCATTACCGGGCGCACACTGTGAACTGGCTCGATATCGTTCTGATCGTCGTGCTCGCGTTCTCCACGCTGCAGAGCCTGCGCAAAGGCTTCTCGCGCGAAATCGTGGGCCTCGCCGCATCATTGGCAGCCCTCGTGCTGGGGATGTGGTTCTACGGGATGGCGGGTTCGTTCATCGCGCCTTATGTCGGATCGCAGCGCACGGCAAATCTGCTGGGGTTTGTGCTGGTGGTGGTGGCGGTGCTGCTGACGGGAAGCCTCGTCGGATGGATCGTCAGCCGTTTCCTGCGAACGGTCGGACTCTCGTTCTTCGACCGGCTGCTGGGCGCGGCATTCGGTTTCCTGCGCGGCCTCCTGATTACCATGGCGGTACTCACAGCCGTGATGGCATTCGGGCCGCGCGCGGACAGCAATCCCACGCCCGAAGCAGTGGTACACTCACGAATTGCGCCTTACATATTGGAGGCGTCGCGCTGGTTCGTCGCGATCGCGCCAATGGAACTGAAACAAAGTTTCCACGAGCGCTACTCACAGGTAAAGTCCGGGTTAGCAGACTACACGCGCACGCGTGGGGATAAGGATTCAACGACGAAATGAAAGAAAGCTTCGACGCACTGATCGATCATCTGCTAAAAGGCGGATTCTTCCTTGAGCAGGCCGTGGAGATTCTGGAAAAAGGAATGATCGAGCGTGTGTTGGTCCGGACTGAAAGCAATCAGTCGGAAGCGAGCAAGATACTCGGAATCCATCGCAACACGCTGCTGCGCAAGATGGTCGATTATGACATCGGCGGCAGGCGCCCGCGCAGGAAACCGGCAGGTCAGGCATCGGGAAAACGTGCTGTCCGCAAGAGCGCGTCGTAATTGTAATGAGTCTGCTGATCTTCGATCTTGACGGAACGTTGATCGATTCACGCCTCGACCTTGCGCACGCGGTGAATGCAACCCGCGCCGAAATGGGGAAGGGCGAACTGCCGCACGATCTGATCTTTTCTTACGTAGGCAACGGAGCGCCCGTGCTGATTCAGCGCGCCATGGGTCCGGAAGCGAACGAGGACGAGGTTCGCCACGCGCTCGAATTTTTCCTCGATTATTATCGCCGTCACGCCGTCAAACACACGGTGCTGTATCCCGGTGTGCGCGAAGCTCTGGATCTTCTGCATGCGGCGGGCATCCCGATGGGCCTGCTCACGAATAAGCCTGTGCGCATCAGCAAAGCCATCATGCAGCACTTCGGTATCGGCTCGATGATGCTGGCGATTTATGGCGGCAATAGCTTCGAGCATAAGAAACCGCACCGGATCGGCATCGATACGCTGCGCGCGGAGGCGGGCGCTTCGGCCGAAGACACATGGATGATCGGAGATAGTTACGTGGACGTGCAGACGGCGCGCAATGCGGGCGTCGCGGCATGCGGTGTCACCTATGGCTTTCAGCCGGATTCGTTCCAGGAATTTCCGCCGGATGTACTCGTGGATCGGCTGGAGGAGTTCGCCGACCGGTTTTTATCGAAATGAGCTGCCTTTTCTGCGATATTGCGGCGGGGCGTGTTCCGGCCGAAATCGTCTGGCGCGGCGAGGGCACAGTGGCGTTTCTCGATCATCGTCCCTTATTCCCCGGGCATGTGCTGCTGATTCCGGAAACGCACATCGCAACGCTGGCGGATCTGCCCGCGGAATCCACAGGATCGTTCTTCGAAACCGCAAAAACCCTGGAGCGCGCCGTCGTTAGCGCGATGAAAGCCGAAGGCTCTTTTGTTGCGATTAACAGCATTGTGAGCCAGAGCGTTCCGCATCTGCACGTGCATATCGTGCCACGGCGCAAGGGCGATGGATTGAAGGGTTTCTTCTGGCCGAGGCACAAGTACGAGAGCGACGACGCGATGCGCGAGACGGCAGCCAGTATCCGGTCGGCTGTCACCCCATAGCGATGATTATCGGGTATTATTTCTGAATGGCAAATCCTGTCGTTCATTTTGAGATCGGGTGTCGGGATCGCGCCCAGACATCCGAATTTTATTCGACGCTCTTCGACTGGCAGATCTCCGAAGCCGGTCCCGCGTCGATGATCGCCGCAGGCGAAGGCGGAATCGCCGGACACCTGACCGCACTGGGCCACGAACCGTTCCATTACACCATCTTCTACGTGCAGGTGGACGATGTGCAGGCGTATCTCGATAAGGCCGGTACACTTGGTGCGAAGACGCTGGTCCCACCGGTCAAGATTCCGACCGGCACCTTCGCATGGTTAGCCGACCCGGATGGAAACACCGTCGGGCTCTGGCAGCCTGCCGCCTGACCGAATCGTGTTCGGGCCGCATCGGGCCTCGCTTCAGATACCGCTAAACTGGATGTGTCCGCATGTCCGAACCCGCTGCATCCCCCGCGCCTTCCAAAGCCGCTGTTTCGAAGAACGGTGTGCGGCTCACGCGGCAACGGAAGATCCTGCTCGATCTGATCGATAAGACCGGCGAGCATTTGGATGCGGAGCGTCTCTACCAAATGGCCAAGGAGCGGGATCCCAAGCTCAATCGCGTAACCGTTTACCGCACCCTGAAGCTCCTGAAAGAGGGCGGTCTGGTGGACGAGCTCGACCTCATGCATCAGGCCGGGGAGCAGCATTATTATGAGACCCGCCGCAAACAGGAGCACGCGCACGTGATCTGCCTCGGCTGCGGCAAGATTGAAGAGTTTTTCGGCGAGCCGCTGCAGCGTTTGCGGCGGCAGATCGAATCGCATTTCGGATTTCAGGTCGTGCTGGCGCGGACCGAGGTCGGCGGCTATTGCTCGCATTGCCAGAATCTGCGGGCGCGTGAGTTCGAGGAAGCGGCGGCCGCGAAGTTACGCCGCGAGCCTTAAATGCCGCTCTCAGGAGAGGCCGAAGCGGACCTCGTCGTAGTCGACCCGAATGGCCGCCGCGCGCGCGTGCCGCTGCGCCCGTACCCGTTCCGTATCGGACGCGCTCCCGACAATCACCTGGTGCTCCGCGATACCCGCGTTTCCCGAAATCACGCGCAGATCTCGCATGAGGACGGCCAGTGCGTTCTCGAAGATCTCGGCAGCCGGCACGGCGTTTGGGTGAACGGCGAGCGCATCGACAAATCCCGCATTCTGCATGGTGCGGAGCGCATCGAGTTCGGCCTGCCCGATGGCTACCAGCTTCATTTCTCGCGCACCGGCGAAGACATTCAGAAGCTGCTGGCCAAGCCGATCGCCAGTGAGACGGGCCGCACGGGCACCGCGAATCTGGAGAAGCTTCGCGCGGTGCTGGAGGTGGCGCGGTCGCTGCAAAGTTCGTTCTCCGCCGACGATGTTTTGAATTCCGTGGTCGATGCGACGCTGGCGGTGACGGGTGCGGAACGCGGTTTTCTGCTGCTGTTCGACGAGCAGCACCAGTTGCAGGTGCGGAGCGCCCGCGCCCGCGGCGGCAAGGATCTTCCGTCGGACGAACTGCGGGTTCCCCGCAAGCTGATCCAGCACGCGCTCGAAAGCCGGCGCGATTTGTTCAGCATGTCGTTCGATCCGACCGCAATCGACGAACGCTCACCGCAGAACACCATTGCCGATCTCGAACTGCGCAGCGTGGCCTGCGTGCCTCTGGTGCGGGTCAACCTCAGCGGCGGCGCAAAGACGCAGGCGATCACGCAGAGCCGCTCCAACGCGGGCGTGCTCTACATGGATTCGCGCTTGACGGCCGTCGATCTGGCGGGTGGCAACCGCGAGTTGCTGCAGACGCTGGCGATCGAGGCTTCGACGGTCCTTGAGAACGCGCGTCTGCTGGAAGAGGAACGCGCCAAGCAGCGGATCGAAGAAGAGTTGGGCGTCGCGCGGCGCATACAGCAGAGTCTGCTGCCGCGCCATCTGCCGGACACGGGCTGGTTCCGGGTGTGCGGTTCGAGCCGCGCCTCGCATGAGGTAGGCGGCGATTATTTCGACGTGGTGGAAGTGACGCCCGACGAGTGGTCGCTGGTGATTGCCGACGTGGCGGGAAAAGGCGTGAGTTCCGCGCTGCTGGCAAGTTTCCTTCAGGGGGCATTTCTGAGCGCGGCGGGAGGCAAGAACATACCGGTGGTTTTGGCGCGCATCAATTCATTTATGGCCGAACGCGCGGAGCACGGGAAGTACGCGACGGTTTTCTTCGCGTCGCTGGCCTCTTCGGGGCTGTTGGTTTATGCGAATGCGGGGCATTGCGCGCCGTTGCTGGTGAGGCGCGGCGCGAAGATCGAGAGCCTTGCGCCTACTTCGATGCCGGTCGGTCTGGTTCCCGGCGCGCCGTTTGCCGTGGAGGAGCGCAGGCTGCAGCCGGGAGATCGGCTGGTTCTTTATACCGATGGCGTGACGGAGGCGCAGAACGCGGCGGGCGATTTCTTCGGACGGGGTTTGTTGCGCGATGCGGTGAACGCGGCCGGCACGCTCGACTGCGCGGGAATGCACGACGCGGTGCAGCAGGCGTTGCGCGATTTCACGGGAGGCGCGGAGCAGTCCGACGACATTACGCTGGTTGTGGCCGAGTACGGCGGGGCGTAGAATGGGGACAGCAACGTTATGGCTCTGACTGACGAGGATAAGGTGTGGTTGACCGCGCAACTGGCAACCGCGCTGGGCAGCGAACGAGAGAATACGGCGGCCATGTTCGCTCATGAGCGTGAATATATCGACACCAAGTTCGCCGCTGAGCGTGAATATATCGATTCCAGGTTCGCTCAGGAGCGTGAACATACCGATGCGATGTTCGCTCAGGAGCGTGAATACACGGCGGCCATGTTCGCCCGTGAGCGGGAACACACCGATGCCATGTTCGCTCAGGAGCGTGAATCGGTGGCAAAGCTGCTGGCGGAGGTAATGAGACGCGAAAGAGAAATAACGAACGCCGCGCTGGAGCACCTGGAAACCAGGCTGTTGACGGCCTTCCACCAGTGGGCAAGTCCGATGGAGATGCGGGCCAGAAGCCATGCGGCCGCTCTCAGGGCTCTGGATGTCGAACTGGAATCGGTTTCCGAGCGCGTCAAAAAGCTCGAAGATCCCAAATAGTCAGGTCCGGCCTAATCCGGGCCTAATCCACCAAAGCCCGTAGCTGATTCACAGAAGAAGAATCGGGTAACAGCGCAAGCTTCGGTGCCTCGCCCTTCAGCTTCGCCAACAGTGCGCGCGGGAAAAAATCGGTGGCTGGCGACGTTTCCACCAGCTTGTCCAGGACAGTCCGCGCGGCATCTTTCTTCCCATCCAGAATCAAAGCAAACGTAAGAGCCAGTCGCCGGACACCATCTGCGCCTGCGCCCTGAATCATATGATCGGCACGCTGATCCCACTCCTCCGCAGTCGCGGAAGGCAACGACACAAACCGCGCGACCAACACAGCGGCCGAAGGAATCTGAGTCATTCCCGCGAATTCCTTAGCGGCGGCAGGCCGGTCGCCCGCCATCAAATCCCAGATCGCGAGTTGCGCGTCCGCTGTCGGCGAAGGCGAACTTGCCCGCAGCAACGCAACAGCCTCTTTCGGACGCCCCGTCCGGTAGAGCCAGTCGGCCTCAAACAATTCCAGCCCGGCGCTGCTGGTCTTCGCCCTGGCGATCTTGAAGTCGCGAAAACTCGCGTCGGCTTTCGCCTTGTCGCCAGCCCGGAATTGCGCCCACGCTGCTTTATAGAGTTCGCCGCCAGCCTGAAACTGGGGCGATTTCGCATTCGCCTGCAGGTAACTCGAAGCCGCGTCGGAAAACCTGCGATACAGGAACTGCACATCGCCCGTGGAATCGAGCGGATTCGGATCGGCCGGTTTGAGTTGCGCATAGCGTCTGAGGGCGGTGAGGGCGCCCGGCAGATCGCCGCTCCACGCTCGCGTGTAGCCCATCTGATTCAGCGCATCGACATCGTTTGGGGCGGCGGCTTCCAGTTTGCTCCAGTCCCGCGCGGCGTCGGCAAACCTTCCGGCGGAGGACTCCAGTTCAGCCAGCGACCGGATCAGGCTGCTGTCGGCCGGGTTCAGCGCAGATATGCGGCGCAGCGCTTCAATGCGCTGATTGCGGTCGTTGGCAATATTGGCCCGCGTGAGGTCGAGATCGGCACGATCGAGCGGATCGATTTTCCGTGCGGAAGCCTTCGCGATTAAATCGAGCGCAGCGGCCCGATCCCCGCGAACGTTCGTAAGATTTACCAGGGACACCCAGGCAGGGCCGAAGTCCGGGTCCTTTTGTAACGCCTGTTCGAGGCTCGGAACCGCCTCCGCCGGAGTCCGGTCCAGCGCCGTAACGTAAAGCCGCAGCACGTCGGGGTTCGACGTGAGATATGGTCCGGCCCGTGGCGCGATCTCGCGTGCCAGTTGCGCCAGTGCTTTCACGGGTTCCGGCTCCACCGCCGAGAGGATGCGAACGGTTCGGTGCGTTGCCAGATCTTCATCGGTCGCGGTCACGCGGAACCCGTTCCCCGCCTTTTCGAAGTAGCCCGAAATCAGCCGTGTCGCTCCCGCAACCAGGGCGTCCGTGCGTTGCGCGGTGATCCCGGGCGCACCGGATGGTTCGATTCCCAGACCGGCGGCTCTGCGCGTCAGCGACTCCGGACTCAGTACGGTCCCGTCCACTGCATGTTCGAGAGACCGCGAAAGGTATTCGCTGGCGGCGCGGCCTGCCCAGTCGAGCGAGGGATCGCCCGAGAGATTCTCGAATTTGACGATCGCAAAACGCGCAGGGGGACCCGGCGCTTTCCTTTGGCAGGAGAACGTCCCGAACGACAGCAGAACAATAAGAAAACTACGGCAAAGGGGCGACCTACAGAACACGCGTCTCCCGGGTCAGCAGTTCCTTAAACTCCGGAGTTTCCCGCAGCACCGCGAATTCGGGAGCGCTCGTCATCTTGACCTTGTCCTTCAGCCCTTCCTCAAGCGCTTTCCGGAGATATTGCAGCGCCAGATCGTTCTTGCCTGCTTTTGCGTACATTCGCGCCATTTCGTAATGGTAGCGGGCGCGATCCGCTACTGTCCGGTCCTGCAGTTCGGTCCCCACGAGACCGCGATGCTCGAACACGTCGGGGTCGAGTTCCAGCGCCTTCTGATAGGCCGCCGTCATCTCCGGGAATTTGCTGCGCGAGTAATACGCCGTCCCCAGATTGCTCCAGAACGAGGCGGTATCGGGCTTGAGTTCGATGGCCTTACGGTAGCGCGCAATCGCGGTTTTGTACTTCTTCTGGGCGTAGAAGATCGTTCCGACGTTGTTCACAGCGTCGCCGTACCTACTGTCGACCTTGATGGCCTTCTCGTAGTTGCGCTTGGCTGCCCCAAGGTCGCCCAACTGATGGTAGGCGATGCCGATCTTGTTCCACGTGATGGGCGAAGCCTGCGGGCCCTCGCGATAGGCGTCGATGGCTTCGCGGAACATCTTGCGCGCCATGTAGACGTCGCCCCGCTGTTCAGGCGTGAGCTTCGACGCCGTTTCCGGGTCCGACCGGGGCGGAACGCTGGAGGGTTCAAAAGCGTTTTTCGTGAAACGAGTATCGGCCTGTCCAAAGGCACAAGCCGCGGCGGTAAGAGAAAGAATGAGGATCCGTGCGGAAACCATGCTGGCCCCCTATGTGTTTACTATTTGAACACATCTTTGAGCTTGTTGAGGAAGCCCTTCTTTTTTTGCGGATCGGCGGGGTTTGCGGTCTGCTTGTTCGCGGGTTGCTGCGCCGCCGGCTGCTGATAGGGGAGCGGCGCCGGATTGGAAGTGGTTGCGGTGCGGCGCGGCACGAGGGTCGGGTCCACCGGACCTTTCGCATTCCCCGATCCCGTTCCGGTTGCCGGCGTATCCCACCCGGACACCAGCGTTTGCCCTCGGCCGCCGCCGTGAAGCGGACATGCTCCCACCGGTTCCGTGCCGGCAATAAATACTTCCGGCTTCTGCTCCGGGCAGTTGGGCGTGGCCGGCATGCCCGACAGCGGGTCGATCGTCAGGGTAACCACGCCATCGGGCGCGGGAAATTCCTTGGCGTTCGAGTACTGGCGAATCTGGATCGCGCGCTTCATGAACTCCGTCCACACCGGCAGCGCCGATTTCGCGCCTTCGATATTCAGTTCGCTGTAATCGTCGTAACCCACCCAGACGATGCAGAGCAGGTCCGACGTGAAGCCGGCGAACCAGCCGTCGTGCGAGGTCCCGGTTTTACCGGCAGCCGGGACTACAAACCCGCGCGACCGCACGCCCGCCGCGGTACCGGTGCGCATGACTTCTTCGAGCATGCTTACCATCAGATAAGTCACGCGCGGATCGAGCACCGGCTTGGTCTGCGGCTTCTGATCCAGCAGAACTTTGCCGTTCGGCTCCTTGATCAGCGAAACCAGTGTGGGCTGTACGCGGACACCTTTGTTGGCAAAGAGCGTATACGCGCCCGCCATTTCGAGCGGCGTCGCCACATACGATCCGATGGCCATGGCAGGCGTGGCCTTCACGTCCTCGCTGATGCCCGCCTTGTGCGCCAGGTTCACGACGGTCTTGTAGCCCACCATCTCCGCAACCTTGATGGTCGCGACGTTCAGCGATTTCGCCATGGCGCGGCGCAGCGTGACCGGGCCGTAGAATTCATGCTCGAAGTTCTGCGGTTCGTATTCCTGATCGTCGAACGTAAACGTAGTCGGCTCGTCCACCACGATGGAAGCGGGCGTAAGCGTGGTCGTACCGCCCGCAACCGCTGTGTTGAGCGCCGCCGCGTAGACGAAAGGTTTGAAGATAGATCCCGGCTGGCGCTCGGCGAGGATGCGGTTCAGCTGGCTGATGCCGTAATTTCTGCCGCCGATCAGAGCCTTGATTTCGCCGGTGTGCGGGTCGAGCGCAATCAGCGCGCACTGCGGTTCCACGAACGGGGCGTTCTTGAAGCGCTTCTGCTTGCGCGCAATGTCGTCCACCTGCTTCATGCCGATCGAAACCGCTTCGTTGGCGGCGCGTTGCAGGTTCAGGTCGAGCGTGGTGTAGATCTTGTCCGAATGCGCCTGAAAATCGTAGCCGGGGAAACGCTTTTCGAGATCGTCGTTGAGCAGATCGACGAAATACGGTGCGTCGCTCGATTCAGACGTTCCGTTCATGAGCTTGAGGGGCGTTTCGGTGGCGACGCCGTATTCGCGGTCGTCGATATAACCGTTCTGGCGCATCATGCCCAGAATCCAGTTGCGGCGGTCGCGCACGCGGTCGGCGTGGCGATAGGGGTTGTAATAACTTGCGCCGCGCGCGATGCCCGCCAGCGTGGCCGCTTCGGGCAGAGTGAGCGAGCGAAGGTCCTTGCCGAAGTAGGCCTGTGCCGCTTCGCCGAAGCCGCGGATTTCGAAGCTGCCGCGATAGCCGAGATCGATCTGATTGCAGTACAACTCGAAAATCTGCTCCTTCGTGAGTTTCTGTTCGAGCTGCATCGTGATCATGATTTCGGCGGCTTTGCGACGCCAGTTGCGGTCGAGCGTGAGGAACATGTTGCGCGCAAGTTGCATGGTGAGCGTGGATGCGCCCTGCTCGTTGCGCCCGCGCTTGAGGTCGATCCATGCGGAGCGCAGGATGCCGATGGGATCGAAGCCGGAATGCTGGAAGAAGCGTTTGTCTTCCGCTGAAAGTATCGCGTTGCGCAGCGCCGCCGGAATGTCCTCATAACGGACCACGCGCTGCTTCTCGCGCTTGCGGTCGTAGAGGTTGGTGATGAGCTGCGGCTCCAGCTCATACATGGGCCGGTCGCTGTTGTCGCCGAGCGAAATGATGCGGGAGATGTGGCCCTTCGCGAATTTGACGGCGGCGGCTTCCTGATCGAAGTAGGAATCGGAGCCGGGGAAGATGTCGATGGAATCGGGACGAACCGTGTAGTAGCCGATGGGATTGTTGCGGTTCTCGTTGTAGCCCGCGTGGCGGAGCACAGTGGCGAGATCGGTGGGAGAGCTTTCGTCGCCGACCGCAACCGATCCGGGCGCGGCGTAGATTCGGGAGGTGGATGTGTAAGCTCCGGCGCGCAGGCGTTCGTCGATCAGCTTGGCGTACACGTTGTAGAAGTGGACGAATAGCGCGGCGGATGCGATCAGCACCAGGGCAACGAGGCCCAGAAAAATCTTCCCCACCGGGTGCAGGAAGAACCGGACGAGCAGCGCATTCTGCGGAACGCGCACGGTCCGTTTCTTCGCGGTCCTGGCGGGCCGGTCTTCAGCGACCTTCATATAACTACAGGATACCGGGAACGGGGCGGCGGTTACGTCGGGGTGTGAGGAAGGTCTGTCGCGGTCTGTCGCATCCTCTGGGAGGAATGCTATGACGCTGCAGGGATTGCGTTCGAAATTGCCGTGAGCTGGCCTGGAAGGTCTGAATCGGGACGCCGTAAGCTTGTGAGATCCGATCGAGCGGCGCTGTTTCTATTACGGCTGACGTACTCTAAGAGAAGGAAGGAACGCAGATCAATGGCAACATCAACCCTCGACTGGTCTCAATGCGCCGCAGTGGAAAGTGTACCCGAAAAGCGCACCGGCGCGTGGGTATTCCGCGGAACGCGGATGCCGGTTTCGACGGTGTTCGAA
>Ga0302320_10023761_pt1 | contig 12009 bp, 10 predicted proteins | sample Bog_T0_3_FD_202130 | JGI IMG/M metagenome (GOLD analysis project Ga0302320, IMG submission 202130) | Peat permafrost microbial communities from Stordalen Mire near Abisko, Sweden - Bog_T0_3 | ecosystem: Environmental > Terrestrial > Soil > Wetlands > Peat | place: Sweden: Abisko, Stordalen Mire...
TGTCTCAGCGTCATTCAGCGCCTCGGCGTGCTCGGTGTACGCGTTCTTTACTTGAAGTTACCGAGACATCAGATTCGGTCGAGACGGTTCCACTATTCCGATCGGCCTACACTAGCGCGCCTGGACCACCGACTGGCCCACCTTGAGGGTGGCCCGGGGCCCGGTCACCTTCAGGATCGAGGATTCCTCCCCGACGTCAGTCGCTTCCAGTCTGGTGAGCACCCGGCGCTCTCCCTGGACCGGCTTGCCGGTCACCGGGTGCACCACGTCCGGTCCCTGTTCCACCAACTGAAAGCCGGCGCCCTTCTCCAGCCGCTGCTTGCGCCCCAGGTCCACCAGCGCCTCCCGGTCGGAGATCACCTTGATCACATAGCCGGTCAGGGGGAAGCGGGCGGTGACCTCCTGGTCGAGGCTGCGGCTGAGGTCGTCCAGGAGAAGTTCGTAGGAATGGTAGTACTTGGCGTCCAGGGAGGACGCGTGCAGCAGGATCGGCTCGCGGATGGAGCCGTCCTCGGTGTTCACCATGCGCAGCCGGACTTCCAGGTGGCCGGGGAAGGTGTCCTCCCGGCTCTTGCCGCCGAAGAAGCCGGTCTTGAATTCGGCGCTGTGGCCGATGCCGCCGGTGTAGGAACCCACCAGCACGAACGTGGCGCCCATCTGCTTGCCCAGCTTGGCCGCGGTGGCGTCGTCCACCAGGCCGCTCTGCTCGAACTTGCCCTCCTTCAGCACGGCGGTGAGCTGGGAGCGTTCGATCATCTGGAACTTGCCGGTCTTGAAGAAGGCCATGGTCACCCGCTGGTTGATCTGGTCCTCCAGGGCCATCAGCCGCGCCACGGGAGCCTGCGCCTGCTGGGGCTGCACCGGCGCCGCCGGCCGACCCTGGCCGGGGTAGGCGCTGTTGGGCTTGGGCACCAGGAACGCGCCGCGCAGCGGCAGCACGGCCAGGGTGCTCAGGTCGGCGGCGGCTGCCGCCAGGCCGGCGGCGGCCAGAAGAATCAGGGGGTAGGCCTTGAGAGGCGGCATGGGGCTCCCTAGAATTCCGTGATGACCGTTACGCCGACGGAGGCGTACCGGTCCATGTCCATCAGCGCGGCGATGGACTGCTCCAGACTGATGGTCTTGCCGATGAGCTTTTCCGGGGCCAGTTTACCCGACTGGATCATCGCCAGCATCGCATCATACCGGTAAGCCTGCATGCCATGGCTGCCATAGATTTCCAGCTCGTTGCCGATGATCCTGGACATGGGCACCCTGGGCGAGCTGTTGTCCGCCACCATGAGCCCCACCTGAATGTGCCGGCCCCGCTTCCTCAGGTTGCTGATGGAGTTGAAGCAGGTGTCCGGATGGCCCAGGGCGTCGACCGAGACGTGGGCTCCGCCCTTGGTGAGCTCCCGCACGCTTTCGATGACATTGGCGGTCCTGCTCGCGTCCACCGTGGCGACGGCGCCCAGGGAGCGCGCCAGCGCCAGCTTCTGTTCGGATATATCGATGGCGATGACGTTGGCGCCCAGCGCATTGGCGATCATGATCGCGGAAAGGCCCACCCCGCCGCAGCCGTGCACCGCGACCCATTCGCCCGCGGACACCCTGCCCTGGTCGACGACGGCGCGGAACGAGGTGCTGAAGCGGCAGCCCAGGCCGGCCGCGGTGGCGAACTGGATGTTCTCCGGCAGCATGACCAGGTTGTCGTCGGCATAGTGGATGCCGACGAACTCGGCGAACGAGCCCCAGTGGGTGAAACCCGGCTGGAACTGGTTGTCGCAGATCTGCTGATTGCCCGACAGGCACTGGGGGCACGCCCCGCAACCGCTGACGAACGGCACGGTCACCCGGTCGCCGCTATGCCAGCGGGTGACGTCCTTGCCGACGGCGACGATCACCCCGGCCAGTTCATGGCCCGGCACGTGGGGCAGCCGGATGTCGGGGTCATGCCCCTTCCAGCCGTGCCAGTCGCTGAGGCAGACCCCAGTGGCCATCACCTTGAGCACGACGCCATGGCTGACCGGGGTCGGATCGGGGACCTGCTGGAGGCTCGGCGGGGCGGAAAAGGCTTCGTAGACGACGGCTTTCATCGGATGTCTCCTTGCGGGAACCAATCATCATGGATTGAACTTATTGTAATGCCTTTGATCGATTTTTTCGTTTAAGGTCTTGTTTTTCTTAGCTTTCAGTCTATCTGGCGGCGACCCGAACTTTGTCCGGCCTGGACCCACTCTTCTGGGAGGGGCGTCCATGTTCATCCGCGTCATGGTGCTTTGGCTCGCCTTTTTCGTGATGGGCTTCGGCGACGTGCGCGGCAGCTTCGTGGGCATCGCCAAGGAGGTTTTCGGCATCTCCTCCGCCCAGGGCGGCCTCATTCCGTTCTGCGGGGCCCTGGCCTTCGGGCTGTTCGCCCTGCCCGCCGGCATCCTGGCCACCCGGAAGGGCAAGAAGTTCGTCATGCTGCTGGGCCTGCTCATCACCGCGCTGGGCCACCTGCTGCCGTGCTTCCTGCTGGAGCGCTACAGCCACCTGCTGCTCGCCTTGACGGTCATCGGCGTCGGCATGACCTGTCTGCTGGTGGCGGGGAACCCGCTCCTGCGGGAGGTCACCGAGGGCAGGTACGCCCGGAATCTCACCTTCGCCCAGTTCATCAAGAGCCTGGGTTCCCTGGCCGGACCGTACCTGATCGCCTTCATCGTCACCTTCGGCTACAGCTGGAAGGGCATCTTCCCGGTGTTCACCCTGATTCCCCTGGTGACCCTGGCGGTCATCGCGCTGGTGGCCATGCCCGATACGATCAAGGTGCAGCCCGCCACCCTCAAGGAGATCTTCCGGATCCTCAAGGCCCGGACCATCCAGCGCAAGGTGCTGGGCATCTTCCTGTTCGTGGGGAGCGAGATGGGCATGAACACCCTGCTCGCCACCCACATGTGGGAAACCTACGGCATGAGCATCCAGGTGGACGCCATCCGCTACGGCCAAGGGCTGTTCTGGATCAGCCAGGGGGTGGGGCGGATGCTCGGCTCGGTCATCCTGAACTGGATGGAGCCGCGCCGGTTCTTCCTGGGCTGCGCCCTGGCGGGGCTGTGCGGACTGGCCGGGCTGATCTTCGGCGACCGCACCGTCGCCGTGGGCGCCGTGGCCCTGTGCGGCCTGAGCTTCTCCAACATCTGGCCGACCCTGTTCGCCCTGCTCCTGGACAGCCGGCCGCACCTGCCCTCGGAGATCGCCGGCCTGGCGGTCATGGCCAACATCGGCGGCGCGGTGCTGCCGCTGGCCATGGGCCTGGTCACCGATCTCTTCGCGGTGCGCTGGAGCTTCCTGATCCCGATGGCCGCCTTCCTCTACCTCACGGCCATGGGCTTGGCCAGCCGGCGGCCCCGTACCGTAGAATGAAGGCATGGCGCCATCCGAAAGCAGGTCCTGGTGGGTGTACATGCTTCGCTGCGGCGACGGCACGCTGTACACCGGCATCGCCGTGGACGTGGAGGCCCGGCTCGCCCAGCACCGGGCCGGCACCGGCGCGAAATACACCCGGGGCCGGGAACCGCTGGAACTGGTGTACCGGGAGGCGGCCCCCAGCCGCTCCGGGGCGACCCGGCGGGAGGCCGCCATCAAACGCTGCACCCGGGCGGAGAAACTCCGGCTGGTTCACTCCATGGGCATGCCCGAATAGATCCAGTTGAACGCCGCCGGGATGGCCACCAGGGCCCCCTGCACATGGCCGATGCGGTCCGACGGCTGGCCCAGGGGCAGGAAGGCCAGAAGCCGGTCCGGGTCCGCGCCGGCCTTGCGGATCTCCGCGCCCAGCCCCGCCATGGCGGCGACGGTGTTCTGGATGGAAACGTCCCGGTCGACCTCGCTCTGGCAGAACAGGATCGGCCGGGTGGGCCGCCATCCGCCGGTGAGATCATTCTCCAGGAGGATCTTGTGCATCGTGCTGGTGGCATAGGCCGGGTCGTCCAGCTCCCGGGCCAGCCAGGCCGGATTCAGGACCGAGCGGAGCACCACGGCGTCGCCGGGAACCCCCAGGCGCCGGCCGATGAGCGCGTCCGCCATCAACCCGTCCGTGGCGCCGCCGGCCCATTGCACGATGTTGCCGTCCTCCCGGTTCTCCAGGAGCGCCGGGGCGAAGGCCTGGAGCGGATCCATCAGGTCGCCGTAGACTCCCTGGTAGCCCATGACCACGTAGGGCAGGTAGAAGCAATGGGCGAACGGGGTCGCCGGATCGATGATGGTCCTGCGGGTGGCGCCGGAAAGGTCGAACGGCCCCGCCATGCAGGCGGAGCCCTTGAGGGTGAAGCGCTCCCCATAGGCCTCCGGATGGGTCTCCAGTTCCTTGGTCGCCGCCAAGGCCGTGTACGCCCCTTCGGAATAGCCCATGATGAAGAGCCGGCCGTCCCAGCCATAGCGGCGCTGGGCCAGGTACGGGTCCTCGCCCACCAGGCGCTCCAGGGCGGGCAGGGCGTCCAGGGTGGAATAGGCCAGCGACTTGGCGTGGCAGAACGGGTGGGGGGACTGGGAATTGCCGCCCATCCCGGGCTGGTCGGGCATGGCCACGGCATAGCCGTAGTACAGCGCCGCGGCGGCGCCCAGCAGCCACTCGTGGCCGCCATACTCGGACGGCACATGGCTCTTCTCCATCATGGTGGCGTGGGTATACAGCACCAGGGGCAGCCGCCGGGACCGGCCCAGGAGCCGCCAGGAGGGCGGGAAGAACACCCGGCCGCTTTGCGGGACCGTGGCGCAGAGCTGCTGGCCGGCGGCGTCCAGCAGGGGGTCGCCGGACCGGTCATAGAGCGGCTTGCGGGACGGATAGGTGATGATGGCCGAGTGCACGAGCCAGTCCGGCAGCTCCCGTCCGGCCCAACGCTCCAGGTAGTCCAGGCATTGGCCGAAGGTCGACCAGGCCGCGGGATCGCCCGTGCGGGTCGCCAGCATGGCCTGGGGGATGTGCGGCGGTTGGGGGAAGGCCGGAGCGGCGGCGGGGGCCAGGCCGGCGCAGGCCAGGGTCAGGCCGAAGGCCCGGAGTGCGGGTGCGAACTTGAACATGGTTTCCTTTCGCTGTGAAATTGCGACTCAGTACTACCCGAGATGGATCCATGTCCGGAAATGAATTCTCCGGTCACAATGGCCATGAATAGGACACCCCAGTTTCATGAACGAAACCGAGCTGATCGCCCAGGCAGCGGCAGGCGACTCGGACGCCTTTGGCGCCCTGGTCGGGCCGCACCTCGGCCTCTTCTTCAACGGGATCCTGCGCATCCTCGGCAACCGGGCCGACGCCCAGGACGCCCTCCAGGAAGCCCTCCTGGGCATCTACGAGGATCTGCCCTCCTTCCAGGCGCGCAGCCGGTTCAGCAGCTGGGCCTACAAGGTCTGCGTGAACGCGGCGCTGATGTTCCGGCGCAGCCACGCGCGGATCCGGGAGGATTCCATGGACGCCCTCACCGGCCTGGGCGAATTCGATGACGCCGGGCACCACCTGGACACCGCGACCGCCCTGAGCTGGAGCGTGGCGGCCGAGGCCCTGGACGAGGCCGAACGGCGCCAGCTCAGGGAATGCCTGGTCCAGGCCCTCGACGACCTGCCGGACCCGCTGCGCGTGGTGTTCGTGCTCAAGGATCTGGAGGACTGGTCCACCGAAGCCATCGCGGCCAGGCTCGACCAGGCCGCCGCCACCGTGCGTCAACGCCTGCACCGGGCCCGGGTCCGGGTCCAGGAGCGCCTGCGCGCCCACGTCCAAGGGAGGCCGTCATGAAGCTCCTGCCCACCTGCCGCGAGGTCCGTGAGCGCCTCACCGATTATGCCGAAGGCAGCCTGTCCCCGCGGGAGCGCGTCAGAATCTGGCTGCACCTGCTGATCTGCTCCGCCTGCACCGCCTTCTACCGGGGGCTGCGGGCCCTGCCGGGCGTGGCCAGGTTCCTGCTGCCGCCCGAGCAGCCGCCGCCGGCCGAGGCCGCCCAGGCCCTGGAAGGCGCCCTGCGCCGCATCCAAGGTCACCAGCACCTTTGAAAATCTGTTGCTTGCATGGCAAAAAGCGATAGGATTCAGCTCCCATCCCGGAGGAATCCATGCGCCGCGCGTCCCTCGCCCTCGCCCTCGCCGCCCTGCCGATAGTGGCGGGCCAGCCTCTCGCCTACCAGGACGGCGCCGTGCGCCTCGCCGGCTACCTGTCCCGCCCCGCGTCGGTGCAGGGCAAGGTGCCCGGCGTGCTGGTCATCCACCAATGGATGGGCCTCACCGGCCACGAGCAGATGATCGCGGACCGCCTGGCCGGGCTGGGCTATGTGGCTTTGGCGGCGGACATCTACGGGGAGGGGGTGCGCCCCAAGGACACGACCGAGGCCGCGACCCAGGCGAAGATCTACAAGGGCGACCGCACCCTGTACCGCCGGCGCATCCGCGCCGGACTGGACACGCTCAAGGCCCAGGCCGGGGTGGATCCGGCGCGGGTGGCGGTGATCGGCTTCTGTTTCGGGGGCACCGGTGCCCTGGAAGCCGCCCGCGCCGGCATGCCGGTGGCTGGGGTGGTCTCGTTCCATGGCGGCCTGGACTTCGTTCCGGCCCTTGATTCGCCCGCCATCACCGCCAAGGTGCTGGTCTGCCACGGCGCCGACGACAAATTGGAGTCGCCCCAGGAGATCGCGGCCTTCCAGGACGAGATGCGCAAGACCAAGGCGGATTACATGTTCGTCTCCTATGGCGGCGCGGTCCACGCCTTCACCCAGAAGGAGGCCGGCAACGATCCGTCCAAAGGGTTCGCCTACAACGAGGCCGCGGCGCGCCGGAGTTGGCAGAACATGAGGGATTTCTTCACGGAGCTTTTCTAACCGCTAAACCGGCCCAGCCGGCCCTCGAGCAGAGAAAATCTTCGATTGCTCAAATGGGAATTTTACGTAGACTGGCTTCGGTCTCTCCCGTGATTTGACAAGGATGCCTTATGATAATGGCGGTGTTGGCGGTGCTGGTGGTCTTGGTTGCCTGGGCTCTGGCCTTCTTCCGGAGCGGTTTGCCGGTCTGGACGGTGGCGGTCGCGGCCGCGCTGGGGAGCTTCCAGTGGCAGTCCGGGCGGGCCGGCCTCCCCTGGGCGACCGGAACGGTCTGGGCCGTGTGGGGCGTCTTCGCGCTGCTGGCCGTGGCCATGAACGCGCCGGCCCTGCGCCGGGCCCTGGTCATGCGGCCCATGCTCGGCCTGGTCCGGAGCAAGCTGCCGCCCCTGTCGCGGACCGAGCGGGAGGCGCTGGAGGCGGGCACGGTCTGGTGGGACGGCGAGCTGTTCGGCGGCGCTCCCGACTGGAAGAAGCTGCTGGCCCAGCCCCGGGCCACCCTGACCCATGAGGAGCAGGCCTTCCTGGACGGGCCGGTGGAAGAACTGTGCGGCATGCTGGACGATTGGCGGATCGTCGAGGAGCTGCACGACCTGCCGCCGGAAGTGTGGCAGTTCCTCAAGACCAAGGGCTTCCTGGGCATGATCATCCCCAAGAAATACGGCGGGCTGGGCTTCTCGGCCCTGGCCCACTCCCAGGTGATCATCAAGGTCGCCAGCCGCAGCGTCACCGCCGTGGTCACCGTCATGGTGCCCAATTCCCTGGGCCCCGCGGAGCTGCTGAACCACTACGGCACCGAGGAGCAGAAGAACCACTACCTGCCGCGGCTGGCCCGGGGCCTGGAGATCCCCTGCTTCGCCCTCACCGGCCCCGAGGCCGGCAGCGACGCCGCCTCCATGCCCGACACCGGCGTGGTCTGCAAGGGCACCTTCGAGGGCCGGGAGATCACCGGCATCCGGCTCAACTGGGAGAAGCGCTACATCACCCTGGGCCCGGTGGCCACCCTGCTGGGCCTCTCGTTCCGGCTGCTCGATCCCGACCACCTGCTCCAGCAGGGCTCCGAAGGCATCACCCTGGCCCTGATCCCCACCAGCACCCCGGGCATCACCATCGGCTCCCGGCACAACGCCCTGGGCATCCCGTTCATGGTGGGCCCCAACTGGGGCAAGGACGTGTTCATCCCGCTGGACTGGATCATCGGCGGCGCCGCCGAGGCCGGCAACGGCTGGAAGATGCTCATGGAAAGCCTGGCGGCGGGCCGCTCCATCTCCCTCCCGGCGCTCAGCACCGGTGGCGGCAAGCTGGTGTCCCAGGGCGCCGGCGCCTACGCCCGGGTGCGGCGCCAGTTCAAGCTGCCCATCGGCAAGTTCGAAGGGGTGGAGGAGGCCCTGGCCAGGATCGCCGGGCACACCTACATGATGGACGCCGCCCGCACCCTCACCTGCGGCGCCATCGACCAGGGCGAACGCCCCTCGGTCATCTCGGCCATCGTGAAGTACCACTGCACCGAGCGCATGCGCATCATCCTGAACGACGGCATGGACACCGTCGGCGGCAGCGGCATCTGCATCGGCCCGCGCAACCTGTTCGGGCGCACCTACCAGGCCCTGCCCATCAGCATCACCGTGGAGGGCGCCAACATCCTCACCCGAACCCTGATCATCTTCGGCCAGGGCGTCATCCGCTGTCACCCCTACGTGCTGAACGAGATGCGCGCCGTGGCCAACCCGGACCGGGCCCAGGGCCTGGCGGAATTCGACCGGCACATGGGCGGCCACATGGCCTTCGGCCTGAGCACGGCGGCCCGGAGCCTGTTCCACGGGCTCACCGGCGGCCGCCTGGCGCGAACCCCGGGCGGGCCGGCACAGCGCTATTACCAGGCGGTCTCCCGCTACTCCGCCGGCTTCGCCCTCACCGCCGACGTCGCCCTGCTCACCCTGGGCGGCGGCCTGAAGCGCAAGGAGAAGCTCTCCGGCCGCATGGCCGACATCCTCAGCAACCTCTACCTCATCTCCGCGGCCCTGAAGCAGTTCGAGGACCACGGCCGGCCCGCGGGCGACCTGCCGCTGCTGCGCTGGTCCTGTGAAACCAGCCTGCTGAAGATCCAGGAAAGCTTCGACGGCCTGTTCCGCAATCTGCCCAGCCGCCCTGCGGCCTGGCTGCTGAGGCGGCTGGTGTTCCCCATCGGACGCCATCAGTCCGGACCGAGCGACCGCCTGGGCCACCAGGCCGCCGCGCTCCTGCTCGAGCCCTCCGCGGCCCGGGACCGCCTGACTTCGGGCATCTTCATGCCCATGGACAGCCGCGAGGCGCTCAAGCGCATGGAGGAGACCCTGACCAAGGTGATCGCCGCCGAGCCGGTGGAGAAGAAGCTGTGGGCCGGCGTGGCCGCCAAGGCCATCCGTGCCGGCGGCGACGCCCAGATGCTGGCCGACGGCCTCGGCGCCGGGGTGATCACCGCGGAGGAGGGCAGGACCCTGCGGGCGGCGCTGGAGGCCCGCAAGGAAGCGGTCAAGGTGGACGATTTTCCGCAGGTGCGCCAGCCCAGGACCAAGGAGTGAACGATGGGTGTTGAAGGGGCCTACGCCGGCGGGCGGCCCGTCTATTTCGTCGACGGCGGGCGCACGCCGTTCCTGAAGGCCCGCGGCACCCCGGGCCCGTTCCACGCCTCTGACCTGGCGGTGGCGGCGGGCAAGGCCCTGCTGGCCCGGCAGCCATTCGAGCCCGGGCAGTTGGACGAGGTGGTGTTCGGCTGCATCATCCCCGGCGTGGACGAACTCAACATCGCCCGGATCATCGCCCTGCGCCTGGGCTGCGGCAAGGCCATGCCGGCCTGGACCGTGCAGCGCAACTGCGGCTCCGGCATGCAGGCCATCGACTGCGCCGCCCAGGACATCGCCCAGGGCCGGGCCGACCTGGTGCTGGCCGGGGGGACCGAAGCGATGAGCCAGTCCCCGGTGCTGCTGGGCGACGCCATGGTGAAGCTGCTGGCCGACCTGGCCAGGGGCCGCTCAGCCTGGGCCAAGCTGAAGGTGCTGAGCCGGCTGCGCCCCGCCCATCTCAAACCGGTGATCGGCCTGCTGCGCGGCCTCACCGACCCCATCAGCGGGCTCAACATGGGCCAGACCGCCGAGGGGCTCGCCAGCCGGTTCGGCATTAGCCGGGAGCGCATGGACGGCTTCGCCCTGCAAAGCCACCAGCGCCTGGCCCGGGCCCAGGACGGCGGCCGGCTGGAGGAACTGGCTCCCATGTTCGGAGCCGACGGCACCCTGTACGACCGGGACGAGGGCCTGCGCCGGGATGCCGACCTGCCCGCCCTGGCCCGGCTGAAGCCGGCCTTCGAGCCGCCCCACGGCCTGGTCACCGCCGGCAACAGCGCCCAGATCACCGACGGCGCCGCCTGCCTGCTCCTGGCCAGCGCCAGCGCCGTGAAGAAGCATGGCCTGACCGTCCTGGGCCGGGTGGAGGATTGCCACTGGGCCGGGCTCGAGCCCAGCCAGATGGGCCTGGGGCCGGTGCACGCCATGGCCCCGATCATGGCGCGCCAGCGCCTGGACAGCGCCGAGGTGGACTACTGGGAGATCAACGAGGCCTTCGCCGTCCAGGTGCTGGCCTGCGCCGAAGCCTGGCGGAGCGCGGCCTACTGCCGGGAGGAGCTGGGCCTGGCGGCCCCGTTCCGGGCCATCGACCCGGACCGGCTCAACGTCGACGGCGGCGCCGTCGCCCTGGGCCACCCGGTGGGCTGCAGCGGGGCGCGCATCGTCCTGCACCTGCTGCATGTGCTCAGGCGCAACGGCGCCGGCCTGGGCATGGCGAGCCTGTGCATCGGCGGCGGCCAGGGCGGGGCCATGCTGATCCGGGCGCTGGATGGGCTGGAGGGGGAAGGGCATGCTTGATCTGGCGGAACAGGTGCACCATTGGCGGCTGGACCAGGATGAAGGCGGGATCCTCTGGCTCACCCTCGATCGCGCCGCCAGCCCGGTCAACGCGCTTTCCAGCGAGGTCCTGGGTGAACTGGGGCGTATCCTGCCGGCCATCGCCCGGACCGGCGCCAAGGGGCTGGTGATCCGCTCCGGCAAGGCCGGCTTCATCGCCGGGGCCGACGTCGGCGAGTTCAGCGGCCTGACCGGTACGGCCCAGGCCCTGGCGCACATCCAGCGCGGCCAGGAGATCTTCCGGCAGTTGGAGCAGCTGCCCATGCCCAGCGCGGCCATGATCCACGGGTTCTGCCTGGGCGGGGGACTGGAGCTGGCCCTGGCCTGCACCTACCGGATCGCCTCGGACGCGCCCGAGACCAAGCTGGGCCTGCCCGAGGTCCAACTGGGCATCCACCCCGGTTTCGGCGGCACCGTCCGGCTCACCGCCCTGCTGGGACCTTCGGCGGCCATGGACTTGATGCTCACCGGCCGGCCGGTGGCGGCCCGGGCCGCGCGCAAGCTGGGCCTGGTGGACGTCGTGGTGCCCGAGCGGCACCTGGCCAGGGCGGCGGCCGCGGCCATCACCGGCGGCAGGCCCGCGCGCCGGGCCTCCCTGCTCCGGCGGCTGCCCGGGTTCTGGCCGCTGAAGCCGGCCCTGGCCTGGTTCCTGCGCCGGAAAGTGGCCGAACGCGCCCGGCCGGAGCACTACCCGGCGCCGTTCGCCCTCATCGACCTGTGGTCCCGCTTCGGCGGCAATCCGGAAGCCATGTACCGGGCCGAAGCCGCGTCCGTGGCCCAACTGGTCACCGGCAGCACCGCGCGCAACCTGGTGCGGGTCTTCCATCTCCAGGAAAAGCTCAAGGGCCTGGCCAAGACCGGACTGCCGGCGGCCCGTTTCGTCCACGTGGTGGGCGGCGGCGCCATGGGCGGCGACATCGCCGCCTGGTGCGCGCTCCAGGGCCTGATGGTGACCGTTCAGGACGTGGATGCCGGGCGCCTGGCCCAGGTGGTCAAACGGGCCGCCCAGCTGTTCCGCAAAAAGCTCAAGCAGCCGCGCGAGGTCCAGGCCGCCCTGGACCGGCTGGTGCCGGATCCGCTCGGCGCCGGCGCCGCCCGGGCCGACCTGGTGATCGAGGCCATCTTCGAGGACGCCGATGCCAAGACCGCCCTGTACCGCGAGCTGGAACCGCGCATGAAGCCGGACGCCATCCTCGCCACCAACACCTCCAGCATCCCGCTGGAACGGCTGGCGCAGGGGCTGGCGCGCCCGGAGCGCTTCC
>Ga0302320_10023765_pt1 | contig 12007 bp, 10 predicted proteins | sample Bog_T0_3_FD_202130 | JGI IMG/M metagenome (GOLD analysis project Ga0302320, IMG submission 202130) | Peat permafrost microbial communities from Stordalen Mire near Abisko, Sweden - Bog_T0_3 | ecosystem: Environmental > Terrestrial > Soil > Wetlands > Peat | place: Sweden: Abisko, Stordalen Mire...
TGCTACCGAAGACGAACTGCGTGAGGCGCTCGAAAAGGCATTTGATTATCGGGGCGACATCACTATCACTCGCAAGGATGGGACGAAGGTTGAAGGTTATCTGTTCGATAGGCGTCAAGCGAAGACACTGAGCGAATCGTTGGTGCGCGTTCTGCCGCCGAATGGGCCACGGGTGAACGTTCCTTATTCCGATATTGCGGCGCTGGCTTTTACCGGACGCGACCCGGCGGCGGGCAAGAGCTGGGAAGCTTGGGTGAGGAAATATTGGGAGAAGAAGGCTTCGGGCGAGACGGCTGAGATTGAGCCGGAAGATTTAGATTAGGCCGCCTGTGTGTTTGCCCGCAACCAGTCTGCCAAATGCGGAAAGCTGAACTGGTTATCAGCATACAGTCCCGCTATGAGGGCATAGGTCTTCTCGGCGTCGGCCTCAAGCCGAAATCCGTTGATAGCAAGAAAAGTATAAGTTGCCGCGAAAGCCGTCCGCTTATTGCCGTCAATAAACGGATGGTTCTGGGCTAGACTTTCCCATAAAGCTGCGGCTTCTTCTATCAGGTCCGGATAATATCCGGTCTGCGGGCGGTAAAGCGCGGCTTCCAATAGTCCCTGATCTCTGACTCCCTGCCCGCCGCCGTACCTGTCGATCTGGTCGCCGTGCATTGCCAAAATTTCGGCCAGTGTCAGATAGTCAGTCATTGCGCGAGCTTTTTGTAGAGCGGTGCATATTTTTCGTGACTCGTTGAATAAGCATCCATCACGTATGCTCTCGGACGCGCCTGCTTGCGCTTTTCGAGCAGATCGGCCAAAGCCTCGTCCACCAAGACCTGAAGTTGGCGGCCTTCCTGTTCAGCCAGCGTTCGTAACTGCGCGAGGATTTCCGAATTTACCTGGGTAGCGAAATTTTCTCGGGCTCCCGACATACCTCCATCATGACGCAACATGATTCATCACGGACGAACCCGATAGGGTTCTTAATCAAGACGCCGGCAGAATAGTGTCCATCTTCAAATCAATAGTGGCGTCGGAGGATACAACTTCCATGTTTTGAAACGGCATGTCCGCGATATGAGGCCCGGCTTGGGCGAGGGCCGCCAAGATCTGTTTGAGAATCGCCGCTGAGAAAGCCGACTTGCATTCAAGAGTAGCTTTGACGTGAGCTTTGCGTTCGAAGGTGAGGCTGTACCCGACAAGACTGATACTGGAAGAAAATTGCGCCCAATTCAAATCCATGCCGGTCTTGTCGCGCAATCCGCCGCTGATGAGCGAGTCAAACTGATTGCCGGCGGCCACGCCGCGAACCGGCGCGAGGGCGTCGGAGTTGTCCATCATTTTGACGAAGCGCGGGTTCGAGCCAAGGCTGGCGGTGACACCTTGGCGAGCTTCGAGCATCGCTTTCAACTCTCCGGGACTACCGAAAGCTGCCAGCCAGTCTTCCAAAAACACTATGCAAGTGCCGGCTCCTGGACAAAACATCTGAGTATCTTCCAGCTTCAATGGGAGGATCGATTTTCGGTCTGCGAATTTGATTGCGGCAGAGCCGCTGAAGGCGCCGCCGAGCAACCGGCCCGGCGCTTTGGCAGCATCTCCCAATTTGCGTCGCAGCGAGCTGATGTGGACATCGATGGAGCGGTCGAACGCCTCAAAATCGCGGGGTGCGATTTCGAGTAGGAGTTGCTCACGCGTTTTCACACGGCCAGCGGCACGAGCGAGCGAGAGTAAGAGATCGAATTCGACCGGAGTCAGGGTAAGTGGTTTTCCGTCCAATGCGGCGCAGCGTGTTTCGGCGCTTACGGACAGGCCTCCCACACTAAGGGGTCCCTCTTGGCGCGGGATGCTATCGGCGGTGATGCGCGAACGCCGGATGACGGCACGGAGGCGCGCGAGCAATTCGCGCGTGGAAAAAGTTTTGGGTAGGTAATCGTCCGCGCCGATTTCCAGCCCGGATATGCGATCGGCTTCGTCGCCTAAACCGGTCAGCATGAGTACCGGCAAGTTGCTAGTGGCGCGCAGGCGCTTCAGCAGCTCAAAGCCGTTGAGCTTCGGCATCATGACGTCTAGGATCATGGCGTCGAAGCTCTCCTTGAGCGCGAGTTCAAGGCCAGCCACGCCGTCGTTGGCGACCGATACCTCATAGCCGAGAGGTTCCAAATAGCCCCGAATGAGGCGGCAAAGTTTGGCATCGTCGTCCACCACGAGCAGGCGAGTAGAGGTTTCGGCTTCCTTAACTAAATCTAACTATCTCGCGGATCGGAGGAAGGACGGGAAACTTTTACCGTTCCTTTACAATTTTTACTTCTACGGATGACAAAAGATCATTCGGGGGCCGCATCCCTTTCCCTCAAAACTAGTCTCTTCTAAAACATTATTTTCCGCGCCACTGTAAAGTTCGCAAGCTTTGCGCTTGCGCCATTTCCTCGCGATTCGCAGGTCCGGCCGCGATAGACTAGGCTACGGGATGATGTCGGCGCCGCACAAGCCCCTTTCGGCCCTTCTCTCGCAAATTCTGGTCGCCTATAGCGTGGAGCTCGATTGCGAATTCGAGCGCCGCATGCTGCAAACGCAGAGCCGTAGCGCGCGCCTCTCGCTGGTCGTTTGGCTTAATGTGCTGCAGTTTTTGGCCGATGGACCAGTTTCGGTTCGAACGCTCGCTTCGCGCGCGCTCACAGCCGAGGCTGGCGCCATAGCCGGGCTTGGTTGCCTCGAACGATGGGGCGTCGTTGCGCTGCAGCCAGGAAAACGCGCCGGTTTCGGTAGCGGCCGAGGCATCCGCGCCGATTGGCCGGTTCGGCTCACGGCCAGCGGTGAAACAGCCGTCAGAATCTGGCCCGGCCTGATCCCGGAAATAGACGCCCGCTGGTCGAAACGCTTCGGCGACGACGCGACGAGGTTGCGCCGCTCGTTAGAAGCAATCGAGCACCAGATCGACCTCGAATTGCCGCAGGGCTTGCCCGTTGCGATTCTGAAGCTGCCGGAGTTCGGGCCCCGGAAATCCGCTGCGGAAGACAACCTGCCGCTGCCGGTGCTGCTTTCCCGAGTTCTGCTCGCGTTCGCGCTCGATTTCGAACGTGAGTCCCAAACGCCGATTTCGCTATGCGCAAACGCGATCCGCGTTCTCAGTGACGAGCCGATCCCTGAAACGGAGATCCCCAGACGAACCGGCTGTTCGGAAGAGACCGCGGGCATTGGCTGGCAGCACAAGCCGTACATCGTCGTTGAAAGAGACCCTGCGCGCGGCCGCGGCAAGTTCGTGCGCTTGTCCGAAGCGGGCATAAAGGCGCAGCACGAGTATTTGAGTCGCACGCGCGATATTGAGGAAAAGTGGAAGAAGCGCTTTGCCGCCGCAACGAAAGAAATTCGGGAATCTTTGACGACTCTGCTGAAAAGAGGCGAACTGTCTGACGGCCTGAAACCGCCTCCCGGAACCACCCGCGCCGGCGCCCAGACACCGGCCCTGGGCCGTGTAGACATTGGACCTGCGGCACGCCAACGCCGGCAGGATTTGGTAAATCAGACGAAAGCATTCGTGCGCGATCCGGCTGGAACTCTGCCGCATTATCCGCTCTGGGACATGAACCGCGGCTTCGGTCCGTAGCACGCGTTGCGGTTCTTGGACAGCAACGCACGAACCGCTTCCGACACCTAGGTCGCGCAGCTTCGGGTGAATTGCCGCCTCTCCGTCAGTTACTTTTCGGTAGGCAGCATCTCCAGGGGAATTCGATTGAAACTGGCGACGATTTAGCCAGCCTTCACACATAGCGCTTTTGGTGCCAAAGCCACGCCGTCCGCACAATGTCGTCCAACTGAGTGTATTTTGGCTTCCATCCAAGTTCCCGGATCGCCTTGTCCGAACTGGCGACCAGCACCGCCGGGTCCCCTGACCGCCGCGGATGGATCTCCGCCGGAATCGGGTGGCCGGTCACGCGGCGCGCCGACTCGATCACCTCGCGGACGCTGAATCCCTGCCCGTTTCCCAGATTGAAAATCAGCCGCTCCTCGGCTGCCTCGTCCCTCTCCAACGCCGCCAACGCCAGCAAGTGTGCCTCGGCCAAGTCGGAGACGTGAATGTAATCCCGGATGCAAGTGCCGTCCGGCGTCGGGTAATCGTCGCCGTAGATGCGGATGGAAGCGCGGCGGCCCAGCCCCACATCCAGAACCAGTGGAATGAGATGCGACTCGGGCTCATGCGCCTCGCCGCGCGTCACGCCACCCGCGTTTTCCGGCGCTCCAGCCACGTTGAAATAACGCAACGAAGCGGAACGCAGCCCGTGGATGCGGCGCATCCAGCCGAGCATTTGCTCGACCATAAGCTTTGACTCCCCATAGGCATTTGTCGGTTTCAGGCGTGCATCTTCCCGAATTGGGACGGATTCCGGCTCCCCGTAAACCGCCGCCGTGGAAGAGAAGACCAGCCGTAGCGGCCCGCAGGCGAGCATGGCTTCCAGAAGGCTCAGCGTCGAAGCGGTGTTATTGCGAAAAAACGTCTCCGGCCGAATCATCGACTCGCCGGCTTCAATGAGCGCCGCAAAGTGCAAGACGCCGTCGAAAGGCTGGCCGTTTTTTGTAGCCCTGGTGAAAAGGTTTTCAATGGCAGACCGGTCTGCCAACTCTCCTTCCACAAACTCAACCCCGGCCGGCAACAGGTCCCGGCGTCCATGGCTCAAATTATCAAAAACAATAGCTTTATGCCCGGTCTGAGCGAGCAAGCCAGCCACGGTACCACCTATATACCCCGCCCCTCCGGTGACCAAAATCCTCATAAAAATACTGTCCTTCCCCAAGCCCTTTGGTTTACCTTGAGTCTATTACAGCAGGGCAGGTCGGGAGAGGCTTCCGGGCCCCCGCCTCACGACCGTCAGCCAGGCGGCTCGCCCGAAAGCGTTTGATCCGCTGCTTCCTCGCCACGCATGGGGTTTTCCATGCTGGCTCCTTGGCGCAATAAATACCCCGGCGAAAGGACCCCTGACCAAAAAGGGGGATTGCGGATTACCATCGTATAGCCTTGGATATTACCTAGGAGTCCCTGGAATGCACGGCACTTGTGCAAGCAACAATCCGTCTCGCCGGCCGTCTCTCCCAGATAATCTGAGGGAGCTCCTCCCCATCGGCTCGCCTGCGTGGCACGTTTTCGCTCCCAAGAGCGTTTCCCGGACAAGCTGCGATTCGCGGACAAAACGCCTTCCGCGTTCCGCAAAGGGACAGAATCCCGTTCTAACCTTCTCCGCAGCCCATGAACTGCACCGCGCTTTTGCCGATATTCTTTCTGACAGCAGCTTGCATCTCAAAACTCAAACGACCGATCGCGAGGACTGACGACATGCCCGAGCTTTCCACCCCCGGCGCGCCATACACCCCAATAAGGGCAAACTTCGGCTTGCTCCCCGAGCCGGAGAGAAGCCCTGCTTCGTTTCTCACCAGTATGGTGATCAACGGATTGATTGTCTTGATCGCCATTTATCTGGGATCCCAGGTGAAGAACCTGGTGGCGCACAAATATGAGGAGACGGTTCTAATTGTTCCCGCCACGCCGCCCCCTCCGCCCAAGGTCAAGCTTCCCGAACCGCCCAAGATCACCCCGCCGGAGCCCCCCAAAATCGAGGTCAAGCTGGAGCAGCCCAAGATCACCATACCCAAGCCCGAGCCAAAGCCCGAGCCCAAGCCGATCCAGATGGAAGCCAAGGTCAACATGCCCCTGAGCAAGGCGGCCAAGCCCGCCGTGGTTTTGGCGCCGCAGCCCAAGGCGGCCATGACGGCGGCCATGCCTGCGCAGAACAACACGGTCAAGGCCTCCACCGCGCCCGTGCATATGGGTCAGACCTTTGGAGTCACTCCCAATCCCAATGCCACGCGGCCTGCAACAGTAGCCGCAATTGGCAACCCCTACGGCGGCCTGCAGGGCCCGGCAGTCGCGCCGCATGGCGTGGTCGGTTCCACAGGCATCGGCAATGGTCTCAGAGCCGGTTCCAACGCAGGAGTAGTCGGCAAAGTGGCCTCGGCAGGCATTCCCGGTGGAACTGGCACTGCCAACACCGGCCCGGTAACCGGCCATGTGGCCACCACGGCCATGGCCAAGCCGGTGGTCGCAGCCGTTCCCATGCAGCAGGCGACAACGGCGCCGGCAATGACCGGCATCGAAGTGCTTTCCAAGCCCCCCGCGGTCTACACCAGCGAAGCGCGCCAGTTAAGAATCCAGGGCGATGTGGTTCTCAAGGTCACCTTTACCGCGGCCGGACAAGTGGTGGTTCAGGGCTTGGTCAGCGGGTTGGGACACGGCCTGGACGAAGAGGCTCGCCGCGTCGCAGAGCAAATCCGATTTCGTCCCGCGACCCGAAATGGGCAGGCAATCGACGCGACAACAACCATCCGCATCACCTTTCAGTTGGCGTAGTAGCATCAAAGCTGTAATAGGAACCAAAGGCAGTGCACGACAGGGCCGAAGCCTCATGCGGACCCGTCCCGGCGAAAATCAAGAAAGACATCAACCAGGAGCATTTCATGACGTTTCGGAAGATCGCCCTTACTTTGTTCATGATGACCGTGAGTGCGGGCTGCGCGTACGCGACCAAAGAGCCGAAGTACGAGGCGGCGCATCCGCTGACGCCGGAGCAGTCGGCGCTGGTGGACCGGGCCATTGGGCAGGAGAAGGTGCTGATCCAGGCCATCCGCAAGCGCACGCCGCTGGTGGAGACCTACATTCAGAACACCCGGCCTGACGTGAAGCTCTATATGGTTCCGGTTGAAGACCAGTACATGCTGAGCCGCGTGGACTTCGCCAAAGGCTTCGTGGACAAGAGCTTCACGGATCGCAGCGTCAAGCAGTCAAAAGGCGCCAAGGGCTTCTTCAAGGGTTCGCTGGACGCCATGCTGGGCCTGAGCAAGGCGTTGGGCCTCGAAAAATTCACCTACAATCCCAACGGCTTCATGCAGATGATGTTTCTTGATCCGACGGGCTTCGACAAGAACCACTATGTGTTCAGCTACGTGCGCCATGAATTTCTGGGAACGGTGCGCACCGCGGTCTTCGATGTTCACCCCAAGGTCAAGGGCATGGGCCGCTTCTTCGGCCGAATCTGGATCGAGGACCAGGACGGCAACGTGGTCCGCTTCAACGGCACCTACACTGGGCCTAATGAGGAAGACTCGAGCAAGTATTATTTCCACTTCGACAGCTGGCGCATGAACGTGCAGCCGGGCGAGTGGCTTCCGGTTGCTGTTTATGTGGAAGAGACCACGCGCATCGAGGGCGAGAAGACGGTTGGCCTGAAGGCCCAGACCCACTTCTGGGGCTACAGCCTCAAGCTGCCCACGCGCGACAGTGAAAACGTGAGCGTGAAGGTCGATGACGCGGTCGACAACAGCCAGGACTCGCAGGACGTGGGCCCGCTGCAAGCCTCGCGCGCCTGGGTTACGCAGGCGGAAAATAACGTGATCGACCGCCTCGTTGAAGCCGGCCTGGTTGCGCCGCTGAATGCCGACCCCAACGGCTACGAGCACAAGATTCTCGACCAGATCGTCATCAACCTGCAGGTGCCCAACAACCTGGCCTTCACTGACCAGATCCACACCCGCATCCTGCTCACCACGACCATCGAGACCACCACGGTGGGCAACACCATCCTCATCTCCAAGGGTCTGATCGATTCCCTGCCCAACGAAGCCGCCATGGCCTCCGTCGTCGCAATGGAGCTGGCACACATCGCCATGGGCCACCACATCGATACGCGCTACGCATTCAACGACCGGCTGATGTTCCCGGACACGGCGACCTTCCAGCGCATCGACATGTACCACACCGATCACGACAATGCGGAAGCTGCGAAGCGCGCCATGGAGTACCTGAACGCCTCGCTCTACAAGGACCAGCTTGCCGACGCGGGCCTCTACTACGCGCAGTTGGTGGACCGCGAAAAGCCGCTCAAGCAGCTCAACTCGCCCAAGCTGGGCGATTCGCTGCTGCAGCCGAATGGCGCGCCGTGGATGGCGGACCTGCAGCACATGTCGCCCAAGCTGAACTGGGACGACCTGGCGCAGCGTGCGGCCAACCCGCTCGGCTTCTGGCTGAAGACCGACCCGTGGGACGACAAGGTACACCAGCTGAACGCCAAGATCTACGCCTACATGAACCCGCGCGACAAGATGCCCTTCGAGGTAACCCCGATCTTCTTCAAGCTACAGCGCTACGATGCCGCAGCCGCCACAGCCGGGGTTGGAGCCACGGTAGCGCCCGCTTCCTCTACGCCCGCCGCCGGACCGCCGCCTGCAGCTGATCCAAACGCGCAGCCGGCCGCACCTCCGGCTACACCCCCGGCCAACGCCGATCCCAACGCCCAGCCCCCTGCGGGAACGCAACCGGCTCCGGCTCCCGACACTACGCCGCAGCCACCGGCCACTCCACCCCCCGCGGCGCCCGCTGCGCAGACCGACTCTAACCCGCAGCAAACGCAGCCCGCAGCACAATCAGGCCAGCAGTAGCATCTAACCCGGAGAGAAGTGCCTTCCCGAATTGGCAATCGTCTTGCCGCTTCCCGAAGGCACTCGCTCAGGGGCGCCAAAATAAAAGCAACGGCCCCTGGATTGAACGAGGTTAGTGCCGATGCATAGTTCAGCCATGAAACATTTCATCCCCATTTTTGCCTTTTTCCTTCTCGCAGCCGCGGCGGTTTCCGCTCGCGCCCAGGTGGTTCCGTCCGCCTTCGCCAAGGGCCTGTCGCTCACGGCCGGGGGTGAGGCCTCTGTCTTCCAACCCGACTACACCGGCTTCGGCGTACCCGCAAGGGCCCCGTTTTCCCAGTATCTCTACGGCATCGGCACGTATGTAGACCTCAAGGTCACGCCCTGGATTCAATTCGAAGGCGAGGGCCGCTGGCTGCGCTTCAACCAGACCGACGGCATCTACGAGGACAACTACCTGATCGGCCCGCGGCTGCCCATTTACCGGCTGCGCTCCTGGCACGCGACCCCCTATGGGAAAATTCTAATCGGCTACGGCAAGCTGAACTTCGAGAATGGGAACGGCTGGGGCCGCTACACTCAACTCGCTTATGGCGGCGGCCTGGACATCAAGATGTCCAAGCGCATCAACGTGCGTCTCCCGGACGTCGAGTACCAGCAATGGCTCAACTGGACGGAAGGCACGGGGAAGAGCTACAACCTGTTCCCATATGGGGTCAGCGTGGGGGTCTCCTACCGCGTCTTCGGCCTCAAGTAGGTTCTCGAAGCGCCTGTCTACCGGTTGTCTTCTTTCTTGAGCGAGGCCTGCAGCTCAAGGATCTGCAACTGGACCTGCTTGAGCTCCTTTAAAAGGTAGACCTTGCTATGGCTGATTCGGTACCCCAGTTCGTTGATTGCCCCCCCAAAGTACATCAATGCCGCGCCCGTGTAGAGGCCGGCTCTTTGATCCGTGTTCAGATGGCGCCCCCACGACGAAATCGCGAGCCAAAAAACGCCCACACCGAGGAAGATAAAGGTTCTGGCCAACCAGCGTTCCCAGAACAAGGCCTTGTCGTGTTTCGCCAGCAGGGCCTCTGTTTCTTTCCGATAATCTGCAAGATTCTCGGGCAGCGGCAGACGCGCCAACAATCGGTCGCGCACGCTATCGTTTTTCGGTTCCATAACCACCTCCGCTTAGGATTCTCTTCATGGCTCGTTTTGCGCAATGAATGCGGGATTTCACAGTCCCCTCAGAGCAACCGACAACCTTGGCAATCTCCGCGATCGATAAGTCATCCAGAAAATGCAACACCAGCACCTCGCGATGCTTTAGCCCTATCTCCCTCAGTGCCTCATGAATCGCGGCTGCATCTTCTTCGGCAAACGACGGCTCTTCGGCCTCCTGAAAGTCTTCAAGCTCGGCGGCCTCGGCCCGCTCACGCGATACATTGCGCCGGATGCGATCCACCGCGACCCCATGCGTGATCGAATAGAGCCACGAGCGGAGCGCGCCGGGGTCCTTCAGCTTGCCGATGCCGCGAAAGGCCTTGATCCAGACTTCCTGCAAAACGTCGAGGCCGCTGTCGGGATCGCCGGTGATGCTTGCCGCGTAGTAGAGCAGCGGACGCTCCATGGCCGCGACAAGATCCTCGAAGGCGCCCGCCTCGCCGGTCTGGCAGCGCAGCGCGAGCCACTCGTACAGCGTGCGATCCTGGTTCTCCACCTGCATTCATGCCTTATGTCGAAGCAACAGTGATTGCGGTTCAACTCTGTCGAAACATTTTGTGTTCCGGCCAGAAAAAAGGGTCACCCGCCTAAGCGAATGACCCTTCTGTTCAAGCTAATTCCAACAAATTCTAGGCCGGTGAAGGCGAGCCTTCCGGGAATCCAGGTCCGCCACGCGCTTCGGGCTTGAGCACTTGCTGCGGGCTGCCGCCGGTGTCCGATGGCGAAGCCAGCACCGACCGCATCGGCGGCAGTGTCTCGCCCACGATGAGCATCCGCACCTCTTCAGCGTCGATGGTCTCGCGCTCCAGCAGCGCCGCGCCAATGCGGTGCATCGCATCGGCATGCGACTCCACCAGCGCATGTGCAGACTGGTATGCCTCGTCGATCAGGCGCCGTACTTCTAGATCGATCTGCCTTGCCGTCTCTTCGCTGAAGTCGCGGTGCTGGGCAATCTCGCGGCCCAGGAAGATCTGCTCTTCTTTCTTCCCGAAGGTGAGCGGTCCCAGCCGGCTCATCCCGTATTCGCACACCATGCGGCGGGCAAGATCGGTGGCGGATTCAATATCGCTGCCCGCGCCGGTCGACATCTGGTTGAGGAAGATCTCCTCCGCCACCCGGCCGCCGTAGGCGATTGCCAAGTTGGCTTCAAGGTACTCGCGGGTGTAGTTGTGCCGGTCGCCGGGTAAAAAGACCGTAACGCCCAGCGCCATGCCGCGAGGAATGATGGTGACCTTGTGAATGGGGTCGGAGTGCTCGCGCAGGAACGAAACCAGCGCGTGGCCGGCCTCGTGATACGCGGTGACCTTCTTCTCTTCTTCGGTCAGCAGCATCGACTTGCGCTCTGCGCCCATGAGGACCTTGTCCTTGGCCAGCTCGAAGTCATACATGGTGACCTGCTTGCGGTTCATGCGCGCAGCGCTCAGCGCCGCCTCGTTCACCATGTTCGCGAGGTCAGCCCCGCTGAATCCCGGTGTTCCCCGAGCCAGCACGTTGAGGTTGGTGTCGTCGGAGACGGGAACCTTCTTCACGTGCACGCGAAGCACTTCCTCGCGTCCGCGCACATCGGGCAGTCCCACAACAACGCGGCGATCGAAACGGCCTGGCCGCAGCAGTGCCGGATCGAGTACGTCAGGGCGATTCGTTGCCGCGACCAGGATCACGCCGTCATTCGATTCGAAGCCGTCCATTTCAACCAGCAACTGGTTCAGTGTCTGCTCGCGCTCGTCGTGTCCGCCGCCCAGGCCAGCACCGCGATGGCGGCCCACTGCATCGATTTCGTCGATGAAGATGATGCACGGCGCGTTCTTCTTGCCCTGTTCGAACAGATCGCGCACGCGGCTTGCGCCCACGCCCACAAACATCTCAACAAAGTCGGAACCCGAGATGGAGAAGAACGGAACATTCGCTTCGCCGGCCACAGCACGGGCGAGCAGTGTCTTGCCTGTTCCCGGAGGGCCCACCAGCAGCACGCCCTTGGGGATGCGTCCGCCGAGCTTCTGGAACTTCTGCGGCTCGCGCAGGTACTCGATGATCTCCTTCAGTTCTTCCTTGGCTTCATCCACGCCGGCCACGTCTTTGAACGTAACCTTCTTCTGCTGCATCGAGAGCAGCCGCGCGCGGCTCTTGCCGAAGCTCAGAGCTTTATTGCCGCCCGACTGCATCTGCCGCAGCATGAAGAACCAGATGGCGCCCAGCAGCACAAACGGGCCAATGTTGATCAGCAGCGGAATCAGGATGCTGTTCTGCGGAGGCTTGAGGCTGTAGGTAACTTTGGCGGCGCGGAGTTCCTTGGTGAGGCTGTCGATCAGGTTGCTTGCAATATTGGTATGGAACTCGTCCTTGGCACCCTTGAGAT
>Ga0302320_10023767_pt1 | contig 12006 bp, 6 predicted proteins | sample Bog_T0_3_FD_202130 | JGI IMG/M metagenome (GOLD analysis project Ga0302320, IMG submission 202130) | Peat permafrost microbial communities from Stordalen Mire near Abisko, Sweden - Bog_T0_3 | ecosystem: Environmental > Terrestrial > Soil > Wetlands > Peat | place: Sweden: Abisko, Stordalen Mire...
CATGACGGTGACTGAAGCGTGGGGCCATTTTCAGGCCAATGAACTGCGCGATCCAGACTCAGACCGTTCTCCGACAACGATCCAGAGCTACCTGGACTACTACAAGACGCACATTATCCCGAAATGGGGAGACGTGCCACTGGACGAGGTCGAGTCCGGTGCCGTCGAACGATGGCTGCGGAGTCTGAGAAAATCTTCTGCGCCATTCTCCAAAGTGGCGACTGGTGATACTGCCGCCCTTGCGCAGGGCTATGAGCCGCTTGCTCCGGCATCAAAGGCGAAAATACGCAACCACATGAGTTCCTTGTTTTCGCACTGCATACGCCACGAACTCTACACCAAACTGAATCCGATCACATCCGTCCGTCAAAGCGCGGTCAGGCAGCGCGATCCCGACATTCTGACGCTCAGCGAAATTCGCTTGATCCTGGGCAACATCGAACCACAGGCAATCAAGATTATGGTGGCCACTGCTGCCGCCTCTGCATTTCGCCGGAGTGAGTTCCGGGGATTGAAGTGGGCGGATCTCGATCTTGACAATTGCTGGTTCCATTGTCGGCGCGGCCTGGTGGGAAAGTACGAAACAAAAATGAAGACGCGGGCCTCTCGCAAAAGCGTGGAGATGAACCCTACACTGGCCGAGGCACTCCGGGCCTGGCGCAACTCAACACCGTATCCCCAGGACACGGATTGGGTATTTGCCAGCCCGTTCTCATCCGGCAGACTCCCTTATTGGCCGGATTCAACTTTGAAGGATCATGTCCGGCCAGCGGCAATCAAGGCCGGTATTACCAAATCCATCGGCTGGCATACGTTCCGGCACTCCCTGGCGAGCCTCCTGGGACAACAAGGCGAAGACATCAAGGTCATTCAGGAACTGCTGCGCCACGCCTCGTCGCGGATCACATCGGATGTCTACCAACAGGGGCACACCGTGGCGAAGCGGTCTGCGCTGAGCCGGGTCTCGGGACTCTTCGTGGTCGAGGCCAAGGCGTCGTAAGAGTCCAAATCGAGGTCCAGTTTTGCACTGGCCCCCAGACGAAGAAAGGCTCCCGGCGCCGGGAGCCTTTCTTTCAAAATCTTTCAATTCCAATCGGCCTCAAAAGGGTGTATTTTCTTAATGGATCCTTATTGGACCTTCGTGTCACATGCCAGATCGGACTTAAGTCCTTTGGAATCTGGCGGGGACGACGGGGCTCGAACCCGCGACCTCTGCCGTGACAGGGCCGCCAGACTCAGTTTTTCAACGACTTACAACACCGCGGGGACTGCCAAAGTACGCGGAAGTCGTGCAGAACAGCAGGATTTGTGGGTTGGGCTGTGGGTTGGAGGGTCCCCTTGACCTATCTCTTGATGGCTTCTGCGGCGAGTTGCTTCCAGCCATGCGCAAGGGCTTCCCTGGCCAAGGGAGTGAGTTGTCTGCGCTGATCGCTGGGAGCACCGGCGGCCCGCGCCAGCAGGATTCGGGCTTCGAGGGCGATTGGGAGATACTCTAACTCTGTCGGTTCAAGCTATCGACGCCCCGTCATTTCGAGTCGAGGGTCAGGGAATAAATATCTTCGGTACCCACGTCGCGGAGCATCATCGGCGCGTCGGTTGGGTCAAGGCCCAACCATATCGAGAACACACCAGTGCAGCGGACGCCCTTGAGGTCGATTACGGGTTCCCGCTTACCATCCTGGGTGCGAACCCGCACGACAGCCGAGTCGGGTGTCCACTTGATGTAGTAGATCCACTGACCATCGCTCGACCATTCGGGAAAGGCCACGGAACCGGTGTCTAAATTCGTCCATCGGCCGCTTGCAATATCGAAGAGTTTCATTCCCATCACGTCGAGGGTGACAGCAGCGATTTTCTTGCCGTCGGGCGACCAGTGCGGCACCACGAGGCCTTCGGAAGCGGGCAGGACTGTGGTCTTGCCCGTGCCGAGATCGACCGTGCGCAGATCGGATTTCGCGCTCGCGCCGACATTCGGTGAAGTGCTGAAAATGATTTGCTTGCCGTCGGGCGACCAGCTCGGATCCGTCTCCGCCTGTCGATCATCGGGCAAAAGACGGCGAGGTTTTTCACTTCCATCAGAGAGTATTACGAAGATGGCGTAAACGCCCTCGGCCGTACGGTCAACAAAGCAGATCTGCGATCCGTCAGGCGACCAGCTGATCGACTTGGGGTATACCGGAGCTTCTGTCAGTTTCAATGGATTGCTGCCATCCGCATTCGCGCGCCAAAGGATGCCTTCGGGATAGGTCACATAAGCAACAGATTTGCCATTCCGCGAGAACCGGACGAACTCCGCCGAGATGCCGTCAAGAAAGGGCTGAAACATGGACGAACCTGCGTCGAAACGCATCAGTTCGCCACGCCTGGTGCTGCCCGACGCGAAGATCTTTTTTCCATCCTGGCTGGGAACCGGCCGGTCCCAGACTGTGGGTCCGTTGGTCAGTTGAACTGGTTTCGCTACAAACTCGCTGCCTATCCTGCGCCGCTCACCGAGAAACCATATCTGTCCGTCGGCAACAAAGAAGAATCGTCCATCGCCTGCCCATCGCCCGCTCCATTGATTGGCATGAGGCCATCCGGGCAGCAATTGACGCAGATTGCTCCCGTCCTTTGAAACCTCCCACAGCAGGCCATCTCTCGAAAAGCGGATCGTTTGCCCATCCGGGGACCAGGCGATGTAGCTCACATAGCCTCCGGCAGCGACGATCCTGAGCGCGTCTGTCCCATCGCGCCGCATGATGCAAATGTCGCCCTGAGCCGTACCGTAGGAGATCTGCTTTCCGTCCGGCGACCAGGTTGCGGAAACCGCGTTGCCAAGGCGTCGAAGAGTGCCGCCAAGCACTTCCATACTCCACAGCGTGTCAGCCGGTCCCAGGCCGCTCCCCTCCGAGGTCAGCAGAAGAGTTGACCCGTCGGGTGAAATTTCGCCGATTCGTGGATAGTTCAATGCCACTGGGATTGGCGCAACCGCACCGCCGGAGACTGAGACCTCCGCGATCTTTCCCGTATCCTCCCACTTGAAGTAGATTCTGCTTCCGTCGGTTCCGCCAAAAGACTTGGGATGACCGTCATAAGTGATCTTTGTATAGGCCGTGATGCCGGGCCGCGTAAAGCCGTGCGACCGGAGCAGGACCGTAACCGGCACAGTCAGCAGCAGAGCAATCGGGATTGCGAGCAGCACCAACCGCCAAGCAAGGTGCGCGCGAGGATGCGATGCGCCAGATGGCGGAGCTGGGTCTTCCACAACACCAACCGCGCCGTCTGTTTGTCGAATCGGCGGCGCTGGATCGGGCGTCAAGACAGTTGGCTGGGGGGCAGAAAATTGGACACCGACTGGCGCGATGAACCGATAGCCACGGCGAGGCACCGTCTCAATAAAGTTGGGTCGATCTGCTGAATCGCGCAATGCCTCGCGTACTTTGTTGATCGCCACGCGCAGGCTCTTGTCGAACTCAACGTAGGTGTTTTCCGGCCAGAGATGCGCTTGAATCTCTTCCCGCGTGACGACTTCACCCGCCCGCTCGACTAACAGGGCCAGCAGGCGCAATGGCTGATCCTGCAACCGAACCTTGTGGCCGCGATGCACAAGAGTGCCGTCTTGCGGACTCAAGATGAAGTCGGCGAAGGCAAATGTTCTCGGCGGTGTTTCCGGTTCTGGCATTCTTATGAGCTGGATCTGAAGGAGATCCTGGAAAGAGCATACCATTGGACGCAGTTAACATCCCCGCGAAACCTCTCCTAATACACTGATAAGCATGGATTTGCCTGTTAACAATCGCTTGATGGGAAGATAATTTGACGTGTCAAGATTCCAATGTCGAAATAGGGGTAGCCGATTCTCCGCCTAGGTTCCCCATGATCCTGCTCCCAACATCTTGTTCGCTTATACGCTCTCTGGCTTTTGCTGTCGGAGTTGGCGGGATGGATGCTGCGAACTGAGGACTGTCCAGTGGGCAACGGGAGTACCATAAATTGACCTTACGGTTCCTTTCAACTACCCCTCCGCTTGTAGGCAAAACATTATGACTTTTCGCACGCTCTCACGGTTCCTTCTGTCTCTGACGTTGGCGTTTGCGCCTTCGCTTGTTCACGCCCAAGGCCATGAGCACGCCCCTTGCTGCGGACCGATCACCTCTGCGGGAGAGCGGCTCTCCGACGCTCTCGATTCGATGAACGTCGAGTCTCTTTGGCTTGTCCACGAACATGTCAACTGGGAAACTGGCGAGCCGGATCGTGGCCCCGACTACACGGGACCCGGCACGCATACACACTGCAGCGCCTTCGCGGCCGCTGCCGCGAAGAAGTTGGGTATCTACCTCCTTCGTCCACCTGAGCATGGGCAGATTCTGCTGGCCAACGCACAGTATGACTGGCTCGCAAGTGACGCAGGACGCCAGGCTGGCTGGCGGCCCGCAGGTGGAATGCGGGAGGCGCAACGGTTGGCCAACGAGGGCAGCCTTGTACTCGCGGTCTTTCAGAATCCGGATGCCCACACCCCGGGTCATGTAGCTGTCGTGCGCCCCTCGAAGCGCTCCATGGACACACTGCTCACGGATGGTCCCGAGTTGATCCAGGCTGGGCAGCATAATCACAATCGAGTTAATGCTCGCATTGCGTTTGAGAACCATCCGGGCGCATTTCCCGAGGGCATTCGGTATTTCGTGCATGGCATTCCATAGGGATCCCCGGAATTTGGAAGGCAATTCCTTATTTTCATCTCACGAGGTAAGGAGCAGGACAAACAGCGGAGAGCTTCGATGTTCGCGAGTCCGGCGGCGGCGTCTCGTCGCTGGCCTTTGACTACCGCATCTTAGCCAAGCTGCGCGGTTTCGAGGGGCAGTGCAATGTACATTTTACCGAGATCTTTCGCGCGGCGATGGAGAGAACTGTTCCCAAACGGAAGCCTGCTCAGGGCAGCGAGCCTTGACTTCGAACTCTGCGGGTTGTTAGTCCTCAAACCCAGGCTCCAGCGGTGCAACAGCGGCAGTTTCTGCATTCACCGCTGACGGAGCCGTCTCCGCCCCACCTCGCGAGAAAACTCCAAGTCGCGCTTCAGAGGGAGGCAGCAAGATAACTATCTCCGTCTCAGCCATCCCCTCGCATGGTTAACACAGCGATGAAATCCCCCGTAATCTGCTGATGAAGAATGAGTTACCTGTTAACAATCGCTTGATGGGTAGTTAATTTGACGGAGCGTGAATCCCGTGTGGAAATGGGAACAATCGAGTTCCCCCAAGCTTTCCCTTGAGGTTCCCCATGCAACGGTTCCCATCTTTTCGCTCCCTGGTTTGCGCATTTCACTGCCAAACCGCGCCCCCACCCTACGCTCTCCGCGCCGGATTCCGGCATCCATCAAGGAATGTCCAGACCGCTCACCGGATTTCCAAGTGGGGCTCCCAGTTCGGAGCCTCTCTACTTCCACTCCTGCTGCTTGGCGCGTCGGTCCTCTTGCCTGCGCAAACGGCCACTCCCTCGGCAACCTTCCTGTCGTTCACTTCAGCCCCCATTGGGGTGAGCGGCGGGTCGGCGCAGACGCTGACGGCGTCGTTTGCCGTCTCTGGCTACACAGGCAGTTTTACGCCCACCGCCACCCTCCACTATGGGCATGACTACTCCTTGGGGGCGGTGAACTGCATCCCGAGCGGAGCCTCTGAGACCTGCACAGTCGCGGTGACTTTCCAACCCACTCTGCCGGGGGCTCGCAAAGACGCAATCTTTCTGATGAATGGGAGTACGCGGCTGGCGACGGTGCTGCTGAATGGCGTAGGCCAGGGGCCGTTCGCGCTGCTACAGCCCGGTGTCTTTGCAACCAGTGTGCCAACCAACAACTACATCTACCAGTCAGTGGTGGATGAAAACGGCACCGTCTATCTGCTGGCTAACGGAAACAGCGGTTATATCACGAGTGTGAATAAGGCCGGAGTAGCCACCAAAATCCCCATCGATACCGCCACCACCCACGCTTACTTAAGTTCGATAGGGATCGATGGAGCGGGGGTTGTCTACCTCTTCACCGAGAACGACAACGTCATCACGTACGACACCGTCCAGGGGACGCAAGGGGCTTACAACCTGCCGATTCATGGTGCCCTCTATGTATTTCCCGGCACCGTCGGCAACTCGGGAAGCCTCTATGCCGTGGACCAGGACACGCAAGTCCTTTACCAGTTCAAGCCGGATGGAACAACCGCAACTACGCCCATCACTCCATCGGTCAACCAGGACTACACCATCACCGTCGACAGCTCCGACAATGTCTTCATCGGCGGCTACACCATCGACAAGGTCACCTCTGCGGGCGTGGTCTCTAAGGTGAACACCGTAGGCGCCTCGGATGGTCTTGCCGTGGATGCGGCCGGCACGCTTTACGCCACCCGCTACACAGGGGGCGGCAGCGTTGCGGAACTGGCCGCTTCAGACTACTCCACTCCTATCGCGTTGATTGATCCGACCGTTGGTCCGCTGGGCGTTTCCGTCGGCTCCGACGGCACCGTGTTTGTTTCCAACTATGTCAACCTCGATGTCTACGACCGGCATGTCTCGCAGACATCCAGCAGCATCGATTTTGGCCAGGTCGCCGCGGGGCAAACCAGCACTTCAAACCTTGGACAGATTTACAACGGCGGCAACGAAGCGCTAACGATCAGCGCCCTTTCGCTGGCGGGGGATGCCTTTACGCTTCAGACGGGAGGAAGCAGCGGGTGTTCCGCAGGGGGGGAAATCGCGCCCGGCGCGCTCTGCCAAATGAGCATTGTCTTCGCTCCCACCCATGCCGGCAAGTACACCGGCACGGTGACCGTTAACACCAACTCGCTGAATAGCACTGGCGCCATCCAGAATCTGGTCGTGCAAGGTGAAACCTATGGAGCCTATGTCACTGTTTCGCCGTCACCCGCGGCATTCGGTTCACAGACTGTTGGCACCACCAGCACAACCCTGTCAGTAACCATTACAAACGCCGGATATGGCGTGCCGATCTCCGTCGGCACGCCGACCAGCACAAGCACAGCTTTCAGCGTTACGCCGGGCACCTGCACAGCCCAGCTTGCGGTAGGCGCCAGTTGCCAACTCTACCTCACTTTCTCGCCGACAGCCGCGCAATCGTATAACGGTACCATCAGTGTTCCTTACAACAGCGTTTACGGGGGTTCAGCCATCACTGCGACTCTCGCTGTGACCGGCACGGGAACAGGCACTCCCGCTGCTTCGATCTCTCCCGCCGGGCCATTGGCCTTCGGCAATCAGACGGTGAACACCACCAGCGCGACGCAAACGCTCACGCTGTCCAACCCTGGAGGCGCCGCGCTCAACATCTCCTCCATCGCGATTGCTGGAGCCAACCCGACCGACTTTGCGCAGACCAACAACTGCGGCGCTTCACTCGCTGCGGGCGCGAATTGCGCCATCCAGGTCTCCTTCACACCGGCCTCAGTGGCCAGCTTCGGCGCGACGGTTGCCGTTACCGACAACGCGACGGGCTCTCCGCAATCCGTTGCACTCACTGGCACGGGAACGGCCGTTCCCGTGCCAGTCGTGTCGCTGGCGCCCACCTCGCTCACCTTTACCGCGACCACGGGTACAACCAGCCCAGCGCAGACGGCGACGCTAACCAATAGCGGAAATGCCGCGCTCAACATATCGTCGATAGCGATAGGGGGGGCGAATCCCGCTGGTTTTTCGCAGACCAACAATTGCCCGGCATCGCTGGCCGCAGGGGCAAGCTGCAATATCTCCATTACGTTTGCTCCGGCATCTGTCGCGAGCTACAACGCAGCCCTCGTGGTAAGTGACAACGCGAGCGGCTCACCGCACACGGTAGCGCTGGGCGGCACGGGAACCGCCGCTCCAGCGCCCGTCGCGGTGCTAACTCCTGCATCGCTGAGCCTTGGCAGCATCGCAGTTGGCGGCTCCAGCCCAGTTCAGACGGCAACGCTGAAGAACACCGGCAACGCGACGCTGAACATCACTGGGATCACGCTCGCGGGAGCGAACCCCACTGATTTCGCCCTGACCAACACTTGCGGCACCTCGCTAGCCGCAGGCGCTAACTGCGCGATCTCCATCACCTTCACTCCTGCATCCGCTGCGACCTTCAGCGCCACACTGCAAGTTGCGGATAACTCAACGGGATCGCCTCAAACCGCAGCGCTCACTGGTACCGGGACGGTTCCACCCGCTCCGGTTGCAACGCTCGCACCCACCTCCGTTGCTTTTTCGAGCGAGACAACAGGAACGACGAGTGCTCCAACCACAGTCACGCTCACAAACAGCGGCAACGCCGCATTGTCGATCACCAGTATCGCGATTGGAGGAACCAACCCCACGGACTTCGCCCAGACCAACACTTGCGGCGCCTCGTTGGCTGCAGGAACTAGCTGCGCATTCTCCGTCACCTTCACACCTGCGTCCGCAGCAAGCTTCAGTGCAACACTACAGGTCGCAGACAGCGCGACGGGATCGCCGCAAACGGTAGCTCTCTCTGGAAGCGGTGTCGCCCCGGCGGACTTTGGTGTAAGCGGTGTCACGCCTGCATCCCAGACCGTGCAGCCAGGCGGGTCCGCTGCATTCAACGTGACAGTCACATCGAGCGGCGGAACGTTCAGCAACCCGGTCGTGTTGACCGTGAGTGGACTTCCTGCCGGAGGGACGGGGAGCTTCTCGCCCTCCAGCGTAACCCCTGGATCGGCGAGTTCTTCGTCCACGCTGACCGTGCAGACCAGTACGGCCAGAGCGCAGACCGAGCGTGGTTCAGCGTGGCCACTTGCGGCGCCAGTACTGGCAGTTGCCGGGTTGTTCTTCCTTCCGGGCAAGCGACACCGGAAGTGGATTACTCTCGGCTTGCTGTTGGTGGCCTCGCTGGGCACTCTGACGGCGCTGAGCGGGTGCGGCGGCGGGTTCCGTTTCGTCCAGCCCGCGCAGAACTACACGCTGACCATTACCGGCACCAGCGGCAACGATACGCATTCAACCACCGTGCAGCTCACGGTTGAGTAAGGGAGCCCCCAATGAAAATCCAGCTCAAGTCCGCAGTTGCCTTGTTGGTAGTCAGCGCTGCCTTGCTCACAGCGGCAGTGTCAGCTCAACCCAGCCCGGCTACCGAGCGTGGTACCGAACTCGCCGCCCAGCAACCGGAACTAGCCATGACCTACAGCCTGATTCACTCGAATGCCCCTCCGGGCGGTTGCGGCTGCTTCTTTTTCAATGGAGGCGGCGCCACTCTTGCATGGCCTATCAAGGGTAGCCACTTCGCCATCGCGGCCAATGTGACCGCCACACAAGCAAACAGTCCGCTCGGTTCGGGGACTGGCATCGATTTGAGCGCCTACACGGGAGGCGCTCGGTACACACAGCGCTGGAGCCGGTCTCCATGGCAGCCCTTCGGACAGGCGCTGCTTGGGGTGGCTCACGCCAGCGGCGCTCTGGTGCAAGGGCAATACTCGGTAACCAGCAATGCCAATGCCGCCTTTGCCGCGCAGTTGGGCGGCGGAACCGACCTCCGCCTCAGCCGCCACTTCGCCCTGCGCTTGGCTGAGGTGAACTACCTGCTTACCAGATTCAACAACTCCGCCAACAATCGCCAGAACAACCTTGATCTGAGCACTGGAATTGTCTTTCGATTCGGCCACAAATAGTGTGGCCGAGTCGTCTCTTGCAAGCAAACGACCGGAAGCTCCAACCACATCGGAGGGTACGCTGCAAGCGTTTGAAGTTCCCATCTTGACCGGGTGGCAGTATCTAAGGCGGAAGTTTCCACTTGTTTTAAGTGGACACTTGCTGAGTGTGTCTTAGCGGCTTGGGAACCTTATTCTTCCTCAAGTCCAAGCTCTGCGGCGGAATAGGCGTCCGATTCTCTCCGGCGCTGGAACTCTCGGGCAGCGGTAATGTTGACCTGCTCATAGATTTTGGTTGCCCGCGCCCTGGCTCCGGCCATGAGCGACTGGGGCACTTCGGGGAGAGCCGTGAGCGCGTACTTAATGAACGTGTCGGTCAAGGCAATGTGAAGCTGGCTGACCGTCTCCAAGCTCTGGAACCTCCGCGCCAGAGTGTCCGCTAGATTCCCAAACAGCGAGTAGACGAGCTGCTCCAGGTCGTCGCGCTGGTTGGTGCCAACAGTGACTAGATAATCGAAAACCTCATTGTCGCTCCTGGCTTGGAGTTGCGCCTTCAAGGCGGCAACGCGCTCTCCCTGAGCGCGATTGAGGCGAACGGTGTAGCGAACGGTATCGGGTGGCTTCGGTCTCGACATGGCAACACTATAACGCACTGTACATTGCAGTACGAGACGGAAAGCAGAAGGAGAAGATAACCTTGAACCAAGAACCATTTGTATCCGCAGATGAAGCTGCCAAGTTTCTTGGCATTAAGCGCCGGTTTTTGCTCTCCCTGGCCCGCAAGGGTATCGCCGGAGCGTACGCGCTCAGAACGGGCGGTATCCGCAGAATATGGGTATTTCGCTTTTCTGAACTTGCGGAGTCCATCAACTCGAAGCGGTATCATTTGATCCATGGCAGTCCCCGCTGAGAGGAGCTTTTATGGCTTATCAGCGTGGATCATTGAAGAAAGTGCAGCGCAAGGAAGGAGAGACCTGGGTGCTCCGGTACAGGATAGCTACGACAGACGGGAGGCGGGTTGAAAATACCCTGCCCATCGGCCTCGTCCGGGATTTCCCGAGCGAGAAAGCCGCATGGCATGAGGTAGACACTCTCGGCCTGCTCGTCCGCATCAACAGCGACGCCCCTGCCCCCGGTCGCATTCACTTTGCCGCCCTTGCCGAGCATTACCTGAAGGCGGATTTCGGTGCGGATGCGGTACGTCCGAAGTCGGCCAACACTATCCCTATCGTGACGCACTACGTCAGGGATTACCTCGCTGCCCGCTGGGGCAGTGAGATTGCGGAAGAAATCCGGCCTCTTGAAATACAACGCTGGATGAAGTCGCTGCACACCGATAACGGACTTGCGTGGACGACGATTGCGAAGATGCGGGGCATTATGCACCGAATCTACAAAGTCGGCATTTTGCACGAACTGGTCTCAAAGAACCCCGTTCTGCACGTCGAGACCCGTTCAATGTCCAACTACCGCGCCATCATCATCACCCCAGCCCAGACCTTCGCTATCCTCGGGCGTCTTATCCACCCGCTACATTACGCGTTGACTCTCACTTGCGCAGCAACGGCGCTCAGAGCTTCAGAAATTCTTGCCCTTCGTTGGGGCGATGTGCTCTGGGATGAGGGACGGATACGCGTTTCAAAGCGGTGGGCAAAAGGTGAGGACGGAGAGACGAAGACCGAGGCATCCGACGGCTACGTTCCCTTGCACTCTCTGCTCTCTGAGCAGCTCGGGGACTGGCACAGGCAGACGCCGTATGCGAAAAGAGGCGACTTTGTCTTTCCGTCGCTCTTGTCGTCCGGCAAGGTGCCGCTTTCAGCGTGTTCCTTTGTTAAGGACCACCTGCGCGGCGCAGCAAAGGCCGTGGGAGTCCAGATCGACGATGGGCAGCGCTTTGGGCTGCACAACCTGCGTCACAGCTTAAGCAACTGGTTGGTGAACAAAGGCAAGGTGGAACCCAAGACTGTGCAGGGGTTGCTGCGTCACTCAAAGATACAGACGACTCTCGATCTGTACACGCAGGAAGACTCGGACGAGACACGCGCCGCGCAGGGATCGTTTTTGAGCGCGATGGGGATGCGCTCAAGTGCGGTGCAATAATATGTGGGCTGGATTGTGGGTTGTCACTATTGATGCCATCATTCCTTAAGTGCTTTGGAATGATGGCGGGGACGACGGGGCTCGAACCCGCGACCTCTGCCGTGACAGTCTTGCCTTTTGAGGTTTTTCAACGACTTACAAACCCGTGGGGAACGCCTAAAACCACCCAAGTCGTATAAGACCTTGCTTTTTGTGGATCGGATTGTGGATCGGAAATGAAGCTTCATTTTCTTCTATGCCGAGATGCTCTTTTGACGCCTCAGAGGGTAAGGGTAGCTTAGTCGTATCGCAGTGC
>Ga0302320_10023769_pt1 | contig 12006 bp, 10 predicted proteins | sample Bog_T0_3_FD_202130 | JGI IMG/M metagenome (GOLD analysis project Ga0302320, IMG submission 202130) | Peat permafrost microbial communities from Stordalen Mire near Abisko, Sweden - Bog_T0_3 | ecosystem: Environmental > Terrestrial > Soil > Wetlands > Peat | place: Sweden: Abisko, Stordalen Mire...
GGGCCAATGGATAAAGGTGTGCCCTGTTCGAGGCGGTCACCCGGTACTCGGTCCTGGGGGTCACCTCGGTCGGCATACCGCTGATGACGCCCGGGGTTGTTCTGCCGCCAATTACCTTGTGAACAACAAGGGGAAACCCAAAAGGGACCCGGACCACCCCGTGGCCGGGTCCCTCAAAGGGTATTGGAAGACTATTGGACTTCCGCGGGCAGGGGCACGATTTCCAGCGCCGCCGGAATGTCGGTCTCGAGGCTATCGGCCGCTTCATTGGTCAGGTGCAGGGTGTCCAGCAGGTGGAAGAACAGGCTGAGGACCATGGCGACGATGGTCGCGAGCACCATGCCCTTGAGCTGGGTGTGGCCGAAGTTGATGGTGACCCCGGAAATGCCGACCACCAGGACGATGGCGGAAAGCATCAGGTTGCGGCTCTTGGAATAGTCGACTTTGGCTTCGATCAGCATGCGCAGGCCGGAGGCGGCGATGACCCCGAACAGCATCATGCTGACGCCGCCGATGACCGGCACCGGGATGCTGCGGATGGCGCCGCTCACCTGGCCGAAGAAGGCGATGATGACGGAGATGACGGCGGCGCCGCCGACGACCCAGACGGAATAGACCCTCGTGATGGCCATGACGCCCATGTTCTCGCCATAGGTGGTGGTGGGGCAGGAGCCGCAAAAGCCGGAGAGCATGGTGGAAAGCCCGTCGCCCAGCAGCGAGTTGTGCAGGCCGGGCACCTTCAGCAGGTCGCGGCCGACGATGTTGCTGGTCACGAACAGGTGGCCGATGTGCTCGGAAATCACCACCAGGGCCGCCGGCATGATGATCAGGATGGAGGGCCAGTCGAAGATCGGCAGGATGAACTTGGGCACCGCGAAGAAGGCGGCGTCATGCATCGAACTGAAATCCAGGGTCCCCGGATGCGAGACGTTGAGGATGGCGGCCAGGCCATAGCCTGCCAGCACGCCGATGAGGATCGGAATGGCGGCCAGGAACTTGCGGAAGACCAGGGAACCCACCACCACTACCAGCAGGGTGAACATGGAGATCAGGGTCGCCATGGCGACGCTGATGTGGGCGGAGCCGGAGAAGGCCATGCCGGTGGCGACCGGAGCCAGCTCCAGGCCGATCAGGGCGACGATGGCGCCCATGGCAGCGGGAGGCAGGACGATGTTCAGCCAGTTCCGTCCGGCGAACCGGATGATGAAGGAGACCAGGGCGAAAATCACGCCGGCCATGACGAAACCGCCCAGGGCGTGCTGGAAGCCCACGCCGGGAGTGCTGGCCAGGGTGATACAGGTGATGGTGGGCGCGATGAAGGCGAAGCTGGAGCCCAGGAACGCCGGGGCCTTGCCCCGGCAGACGAAGAGGTAGATCAGGGTGCCGATTCCGTTCATCAGCAGCACCAGGGCCGGATCCACCACCTGCGTCTTGGCGGCGGTGTTGAACAGGATCGGGACCAGGACGGACGCGCCGAACATCGCGAACAGATGCTGCAGGCTGAGCGGTATCCCCTTGAGCAGTGGCACTCGCTGTTCGACCTGGATGATCTCTCGGGTTGCCATGGCGGCCCTCCATTTGTCTAGGCCTAGTCGGGGGACTCCGCTTTGTCGTCCCGGCGCTTTCGGCGTTAAATGCATTAACCAACTATTGTAGCCAAACCCTGACCTCTCTGGCCGTTGGCTTTGGGTCGGTTTTCAATTCGCTAGGGGACCGGTACGCCACCTTTCCGGAACTGGCCCGTTGGAGCATAATTTGGGCATGGATACCGCCAAACCCCGGATTCTTTCCGCATGGGATCTCGCCTTTCTGGCCGGTCTCCTGGCCTTGGCGATCTTCTACGGCCGGATCCTGCCCCTGTTGCCCGATCCGGTGCCCACCCATTTCGATGCCATCGGCCGGACCAACGGCTGGACACCCAAGGCCCAACTGCACTGGCTGGTGTTCGGGGCGCCGATCTTCCTGTGGACCGTGCTGTTCCTCATCGGTGCCATCGCCAGCCTGATGCCCGGCGGGGGCGGCCGGGTGGGCATCAACCCGCTGCGTGGACTCATGGGCCTGGGGTTGTGCCTGCTCATGGCCGGCTGCCTGCTGGTGCCGCTGGATGGGATGGCTGCCCTGCAGGGCGGGATCCTGGGGTTCGGCATCTGTCTGGTCCTGGGGATCATATTCATGGTTCGGGACGGCTGGCAGGCCGTGGCCCGGATGCCCCGGTCCCCGGATTTCCGGGCTGGTCTCTTCTATGTGAATTCCCAGGATCCCCGGTTGTGGGTGGAGAAGCGGGTGGGGGTCGGCTGGACCCTGAACTTCGCCCGACCCGCTGCGTATGGGGTGATGGCCCTGCTCGGGCTGGTGATGGTGGGACTGGCCCTGGTGGTCCTGGCCACCGTGCGCAAGTAGTTCGGACGGGCCGCCAGGAACGGCGGGATCCAGCCGAGGCGTCGGTTGGACGATGTGGCAAAATTAGTGGGAATTTACAAACATTTTATTTGCTGTTGTTGTCATGACAAGTAATGATGAAATGTCAAGAAATGCCAAATTGGTTTTTCCAAATTTCGCCCTTACCGTCGAGGTCGTGCATGTCTGGTTCCTGGTCGAGCAACCTCCCGGTAAGAAGCAAGCTCCTGTTGCCACTTGGCTTGATGGCCATTGCCCTGATCGCGGCCGCCGGGCTCGGAATCCTGGGGCTGTCGCGGCTGGCCGTTGCGGCCCAGGCCAGTCCGGATGCCGTGGCCTTGGCCGGGACCTTCGAGACGCTCCTGGCCGTGGGGTGCGTCCTCACCCTGGTGGTGGTGGGTTTCATCGAAGGCTCCATTGCCAAGGCCTTGGGCGCTTCGATCAAGGAGATCCGGTCGGCCCTGGACGCCCTGGGCAGCGGTGACCTGAGCCGGCTTCCGGAGGTGGAGGGGCGGGATGAACTGGCCCAGGTGTCCCGCGGCCTCGGCACCGTCATGGAGGCGTTGCGGGCGGATATCCGGCGCATGGCCGAGATCAGCGGCCGGACCGCCTCCAGCGCGACCGAACTGGCCGCCACCACCGAACAGTTGAGCGCCACCACCCTGGAGATCAGCACCGGGGCCGAGCAGCAGCGGGTGGCCATGGCCCAATCCTCCGCCACCATCCGGAAGGTCTCGATCTCCATCGGCGATGTGAGCGCCAAGGTCGACCGGGCCAACGGATTCTCCAAGGACTCCCTGGGCATGGCAGCCACCGGCCAGGCCGACGCCCGGCAATGCATCGTCTCCATGGACGCCATCGATGCCAGCTCCGCCAAGGTGGGGCGCATCAACGCGGTCATCGCCGACATTGCCCGCCAGACCAACCTGCTGTCCCTGAACGCCGCCATCGAGGCCGCCAAAGCCGGCAGCCAGGGCAGGGGCTTCGCGGTGGTGGCCGAGGAGGTGCGTAAGCTGGCGGAACGGAGCGCCGCGGCGGCCAAGGAGATTTCGGCCCTGATCCAGGAAAGCGCGGAGCGGGTCCATGACGGCGTGGCTTCGGTGGCCGGGGTGAGTTCGACCCTGGAAGCCATCGGAAACAACATCCGGGAACGGGCCGAGGGGGTGGTCTTCATCGCCGCGGCCATGAAGGAGGACACCCAGGCCAGCGCCGAACTGGCCGAGGCGGTGGGTTTCGTGGCAGGACAGGCCGAGCGCAGCGCCTCGGCGACCCATGAGCTGGCCTCCACCATCCAGGAGATCGCCCGGACCACCGGAGAAGTGTCGGAGATGGCCAACCAGCTCCAGGCCATGACCGCCCGGTTCGCGCTCTGACCCGGAACAGGGGCCGGTTCAGGCCTTGCGTGCCGCTTTCCGGACCGAGTAGTTGGGTTTGCGCTTCTCCAGGAAGGCCAGCTTGCCCTCGCTATAGTCGGCGCTCTGGTAGACCATGCGCCGGAGGCCCTGGATCCGTTCCTGGGTTTCGGGGCTCATGGAGTAGGAGTTGCCGAGAACCCGCAGCTGCTCCTTGAGCACGCTGATGGCCAGGGGCGAGTTCTCGACGATCCGGGACACCAGATTGAAGGTGAACGCCTCCAGTTCCTCCGCATCCACCAGGTGGTTCAGCACCCCCAGCTCCCGCGCCCGGGCCGCGCTGATGGGCTGGGCGGTGAAGAACAGTTCCTTGACGATGTGCATGGGCATGGCTCCGATGAAGCGCATGAGCCCGGTGGTGGTGTAGGGCACGCCCAGCTTGGCCGGGGTGATGGCGAAGGTCGCGCTGGGGGCGCCGATCGCCAGGTCGCAGGTGACCGCCAGATCGCAGGCGCCGCCCCAGACCGAGCCCTCGATCATGGCGATCACCGGCACCGGGCAGTTCTGCACCGCCCGCAGAGCGACCGCCAGATCGTCGTTGTAGCCCAGGGGATCGATGCCGGGGTCGGGCAGTTCGCGAATGTCGAAGCCTGCGCTCCAGACCTTGCTGCCCTTGGGGGCCCGGATGATCACCGCCCGGGCCCGTTTCTCGGTCAGGATCTGGATGGACTGCTCGATGCCGTTGAGCATGGCTTCGGAAAGGCAGTTCCGGCGCTCCACATTGTTGAGGGTGATGGTGCCGATGCCGCCCTTCAGATCCGTCAAAACCAGTTCCATGCCCGCCCCTGTCGAAGGTTATTGCTCCAGCTTGGCCGGAAAAGGAGCCGAACGAACGGCTTTTTCCCCGCTCCGGGCCGGCTCCGGCCGGTCCGGAACGGTCACCTGCCGGGTGATCTCGAGTTTGGGCAGGCCATGGCGGAAGGCCTCCTCATAGCGGCCGAGTCCCTCTTCCAGGGCCTGGTCGGCATTGCCGGGCACCCGCTCGTAGGGCCGGATCCTGCAGGCCAGGCGCCGCAGCATGCCGCCGAACAGGGCGTCCACCACGGTGGCGGCGCAGGAATTGTTGCCGCGGGCGTCGCTGTACTCGCCGTCCGGGTCGAAGGTGATCAGCCCGAAGCGATTACCGTTGGCTTTTCCAGCTCGACGGGCAAAGTGGCCCTACCCGGGATGTGAGATATAGTGGTCGATGAGGAAGCCGGCCAGCAGAAGCAGCAGGAAACAGGTGCGCTTGGCGAAGGTGACGGCTTTCAGGTTGGTGGAGATCCCGCTGAATTTCCCCTCCGGGATCAGCATGACGCCGATGGCCGTGACATCCAGGGCAAGCGAAAGAATGACGCTTCCTTTCATAATTCACCATCCAGTGAGGTCAGGATATCCGAGCCGTGAGGCTATCCCTAGTACCGTGGGGTCCTGGTTCGGCTGCTATTGGATCCGCAGCAAGGCGGAGCCCCAGCCCAGACCCGCGCCGAAGGCGGCCATCACGGCGTAGCCGGGCCGCAGCCGTCCCTGGGCCCGGGCTTCGGCGGCAGCGATGAGGATGGATGCCGCCGAGGTGTTGCCATACTGGGCCAGGTTCAGGAATACCCGGTCCTCGGGGATCTTGACCGCCTGGGCCACCTGGCGGAGCAGATTGCCGTTGGCCTGGTGGAACAGCCAGAGGCCGATGTCATCCACCCGGAGCCCATTGCGGGCCAGCAGTTCCTCGATGCTCTGGCGCAGTTTGCGGTTGGCCTGGACCAGGATATTGTGGCCATGCATCTGCAGGGTGCCTCCGAATCCCAGCGTCAGGTCCTCGGCGAAGGTGCCGTCGGACTGCATGCGGCAGTCCTGGATGGCGATGGGGCCTTCCCCGGGCGCCACGATGCAGGCTCCGGCCCCGTCGCCGAACAGGATGGCGGTCTCCTTCCTCCGGGGCGGACGGGCCATGACGCCGCTCATCCGCTCGGCCCCGACCACCAGGATCGGTCCGTAGCTGGGGCACATGGTCACGGCAGTGGCCAGGGCGAAGAAGCCCCCCACGCTGGCCAGGTGGATATCGAAGGCCGGAATCCCCGCCGCCCCCAGGCGCCGTTGCAGGCCGGCGCTCACCCCGGGGAACTGGCGCTCCGGGGTGCCGGTGCCGACGATGATGCCGCCCAGTGCTCCGGCCGGCAGCCCGGCATCGGCCAGGCAGGCCAGGGCGGCCCGCTCGGCCAGGTCGACCACCGTCTGGTCCGGAGCGGCCACCCGGCGCTGCTCGATTCCGCAGGCGTGGAGGATCCAGGCGGGCTCTACCCCCAGTTCCGCCGCCAGCGCGGCGTTGTCCAGAATGCCGGGCGGCAGGAAGGCCCCGAATCCGAGAATCCGGGTCATGGGCAGCCAACCTGGAAGATGATTTCGATGGTGGCTCCCTGAGCGATCCGTCCTGGATCCTAACACCGGAAGATCACCTTTCGCAGAGGGATCCGTGCCGAACTCAGACAGTCGTGACCGGGCGGAGCCAGGTGAAAAAAAGTTTATTGAGATTGTTTATAAGAAACCTTATATTGAGTTTCAGAGGTAATCCCATGCCGAGACCCAATCGTGTCAATCACGCCTACGAACTGATCGGTTACACCCCGGTCGTCCGCCTCAACCGGATCGTCCCCGAGGGCGCCGCAACGATCTACGTGAAGCTGGAAAGCGCCAACCCCGGCGGCAGCGTCAAGGACCGGATCGCCCTGAGCATCATCGAGGACGCCGAGGCCAAAGGCCTGCTGAAGCCGGGTCAGGTGATCCTTGAGGCCACCAGCGGCAACACCGGCATCGGTCTGGCCTTCGTGGCCGCCGCCAAGGGCTACGCCATCACCCTGGTCATGCCCGACACCATGACCCTGGAGCGCCGGTCGCTGCTCAAGGCCTATGGCGCGGACCTGCTGCTCACCCCGGGCTCCGGCGGGATGAAGGCCGCTGTGGAAAAGGCCGAGGAACTGGCCAAGACCGACCCGAAGTATTTCCTGGCCCGGCAGTTCGACAACCCGGCCAATCCCGCGGTCCATCGCCGCACCACCGCCCTGGAGATCCTGGAGCAGGTGCCTGAGCTGGACGCCTTCGTCGGCGGCATCGGCACCGGCGGCACCGTCACCGGCGTGGGCGAGATCCTGGCCCAGAAGAAGCCCGGGACCATCGTCGTGGCCGTGGAGCCCGAGACCTCCCCGCTGCTCACCAAGGGCACCGCCGGTCCGAACAAGATCCAGGGCATCGGCGCCAACTTCATCCCGTCCATCCTCAACCGGGACGCCTATACCCGGGTCGAGGACGTCTCCTACGAGGACGCGGTGGCCGTTGCGCGCCTCCTGACCCGGAAGGAAGGCCTGTTCTCCGGCATCTCCACCGGCGCCATCGTTCATGCGGCGATCAAGCTGGCCGTGGAACTGGGCAAGGGCAAGACCGTGGTCGCGGTGCTCTGCGACACCGGCGAGCGCTACCTGAGCCACCCCCTCTATTCCGAGATCGATGGCCCGACCGCCTAGGCTCCTTGGTCAAAGGGTCTTGAGGTCCAGGACGAACCGGTAGCGGACGTCCCCCCTGAGCATTCGCTCGTAGGCGGTGTTGATCTGCTGGACCGGGATCAGCTCGATATCCGAGGTCACATGGTGCTCGGCGCAGAAGTCGAGCATCTCCTGGGTCTCTTTGATCCCGCCGATGAGCGAGCCGCTCAGGGTCTTGCGGCCAAAGATGAGGGAAGTGGCGGCGATGGGGGTGGGCGCGGGGGGAACCCCCAGCAGCACCATCGCGCCTTCCAGCCGGACCATGCCCAGATACTTGTTGTAGTCGTGGGGCGCGGAGATGGTGTCGATGATGAGGTCGAACTGACCGGCCAGCCGGGTGAACGTGGCGTCCTCGGAGGTCAGGCCGAAGCCGGCGGCGCCCAGACGGCGGGCGTCCGCCTCCTTGGCCTTGGAGGTGCTCAGCATGGTCACCTCGGCGCCCATGGCCGCGGCCAGCTTCACCGCCATGTGGCCCAGGCCGCCCAGGCCGACCACCCCCACCCGGTCGCCCTTGCGGGTGTTCCAGTGGCGCAGGGGCGAGTAGGTGGTGATGCCGGCGCAGAGCAGCGGCGCCGCGGCGGCCAGGTCCAGTGCGGGGGAGATGTGCAAGGCGAAGGCTTCGTCCACCACGATCCGGCTCGAATAGCCGCCCTGGGTCGGGGTCTTCCGATCCATTTCCGTGCCGTTGTAGGTGAAGGCGGCGCCTTTCTGGCAGAACTGCTCCAGGTCCCGGGCGCAGCTGGGGCAGGTGCGGCAGGAATCCACCATGCAGCCGACGCCGGCCAGGTCGCCGGGCTTGAAGCCCTTCACCCGGGCTCCCACCTGGGCGACCCGGCCCACGATCTCGTGGCCGGGAACCATGGGAAACATGGATCCCCCCCATTCATTCCGCACCTGATGGATGTCCGTGTGGCAGACCCCGCAGAAGGCGCTCTCGATCAGGACGTCGTGGGGGCCCACGTCGCGGCGGTGCAGTTCGAACGGTTCCAGGGGCAGGTTCGCGGCGGTCGCGGCAAAGGCTTTGGTGAGGTGCATGGTTCCTCCAGCGGGGAATGGCCCGGCAGTTGGAGCCCATGGTAATGCGAACCGGTCCCGATTGCAGGATGTCGCCGGGGAAGGGGGCGCAACCGCCTGGACCCGGGAACCAGGCCCCGGGGCGGCCAGGCTCACGGCAGATAATCCATACATGTTTGAATGAGATGTCCGGCTTTCCAGAATTAATGAACATCGCATTTATGCCTCCATCGCCCGCCCAGGTCGGGCGGTTCAGGGCGACTCCGCTTCCATCCGCACAGGATTCCTTCGATTTCGTTGAAAAGAAGCGGAAAGAAACTGGCACGGGATGGCCGGTTGGACCATCATGGCAGTGATGGGGCGGGCAACAAAAAAGATGAACTACTCGTCAAAAATAGTATGGATTTATCACATAAAAAACCGATAAAGATGAAGAGGCTTAAGTTTAAACGGGCACGAGAAAAAGAATACATTAATATTACTACAAAGGTCGGGTAATCCGAAACCGGGACAGGGAAAGGGACCAGTCGAGCAACAATTCAACCAAGGGAGAGCAGCCATGTCAGTCTTTGATCGCTACCTCAACCGTTATTCGACCGCGCGGGAGGAGGAGATGTCGGTCCAGGAATACCTGGAACTTTGCAAGAAAGATTCATCAGCCTATGCCAGCGTGGCCGAGCGGATGCTGACCGCCATCGGCGAGCCGGAGGTGATGGACACCCACCTGGTGGACCGCAATTCTCGCATCTTCGCCAACAAGATGATCCGGATCTATCCGGCCTTCCGGGGCTTCTTCGGCATGGAGGAAGTGATCGAGGCGATCGTCTCGTACTTCCGTCATGCGGCCCAGGGCCTGGAGGAAAAGAAGCAGATCCTCTACCTGCTCGGCCCGGTCGGGGGTGGCAAATCCTCCCTGGCGGAGGGGCTGAAGTCCCTGCTGGAGAAGGTGCCCTTCTACGCCATCAAGGGGTCGCCGGTCAACGAGTCGCCCCTGGGGCTGTTCAACCCGGTTGAGGATGCGGGCATCCTCGAGGGCGATTACGGCATCCCGCGCCGCTACCTGGGCACCATCATGAGCCCTTGGGCGGTCAAGCGGCTGCACGAGTTCGGCGGGGACATCACCCGTTTCCGGGTGGTCAAGCTGTTTCCCTCGGTGCTGTCCCAGGTGGCCGTGGCCAAGACCGAGCCGGGCGACGAGAACAACCAGGACATCTCCTCGCTCGTCGGCAAGATCGACATCCGCAAGCTGGAGACCTATTCCCAGAACGATCCGGACGCCTATTCCTATTCCGGCGGGTTGTGCCTGGCCAACCGGGGCATGCTGGAGTTCGTGGAGATGTTCAAGGCGCCGATCAAGGTCCTGCATCCCCTGCTGACCGCCACCCAGGAAAGCAACTACAAGGGAACCGAGGGTTTCGGAGCAATTCCCTTCGACGGGCTGATCCTGGCCCACTCCAACGAGGCGGAATGGACGACCTTCAAGAACAACCGCAACAACGAGGCCTTCCTCGACCGCATCTACATCGTCAAGGTGCCCTACTCGCTGCGGGTCTCGGATGAAGTCAACATCTACCAGAAGCTGCTGGACAACTCCTCCCTGACCCAGGCCCCCTGCGCCCCGGACACCCTGCGCATGCTGGCCCAGTTCTCGGTCCTGTCCCGGCTCAAGGAGCCGGAGAACTCCAGCGTCTACTCCAAGATGAGGATCTACGACGGCGAAAACCTGAAGGACATCGATCCCAAGGCCAAGAGCTACCAGGAATACCGGGACTTCGCCGGGGTCGACGAGGGCATGACCGGCCTGTCCACCCGGTTCGCGTTCAAGATCCTGTCCAAGGTCTTCAACTACGATCACCGGGAGGTGGCCGCCAACCCGGTGCACCTCATGTACATCCTGGAACAGCAGATTGAACAGGAGCAGTTTCCGCCCGCCACCGAGGAACAGTATCGCCGCTACCTCAAGGAATACCTGTCGCCCCGCTATGCCGAATTCATCGGGAAGGAGATCCAGACCGCCTACCTGGAGAGCTACTCCGAATATGGCCAGAACATCTTCGACCGCTACGTGACCTACGCCGATTTCTGGATCCAGGACCAGGAATTCCGCGACCCCAATACCGGAGAGATGCTGGACCGGGTCGCCCTCAACGAGGAACTGGAGAAGATCGAAAAACCCGCCGGGATCTCCAATCCCAAGGATTTCCGTAACGAAGTGGTGAACTTCGTCCTGCGCGCCCGGGCCAAACACGATGGCAAGAACCCGCTCTGGACCTCCTATGAGAAGCTGCGCGCGGTAATCGAGAAGAAGATGTTCTCCAACACCGAGGAACTGCTTCCGGTCATCTCCTTCAACACCAAGGCCAGCACCGACGACCAGAAGAAGCACCAGGACTTTCTGGACCGGATGATCAGCAAGGGCTATACCGAGAAGCAGGTGCGGCTACTATGCGACTGGTACCTGCGGGTGAGGAAGTCGTCCTGATGCAGCGGGCGGGCCGGGGGCGGACCGCGGGAGGGGGGAGCCAATGATCCGTATCGTCGACCGCCGATTTGACAGCAAGAACAAGAGTTCCGTCAATCGAGGCCGATTCATCCGACGTTTCAAGAACCAGATCAAGAAGGCCGTGGCCGACACCATCGACCGCAGCGGCATTCGCGATCTGGCCGAGGGCAAACGCATCGGCATTCCCGGCCGGGATATCGCCGAGCCGCAGTTCAGCACCGGCCAGGGCGGAGTGCGGGAGCAGGTGCTGCCGGGCAACGACCGGTTCAACACCGGCGAGACCTTCGACCGGCCCTCGGGCCAGAACGGCGGGCGGGGCTCCAAGGCCAGCCCGGACGGGGAAGGCCTGGACGATTTCGTGTTCACCCTGACCCGGGATGAATTCCTGGAGATCTTCTTCGAGGAACTGGCCCTGCCCAACCTGCTCAAGCGCCACCTGGCCAGCATCACCGAGTTCAAGCGGGTGCGGGCCGGTTATTCCCAGTCCGGCGTCCCCACCAACATCAACCTCATCCGCACCATGCGCGGCGCTGCCGGGCGCCGGATCGCAGTCGGCGCCCCGCAGCAGTCCCGGATGCTGGAACTGGAGGCGGAACTGGCCCGGCTGCTCCTGGCCTGCGGGGAGGGCGACCCGGAGGTCAAGCGGGTGCGCCAGGAGATCACCCGGCTGCGGGCCAGGATCTCGGCAGTCCCCTTCATCGATTCGTTCGACCTGCGCTACAACAACCACGTTCGCATCGCCCAGCCCACCACCCAGGCGGTGATGTTCTGTCTGATGGACATCTCCGGCTCCATGGACGAGCAGAAGAAGAACATCGCCAAGCGCTTCTTCACCCTGCTCTATCTGTTCCTGAACCGCTCCTACGAACATATCGATGTTGTGTTCATCCGGCACCACACCGTGGCCGAGGAGGTGGACGAGGAGAACTTCTTCCATTCCCGGGAGACCGGCGGCACGGTGGTCTCCAGCGCCCTGAAGCTGATGCGCAAGGTGATCGACCAGCGCTATGCCAGCGGCCTTTGGAACATCTACGGGGCCCAGGCTTCGGACGGCGACAACTGGCTGGAGGATTCCGCCCTCTGCTACGAGCTCCTCCACGCACAGATCCTCGGCCTGACCCAGTTCTTCGCCTACATCGAGATCGCCGAGGACACTCCCCAGAACCTGTGG
>Ga0302320_10023770_pt1 | contig 12006 bp, 8 predicted proteins | sample Bog_T0_3_FD_202130 | JGI IMG/M metagenome (GOLD analysis project Ga0302320, IMG submission 202130) | Peat permafrost microbial communities from Stordalen Mire near Abisko, Sweden - Bog_T0_3 | ecosystem: Environmental > Terrestrial > Soil > Wetlands > Peat | place: Sweden: Abisko, Stordalen Mire...
CCTCCCCTTGAGGTAATCGGATCCTGCGCACTACGCCACACAGCGTTTGGAATTCGCGCCATGTTCGGACACAATGGAAGTATCCGCCGATCGTTCGTCTTATTGCCGCTCATAGTCGCCGTCTTGTCCGCGGGACTCGCTTGCCATCGACAGGAACCGCCGCCACTGCCCAAAGTGGTGAGCGGCCAGTTTCCCTCGCGGATACGCGCCCAGGTGGACGCGGCTGTGCAGCAGGCCACCGCGCATCCCGATGACGCGGGCGCGAGCGGGAGGCTGGGCATGGTGCTCCAGACCTATGAGCAGCTCGATCTCGCCGAGATCTGCTACCGGCGCGCGCATCTGCTGGACCCGAAGACCTTCGAGTGGGCTTACTACCTCACGGTGACGGAACTGATTCACGGAGAAGTTGCGCAGGCCATCGCCGATGCGCGGGCCGCGGTCCGGATAGATGGCGACAGCAGACCGGCGCGGATGCGACTGGCGGAGGCGCTGCTCCAGGGCAAGCAATACGGTGAGAGCCGAAGAATCTACGAGGCACTGGTGTCCGAAGAGTCCGACCTTGCCGCTTACCATTACGGTCTGGGCAAGGTCATGATCGCGCAGGGCGGAGTTCAGGACGCCATCGCGCAGTTCCGCCGTGCCTGCGAACTCTCGCCGATTTTCTCCGCAGCGCGTTACTCCCTGGCTATGGCCTACCGGCAATATAACGATCTCGACCAGGCGCGTGCGCAGTTGGCCATTTATCAGGCCAACCCGCACGGCGCGCCGCCCGACGATCACCTAATGGCGCAGATCACCGACCTCAACCAGGGCGGACTAATTCGGGTTCAGGCCGCACAACAGTATCTGGCGCAGGGCAGGCCCGCGGAGGCCGCGGCAGAACTGGAAACCGCGGTGGCGAACGATCCGGACGATGAGGTCGCTCACAGCAACCTGGTCACGGTGTACTGGGAATTGCGTCAATGGGACAAGGCCGAACAACACTATCACATCGCGGCCCGGCTGAACCCGGCCACGAGCGCGCACTATGTTTTTGGACTGGTTCTGTTCGATCAGAAGCGCTACCCGGAAGCGGCGGAGGCTTTTCGCCGCGCGCTCGCATTGAACCCCGGCGACAACGGAGCCAACACGCAACTCGGGCGCGTTCTTGGATTTCAGGGCGATGTGAAGGGCGCGATTCGTCAGTATGAGATCGCCCTTCGCAACGACCCGAATTCACGCGCCACCAATTACGAACTCGGCCTTGCGCTGATGAAGCAGGGGCAAAAGCAAGAGGCGATCGAACGGCTTTTGAAAACCCTGCAGCCCGTGGATGGCAAGACGCCAGGTTACATGCGCGAACTGGCTGAGGCATATCGCAAGACCGGCAATGAAGAACGGGCGAGATACTATGTCCAGGCGGCCGCGGCCTTGACCGGGACCGCAGTGCGGACCGCTGCGCCTGACATCACGCTTCAATCGGGAGCTACCGCATCCCAACGCCCATGACGATTCGATACGCGCTTCCGTTTGCTGTGGCATCGTTGTTCACAGCTGCATCACTGTTCACCGCATGCTCGGCCGGACACAGGACTGTCGCGAGCACCGGGCCCTTCCGCGAGGCGTCTCATGAGACGGGGCTCGACTTTCAGCATTTCACCGGCGCAACGGGAGACTTCTACATGCCGGAAATCGTGGGTGCGGGCGTCGCTCTGCTGGACTACGACGGAGATGGCGATCTCGACATCTACCTGATACAAGGCTCCTTCCTCAATCCCGCGAAGAAGCTGATCGACGCTCTCTATCCGCCCGGCAAAGACTGGTCCGGCGGCGACTGGAAGCCTGGCAACCGGCTCTTTCGCAACGACCTGATTCCGAGCGGCAAACTGCATTTCACGGACGTCACCGAACAGGCCGGCGTCGGTTCCGTCGGCGAGGGCATGGGAGTCGCGGTGGGCGATTACAACAACGATGGCTTCCCGGATCTCTACGTCACCAACTTCGGCGCCAATATTCTCTATCGCAACAACGGCAACGGAACCTTTACCGACGTAACCAAAGAAGCCGGCGTGGAAGACAGCCAGTGGTCCACCAGCGCGACGTTCTGCGATCTGGATGGCGATGGCAAGCTGGATCTGTTCGTCGCACACTACGTCAACTTTCCGGTGGTGGGCAATCCGAAATGCAAGAACGGTTCCGGCGAGCGCGACTATTGCGGGCCGAAGACGTTTCATCCGGTGCCGTCGCGGCTCTTTCACAACATCGGGAACGGGAAGTTCGAAGACGTCACAGAGAAAGCGGGAATCACGGCGGCATACGGGGCCGGGCTGGGCGTCGCCTGCGCGGATTTCAATCACGATGGGCGCATGGATCTCTATGTCGCCAACGATCAGAACGCCAACATCCTCTGGATGAACAAGGGCGATCTGCATTTCGAAGATCAGGCGCTGCTGGCCGGCGCGGCGTATAACGGCGAGGGCAAGGCGCTTTCCGGCATGGGCATCGCAATCGGCGACGTGGACAACCACGGGAGCGAAGACATCCTGGTCACCAACCTGATGGGCGAGGCAAATTCATTATTTCGCAACGAGGGCAACGGTTTTTTTCACGACTCCACCGCCGAGTTTGGCCTGGCGGCGCCGAGCCTGCCCTACACCGGGTTCGGCGTCAAGTGGCTCGATTACGACAACGACAGCTTTCTGGATCTTTACACCGTGAACGGCGCGGTGGAGACTGTGAATGCGCTGCGGGGCAAGCCGTATCCGTATCAGATGAAGAACCGGCTGTTCCATAACGACGGGAAAAAGCTGATGGACGTCAGCGAGGTCTCCGGCGCGGCGCTTCAACTGGAGGCGGTGGGCCGGGGCCTCGCCATCGGCGACCTGAACAACGATGGGCGCGTCGACATGATCGCCACCAACAACAACGGTCGCCCGTGGCTGCTGCTCAACCAGGATCAGTCGGATGGCCACTGGTTGTTGGTGCAAACGGAAGGCACGCGGACCAATCGCATGGGGCTGGGCGCGGAAGTGGCGGTGCTGCGGCGGGGCCGGAAGCCGCTCTGGCGCAGGTCGCAGCCCGATGGGAGTTACGTGAGCGCGAGCGATCCGAGGGTGCATTTCGGCTTGGGCGACAGCGAGAAGATCGATGGCGTGGTGGTCCGTTGGGTGGGCGGGTCGGCTGAAGTCTTTCGCAACGTGAAGACCGATTCGATTGTGAAATTGCGCGAGGGCTCCGGGCAACCCTGGCATCCGTAGCGGTCAGCGTCGGAACATAGGCCTCACCACAGTCCCCAATGGCCGAAAGCGAGCACGTCCACCGCGATCAGAGCGTTGGCCACCGCGTGGGCGATGACGGCGTTTCCAAACCGTCCCCGGCGCATCACGACCAGCGCGAAGGCAACACCGGCGGCCGTACCGGCGATCCACCGCGAACCGTGCAGCAGGCCGAACAGGACGGAACTGGCCAATAGCGCCGGCCACGAGAACGTACGGAACGAGACCATCTCGAAATCCGCTGACACAAAACGCCTCATCAGGAAGCCACGAAACGCGAGTTCCTCGGCGACGGGAACGGTGACAGTCGCACCCACCACGCGCAGCGCGAGCCACCCGAGGCGCAGCGAGTCCGGCGCAGTTACCAGCGCCGAAGGCATCGGAGTGGCGCCGCCGTGGTCCAGCGCGATCCACATCGCGAAAACGGCAGCGCCAGCCGCCGGTCCGGTCCAATCCACCCGCCAGTCGAGTTCGGCGAGCGTCCGGCGATAGTACCAAAGAGCGACTGCGGCGGCTATGAAGCGCAGAGGATACAGCCACTCGAAACCGCCCGTAAGCGCCCGCGCGGCCATCCCTGCAGCGAGGATAGCGACGAACGGCACGACGAATGGGGCTGTCGGGTTGCGGGTTGCCGCGGATGGAACGGAAGGAACGGCTGGCCGGTTCGAGATCCAGCGGACCTCTCGCGCCGCGACTGAGATCCCGAGCGCGACCAGATTGAAGGCAATCCAGCCCGCCTGCGAGTGGAAACCGCCCTCCGCGATGTTGACGTAACCGGCCTGGCCGATCAGCATGAGGGCAGCGATCCGAACGCTGTTCAGGAAGAACAGCACGGTGACTCCAACGGGAAGAAGAATCAGCGCCTGTGGGAACCGGCACTCGCGGCGGAACAGGATGAGCCAGGCGCCGGTGAAGGCCAGGATGAGTCCGATGCCCTCAAGCCCCGAACAAGCGGGAGCGATCTGTTCCGAAAAGGTCGTGGTTCCGATGGTGTTCGTCACGGGGTCGCCGGTGAATGCGCCGAAGGGCCGGAGCAGAAGTTCGACGATGGAGAAGGTAAGCGAGGTCGCGCGGGGCCACAAAGCTCGCATGGCATTCCCACCGAATCCGGCCGCGATCGCGGCGGCGGCGGCCAGCGCCCAAAGGTAGCCGCAACTGCGGGCAATTCGCAACCAAAACGCCGGGGCGACAAAAGCAATGGCCCCCAGGAGAATGGCGCCGGTGCCGGCGGTAAGCCAGCCCAGGGCCAGCAGGTCGGACGAGTGGGAGTTGCTGTAAAGGGTGAGGGATAGCCCGGCGAACAGGCCAAGGGCGACGAAGTGGGCTATCAGGTACCAACGATGAACCGGATAGCCACGCATGGCCCCGGAGATATCGACCAGTGTAGATGAGAAACGAAGGAAGGCAAAGGTGAGGAACAGGGTGGCAAATACCACAATCCCGCGCAACAGCAGCGGACCCCAATCGTGGCACAGGGTGATCAGTCCACCGCGTCCGGCGAGTTGGTCGTTATCGAGCCAAAGGGTGATCGCGGCCAGTTCAAGGGAGAACAGCAGGCCGAGGGCGGCGAGCCGCCGGACCAGCGCCAACTGCACGAACCACTTCCAGCCAGGCCAACCCGGAGAAGTTGACCCGGCCGATAGTGGCAGGAACGGTTCACCAATAACGGAGGATGCCATGGCGTCCCGTTCCGGACTCGACAAGCGGATTACCGACGCCGTCCCCGAATTACGACCACGGCTCCGGCAAGCAACGCAATCGCGCTGCCGGCCGATGCCGGATCAATCTCAGGTACACCGGCAAAAGCAGCCGATTGCAAACCAATGACAAACAGGATTAAGGCAGTAAGTTTGTACACGTTAGTTAAGTCCTCTGGGAACAGTATGGGCTTATCACTTCGGGCAGAACAAGATAATGCTAACTATTTTGCCGGTACCAGCGGTACCAGAAAGGCTAAAAAAAGGACACGCGACGCCGTCACCAACGTCGCGTGCCTGGACCAATACGCTTACTTGCGCCGACCACGGACGAGGACAACGACACCGCCAAGCAAAGCAAGCGCGCTGCCCGCCGACGCCGGGTCGATCTCCGGAGTAGGAGTTGCGAAGGCAAGCGCCTGGACACCAATCACGAACAAAGTTAAAGCGATCAATCTATACACTTTAGTTAGTGCTCCTTTTGGATAAGTATCGAACATCACAATACCACCCGTCAAGCACAATTATTTATGTAACCAAGAATTATTTCTCAACGCCCTTTATTGCCGCAAAGGTACTGAAAGTACCACATGATCAATAATTTCTCAAGGTGCTTAGCCAGAATGTCGCATTCGACGGTGCGGCGTGGCCTGGCCTTCGCTTCTTGAGGTTAGTTGCCTCAAACGTGCGGGATTAATGCGGAACTCGAGTTGCCGTCGAAAATAGGTACGACTACCTGCGCCGACCGCGAATGAAAACGACTGCGGCGGCAAGCAAGGCAATCGCGCTACCGGCCGACGCCGGGTCGATTTCGGGAACGCCGCTGGCGGCGGCGAGCGATTGCACACCAATCACAAACAGGATCAATGAAATTATTCTGTACACGTTTGGAAGTCCTCTTGAAGCAATTTGGGGAGCAAAGCAGCCGAGAAAAGGAACACGCGGCGCCGTCACCAACGCCGCGCGCCCGTACGAGTCCGCTTACTTGCGCCGACCACGAATCAGGACAGCGACGCCGGCAAGCAAAGCAATCGCGCTGCCAGCCGACGCCGGATCAATTTCCGGGACTGCGGCTGTGGCAAGCGACTGGACACCAATTGCGAACAAGGTTAGTGCGATCAATCTGTACACTTTAGTTAGTGCTCCTTTTGGATAAGTATAGAACATCACAATACCACCCGTCAAGCACAAATATTAGTGTAACCAAAGGTCATTTTTTGACGCCTTTTATTGCCCCTAAAGTACTGGAAGTACCACCTGGGCCACCAATTTCTCTACGTGCTTGGCCAGAATGTCGCATTCGATGTTGAGGCGGTCGCCGGCCTTTCGCTTCGAGAGGTTGGTGGCCTCAAAGGTGTGGGGGATGATGGCCACCCGGAGGAGGCGGTCGGTGATATCGGCGATGGTCAGGCTGATGCCGTCGATAGCTATGGAGCCTTTGTACACGAGGTATCGGTCGAGGGCTTCGGGGATGTGGACAAGCAGTTCGTAGTTGCCGTCGTCAAGGGGGCGCAGGGTTTCGAGGACCCCCGTGCCATCGACATGCCCCTGCATAATGTGTCCGCTGAGACGGGCAGCCAGGGTGATCGGCCGTTCCAGGTTTACGGGATCGCCGGCCTTCAAGTCGCCCAGATTGCTGCGGTCCAGTGTCTCGGGGGCAAGGTCGGCCGTGAACCCATTGGGGCGAAGTTCCACGGCAGTGAGGCAGACGCCGTTTACGGCGATGCTGGCGCCGAGGGTCATGTCTTCCATGACGCGGGTACACCCAATGGCCAGGCGTGAACCTGCGACCTCGACTCGTCCGGTTTCTTCGACAATCCCGGTGAACATCAGCGTCGCTCCCGGACGATCCAGGCCTCGACAGCGAATTCGTCGGGTGGGATCGGATGAAGGGTGGTGCGCTCCAGGCGGATGGCGTCGGTGCGGCTCATGCGGCCGACGCCGCCAGCCATCGGCAGGGACTCGAGTCCACCGAGGATCTTGGGGGCGTAGTACAGGAAGACCTTGTCCACGGCGTTCGCCTCAAGAGCTGCCCAGTTCACTTTGCTGCCGGCCTCGATCATGACCGAGAGGCAGCGGCGTTTACCGATGAGCGAGATCACATCGAGGATGTCGACACGGCCACGGGGTCCATCGAAGACGCAGACCTCGACACCGCGGGCTTCCAGGGCCTTGCGGCGCTCGGCCGAGCCGGCGGAAGTGGTGGCAACAAGGAGATCGCCCTGGGCGCTTTGGACCAGGCGCGATGTGATCGGGATGCGCAGGGTGGAATCCATCACCACACGGAGCAAGGGGCGGGCGCGGGGGAGTTCGCTGCGGTCGTTAAGCAGGGGGTTATCCGAAAGCACCGTGCCGATTCCCGTAATCATGGCGTCGGTGGCGTGGCGGAGGACTTGAACGTGAGAGCGGGCGCGTTCGCTGGTGATCCAGCCGGTGTTGTCTTCGGGGGCGGCGATTTTGCCATCGAGAGTCAGAGCGCTCTTGAGGGTCACCAGCGGGCGGCTCATGCGCATGAAGTGGAGAAATGGCTCATTGAGGCGTTCGGCCGCGTGCTGGTGGTCCGGGGACATCTCGACTTGGACGGCGGAGGCGCGCAGGCGGCGCAGACCCTGTCCGGCAACAAGAGGATTGGGATCTTCGGAGGCGACTACGACCCGCGCGATTCCCGCGGCGATCAGGGCATCGGCGCAGGGGCCGGTTCGGCCGGTATGGGAGCAAGGCTCCAGGGTTACATAGGCGGTAGCGCCACGGGCGAGTGCGCCGGCTTCTTCCAGGGCGATGATCTCGGCGTGCCTGAGGCCATCCCACGTGTGGAAGCCGCGACCCACCACTTCGCCGTCGCGCACGATGACGACGCCCACCATAGGATTCGGGCTGGCGAGGGCGGTGCCACGGCGCGCCAGAGCGAGCGCTTCGGACATGTAGTCAGGCGTCATTTGGTTGTCCCCGGCTTTGTCACTTCAAAGAGTGAGTCGATGAAGCGTTCGGGATCGAAAGGCAGCAGGTCGTCGATCTTCTCGCCGACGCCGATGTAGCGGATCGGGAGGCCGAGTTCGCGGGCGATGGCGACGACGACGCCGCCTTTCGCGGTGCCATCCAGCTTGGTCAGGACGATGCCCGTTACGCCGGACGATTCGGTGAACTTGCGGGCCTGTTCGAGGCCGTTCTGACCGGTAGTGGCGTCGAGCACGAGGAGGACTTCATGTGGCGCGTCGGGAATGATGCGCGAGGCGGTGCGGCGCATCTTTTCGAGTTCCAGCATGAGGTTGGTTTTGGTCTGGAGGCGACCGGCCGTATCGATGATGACGTAGTCGACCTGGCGGGCTTTGGCTGCCGAGAGGGCGTCAAACATGACGGCACTGGGGTCGGCGCCGGTGTTTTGGCGGATGACCTGGATGCCGGTGCGTTCGCCCCAGACTTCGAGTTGTTCAATGGCGGCGGCGCGGAAAGTGTCGGCCGCGCACAGCAGAACTTTGCGGCCTTCGCCTTTGAGGTGGGCGGCGAGTTTGCCGATGGTAGTGGTTTTCCCCGCGCCGTTCACGCCGACGAGCATGATGACGGCGGGAGGGGCTTCGACATAGGCGAGAGGGCGGTCGTTGGTCTGGAGCACTTCGAGCAGGTACTCGCGGATGAGACCGCGCAGTTCGCTCGAATCGCCGACGAGCTTACGGTCGACGCGTTCGCGGATGCGTTCCAGAATGTCGTTGGTGGTGTTGACGCCGATATCGGCGGAGATGAGGGTGTATTCGAGCTCTTCGAGGAGGTCGGCATCAATGGCTTTGCGGCCGGAGACGACGTCTTCGATGCGCGAGACGAGGCCTTCGCGCGTTTTCTGGACACCGCTCTTGAGTTTTTCGAGCAGGGTCGGCTCTTGTTCCACGGAGCCGAAGAGGGTTTGAATCATGGGTAAATTCGATGGTAACAGTTGGGGATGGGGGTGGCTCTCTCAGGATTGCGTCACTCGGCTTTCCCGCAAGGCACCACATTTGAGACGACAGCCCGTGCATGCCAGGTAATACATGCTTCAGCTTGTAGGTCGAGCGAAGCTCGACGACGCCGTAGTTTCTAAATTTCCCGGTCAGCTGTTGTGAAGGGTGGCAAAATGCGGGCCGATCGGCAATCGACCCAGTGGCGCTTCGCGTCGCCATGACGGGTTTTCAGCCGACCCGACAGACGGGGCTCTGCTACGCTTCATTTCCACGAAGTATTCATCGAGCCGATCAGGGCGCGATGATACACCTTTCGGCTCGCGCACACCTGCGGAGCCCAATCGCTAAGCCTGAGTTTCCGACAACACAAACTTTGTCTTGCGGCAATTCAGCAAGCACTCAGACAGCGCGCCCAGCAGAGAATTCGCCCAGCCACAGGGCCGGTAGTTCGTTTTAGGGTCAAAGGGTTGGTCGGTCATAGCGAAGAACTGCAGGGAACCGACCTCCGGAGTTGCGAATTCCTTCACGGTGATACGCAGTTCCACCTCTCCGGTTTCGTGCTTCTTCTTCACCGAGAAGTAGTGCAACCTCGCCAAACCTTCGGAAGGGTGGTTCTGAGCGTATTTCCATTCGTCCATCGTGGCGTGTTCCTTTGCGTCAGCGGGTCGGGCTGCAGGTAGCCATTCGCCGCTTAACGATTGTAACCTGTGGCGCGATAAACCTCGAACGGCGGGGTCCGAAATCAGACGGGGCACGGGGCGGCACTACAATCAAGAACATGCGACGCGCCGCAATACTGCTGTTGTTGTGGGCCACTTCCGGCTTCGGCCAGGACTTCTCGCTGAACAAGCTGCAGGGCTTGTGGACCGGAACGCTGAACGCTGGTATTCTGAATCTGCGAATCGCCATCCATTTCGACAAAAACGGCACGGGGAAACTGGACAGCCTCGACCAGCACATTGCGGGGATTCCCGTAACCGGGGTGAAGGTGGAGTTGTATCGGTTGTCGTTCCGCGTGGAGTCGGTGAATGCGTCGTTCAGCGGTATTGTGATGGACGACGGGAATCGGCTGGATGGCGAGTGGCGCCAGGGCCTTTCCCTGCCCTTTGTGTTGACGCGCGACGGGGTTACGACAAAGATCAAGCGGCCCCAAATGCCGCAGCCACCGTTCCCCTATACCGAACAGGATGTAAAGTTTCCCAGTCTGGCGAGAAACGTTTTTCTCGACGGCACGCTTACGATCCCGGAGGGCGCCGGACCGTTTCCGGGCGTTGTACTCATTACGGGTTCCGGGCCGCAGGATCGCGACGAGTCCATTCTGGGCCACAAGCCATTTCTTGTGGTTGCGGACTACCTGGCCCGTCATGGCGTTGTTGTTTTGCGCGCCGACGACCGCGGGACGGGTAAATCCACCGGCCGGTTCAATGGTTCCACAACCCGGGACTTTGCCGATGACACGGCTGGCGCCGTGCGCTTCCTGCGCACGCGGGAATTCGTGGACCGTATCGGTCTGATTGGTCACAGCGAAGGCGGCCTGATCGCACCCATGGTAGCCAGCGATCCGGCATTAATGGGTAATGAGGTGGACTTTCTGGTGTTGCTCGCTGCACCGGGAGTGCCGGGGGATCAGATTGTGATCGAACAGCAGATCCTGGTCAGCCGCGCCATGGGCTTGCCGGAAACGCTGATCGAACAGAACCGGGAGCGGGAAGAGAAAATACTGTCCATCGCCCGAACGGAGAGCGACGCGGTGCTGGCGAAGTCGAAGATGCGCGCCGCGCTGGGGGAGTTCGGTTCGGCGGGGCCTATGAATCTTCTCGATTCGCGCTTTGACGAAGCGTCGACACCCTGGTTCCGCTTCCTGATCGGTTACGACCCCGGGCCGGCGCTTCGGGCATTGAAGCAACCGGTACTGGCGTTAAACGGCGCGCTCGACGTGCAGGTGCCGCCGGCGCAAAATCTGCCCGCGATTACATGGGAACTGGAGGCGGGAGGCAACAAGGACTACGAAGTGGTGAAGATGGCGGGCCTCAATCATTTCTTCCAGACGGCCACTACTGGCGCGCCTTCGGAGTATGGGGAAATCGAGGAGACCATTTCACCGGCGGTCCTGAACCTGATCGGTGAGTGGGTGGCCCGGCATTCGAAAAAGGCGCAAACAAAACCCAAACTGGGCGGCACGCCGATCAGCACAAAATAGCGCCGGGAGGGAAGTTAGTCTGGCGTAGGCTTTTCAACGCTGTCAATCACGGCTGTTTCAACCGGTCCCCGTGTTGCCTCCAACTCAAGGCCAATTGCCCGAATCGAGGTGATGATCGTCGCTTCAACATCGGGATGCGAATCGCCCGTAACATAGTCGTATCGAAAATCGAAGGCGCCGTCGATTCCGGTGCGATCAACTACTATCCTTCCGAGGTAGTAACTGAGCCACCTTGCAAGCCGAGACATCGACAGATTCTGTCCCGCAATGCCATCTCCGTTGACCAGCCCCCTGTTCGGACTCGTCAATGCCCCTACTGCTTCTTTGTTCTTTGGATCTTCCAGTTTGAGCGTATTCTTGCCCCTGACGAGGATAAATACGGAACCCGGCTTGGTCTCCAGATGGTACTTAAGTTGAAATCGCTGAGCCAGCAACGAGAGCAACATGCCCCTTTGCTCCTCGTTCATCGGGGTGCCAGGGTTCGTCTGTTTCAACGCGCTCGAAGCCGATGACGCTGGAACCCTCGCGTCGATGTCGAACATATCGCCGGATGCCCATCCCGGTCCGCCGGTAACCTGGAACAACTGAACGTCGAGTGCTGCCTGCAGGAGTACTTTCAGGGTAAGGTGACCGAAGCGGACTCGACCGCCCGGGTAGGTCAGGACTCCCGCCATGCCCGTCGGCGCCGAGGGTTTGATGGACGCAACCTCAAACGAGGGACGTTGGGGTGGCTCGGACTGTGCCGACATCCCACAGACACAGGTTACAGCAGAGACCACTGTTCGTAACAAGGATTTCACAAACTCTCCTCATCGACGCCGTCACAGCGGCTGCGAACTTCCGAATCGGTGTGTTCAGCGGACCGATCAGCGTTCAATGCCGAGGCTGACAACCGTCTTCTCAATCGCACTGACCAAACGTTCCAC
>Ga0302320_10023772_pt1 | contig 12006 bp, 7 predicted proteins | sample Bog_T0_3_FD_202130 | JGI IMG/M metagenome (GOLD analysis project Ga0302320, IMG submission 202130) | Peat permafrost microbial communities from Stordalen Mire near Abisko, Sweden - Bog_T0_3 | ecosystem: Environmental > Terrestrial > Soil > Wetlands > Peat | place: Sweden: Abisko, Stordalen Mire...
CGGATCGTCGATACTCCGCCGCCGACTCGGACGTCCTTTCCGCCCGCAGCCGCGCGCGCGCGCTGCAGCGCAACGTCGATGCCCTCCGTGACGAAATAGAACGTCGTGCCTCCGGCCATGACGAGCGGCGCGCGGGCGTGGTGCGTGAGAACGAACACCGGGGTATGATAAGGAGGCTCCTCTCCCCACCATCCTTTCCATTGGTCGTCCGGCCAGACGCCGCGGACTGGGCCGAACATATTGCGGCCAAGAACCCAGGCGCCGACGTTTTCAAATCCGCGGCGCGCGAACTCGTCGTTGATATCGGTTGTGCCGCCATTCCCGCCGTGCATCGCCTGAAACGTCCGCGTGGGGAAAAACCACTGAAACATCGCATCGCCGCCGACGCCGAGCGGATTTTTGAGATCCTGATTGGGACCGGCGCCATAGCCGTCGAGGGAGAGACCAAAACACCGGACGCGGAGCTTGGACATGAGGAAATGATTTGGAGGTTCAGTTGACCCAACGAACGATGAGTGAATGATCGGACATGAATCCGTCGGAATAAATTCGAATAACGGGAATTTTTACAGGCAGAAACAGAGGCCCCGAAGCTTAGGCATAGGCCGACGAAGTTCGGCCTCCCAAGACGCCTAAAAGACCACCCCCTTTCAGGGGTGGTGGAACTGTCTTGTTTGGCGTCCGATGGCACTAGACCTATAGGTCTAGTCAGGACGATAGCAATGTCTGCAGCCGGTGGCAACCTGTTGGCCCAGGCATTCCACGCATCCACCCATTCACCTTCATGAAGAAAGTCGCTCTCTTATCGCTGCTCATAGTCTTCCGCGCCTCCGCCCAGGACGGCACACCCGCTCCGGCTGAGGACAGCCTCGCGGGTCACATCAGTTACAACCCCGCGAACCAGAAGGAGCAGCTCACCCTTCTCATTCAGGAGATGTACAAAATTAAGACGGAGGCGACCGTCACCAGTTTTCGCCTGGAATACGGGGACCGAGTCGCCATGCGGCGGGTGCTCTATCCGGCGAACACCAAGGGCCACGAGGCCATTCCAGGCTATGTCTTCACGCCGCGGAGCATGGCGGCCGGGAAGAAATTTCCCGCCTTGATTCTTCTCCATGGTGGCGATCACACGCAGTTCCAGGAGGATTTTTTCCCGTGGGTGGCCGAGGCGGTGGAACGCGGCTACATCGTAATGTTTCCCGAATACCGCGGCAGCAGCGGCTATGGTGACGCGATCTACGAGAACGATTACGGCACGACGGACTTTGCCGACGTCGAGGCCGCCATTAATTACCTGACCGGCCTGGACGCCGTGGACTCGACCCGGCTGGGCATCATCGGGCACAGCCGTGGCGGAATGCTTGCCCTCCGGGCGCTGGAAGAGGAGCCGAAGCGCTTCGCCGCCGGCGTCGATCTGGCAGCTTTGACCGACATGGTGGCGTTCATGGCGTACAAGGAACAGGCCCGGCGCGAGGACATCGCCTCGCAGAAGAGTTTCGGCGGAAAGCTGCCCGGCAAGAATTTAAGTGCCTACATCGCCATTTCGCCCGCGTTCCATGTTGAGAAGATCGAAACGCCGCTTCTTGTCCTATCCACGACGCATGACACCAACGTGCCGTTCGAACTGGGTAACAAGCGCCTCATCGAATCCCTCAAAGCCTACGGTAAGACATTCGAAAGCCACATCTATGAAGGTGCTCCCGGCAGCCACGGTTTTCCCTTCGTCGACAGCCCAGATGGACGCGATTGCCACCGGCGCACCTGGGAGTTTCTCGCGAAATACCTTCACCCGCAGGCGGGAAGTTGAGCGGAACGGGTTGGAAAGCTCGCTCGCGTTTCAACGCCATCTAAGACTCGCGAGGAATCAATTGGTCTATCGGTCGGGCGGGGCCAGCACGAGGCCTTCCATGAGCCGGCGGGCGCTCCGGCTCATCACCACCTTGGTGACCGACCAAAGACCCTCGCGCAATTCCGCTTCCGCCGAGACCGCGAAGCAGCCGGAAGGATGACCGAGCCGAACCACCTCCGCGCCGACCCGATCGGCCAGGACGCGGTGGACTATGGTCCCGGGAATTTTCGCCGCCACCGCGATGGCCACGGCGGCGGTGCCCGGCAGGGCGTGGTGGAGCTGTCCCATGGAAAGCACGCGAACATTCAGGTCCAGGTCGGCGGCCGATATTGCCTTTCCGCCGGAGGCAACATACCCAGCGGGACCGGAGACCAGCGCCAGTTTCGGGGTGGCGGGCCGATTGGCCGTTGCTTCGGCGGCGGAGGCAGCCAGCCCCATCCGTACGGCGCCAAAGGCGCGGACCGCCTCGCAGCGGTGGAGCAGCTCGCGGTCGGCGTTCACCTCACGCTGGGATTCCTCTCCCCGCAGCTTCAGGTCGCCGGCCGCCACCAAGACCATGGGGTTTCCGGCATTGATCAGGGTCGCCCGGACCGGGCCGACCCCGGGAACCTCAAGGAGGTCCTGGACGTTTCCGGTGGGCAGCATCGCGCCGGCCCCGGCCTCGTCGCCGCCACCGGGATCGATGAACTCCAGCCTGATTTCCGCTCCGGGAAAGGCGACCCCATCGAGTTGAAAGTTCCCCACCTCGACCACCTGGCCCTCCCGGATCGGGACGTGCGCGACGATGAGCCTGCGTGTATTCACCTGCCAGATCCGAACGACCGCATGGCCGTCGCGCGGCGCGGCCACCAGCCCCTGGGCGAGAGCGAACGGCCCCACCGCCGCGAGCAAATTGCCGCAATTTCCCGACCAGTCGACGATCGGAGCGTCGATCGCGACCGCTCCGAACAGATAGTCGACATCGCAGCCGGGCCGCGCGGATTTCGACACGATGACGACCTTGCTGGTGCTGGACGTCGCCCCGCCCATCCCGTCGATCTGCTTCCCGTAGGGATCCGGACTGCCGAGGATCCGGAGGAGCAGCCGGTCGCGCTCGGCGGGTTGGTCCGGAAGGACGTCGCCGCGAAAAAAGACCCCCTTGCTGGTGCCTCCGCGCATATAGGTGGCGGGGATCTTGACTTGGGCATCGCTCATGGAGGGTCTTCCGAAGCATGAATAAGACGATGCCGGGCCAGCCACCTCAATCGGCCCGGGTAGACCAAATGGTCTATTGGCAACGATTGTGGAATAGGATTCTCTGCCCTCTAAACCTATCATGAAACGAAAGAACCGATTGCCACTCCTGGCGATCGGTATAGCCCTTCATTTCGGGCCCGGCTCTCTTCAGGCCCAACCGTTGCCCGCAGGCGCAAACAGCTTTGTCTTGCCGAATGAAGGCGTGCCGATCGAGGTCTTCACCTATCGGCCTCCGACCTATCACGGAGGTCCGCTGGTCGTGGTCGTTCACGGCAGCGATCGCAATGCCGAAGACTACCGCAATTACGCCATCTCGGTGGCGGAACGGTGCGACGTCCTGATTGCGGCGCCGCTGTTCGACCGGAAGCGATTTCCCGACGAGCTTTACAAACGGGGGGGCGGCGTGCTCCGGGATGGCGAGGTGCAACCGCGGGAGACCTGGACCTACAACGTCATTTTTCGGCTCGTCGCCGAAATTCGCCGCCGGCAATCAGCGCCAGATTTGCCGTTCCTTCTCCTGGGGCATTCAGGGGGCGGCCAATTTGTCGCGAAGATGGCCATGTTCATGCCGGGCGACGCCGTGCGGTTCGTCGCGGCGAATCCAGGCTCGTACGTTTTCCCCACCCCGGAGGTGAAATTTCCCTATGGCCTGGGCGGCCTGCCGCCCGAATTGGGCAACAGCGAGGCCTTGCGCCGCTATTGCGCGATTCACCTCGTCCTTTTCCTCGGCACCGGCGACGTCTACCAGAACGCTTCCGACGGCTTCGATTTCAGTCCCGAGGCCATGCATCAGGGCCCGGTGCGGCTGGCGCGCGGGCACAATTTTTTTGAGACGATGCGGCGGCTCGCCGCCGAGCGCCACTGGCCCTTCAATTGGCGACTGGTCGAAACGCCCGATATCGGCCACTCCGGGTCCAGGATGTTTCATGCCCGGGAAATCGAGGATGCCTTGTTCGGACCGGAGCGAAATTCTCCACCCTGAGGAAGGCCCATCCGTGCGGCAGATTTACGCCTGCAAGTCGATCGACCGGCTGATCACAGATTCCGAGGCGCCTTCGCGCCAGTTGCGGAAGACGCTGGGCCGTTGGAGTCTGGTGGGGCTGGGGGTAGGCGCCATCATCGGCTCCGGCATTTTTGTCCTGACCGGTACGGCGGCCGCCGGCGAGAACTTTGAGGCCCCTTCTATCCTTCACGCCCAGGTTCTGGACTTAATTGTGAATTTCGTTCGGCACGGCAGCATGGCTGGAGTCCTCCTGCATGGGCGGCCGGCGGCCGGTCCGGCCATTGCCATTTCCTTCATTCTGGTGGCGGTCGCCTGCAGCTTCGCCGGCCTGTGCTACGCCGAGCTGGCCTCGATGATCCCGGTCGCCGGGAGCGCCTACACCTACTCGTATGCGACGCTGGGGGAAATCTTCGCCTGGATCATCGGCTGGGACCTGATCCTGGAGTATGCGGTCAGCAACGTCGCCGTGGCAGTTAGCTTCAGCGGATATTTGAAGGCCCAGTTGTCCACCTTCGGCATCGCGCTGCCCGGGCGGTGGTCAGGCCCGGTCTGGGCGGAAGGCCACCTGACCGGCGCCTATTTTAACCTGCCGGCATTCCTGGTGGTCTTCGTCCTGACCGTGTTGCTGGTGCGCGGGATCCGCGAATCCACCCGGGCGAACAATCTCATGGTGACGATCAAGCTCCTGGCCATCGTGACCTTTTTGGTCGTGGGCGGAATGTTGGTGCACCCGGCCAATTGGCATCCCTTCGCGCCGGCGGGCTTTTCCGGCATCGTGACCGGCGGGGCCATCATCTTTTTCACCTACATCGGCTTCGATTCGGTTTCGACCGCGGCGGAGGAATCCAAGAATCCGCAAAAGGATATTCCTTTCGGAATCATCACCTCCTTGGCGGTCTGCGCCGTCCTCTATGTCGGCGTTGCCCTGGTGCTGCTCGGGATGCTGAAATACACCACGTTCGTGTCCGGTGAGGCGGCCGAAGCACCGGTCGCCTATGCCCTGAAGACGTTGGGCGCGCACCCGATTTTCCAGTCGCTCATCGTGATCGGCGCCATGACCGGAATGCTGTCCTCGCTCCTGGTTTTTCAATACGGACAAACGCGGATTTGGTTCGCGATGTCGCGCGACCGTCTCATGCCGGGGCTCTTCTCCGCGGTGCACCGGCGCTTTCAGACTCCGCACTGGTCGACCTGGATTGCCGGCGCGGCGGTCGGGATCCCGGCCGGACTGGTCGATATCGGCGACGCCGCCGACCTCTCCAACATCGGCACGCTTTTCGCCTTTGTCCTCGTTTCGGTCGGCGTCCTGGTGCTGCGGCGCCGCCAACCGGAACGCCGCCGCGGATTCCGGGTCCCGCTCGTCCCGCTCTTTCCCTGGATTTCAATCGTGCTGTGCGCCGGGCTCATGACCGGGCTGACGGTGATGACCTGGATCCGGTTCGTTTTATGGATGGCCGCCGGGCTGGTGATTTACCGCTTTTACAGTCGCTCGCGAAGCGAATTTGCCCAAGCTGCGGGAGATTGAAACCCCGCAACGGTGGCCGGTGAACACCCTCGTCGTCGAAGATCAGACCATGGTTCGCGAATTGCTGGTCATCGCCTGCTCGCAGGCTTTGCCCATGGCTCAAGTTCGCTCCGTCGGCACCTGCCGAGCAGCGCTGGCATCCTGCCGCAATCAGCCGCCCGATCTGGTCATACTCGACCTCGTGCTGCCCGATGGCGACGGGCTGGACCTCCTTCCGGACCTGCTGGCCCTCGCTCCGACGGCCAAAGTCATCGCGCTCTCATCCCATATCGACGAATTCACCGTCCACCGCGCGCTCAAGTCGCGGGTGCAGGGCATCCTCGATAAGAACGAGCAATCGGTCCGCACCCTGGGCGAAGCCATCACTACCGTGCTAGAGGGGCGGAACTATTTTTCCTCGCTGGTACAACGGCTGAAAACTTCCGCCCGCAATGATCCGGTGGCCTTCGATAAGATTCTTTCCGCTCGAGAGCAGGAGGTGCTGAGATCGATCGGCGAGGGCTTGACCAACGAGCAGATTGCCCAACGCCTGGCCATCAGCATGAGCACAGCCAAGCATCACCGGTTGAGCATCATGGCCAAACTCGACATTCACAGCACGCCACAGCTCATCCACTATGCCATCGAAAAGGGCTTCACCCGCGTCAGCGAAGGCCCGGTGAGACCTCCACGCTGAGCAGCATTTCGACTTCGATGGTCGCCTGTTGAATCTGCCCAAAACTCACCAGCGCATTGGCAAGTTGGCCAGCCCGCGCCTCCGTCTCGAGTATGGCGGCGGCCTCGGCCAACCGGACGGCGCCGCCGACGGCGGCGTGGGAACGCACCCGATGCGCGGCCTGCGCCACCGCCTCGGGTTCCGGCGTCGCCCGCAGCACCTGGTTGAGCGAGTTGATTTCCTTGCGCAGACTGTGCAGAAAGGCTTCTGCGGCCGCTCCCATCCCTCCTGGGGCGCACCGGGCATAAAGGTTAAGAGCGGTGGGGTCGAAAACGGGGGTGGCCGGAGCCGGGTCCCCATCCCGCCTCTGGCGCGCACCGGCCAAGGCCGACCGAAGGGTGTCGAGACGGAAGGGCTTGGCGAGAAACGAATCCATGCCAGCGGCAAAGCAACTCCTGACCGCCTCGTCACTGCCGTTGGCGCTTGCGCCAATGAGCAAAGGCCGGGAATCGCCCAATAGCTCGCGCAATTGGCGGGCGATCTCGGGACCCTTCACCCGCGGCAGCTCGATGTCCAGAAAAGCGACCGCGAAACGCCGCTGGCTCGCCGCCGCCAGGGCCTCGGCGAGATCAAAGGCGCATACCGCCTCGAACCCCAGTTGGCCGACCATCTCCGCCAGCAACAGCTGGTTATAGTGCTGGTCATCGACGATTAGAGCGAAGCCTTGCGCCGGCGCGCCCGCCGCCAGGGCGACCGGAACGGGCGCGGCTGGAATCCGCCGCAGCGGCATCCGGACAAAAAACGTCGCGCCCTGTCCGGGCTGGCTTTCAATGCCCACGCTGCCGCCCATCAGGCGGGCCATCGCCCGGCAGGTGGCCAGCCCGATGCCCGTGCCGGGAACGGCCGACAGCCGCGCGCGGCTGCCCCGAACGAATTTCTTGAAGATCAGCTCCTGCTCGTCGGCGGGAACGCCGAGACCGTGGTCGGTGACCTCGATCAGGACGTTGTCAACCCCTCCCGTTCCGGCCAGGCAGGCGGCCACAATCTCCACCGGACCGCCCGGGGCGTATTTGAGCGCATTACCGACAAAATTGCTGATGATCGTCCTCAGCTTCGGTCCGTCGCCGCGAAAACCGTCGTCGAAATCGGCGGGCAAACGCAGGCTGAGGCTGACGCCCCGCTCGATCGCTTCCGCGCGGAAGAGGTCACGCACCGTTTCCAGCAATTCGGCGAGCAGAAAGCCTCGGTCCTCCACCGGCACGTAGCCGTATTCGAGCTTGGAGAAATTAAGCACTTCGTCGAAAACCCGGCTCAGACTTTCGCTGCATTCCTTGAGCGCGCGGGCGTTCTGGCGCTGGCGCTCGGACAGCTCGTTTTCATCGAACAGGCGGATCAGCCCGGTGATGCCATTGAGCGGATTGCGAATTTCATGGCTGATATTCTCGAGAAATTCGGATTTGGCGGTATTGGAGAGCGACAATTCCCTCGTCCGCTCGGTCACAAGGCGGTTGAGCCGCTCGGCTTGCCCGTGCAGCTTGCGCAGCCTTATTTTTAATCCACCCCAAACCAACAGGACGCCTGCGAGCGCCCACGCCGCCAGGGCCAGGGGACGGCGATACCACGGGGTCAGGATGGCAAAGGGAAAGCGCAAGGGCGGTCCGGGTTGGCCGAGGGCGTCAATCGCCCGGGCCGCGAACACATAGGCCCCCGGAGACAACCCGGTGAATTCCCGCCTGGGTTCGGACTGGGGCGGGGACCAGTCCCGCTCAATTCCCTCCAGCTTGGTCTGATAGAGGAAGGGCCCCTCATTGATCGCCGCTGCACCGGCGGAAAGGGCGAATTCCAGCCGGCTGACCGACGGGATGAAAACCGGGCTCGAGCCGCCCCCGATCGCCGCCAGATGCTTGGCGTCGACGCGTAGGCTCTGCAATCTGACGGCAGGCGCGGCCCCGGCCGGACGCAAGAGGGCGGTTTCCAGGCGCAACAGAGCGCGGTCGCCCCCAATCCAAAGCTCCTCCTGGTTGGCGGAGGAAGTGAGATTAAGGCTGGTCACATCCCCGACCTGGTCGAGTCCGGGAGCAATCAGCGCGGTGAGCTCCAGTGGGTCGGAATCCCGCCGTCCGAGCTTGATCCGCAACAGCGCGCGCGAGGCCATCGCGCCCAGTTCCTTTCGCTGCACGATCCAATAGGCCGATCCATCCGCCGCCGGCGCGGCGGCCAGGACGTCGAGGTCGTTGAATTGGCTGGCAGGAACAAAGCGATCACGGGCCGGATCGAGAGCCAAGATCCCGTCCTCGGTGCGGACAAAGATTCGATCCCGCAGACGGATCAAGACCGGACGCACTCCGGGAAAGGGGAAACCGTGTCCAAGCGAATAATGCGCCCCGGACTGCAGCCGCTGGGCCGCATTGTCCCAATCGAAGCGGTGAATCTGCCCCCCCTGGGTTGCGACCCAAAGACGTCCGGCGAAATCCTCCATTGTCGCCGCGGGCGAGCTCTCCAGCCGTTGGTGGAGATCCCTGAGCTCCCACCCGTGCTGGCCCGAAAGCCAGGCCTTGCAAGCGACGCCGTCAAAAAAAACCAGCCCGTGCGGCAGCGCCCGCAGCGTGGAGAGGAAAAAAATGCCTGCCGAGACTGCTGGCTCGCGAACCACCTTTCCTCCCGAAACCTTCCAAAGGCCATCGGAGGCGCCGAGCCACAATTGTCCGTCGAGATTGACGCCATCCCACAGCTGCCGAAAATACTCTTCCTGTCGGGTAAAGCTGGAAGTTTCGAAGGACTTCAGGGAAGGGGCCATGGTATAGACGCCCTGGGAGGAAATGACGGTCAAATCGCCGTCGATCCGCAACACCTTGTGCGGAACAAAAGCGACAAATCCCAGGCGCTGATCGTAGAGGGAGGCCAGGCCAAGCCCGGAGAGGCGGACAAAGCCCGTCCACAGGCCAATCCACAGCTGATCCTCCGGGTCGGCCCATAGCCTGACGACGTTGACGTCGGGCAGACCGCTTTGGCCGTCCAGCACCCGCAGGACGGTGCCGTCGGAGCGCAACAGGATGCAGCCGCCGTAGGCGGTCCCGATGGCCATTCTACCATCTGGCATCACCAATGCCCGCTGCGCCCTTTTGTCGTGCAGAACGTGGGAGGCTTCGTCCAGGCGAATCCACCGCCCGCCCTCATGCCGAAAGACTTCGTCATTGAAGACGGCAAACTCGCCGCCATCCGGAACTGAAAGATACGCCACCATGGGCGGACGCGACGGGAGGACCTTTTCCGCCAGCCATAGCTTGGGGCCGTTTTCTTCCATCCGCAGCAATCCGGCCCCCATCTGATAGAGCAGCAACCTGCCGTGGTCGGAAAACGCGTAGAGCCGGACGTCACTGGGGAGGTTCCAGACCTCGAAGTGTCCCGCCGCCGCGGGCGTGGGCGGATTCCAGCGCAAGATGCTTTCGCGGGCCACAAACAATACCCGATCTCCATCCAAATGGATGTGCCGGATATCGCCGAAATGGACGTGCCTGACATCGCCGGGATGGCGCGCCCGGGCCAGCGCCAGCGCGGCATTTAGCGAATGGTAAATCCATTCTCCCCGGTCATTTCGCTCCACATAGCCGACCACGCCGTTGGCGGCGCCAATCCAGATCTTATGCCCATCGCGCGAGGTGACCAGCGCCCGAAAGGCGGTGGCGCCCGGCACGGCGATATCCGACCAAGAATAGCCGTCGAAGACAGTCAGCCGATTCGATCCCACGAAAAGCATGTCGTCCGCACTCCGGGCGAAAGCCGTCACCGGCCCGGAGACATAGGGACGCCAAGCATCGGGAGTTTCGAAGATGGCGAGACCGGATTCCGAGCGGCGAGCGGGCGATTCCTGCAGCGCGAGGGAAAAGGCTGCAGTCCAGGCGAACAGGCCGCAGGCCAAAGCCCATCTCGCTCGGAACGGATTCATGACCGCTTGATTGTGGCAATGGGGCAGATCGTGGCGAGCGGATTGGTGCGCTCGGAGCGTTCCCCGCGGACTACAACAGCCTATCCCGCGAAACCAGGATTCCATCGTCGTCGCTGTAGACCCAGTGCCCGGGAACGAAGGCCACGCCCCCGAACGAGACTTCCCCGCCGGTGGCACCGGCACCCGTCTTGGCGCTTTTCCTCGGATTTGTGCCTAGGGCCTTAATACCCAAATCGATTTTCCCGAGCGCCACAGAGTCGCGGACCGCCCCAAAAATGATCACGCCGCTCCAACCGTTTTTTGCGCCCAGGTCGGCAATGATATCGCCCATCAGGGCCGACGCCAGCGAGCCGCCGCCGTCGACCACCAGCACCTCGCCTTCGGCCCGGCCTTCGAGCGTGCGGCGCACCAGGACATTGTCGTCCCGGCATTGGACGGTCCGGATTTGCCCGCAAAATTGGCGCCGACCCCCAAATTGCCGGAACTGGGTCGGGCAGGAGCGGCAGGCCTCGCCATGGGCGTCATACAAGTCAGCGGTCGAAAAAACAGGATTCATGATGGGTGGGCGACAAGGGGGACATGGTTTCTGAACAAACGAGGCAGCAGGCCGCCCTGGCGGAGGTATTCGGCCTCCAATTCGGTCTCGATCCGCAGGAGGACCGGAATCGTCCGAATCTCCCCGGCGGCACGATGGACGACCAGGGAAACGGCCCACCCCGGAACAAATCCCGCCTCGAGTCCGACGAGATCGAATCTCTCCGTTCCATCCCCGCAAAAGGAATTTCGCTTCCACCCGACCGCAAACTGGAGCGGCAAGATGCCCAGGCCGATGAGGTTGCTGCGATGAATCCGCTCAAAGCTTTCGGCCACGATGGCCCGGACGCCCAGCAGGGCCGGGCCCTTCGCCGCCCAGTCCCGGCTGGATCCGGCGCCATACTCCCGGCCGGCGATGATAATCAGTGGGACCGCCTGCTTCCGATAACGCAGGGCCGCCTCATAGACCGGCAGGATTTCCCCATCGGGGCCCTGGGTCAGGCCGCCGGGATACCCCGGGCCCACCAAGTCGTTTTGCAACCGGGAATTCGAAAAAAGCCCGCGCAGCATGACTTCATGATTGCCCCGCCGGGTCGAGTACTGGTTGAATTCCGACTCGGGCACCTGGAGCGAAGCCAGATAGGCGCCGGCGAGACTTTCCCGAGGAATGCTCCCGGCCGGGGAGATATGATCGGTCGTGACATTGTCGCCGAGGAGAAGGAGCGCCCGGGCGCCGCGGATATCCCGGGTCTCGTGGGGCACCGCGGGCGTGTGCTCAAAATACGGCGGCGGCCGCAGATAGGTCGAGGCGCGGTCCCAGGCAAATCTCACTCCGCCCGCTCCGCTCAGTTTCTGCCATTGGTCGGTGCCCGCGAAGATGCCGGCAGCGCGGGCGCGGAACCGGTCCGGCGTGACGATCCGATCCACGACTTCCCGGATTTCCTCGTCCGTCGGCATGATCTGCTCCAGGTAGACCGCGGCGCCCGAGGGACCGTGGCCCAGCGGATCACGCCGCAAGTCGGCCAGCACCGAACCCTTGAGCGCATAGGCGATGACGAGCGCCGGGGACGCGAGATAGGCGGCGCCAATTGCAGGATGAATGCGGCCCTGAAAATTGCGGTTCCCGGAGAGGACGGCGGCGCCCACGATGACCTGGCGGCGAGCCAAGTCCGCAATTGGCTCGTCCAGCGGACCCGAATTGCCGATGCAGGTCATGCAGCCATGGCCGGTCAGCTGAAATCCGAGCTCGTCCAGGTCC
>Ga0302320_10023777_pt1 | contig 12004 bp, 9 predicted proteins | sample Bog_T0_3_FD_202130 | JGI IMG/M metagenome (GOLD analysis project Ga0302320, IMG submission 202130) | Peat permafrost microbial communities from Stordalen Mire near Abisko, Sweden - Bog_T0_3 | ecosystem: Environmental > Terrestrial > Soil > Wetlands > Peat | place: Sweden: Abisko, Stordalen Mire...
AAAGTCCTCATACGGCGTCGAGAACAGCATGTGCAGGAAGTTGGCCGTGTATTTGTAGGCCTTTTTGGGATAAATCAGCGGCAGCCCGCGCGATTTGCGGTAGGAATAGGCCGCGATTGTGCGCACCTGCGACATCAATTTGGCCGTGTAGATGTCGAATTGCGTGTTCGCCTTGCCCCATTGCCACTTCATCAGACCCTCGTCAAAGCAACTCGTCGCGTTAATCATCGCCGAGAGGATTGCCATCGGATGCGCGCCGCCTGGAAAGCTCTCGAAATGATACTTCATGTCCTCGTGCAGGAACTGGTATTCCGTGAACAAATCCGAAAACCGCCGGAGCTGCGCATGGTTCGGCAGCGTTCCGTAAATGATGAGGTAAGCCGCCTCGATGAACGTGGATTTCTCCGCCAGTTCCTCGATCGGAATGCCGCGGTAGCGCAATATGCCCAACTCCCCGTCAATGAACGTGATTTTGCTCATGCACGCGCCCGTGTTGCCGTAGCTCTCATCCAGCGTGATGTAGTTGGTGCTGGCGCGAAGCGATGAAATGTCCACCGCCTTCTCGCCCTCGCTGCCCGCGAGGGTTGGCAGCGTGTAAGTTTTCCCCTCCAGTTCCAGTTTTGCTTCGTTGCTCATGTTCTTCCTTGTCGTATTCGAATTCTGTTTTCAAGAAATTTGCCGGTGAAAGGATTTCTTGGCAAGCTGCGAAAACAAAATTCGCACAAAGTCGCGCCCCTCGGATTCATTATCGCGCGGGCCATGCGACATCAAATAATGACAATCAATTGCTTTTAGCCGTCGCTGAAAGGGGAGTTGCCCCTGACTAAAGTGTCCCATTTTCATACACGAGGTGTCCTGAAATGGAACAGACGCGTGTTGCCGGACAAAAATTCATTTACCGCTAATCCGCTCTAATAAACGCTAATCGGGCTGCCTTATAACCACGGCTGGACACAGTGGACGCGGATTGGTTTAGCCGCTAAAGGACGCAAAGACCGCATACAAAATACTGTACCGTTCTTTTTACCTGGCAGAGGGTGAATCGTCGTAAGTGGTTGATATGGCGCTCAAAACTTGACCGTTTCTTGACCGTGGGAGGGCATTTTTTCCGGCGGTCAAGTTTTGGTTCAACAGCCTGCCGGGCAATGGCCGAAGAGTCGCGGAGGGCGCAGCGCGACCGTCCCTCTCCCCGCCAGTCCTGGACTTGTTCAGGCGCGTTTGCACGGTCCTGGTTTTACACCCCATCCCACTCAGATTTTGATTTTCACTCATAAATATTTCAGCTTTTTGTTTTGGCGAATCTACCACCGATTATTTTTTGCCTTTCCGGCTTTTTCACCTTGCCTGCACCTGCCTGACAGGAGCCACGCGCTGCCTGACACCGGCATACAAATTTTCACATCCAAATTATTTGACATGCTTTTTTATCACGTCCTGCGCCTCACGCTTCGCGCCTCGCACCGCATTTATAGCACACCATTTTCGAAATTATATCCCGCTCAAAACCCCGCAGTCGGCAGACGCCGACACAAGCCGTCACACGCCGACAGACACCGACAAAGTATTTTTATTTTTCTGTTTGACGCACATTTCAACTCTCCAGATTTCTGCCCTTGCACACCGCATTTATAGCATACCTTTTTGAAATGATTTTGAGCCGGAAAGACCAATCACGCACAGACGCGCACAGAACCACCCGCAGGACGAACAGATGCGAACAAATATTGTGAAAAAATAATTTGACGGGTTTTGGAAATCACATAATCACACCCGCCAGAAAGCATCCCGTAGTAAAAAAGCTGAAAAGCTGAAATCGGGAAAGCAGAAATGGGGATCTGCAAGGCGCCGCATCAACGACATCTTCTTTTGCTGCGATTATACTTTGTTGATTAGGAATTATTGATTATACTCTGTCATTCTTCAGATGAATGACTGCCGCACATGTTCGGATCCGGTTCTCGTGGCGGCATTCCTATGGCTCGCGCTGGCCTTCTTACCGGTGAAAACCCATGCCAACACAAATGATTTCCAGTGGGTGAGGACGGCCGGCGGCAGCGGCACCGAGGTGGGTCACCAGATTGCCGTGGACAATGCCGGCAACAGCTATGTCGTCGGCTACTTTAATTCCACCAACTTCCCCATCGGCGGCCGTGTCCTGACAAATTATTTTCCGTCAAGCGTCAACATGTGGGACGGGTTTATTGCCAAATATGACACCGCCGGCAACGTCGTGTGGGCCGCCAAATTTGGCGGCACGAACATCGACCGTGGATGGGGCATCGCCGTGGACACCAACCGCAACTGCTATGTGACCGGTTTTTTCAATTCGACCAATTTTTTCATCGGCGGGGCGACGCTCACCAATTTTTCACCGAACGGGAACAACTCCATGTTCGTTGCCAAGCCGGATACAAACGGCAAACTGCTTTGGGCGCGCGGCCTGACACGGGTTATGATTCCAGCGGTTATCAGGTGGCATTGGACAACGCCGGGAATTGTAACGTGACCGGCAGTTTTTACGGCACAAATACCTTTGGAGGCATCAGACTGGTCAGCAGCGGTTCTTCAGATGCATTCCTGCTGAAATACGACCCCGCCGGTAACCTGCTTTGGGCGCGACAGGCGGGCGGAACGGGTTTGGATGGCGGCATTGCCGTCGCGCTGGACCTCGCCGGCGATCCGTATCTGATCGCGGACATCCGCAACACGAACGCCACATTCGGCAGTTTTGTCCTGTCAGTGATGGGCACCAACACCTGCCAGGATTTTGTGGTCGCAAAATACGACCCTTCGGGCAACGTGATTTGGGCGAAGGTGTTTGGCGGCACAAGTGTGGATTCCGGGACAGGCATCGCAGTGGACAAGTCCGCCAACATTTACATCACGGGAGACACCAGCAGCAGCAATGTCTATTTTGGGAGCATCGTCCTGACCAACACCTACCATCTTCTGCCTGACACGGCCATTTACATCGCCAAGTTGGACCCATCCGGCAATCCCGTTTGGGCCGTGTCCGGTCAGGGAGATAACAATAACGTCGGCAGCACGGGCATCGCCATGGACCCGTTTGGCAACGCCTACATAACCGGCTTTTTCCTGAGCGCCACTCTTGCATTGGGCGGCGTGACGCTTACCAACAGTGAACCGAACCCAATTGTCGGCGGGGCTGCTGATATTTTCGTGGCGAGGTTCGATCCCAACGGAGGTCTGATGCGCACTGTCCAAGTGACGGGCACAAATGACCAACGGGCGCTTTCAATCGCGGTGGATTCCAAGGCCTGCCCCTATATCACCGGTTGGATGCAGGGAACCAACGTCCTGTTCGGGTAAATCGCCGTCACGAATGCCTACCTCGACCTCTTCGTCGCCAAACTGGACCCGGATTATCCGCTATTACAGATGCAATGGAGTCAAAACACCTATGGCCCGGGCTTGGTGTTACTCTCCTGGCCGGTAAACAAGGACCCGGGTGGCAACTTCACACTTGAATCGTCCACCGACTTCATGAATTGGGGTTCTGGAGATAGAATCTTCGCCTTCGGGGTGGGCGGTGGCCAGAATTGGCTCCTCGTCATACGATCAGGTTGCCTCAGGTTCTACCGCTTCCGCTTTGGCCCCTGACAAGTGACACGATAAACCGCGGATTGGTTGACCGCGAACCACGCGAATGGATTACTAAACTGTCATCTGTTTGGTCTTGCTTCTTCCACGGGATGGCCAGAACAATGTGTTTATGAAACTTCACAATTATTTCGCAAGCAGCCTCGTCGCGGCTGGAGCCGTGCTGGCCACAACCTGCATTCCATCCCAAACCGCTTCGGCGGCGGAGCCGTACAAAATTCTCAACATCACACAGACCAACGGGACGGGCGGGATTGATTATGTGATTGCGGACAGCGCCGACCGCCGGGTTTATATTCCGCGCGGCAACCAGATCATGGTTTTCAATCTCGACACTTACGAATGCCTCGGCGCCATCCCCGGCACGGGCGGCCACGGCGCGGTGGTGGACCCCAAGACACAGCACGGATTCAGCAGCAGCCGGCCCGTTTCAATGTTTGACGCCCAGACCATGCAGCCCATCAAGAAAATTGACGTGCTCACCGGCCCGGACGGCATCCTGTTTGAACCGGCCACCGAGAAGGTTTATATCCTCGGCCATCAGACCCCGCAAATTTCGGTGATTGATCCCAAGGACGGCACTGTGGTGGGTTCCATTGACATCGGCGGCGCGGCGGAACAGGCCGTCAGTGATTTGAACGGCCACGTTTATGTCTGCCTCGAAGACAAGGCCGCCATCGGCGTGGTGGACGCCAACACGCTCAAGTTGACGGGAACTTACCCGCTGCAAGACAAGGCCAGCGGCCCGGCGGGACTGGCGATTGATGCGAAGAACCACATCCTGTTTGCCATGTGCCGGCAGCCGCCCACATGCGTCATCATGAGCGCCGACGACGGAAAAATCATCACCACGCTTCCCCTGGCCGGCGGCAGCGACAGCGGCGGATTCAATCCCAACACGATGGAAGCCTTCAGCTCTCACGGCAATGGCACGTTGTCAATCATCAAGGAAACCAGTCCGACCACCTTTGAAGTCGAGCAGACGGTGCAAACCAAACCGGGCGGCAAATGCAGCACCCTCGACACCAAGACCGATCATATCCTTGTTTCCGCCATCGAGCCGCTGCCGGCACCCGCAGTGGCCGAGGCGGCGCCGACGGCGGCAGCATCACCTGCCACGAACGCACCAGCCGGCGGTCAGCGCCGCGGCGGACGAGGTGGCCCCGGGATTCTTGATCTCATTGTCGTTGGGAAGTGAGCTAGCTGGCGCGCAGCATGCGCCAAAGACCAGAATCTCCATGTTGAAAATGCTAAATGCCCAAGGCTAAAGGCTGAAGTTAATTCAGCATTGAGCGTTTAGCCTTTGTTTCCGCATTTAGCCTTCAGCATTTAGAATTCGACCTTCTCTTTCCGCACCTGCAACCGGAATTAAATTTGTTGCCCGCCGCATTTCAAATCAGGACCAACCCCGTTACAATAAAATGCAGAATTGGCTATTTTTGACCACGGACGGAGGAAATGCCGGGCGCCCGCTTCATCAAGCGCGGGCGTCCCCACTCAAAGCCGATGGCATTCAGGCGGGCAATGCGTTCTTTTGGCAAGTTGCCGCGGCGTCTGCGGTCGCGTTGATGATGCACCCACAAACCCAGCGGCGGATTCTCCCGCCATTTGACCGGCGGAGCGCAGTGACCAAAGCGTTTGCGGTAAGCGAGCAACATCTCGAATTTCCGTTCCCAAGCCGAATTGATGACATCCCACGGAAAGCCGATGCTTTCCAGCCGGGCGCGGCGTCTGGCCGGCATCACCCCGGCACACCCCTGTTTGCGCTGACGAAGAATCCAATGGTATAGGAAGGCCCAGCGCGGCGCTTGCGTGGGAATGCGGCAATGGCCGTGCTGTTTTATGAATCCGGCCAGTTCGGTGAAACGCCGATTCCAGTTTTCATTCAACACTTTCACGTGTTTTGCAAACGAGCCTGAGGGATGTTCCATTTGGATAAGGCTGTTCCAACTGAATCCCATCCGGTCCAGCCGGGCAATGCGCTCCTGCGACAAAATCCCCTTCCGCCGATAGTAGCGTTGACAGGTGACCCAGCGGGCGAGGCGGAGGTTCTCCCGCCAGCGCACATGAACATCGCAATGGCCAAAACGTTTGCGATAGGTTTGCAGTTCCTTGAATCGAATATCCCAAGTCGGGTTGACGGCCTTCCACGGGAAGCCGATGCGATCCATCCGGGCGCGATGTTCCGCCGGGAGCAAACCGGCGCGCGCGTGTTTCCGCTGGCGGATGATCCATCGGTTCAGCGAGGCCCAACGCGGCTGGTGCTGTGGAACCCGGACATGGCCATGTTCCTTTTTGAATTTGACCAGCTCATCAAACCGCCGGTCCCAAAGGCGATTCATTTGCTCCACCATTTTGGCAAACGAACCCGGTGGTTGATTCAGCCGGAAACGCGTGTTCCAACTGAACCCCAGCCGGTCGAGCTGCTTCAGGCGCTCCAGTGACAAAATGCCCTGACGGCGAAAGCAGCGTTGGTTGCTGACCCAATGAGCGAGACTGCGGTCTTCCGGCCAGCGCACGGGCACGTCGCAATGGCCGAAGCGTTTTTTGTAGGCCGCCAGTTTGGTGTAATGGCGGTCCCAGTTGTCCCACTGCGGGTCTCGGCTGCGCCAGAGGAAACCGATCTTCTCCAAAAGCTTCCGCCGGTCCGCCCGGAGTCGGCCCGCGCTGAATTCGTGGCGGCGGTTGAGCACCCAGGCGCGCAGTTGGCCATCGTGGCCGTCGTCCGGTTGCACGTTGCAATGGCCGTGCCGCTTTTTGTAGGCGACAAGCTTTTGGACCATCGCATCGAACCGGCGGTTCAATTCCGCGTGGTAACGTTCCTCCCGGCTGGAGTACGATGGAACCAGAAACCCCACGGATTCAAGCTGCTTGATTTGCCGCTCGTCGAGCGTGCCGGTCTCCCAAGCGCGGTGCTGGGTGGCCACCCAACAGCCCAGGCTGCCCGCCGCGGCGCTGGGCGGCACGTTGGCATGACCATGCGTCTGAAAGTAAATGCGGAGCATCTTGAACATGGCATCCCAGCGGCGGGTTTCAGCACGACTTGTTTTCACTTCACAATTCGGAGTTGATTCATATTCAAGCTTTTCGCAAGGCCGCCAGCCGTTTCTCCCACAGTCGGTTCAGCGCCCCCAGTTCTGAGCGAATGGCTGGGCGCGGCAGCCGGCGGGGTGGGGTGTTGTTCTTCCAGAACATCAATTGCCGGTTGAAACCAATCTTCTCCAGCTGGCGCATCCGGTCCGCTTTCAATGTCCCTGTTTTCCAAAAGCGGCGCTGGGTGGAAACCCAGTTGCCGAACGCCGGGTCCTCGGGCCAATGGCAACGGACATTGCAATGGCCGAACCGGGCCTTGAAGGCAGCGAGCTGGGCAAAGCGGTCTTCCCAACTGACGGTTGCATGGGGACCACCCAGACCGTCGAATCCGATTTGAGCCAGTCGGTGCTGGCGATGCGGTTTAAGTGTGTCACGCCAATAAGCGATGCGCTGGTTGCCCACCCAGATGGCGAAGCGCGGATCCTCCTTCCAAAACTTGGGCACCCGGCAATGGCCAAAGCGCTGCTGGAAGGCGACGAGCTTGGCGAATTGCTTCTCCCATCGTGCGTCCCGGGTGGAAAGAAACTCATTAGGCTCATTCGGCGCGACCATTTGAAAAGATTAGAAAAACAAGTCAGGCGTGTCAATGGACGACACCGTGGCCGGATTCAACGCCAAGACGCCAGACGCGGAGTTTTGACACGAATTTCACAAATTGACGCTAATCGTTGTAAAACGAGATGGCAGGCTGCGCTTCGGCTGAATTTAGATTCCTACCGCTTAAAACTGCTCGACAAAATCCTGAACCAAGCTAATCTCGAAGCATGAGCGGATGCCTGCAAATCAACTCACAGAAATGGAACCTCAGCGGTTCGGACGGGCTGAAACTGTATCTTCCCCGCGAAAAGCTGCACAGCTGCATTTGTTTTCAGACCAACTGGTCTTTTGTCCCGCCCGAGGTGGATACGGCGACCATGCCGGCCGATGCGCCCAAGTTGCGGCTCAGACTCATCGGGTTCGTGCCCGGCTTGCGCGGCTGGCGCGACCTGGAAAATCTCTTCCTCGGCTACCACGAACCGATTGACGGCAAGGAGCTGCCGGATACCCGCGGGCCGGACATGTGGATCTGGCAACCCGGCGAGACCGAACCCCTGCGGTATGGAAGCTGGGAGACCGACCTGAAATTTGGCGAACGGCACGGACGCGAATTTGATTTTTCCCTGGAAGCTTTCTGTCGTAGCGAACGGGCGTCAAAATTCTTGGTGGACCGCGATGTTAAGGAATTTTTCAAGCAGCCCGTGCCGCCGGATTGGGAACTGCCCGAATGGATCAATGAAGTTGACGACCAGTTGAGCTTTGAAGGCCGGGTCGAATTCAGGGAAATCCTCTGCAGCGTGCCCATGAACAGCGCGCAACCGCTCGAATGGGCCGGACGACTGGCCCGGCGCGAACTGGCCGTGGAGCAATTCGGGATTTGCAGCGTCCACGAAAAAGACTGCCCCGGCAAATTCAAACTAAGCGACGTCGGCCATACTGGACGCGTGGTGATGCTCCAAATGCCGGTTAATGTTTGATTTCCAGCTTTAACTTTCAGCTTTTGCCTTTCAGCGGGAACACAAGCAAATCAATCCGTTTCAAACATCTTCAGCGGCTTGAGCCGGGCGATTTCCTTTTCGCCATCCATCACATAAACGTTGCCCACTTCATCCATGCAGGGCGTGTCGCCAATCAACACGGCATAATGCGATGCCGTTTCCTCGTCATAGCCTTGTGCCATGATTTCACGGGTCATTTCCGTCAATGAATTGTCATCCGTCATGGATGGGGTTAGATGAATGAGGCGGCTTGGTCGAGCGTCAACCTGGTTTTCGCAAGTTCGCGGGTCTTCTCAACCAGCTTCGCATCGTTTGATGGTTGATCTGTGGCAGGCTGTGACGAGTTGGTTTGAGTCAGCAAATCGAGTGCGCTTTGATTAGACCAGCCATGTGTCCGTTTGTAAGAGATGTTGCCATATCTATCAATGGTGAGCGTGGTCGCTCCGTCGCTGCAAAGCCAAAATGCTGGATACTGAACGACTGAAATTGCCGTCGCGCTGGGCGATGACATTTCTGGAATCTTGTTCTTTAATTCCTCAAAAGTTTGTCGGATTACGTCGGCAGGAGCTGTTTGAGCAGACGCGGGCAACACGGCCAGAAATATGCAACCAATCGGGAGCAGTGCATACCAAATATGCTTGACGAATCCAAGTTTCATTTGTTGTTAAAATTATTTTCTCCACCAACCGTCAGTTCGTTTTTGTCCCATATTGTCACTCAACCAATATGAAACTGCTATGTATTGTGTTCCTGCACGCTCATCACTAAAACGTCCTCGTAAAAGTGTTTCGATGGCATCATTGATCGTTTCGCCATAGCCTGCTGATGCAGCACAGCCGTCAGGATTTTCATCTAGATCCGCCAAAATCCAAGAATCCGATATAGACTCCCATTTGTTGTAATATCCAAAAAAACGCCAACCAGCCCGATCCCACAATCCGCCAGTTCCATCAAACCCGCTTGCAGTGCGCAAGCCGTTCAAATGAAGTTTGCGAATCCAAGTATCAATCAAACATGCGTTGTTGGGTTCATTGCGGTATGTAAAAGATCCACACGAATCAAAAAACAGATGGCGCAGGCTGCCGCCGCCAAGGGCAATATTGGTTGGATAATAATTTCCGACAGGCGGAAAAATTGTCCAAACCTCCGGGCGTTGCTTTATTTGAAAGACGCCATGTATTTTCCCGCCATGTGTAAAGACGAAGGCAACATTGCATTTTTCTATATCATTGATAAATGTCATTCCGTATGTCTGTTCAGTTGCGTATGGAACATTGACCGTGCCGGCATTTTCTTTGCATTCTTTCAAAGGAGGCTCTCCTTGGGTTGTGCCGTAAGACCCCAAGGAGCGATGGAAAAGAATTTGATTGGCGTTTTCCCAGGAACCTTGTCCATCGCGCACCAGCCAATTCCCGCGAAATGAATTCACGCCTCCATATCGCCGCCACCAATTCCATTGCCACCAATGGTAATCCAAAGAATCCCGGCATCGCTTTATGTCCTCTTCGGATGTGCCTTCAACATAGTGTTGCAAAAATTCACTCGAATCGACGCTGTAATTATCACGCCCAAAAGGATCAAATGTCACATTTTGCATGCTGCTTTGCACATCGAGAATAGGCTCGCCTTCCGCTGTATAGGCACTTATCTCAAACGAATATTCACTGGGTTCATAAAAACAGCCCATTGTTAGTGGCTTCACGCCGGCGATTTTATTGGGCGGTGGCAATGGCTCATGTTTTGGAAACGCTTCCCTAGTCATTGCTTTGATCCGCGTGTCTTCAGCAGTAATATCAACTCGCAACAGCGATCCTTTTGGGTCAAACACGGCTTGGAAATAAGAGCCAATAAAGCCATCGGGAAATATCAAACGGACTATCGTTCTGTCCAAGGCCAGATGCGCCTTGATGCTTCATCTGAGTGAATTTGTGGCGGCGGTGGCGCGTGCGGTGGTGACGGGAAGCGTTTCGCCGTCTCATGCCAGGGTTGTCCGGCAGTGCTGGAACAAATTGAAGTCGGTGGGCGAGGCGTTTGTGCGCGCCTGCGAGCGCGGTCCGTGCCGGACTGGCCACCCTGCGGCGCTGACACAGCGCCGCTACAACTGAAGATGGGCGGCGCGGGTGGTCTTTGCAGATGGCCACCATCCGGGAAGCGGCTCGCGAGGACGCTCGCCCCACCAAAATCTCCCTTGCCCGTCGGACGGGAAATGGTAGCCGCCTGCAAAGACCGGCACGCGGAGTTTCAAGGGGACTGCGGATGATGTGCCCCTTTTCGCCTTTCAACGGGCGAAGTCCGCCGCCGACAGCTTCGGGTTCACGACAATGTTCATGTGAGTTTCAGTCGAAGTGACATCCTGGATATCAGGGAGTTTCAGTTGAGCGCCAATTCCAGGGTGCTTCTTGGCAGCCTCGGCCATCACAGCTTTCATGGCTTTGGCACTCGTCACATTCCGGACTTGATGAATCAGAAAGTCCCGCTTCCCAATCCAAAGGGTTCGCGTGATGCCTTTCTTCAATTCGCCGGATAGGACGTAACAATCCACGTCATCCACTTTGCCATCGGGTTGCAGTTTGTAATTTGACACTGGAGCACCGAGCTGGTTGCCCCAGTTCAACTTGAAGAAAGTCCCGGGAATGGTCGCCGCCGCACTGCCGGAAATGCCGGTCGCACCGCTCAAGGCAGTCTCCTTGTCGCTGTATGCTGTCGCTTTGCCCCCCTTGTTCAACATTTCAAACCGGCCCAGAATAAAATCGCCGTTGCCCGCCGACCAGACCGCGCCGCCGTTCGTGAAGTAGCCTGTCGCTTGGGTCCATTCAATCCGGTAAAGACTAGGACGGGCCAGTTTGACGGTGAATTCGGTGGTGAGAGTCATGCCATTCAAGGTGGCAACGGTTTGTCCATCATCGCTGTAACTGGTCATGGAAGCATATCGGTCCTGAGCGTATTGGATGATTTGGCCTGTGAGATCACCGCCCGCACCATCGCCTGCCTGCAACATCGTCGTTGCGCCGCCCGCCAGCACGATTGCCGCGCCGATATAAAGCGCCAGTTTAAGTTTTGCGTATGTCATAAGTTTGAGGGTTCCTTTTACCAGGGTTGTAACGGTCGCCGTGACGGTCGCCCCTTTTGCGGCCGTCGCGGAAACTGTCGCCGCCAGCCCCACCGGCGCGGCTTGAATGGAATTCGCCGAAATTGCAGTCGTCAGAACCGCCACAGGAAGGACGACACCGCGCTTCGTGAAGTATTTCCGCAGTTTCTCCAGGGCGCGGCTCATGCGCTTGCGAGCCGCCACATCATTCAGCTTTAAGGTCGCAGCGACATCCTGCGGGCTTTTGTTTTCAAAAAATCGCAGGAGGATGGCATTGCGGTCGGCTTCACCCAGCCTCCCCATGGCTTCATCGAGCAACGGTGCGACATGTTCCCAAGATGCCGCATCTGGTTCGGCCAAGGTGGATTGCATATAAGCCTCCTGTTCACGGTGCTGTCGGCGGATTTCCGACCGCAAAAAGTTTGATGCTGTCAGTCGTGCGGTTTGGTAAAGCCAGCCGGACAATATGGTCTTTGGACCGAGCGATTTTGCCTTCTGCATTAGAATGATGAAAACAGCCTGTGTGATTTCCTCGGCATGAGACGGATTGGAAACCCTCCGAAGTGCGGTGGAGTAGACCAGATTGATATACCGATTAACGAGCACGGTGAAGGCATATTCATCGCCTCCGGCATATTGTGTCAGCAGAGCGACGTCATCGTTATCC
>Ga0302320_10023779_pt1 | contig 12004 bp, 15 predicted proteins | sample Bog_T0_3_FD_202130 | JGI IMG/M metagenome (GOLD analysis project Ga0302320, IMG submission 202130) | Peat permafrost microbial communities from Stordalen Mire near Abisko, Sweden - Bog_T0_3 | ecosystem: Environmental > Terrestrial > Soil > Wetlands > Peat | place: Sweden: Abisko, Stordalen Mire...
GCTCAGAAAACTGGTGGAAGAGTGGGTCGCTTTGGCGCTGCGCCTGGCCAGGGAAAAGCGCAAATCCTCGGCTTGATTTCTTCCCCAAAACGTTTCACTCTCCAGTAAAGACAGCCGACTTCTTCCGGCGGAAGCTTATTGAATAATGCTTTAGCCTCGGCCATGGAAAACGTCATGGGAAGAGAGGTCACACGATCTCGCGATACACATCCGGGTGCGGACGCGAGAGCACGACGGAGTTGACCAGCACGCCGGCATCCGCGAGCACTTGACGGCCCGCGGCGACGGCGGCATTCACGGACGCCACGTCGCCGGTCATCGTGCAAAACGCTTTTCCCCCCAGCGCCATGGCCAGACGGATTTCCAACAGTTGAACGGCAGCGGATTTGGCCACGGCATCGGACGCTTGGATCAAGGTGGCCACGTTAAACGATTCCAGCACGCCGAACGCGCCATCGGGTTGCACGGGCTGCGTGCGGCCGAGCGCCACAAAAACATCCGGGTGCACGTTGGCGATGACAAAGCTGTCAATGAGGCAGCCGTTCGCGACTTCCACGCCGGCATTCACGGCAGCTTCGACCCCGGCCGTTTCGCCGCCGATGAGCACCATGTATTTGCCGGAGCAAATCGAGCGCGAAAGGATCAGCCGCACGTTGCCGGCCTTGAGCATCGTGTCCGCCACCTGAAAACCGGCGGCGACACTGGACAGTTCGACGAGGCCAATGGATTTTTCTGCCATAAAATTATTTCTCCAAAATGATATTCTTATCGTTCACTTCGCGCACGGTGCCGGAAATCGGGGCGTGCAAAATTGCTCCCAGCGCGTTGGGCGCGGGTTCGCCTATGATTTGATCAGCGCTGACGCGGTCTCCTGCCTTCACTTTGGCCACGCAGGGGGTTCCGGCGCTTTGCTTGAGCGGCAAGACGAGGCGGTTCGGTGCAATTTTCTTCTCCATCAGCGGTGCCGGCAGGTCGTAGTCGAGCACGTGCAATTTTTTCGCGAGGGTCTTGATCGGCACGCGGCGGCCATCTGCCATGGCATGGACTTTCGGGTTCATCGGGCCGCTCCATTTGATTTGCTTGGCGCGCATCACGGCCTTCGCGTCGTCGCAGGCTTCCTTGGGGAACAATTCCTCGGGGCAGGCATAAAGTGTGCAGAGCCCGCACGAGCAGCACATGGCCGCCCACTGGTTGAAATAGTCCGCGCCGGTGCCGGTGAAGGCAAGCGTGCGCATGACCTGATGCGGCTCGACGGCGTAGCCCAGCAGGAAACGCGGACAATATTCGGTGCAATAACGGCATTGGTCGCACGCGGACTTGCCGATTTTCGCCTGAGCCTTGCCCGGCTTAAGCTTGCGCTCGATGACATGATGCGTGCGCGGCAAGATTACGACGCCGGTGGAAGTTTTCGTGACAGGCGTGTCGAGATCGTCCGTGTGCGTGCCCATCATCAAGCCGCCAATGACCAGCACCGGATCGTCCGTGGCCAGTCCGCCTGCGAATTCAATGCACTCGCGAAACGTCGTGCCAATGGGAACTCTCAGCGTGGCCGGGGAATTAACCGCGCCGGCAATCGTGAGCATTTTGTGCGTCAGCGGCTTGCCGTCGTGGGCGGCGGCGATGTTCACAAACGTCTCGACGTTGTTCACCACCACGCCGACCGCGATCGGAATGCCGCCGGGCGGAATCAATTTGCCCGTGACATTATACACCAAATCATATTCGTCGCCCGCCGGATAATAATCGCCCAGCAATTGCACGCGCACATTCGTGCCTTTGGCGGCGGCGGTCACGGCTTCGACCGCATGTTTCTTTTTGCCTTTGACGCCAATGACGCCTTCGCGCGCCCCCACGGCCTCGATGGCCAGCTGCATCCCGCGCACGAGTTCGGCGGCTTGCTGCTCCATGATTACCGCATCCTTGTTCAACAGCGGCTCGCACTCCGCGCCGTTGGCGATGACGGTTTCCGCCTTGGCGCCGAGCTTGACGTGCGTCGGAAAACCGCCGCCGCCCGCGCCCACCACGCCCGCCTGCCGGACTTGTTCTGCCAGATTCATGTTTTGTTCTAAATTAAAACGTTCTCTCTCGCCGGTCTCACCGATGGTACCAAGATACCAGTTGTTGCGCGCGCGCCGCCGTAAACCGGTAGCACAGGCGACCCGCCTGTTCCGTCCGGCGACCCGCCGGACGGATTGGAGACGACCTTCGCACAAGTGAGAACTTCTTTCCTCAACATGGCCCTTCCCGTTACGGTCGGCGGGTCGCCTACCGGGACGGGCGGGTCGCCCGTGCTACCCATTCGATCCCGCGCCATTACCGTCCATAGCCGGCGCCACCACCACTTCCACCCCGCGCTCGCGTAATCCAGCCACCAGATCCGGCGGCGCCTGGCTGTCGGTCACAATGGTGTCCACCTGGTCCAGGCCGCACAACGGCGAAACGGACTGCCGCCCAAACTTGGTGTGGTCCAGGCAAAAAATAGTCTTTTGCGCCGCCTTCAGCATCGCGCGCTGGATGTCAATCAACAGCGCGTGTGAATTGGTGATGCCTTCGAGGGTTATGCCGCCCGCGCTCATGACCGCCACGTCCGCGCGCATTCTTGAAAACGCCTCCACCGTCATCGGACCCACCAGCACGCCGAGCCGGGGATAAATCACGCCGCCGGCGAGAATCACTTCCACTTGGTTCGCCGAGGCAAACAGGTTCGCCACCGGCAGCGAGTTGGTCACAATTTGCGGCGCTTTCTCTTCGAGATGCCGTGCCACATGATAAACCGTCGTGCCGGCGTCCAGAATCACGCTTTGATGCGAGCCAATCAGCCCGGCGCACGCTCGGCCGATAAGCTCCTTTTCCGAAAGCTGCTGCGCGTCGCGCGAGGAAAAAGCAAATTCATCCGACCTCGGCGTCAAAATCCGAGCCCCGCCATGCGTGCGACGCAAATTCCCCGCCCCTTCAAGTACCGATAAATCCCGCCGCACCGTCGAAACCGATGCCTCGACGTGCTGTGATAACTCCTCCAGCGACGCAAATTCAACGCGCTGAAGATAGGCTTCAATGCGATGTTTTCGCTCGTCGGCGGTCATATTTGCATCAATGTGGAAGATTTTGGAATATTTTGCAAGAAAAATGTTGACTTAATTCTAAAAAATGTCAAATTCGTTCAAACATTATGGCTGTCGCAGCACCTGCACCTCATCGCGCCGTGGTCGAACATCTGGTTCGGCAGGCCGTATATGCGCGTCTTGGCAAGCCGTTGCCGCACGCCTCCAGCGGGCCGAATCCGCTGGTCGTCAACGTCAGCGCCAGGCATTGTCACCTGACGCCAGAAGCTGTGGAAGCCCTCTTTGGCAAAGGCCATCAGCTCGGCGTTCACAAATGGCTTTATCAAGACGGTCAGTTTGCGGCCAAGGAAACCGTCACGCTCATCGGGCCGCGCAGCCGGGTGATTTCCAATTTGCGAATTCTCGGCCCCTGCCGCACTTTGAACCAAGTCGAGCTGGCCTACACCGATTCCATTGCGCTCGGGTTTGACATTCCCTTGCGCGCATCCGGCGACATCAAAGGCACGCCCGGCGCGATGCTCATGGGGCCGGCGGGTTTTTTTGAAATGCCGGACGGCGTCATCCGCGCGTTGCGGCATGTTCACTTGGGTCCCACCGACGCGGATTTTTACGGTGTGAAGCACGGCGAATTCATGAAACTCAAAATCGGCGGGGACTGCGCGATCGCATTGGACAGAATGCTCTGCCGCGTGGACAAGAGTTTCAAACTGGAAGTCCACATCGACACCGACGAAGGCAATGCGTGCAATTTGCAGCCGGACACACCGGTGGAACTGGTGCGGTTGAATGTGTCCATCCGCGGTTAAAGAAATTTCTAAAATCAACCATCAACCATCAAACAAGAAAATATGAGCGAAGCATTAGGAATGATTGAAACCAAGGGCTACGTTGGCAGCGTGGAAGCCAGCGACGCCATGGTCAAGGCCGCCAACGTCACGTTGATCAAAACTGTCGCCATCGGCGGCGGGCTGATCACGGTCCTGGCCAGGGGCGACGTCGGCAGCATCAAGGCCGCCGTGGACGCCGGCGCGAAGGCCGCCGCCAAGGTCGGGGAACTGGTCAGTTCCCACATCATCGCCCGCCCGCATGAGGAACTCCTCGAAGCCTTCCTCGGCAATGGCCCCAAGAAATGACCCCGGCAAACACAAACTCAAGATTATCCATTTTATGTCAAAAGAAGCTGTTGGAATGATTGAATGCAAAGGTTTCTGCGCCGCCGTGGAAGCCGCCGATGCCGCGCTGAAATCCGCCAATGTCCACATTACCGGCTGGGAAAAAGTCGGCAGCGGCTATGTCACCGTGTTTTTCCGGGGCGACGTTGCCGCCGTCAAGGCCGCGACCGATTCCGGGGCCGCCGCCGCCGCGCAAGTCGGCACGGTCGTCAGCGTCCAGGTGATTCCGCGTCCGCACGATGGATTGTGCGGACTGGGCAAATGGCTTGAGTAAGTGCGGAATGCGGATATCGGAGTGCGGAATGAACCGTGCGCCGAAAATTCCGCACTCCGAATTTAATGAAGATCCTGGTCGCCAATATCGGTTCGACTTCGCTCAAGTGGCGGTTGTTCGACTTTGCGAACAACGCCGAACGCCTGTTGCACAAGGGCGGTTTTGAGCGAGTTTCCGATTATGCCAAGGCGATTGAGGACTGCCTCGCTGAATTAAAACAGGCCGGGGCGATTGCCAGCGAAAACGAGTTGAGCGCCGTTGGTTTCAAAACGGTCATCGCCAAAAACGTCACTGGCTGCGTGCGGTTGGATGAACACGTGCTGCAAGCCATGACCGATTACAACGGCCTCGCGCCCGCGCACAATCCGCCTTACATCACCGGCATCAGATTATTCGCGCAGCGCGTGCCGCAGGTGCCGCTCATCGGGCTGTTTGAAACGGCTTTCCACCAGTTCGCCCCGGAGGCCTCGCAGCGCTACGCCGTGCCGGAATCGTGGTTTCAAGCCGGGGTGCGCCGCTGGGGTTTTCACGGCGCGAGCCACAAGTTCATCGCCGAGCGCTCGGCGGAACTGCTCTGCCGTCCCGACGTGGCCGAACGCGCGCGGCAGCTTTACGTCAACGGCGGCGCCACCAAGGTCGCCGGCCAGCCCTTGCGCGTGATTTCCTGCCATCTGGGCGGCAGTTCCAGCATCACCGGGATTTTGAACGGCGCGTCCATCGGCACCAGCATGGGCATGAGCCCGCAATCCGGCCTGCCGCAGTGCAATCGGGTTGGCGACCTCGACGCCGAGGCGCTGCCTTATGTGGTGAAAACACTCGGCATCAGCGTGGAGGAAGCGCAAAAGCAGCTCACCAAACAATCCGGCTTGCTGGGCGTTAGCGGTGTATCCAACGATATGCGCGACGTGGTTGAGGCCGCCGACCAAGGCAACGCGAAAGCCAGGCTGGCGCTGGATGTGTTCGCAGCCAGCGCGCGGCATTGGATCGGCAGCTACTTTTGGCAGCTCAACGGGGCGGACGCTATTGTGTTCACCGCCGGCGCGGGGGAGAATCAGGCGGGCCTTCGCGCTGCCATCTGCGCAAACTTGGAGAACCTCGGCATCAAATTGGACGCGGCAAAAAACCATTCCACCCGCGCAACTGAAGCCATCATCAACGCCGCCGATTCGCAGCTGAAGATTTTTGTGATCCCCACGAACGAGGAACTCGTCGTGGCCCGCGAAGCCAAACGTTTTCTTGAAACGAAGAGGAATTAAGAGATTAACGACCGATGGACATAGATCAACACAGAGGGGGACGGAGCGCGGGCTTTGGAAGCCGTGCGAAGAATGGTGCAACGAAACACCTCACCCCAGCCCTCTCCCCGAGAGGGAGAAACGCTCGCAACGCATCCACATTTTTTACCATCAACCATCAACTGCTAACTAATAAAATATATGCCTCAAGCCATTGGAATGATTGAAACGCGCGGGCTCGTGGCCCTCGTCGAGGGCACGGACGCCATGCTCAAGGCCGCCAACGTCGAGCTCATGGGCCCCATGATGCAGGTCGGCAACGCCCTGGTCACCGCCTGTGTCACCGGCGATGTCGCCGCCGTCAAGGCCGCCACCGATGCCGGAGCGCAGGCCATCAAAGCCATTAAAGGCGAACTGGTCAGCGTCCATGTCATCGCCCGCCCGCACAACGACGTGGAAGCGGTGCTGCCCAAAAAGAAGTAACGGTAGCGGCGTCTTGGTAGAGCGCCGCCAACTTGCTTTGAGAATAATTGCGGCGCTCTACCGAGTCGCCGCTACGAATGCAAAAATATGTTCCTCGCCAAAGTCGAAGGCCAGGTGGTCGCCACCAAGAAGGACCCCAATATGTCGGGTCGCAAGCTCATCTTGCTGCGCCCGCAGCTCGTGGACGAAAAAGACCCGACAAAGTTTCGCCCGGGCGCCAACACCATCGTGGCTGTGGACAGTCTTGGCGCCGGCGAAGGCGAACTGGTTTTGTTCTGCCAGGGCAGCAGCGCGCGCCTGGCCGGCGGCATGAAGGAGGCGCCCGTGGACGCCGTCATCATCGGCATCGTGGATAGCGTGGACGTGTTCGGAAAACAGATTTTTAGTGCCAGGACATGAACGAACCACAACCAGCACGTCACCTCGCGTTGTTTAACAGGCGCGAAGTTCGGCAGAACATTCACCATAATGAATGGTCGTTCGCAGTTGCCGACGCAGTCACGGCCCTCACGGAGGTGGTGAATCCACATGGTTTTTCTAGGGACATGCGTCGGCTCGACGCACAGTTGGCCGAAGCTCTCAACGTGGGGAGGCAAAGGGCGCGCCCCCTTGGCCTCGAATTTGAAACCACTGCGTCAGCGACATCAGAGATGTTTCGGCGGCGGGTGTTTCCCTCGCAAAGCATCCTCCGCACGGATGGCCAGAATAATCGTCCGGTTCAGTGCCAAGGCTGCAACTGTGGCGCGGCCGGTCGGACTGATTCCAACGATTTCGACACCGTTCCAGCGGAAATGCAAGCTCCACGAATCGCGGCGGGGATTGAAAAGAGAAACGTGTTTTGCAGTTTGCGGGTCTGGCCCCGATTGGCGCGCCCCTTTTCGCAACGAACAAGAAACGCACGCCAGCGCCAAATTGTCCAAAACAGTTTCGCCGCCAGCGGAAACCGGGGTTGCATGGTCAATGTGAAAAACCGCCTCTTGGCTGGCTTGAGACAGTCCACAATACTCGCATCGGCGTTGCGCCCGATGGATCACCTGACGCCGGAACTGCGCCGGCATCTCCATGCGGCTATGACCGGCGGCTGCTCAAACGACAGGAGCGCAGCCGAAGCAACGAAAGCATTTCGACTACTTCAACCAAGCCTTTGGCCTCGCGTTTTTCGCCGGGCGTCAAAGGACGCCCTTCATCCTGCTTGTCCAGCAAGACATGCAACCGATGATGGACGCCCTTTGGCAGCCGAAACTTTGCCAAGTCGCCTGGCATCTCCATTTGTAGTTGGCTGGCTTGAGACATATCCGTTTTCTATTACCGAAGGCCAAGTTAGCAGAAGCGCCACGATGTCCAAAACTTGAATTCAATCCGTTTCCATACGTGGTTACACAATTATGAGCGCCGTGAATGAAACTTTGATCCGTGATGTGGTGGCCGAGGTGCTGGGCAAACTGGGCGGCACCGCGGCCGCCACCGCCAAACCCTCTCCTGCCCCTTCCGTACCCGCGCAGAAGCCGGATTCGTCCGGCCTGAGCGCCAGGAAAACTTCCGCCGCCAGCGCCGCTTTGCGCGGCAAGTTCGGCGTGTTTCAAGACGCCAACGAGGCTTGCGCCGCCGCGCAAGAGTCGTATTTGCAGCTCAAACAAAAGGGGATAGAGGCGCGCCGCAAGATCGAGGGAATCGTCAAGGCGCTGGCGGAGAACAACGCCGAGTCGTGGGGCCGGATCGAATTCGAGGAAACCAAGATCGGCCGGCTCGACCACAAAATCGCCAAGCTAAAGATCCTCAAGCTGGTGCCCGGCGTGGATTGGCTGCGCCCGGACGCCCGCAGCGGCGATCATGGCATCATGCTGGAGGAATTCACGCCCTTCGGCGTGGTTGGCGCGGTCACGCCCAGCACGCATTCGATTCCCACCTTGAGCGGCAACATCGTCAATATTATCGCGGCTGGAAATTCCGTGGTGTTCAACGCGCATCCCAGCGCGGCGAGGTGCGCCGCGGTGGCCGTGCGCGCCTACAATGAGGCGATCCATCGCGAGACCGGCATCGAAAACATTGCGTGCATGGTCGAGAAGCCGACGCTGGATTCCTTCAATGCCATTTGCAAACACGAAGATGTCCGGCTGCTGCTGGTCACCGGCGGACCGATGGTGGTGAAGGCGGCAATGCAAACGGGCAAGCGCGCGATTTGCGCCGGCCCCGGCAATCCGCCCGTGCTGGTGGACGACACCTGCTGCCCGACTCGCGCGGCAAAAGCCATCATTGAAGGCGCGGCCTTCGACAACAATCTGTTGTGCATCGGCGAAAAAGAAGTGTTCGTGCTCGAACATTTCGCGGACGAGCTGATGCAAAAAATGTCCGAGCACGGCGCCGTGAAATTGAATGCCGCACAGTTGGAAAAACTCACGAAGGCGGCCTTCACCTTCCAGGAAGGACAAGGGGGCGGATGTGCGCACGCCAGCGTCAACCGGGACTTCATCGGCAAAGACCCTTCCTTCCTGGCGCAGGCCGCCGGCCTCAATCTGCCGGCCGGCACTCAGCTGCTGTTCGGCGAGACCGACGCGAAACACCCCTTCGTGGAGGAAGAGCAAATGATGCCTTTCCTGCCCATCGTGCGCGTCAAGAGCGTCGAGGAAGGCATTGAGTTCGCGCTGGAAGCCGAGCACAACTACAAGCACACGAGCATCATTCATTCGCACGACGTGGAACACATGACCGCCATGGCGCGCGCGCTGGACACCACGATCTTTGTGAAGAACGGCGCCTGTACCGCCGGCCTCGGCCTCGGCGGCGAAGGCTATTTGAGCTATTCCATCGCCACGCCGACCGGCGAAGGCATCACGAATCCCAAGACCTTTACGCGCATCCGGCGGTGCGTGATGGTGGACAACCTTCGCATTTATTAAATCCGAAATCCGAAATCCGAATGCCGAAAGAAATCCGAAATCCGAATGCCGATTTGCAGGACGTTCTTGCTCGGATGGAACGCGAAGATTCGGCTTTTTGGAATTGGGGTGGCGGGACGCCTGAGAATGGCTTCGCTTTACGCGAAGAGCCTGCCACTATGAACCCGCCGCCAAACTTGATGGAGCGCGTTGCCCTATTTGGCGAGCGCATTGTCCGTTTCGCAAAAAGAGTTCCTCGGGGCATGAACCATCCTGAGCATAACCGATTGGTGGACCAGTTGGTCGGCGCTGGAACGAGTGTCGGGGCAAACTATTCTGAGGCGGATGACGCGGTTTCCGGCAAGAATTTCAAAAGCAAGATCGGGATCAGCCGCAAGGAATCCAAAGAAACCATGTTCTTCCTCCGAATGATCGCCGCGTCGGAAGCAGGTCTTGCTGAAGAAGCGCGTGAGCTGTGGCGGGAAGCAAAAGAGTCGAACCTGATTTTTGGTTCGCTATGGAGAAAGTAAAGCCAATGACACCATTTCAAATGCCGGAAGCAGACCGACGTCCGAAGTTCGAATCGGCCCGTGTGAATGGCAAATGCCGTTCGGATTCGGATTTCGGAATTCGGATTTCTTTCGAATTTCGGCCATCGGCCATCGGATTTTGATTTTATGCTTTTAGCGCGCGTCGAAGGCAACCTCACAGCGACCCGGAAACATCCGAGTCTCGAAGGCTGGCGCCTGGTGATTTGCCAGCCGGTTGGGGCGGGCGGCGAAGCGGAGGGCGCGCCGATTGTGGCGATTGATTCGCACGGCGCAGGCATGCACCAGCAGGTGATCATTTCGTCGGATGGCCTGGCCGCGCGCAAAGCCGTGGGCGTGGACAAAAGTCCGGTGCGCTGGCTGGTGATCGGCGTGGTGGATGAATCCGAACCGGGAAAACGCGTGTGAAAATCACGAATGACAAATATCGAATGAAGAACGAATGTCGAAGCCCAAAGTCCAAAGGCCATGAACTGGATGCCGTACGGGCTTCGGGCTTTGAAATTCGGATTTCATTCGTCATTTGTCATTCGTCATCCGGATTTGATGTCGCATGAAGCTGGGCACTGTCATCGGCCGTGTGACCTTGAGCCGCGGCGTGGACGCGCTGAAAGGCGGACGCTTCCTGGTCGTCAGCCCGTTCAGCCGCGCGCAATACGCTGCCGGCCTCGCCGCCAAGCCCGGCATGGGGCAGGAGCCGAGCCTGGTCGTGTATGACGATCTCGGCGGTGGCGTCGGCGAAGTCATTGGCTATGAGGAAGGCCGCGAGGCTGCGCAGCCGTTTGCGCAGCCAACGCCCGTTGACGCGATCAACGCCGCGCTCGTGGACGAAATGTTTTATCGCCCCTGGAAAGGCTGATTTTCTAGCGGCGCGTCGGCAGACCGCCGCTGCGTGATTTTAATTTGCGGCGCTCTACCGAGTCGCCGCCACGACAAAGAATATTTATGAGTAAAGTCATCAGTGTCCGCGACGTACAGGAAATGATCCGCAGCGGTCAGGGCGTCAGCATCCCCGACGATGCGCTCGTGACGCCCTCCGCGCGCGATTTTTTGGGCGAATTGCAAGCCGACGGCGGCGGAAATGGTGGCGCCAAACCCGCAGTCGCCAGGGGCGATGCGGCTTTCGTCACCGGGAACAAGCTGACGCCGCCGCCGAAGAAATTGAATTCCAAGTCGCCGAAGGCGGAGCTGGAAACGTTTTTCAATTCGCCGTACGCGCAGAATCTGAAGGAGCAGATCTGCGAGATGGGCCACCGCCTGTGGCAGCGCGCCTACGTGGACGGCAACGGCGGCAACATGGCCATCCGGGTGGGCGAAGACATAGCGATCTGCACGCCCACGCTGGTCAGCAAAGGCTCGCTCAAGCCCGAGGACATTTGCCTGGTGGACTTCGAGGGCAATCAAATGCTCGGGACCAAGAAACGCACCAGCGAGATTTTGATGCACTTGCAGATGATGAAGCGCCAGCCGACTGCGGTGGCGACGTGCCATTGTCATCCGCCTTACGCCACGGCGTTCGCGGTGGCCAACATCGCGCCGCCGACCTGCATGCTGCCAGAGTACGAGGTGTTTTGTTCCGTGGGCGTGGCGCCCTACCGCACGCCCGGTTCGGCGGACATGGGCAAGCTCGTGGCCGAACTGACCGACCAATACAACACCATCCTCATGTCCAATCATGGCGTGGTGACGTGGAGCCACAACAACATTGAAGAGGCCTACTGGCGGATGGAAATCATTGAAGCCTACTGCCGCACCATAGTCGTGGCCGGCCAGTTGGGCAAACCGATCAACACCTTCACCGGCCCCCAGATGAAGGAACTTCTCAACATCAAGCAAAGCCTCGGTTTCGTTGACCCGCGCTTTGGCATGAAAGAATGCGAACTTTGCGACAGCGGCGACTGGCGTCCCGGCGTCACCTGCCAGGCGCCGCCAGCCAGCGAACCCACCATCGGCCTCGACCCCGACGCCGAAGCGGCCGTGAAAGCCATCACCGATCAGATCTTGGCGCAGATGAAGTGATTCATGCGGCAACAGCCGAGCCGAACAGATTTTTGCGGGCAACACAAAAGGCGTTGATTCAGCCTGGAAGCGGCCAACAAAATTGGTCGGCTTCAGTTGCCGAGTCTGAGGGCACTCGAAAGGCGTGCGTGCTTGGAGAAAAGCCTTGAAATCAACGTGAGATGCTGTTTGATAGAGGCACGTTCGTTAAAGCAGCACGCTGTATGAAACTGGAGAGTGGTACGTTCATGCCGCTTTCTCCAGTCCGAGGATAGCGGCGTAACCGCAGCGGACAAGGCTGATTTTGGAGGCGAGGAATTTCTTGAGCGTAAGGCTTTCGGGTGAAGCAGAGAGAA